>OLJW01000420.1_pt1 | contig 60309 bp, 38 predicted proteins | sample 1603411 | NCBI WGS metagenome assembly OLJW01 (sample SAMN04168659, study PRJEB22393) | human gut metagenome | biome: human gut microbiome; feature: stool | host: Homo sapiens | collected 2014-05-12 | reverse complement strand
AAGAAATTAGCTTACGAGGCGAGTCTGATTGATGTTGGGCAATTTAGTCATATCTCGGATGCTGATTCTCTTTGGCAGGCGTTGATTGAACCTTATCGAGGAAATGTGATTTTGCTCGATTTTTGGGGATCGTGGTGTGAACCTTGTAAGAATATGTTGGCATTGATGGGTGACATTGAGAAGGTGTTCGAGAACGAGAAAGTGGTATTTATGTATTTTGCTTATAGCTCACCGGAAGAGGCGTGGAAAAACGTTATCAAAGAATTTGATCTTACGGGAAAAAATATTGTGCATTATAATTTACCACCTCTACAACAGCAGATGATCATCGAGAAGATGGAGGTACGCGGATACCCAACGTATAAAATTATAGATAAGGCCGGGAATGTGACGAGCAGGGTATTGAGGTATCCGTTGCGGCCTCAAAGCGTGATAAATGAGATCAAGGCGGAACTGGAGCGGGAATAACCGAAAGCGGAAGAGTTTTGGTTTTCATTCGCGATCGGTATAATCGGTGGGCTATTATTTTCGATCATAGCTTTGGTGTTCTTTATGCCGATATTAATGCCTTTGGGATCACTTTTGAAAAACGGAAAATTAATGCCTGATAATTAATAATTAAACTATTCTACATGAAAATATGACTGTTCCTTGGCAAGTTCTAGATAAAGCGTCTTTGTGCCTTCGATTTGCTGGTAATGTTCTCCGACTTTATGGCAGAAGTTCCAGCATATTTTTTGAGGGTTGAAGATGATGGTTGCGTCTTCCGGGTAGGATTCGCACCATTGGTTTATGGATTCTTCATATTGTTTACCTTGGAATAATGAGGCTGTCGTATTTTCAATCATGAAAATGAATTGTGAAAAGCCGAGTAGTTGGAAGTTGTTGGAAAGAAGATAGTAGGTTTGTCCGTCCTTTTGTAAGGTGAATATCTTCTCGATCTTTACGTATCCGGTGGTATCAATGGCTGTGGTATTCCAACCACCTTTGCCGTTTTCGTAAAGGAGGAATGAATACAAGGGGTTGTATGACCATTCTTGAAAATTTATGACTCCGACTTTGTGGTCTGCAGAGGCTACGTCAGCTAATAAATGTACATCCGGACATAGGCGAGCTGCTTGTTCGAGAAAACGAAAGAAGAAGCCTGTTTCTTCGGTTGTCAGCTCTTCACCCCGATGGTTCTGGCGGTAGCCTAATTCATGTCGCATGAGTTCCAAGGCTGCTTGAACTTCTTCTGCCGGGTAGTATTTACGTTCTCCTATTTGGTATTTTTGTAGGAGTGCTACCGTGTGTATGACTTTTTGCTGCTCGGTGGAATCTGTGTGATAGGGAATGAAGAAACCTTGTTGTTGTAAGGAATCGAAGTATGCCGTGAGATTTTTAGGTGCCGTGCTTTCTTGTATTGGGCCGTGTAACAGAAAGGATTGTTCCGGTTTTTGTTTATTTTCCGAGCGATTCCGATTTGAGTTACATGAAATAATCAGGGCTGTGTTCAAGATGAATAGTAAAAGTATCAACGGTCTCATGGCTTATATCTTTTTTTAAACAAGCAGTCCGACAACGGACTGCTTGTTTAATGTTTGAAATGATACTTTAGTTCAATTCTGCCAATTGTTGTTCAATGGCTTTGATTTTTGCTTCGGCATCAGCTTGTTTCTTACGTTCGTTCTCGACAACTTGTGCCGGGGCTCCACTGACAAACTTCTCGTTCGAGAGTTTTTTCATCACGGATGCCAAGAAGCCTTGGGCGTAAGCTAGATCAGCTTGCAGTTTGGCTCGGATTTCTTCTGTGTTGACCTCTCCGACAGCGGGGATGAAGTATTCAACCGTGTCGCAGATAAAGCTCCATGCTCCTTTTACCGTGTCGTTGACCATTTCTACATCTTGGATATTACCCATTTTACAGATAATACTCTCGAATTGTAGCGGGTAGCGATCATTACTTTTCACTCTTAAAGAAATCGCATCTTTGAAGGCAATGTTGTTTTGCTTGCGAATCGTGCGGATTCCGGCGATCACTTCTTTCGTGTTTTCAAAGGTGTTCAAGAAGTTTTCGTCGTATTTTCCGGGGATTGGCATCACGGAAACCATGATACTTTCTCCGTCTTTCCGCTCTCTCAAGTTCTGCCAGATCTCTTCCGTGATGAACGGCATGAACGGGTGAAGTAATTGTAACATTTCCTCGAAGAGGTAAATGGTCTTATCATAAGTGATCCGGTCAATCGGTTGCTCGAATCCCGGTTTGATGATTTCCAATAACCAAGAGGAGAACTCATCGCGGAATCCGGTGTACACGGTCATAAGAGCCTCGGAGATCCGGTATTGCTCAAATTGGGTGTTCAAGGTTTCTTTGCACTTGTTCAAGTATTGTTCGAACCATTCAAGAGCTAATTTAGAATGCAAGGGTTGTTCCAGGTCTGCGACTTTCCAGTTGCTGACTAGGCGGAATGCATTCCATATTTTAGTCGTGAAATTACGTCCTTGTTCCGGAAGACTTTCATCAAAAAGAAGGTCTCCCCCGGCGGGAGCGCACAATAACATACCAACCCGTACACCGTCTGCCCCGTATTGGTTGATCAGGTCAATTGGGTCCGGAGAGTTACCAAGAGATTTGGACATCTTGCGATGCAGTTTATCTCGAACGATTCCAGTGAGGTACAGGTTCGAGAACGGTTTCTCGTGGCGATATTCATAACCGGCCATGATCATTCTTGCCATCCAGAAGAACAGAATATCAGGTCCGGAAACTAGGTCATTTGTCGGGTAGTAATAGTTAATATCTTCATTGTCCGGTTCCAAAATGCCGTTGAACACGGAGATAGGCCACAGCCAAGAAGAGAACCACGTGTCCAAACAATCTTCATCTTGACGTAACTGATCTGCCGGGATGTCTTTGCCGAATTTCTCCTTCACCAGTTGTACTGCTTCCGTGGGTGTTGCGGCAACCACATAGTCATTACTATCCGGCAGGTAGTATACCGGAATCTGGTGGCCCCACCACAATTGGCGGCTGATACACCAATCTTTCACGTTCTCCATCCAATAGCGATACGTGTTCTTGTATTTTGTCGGAGTTAGGAGAATGTCATCGTTCATCACGGCATCCAAGGCCGGTTTGGCTAGTTCCTTCATTTTCAGAAACCATTGCATGGATAGTTTGGGTTCGATAACCACGTTAGTCCGCTCGGAATACCCCACCTTGTTATTATAGTCTTCTATTTTTACAAGGTTACCCGCTTTTTCCAGTTCGGGGATGATTTCTTGACGCACAACAAAACGGTCTTTACCCACGAAAAGTTGGGCATTCTCGTTTAATGTACCGTCATCGTTGAAAATATCGATGGTTTCCAGATGGTGTTTATAACCGATCTCGTAGTCATTGATGTCGTGGGCCGGGGTGATTTTTAATGCTCCGGTACCGAATTCCATATCCACGTATTCGTCCTGAATAATCGGGATCACCCGGTTTACCAAGGGAACAATACATTTCTTGCCGGTCAGATGACGGAAACGCTCGTCATTGGGATTCACGCACACGGCGCTATCACCCAAGATCGTTTCCGGGCGGGTCGTAGCAATGATGATATATTCGTCCTCCGTCCCTTCAATACGGTAACGTAGATAATATAACTTGCTGTGTTCTTCTTTGTAAACAACCTCTTCATCGGATACGGCTGTTTTGGCCGATGGATCCCAGTTAACCATCCGGACTCCTTTATAGATAAGTCCTTTGTTATACAGGTCGATAAATACCTTTATCACGCTGGCGGAACGAATCTCGTCCATCGTGAAGCAAGTTCTGTCCCAATCGCAGGATGCTCCCAATCGCTTTAATTGTTCGAGGATGATCCCCCCGTGCTTTTCAGTCCATGCCCAAGCGTGTTTTAAAAACTCATCCCGGGAAAGGTCCCTTTTCTCGATGCCTTCACTTTTAAGTTTGGCTACCACTTTGGCTTCCGTGGCAATGGAGGCATGGTCGGTTCCCGGAACCCAACAAGCATTTTTACCCAGTAAACGGGCGCGTCTGACGAGTACGTCCTGTATCGTGTTGTTCAGCATGTGTCCCATGTGCAGGACTCCCGTGACGTTAGGTGGCGGGATTACAATACAATACGGAGTTCTCTTTTTATCAACAGTGGAATGGAAAAATCTATGTTCCATCCAATATTGATACCATTTCTCTTCGCTCGTTCGCGGATCATAGTTTGTTGGGATCATTTTAATTCAGATTAAAATTATATATTCGTAAAAAGGCTGCTTTGTCGAGCAGCCTTGTTTTTTATTCTTCTGATTTTCTAAGTCTTCTTCCTTTTTTCTTTTGTGCATCAAGGAGAGCTTCAAGGTCTGCTTTTTGTTGCGAACCGTCGTAGTCACAGATGTATTTATCGATGAGAATACGACCACAGTACTCGCAGACGATGATTTTCTTCCGAGAACGGATGTCTAACTGTCTCTGTGGCGGGATTTTGTTGAAACATCCACCACACGCATCACGGTCAACGGTAACAACGGCTAATCCATTGCGGGCGTTGGAGCGGATACGGCGATATGCCGTCAATAGACGTTCGTCGATGGTAGCAGCAAGTTCTTCTGATTTTGTCTGTAAAGACTCTTCATCTTTGTGTGTTTCATTGATGATGTCATTCAGTTCGCCTTTTTTAGCTTCTAGATCAGATACTTTATCTTCATAACGCTTTTTGGATTCTTCCATCAGCGCTTCTTTTTCTGCTTTTGCTTTTTGAGCCTCCCGGATTCTCTTTTCCTGTAATTCAATTTCCAGTTTCTGGAATTCAATTTCCTTGCTTAAAGCATCGTATTCGCGATTGTTGCGAACGTTATCCAATTGTTCACTGTATTTTTTGATCGCTTCCTCGGCTTTCTTGATGTCCATTTTCCGAGTGGAAGAGGTTTTGTCAAGTTCACCTAATTCAACCTTCAAGTTTTCGATACGTGTTTCCAATCCCGCGATCTCGTCTTCAAGGTCTTGAACTTCTAACGGTAATTCTCCCCGTAGAGTCTTGATTTTATCGATCTCGGTGTCAATTCTTTGTAATTCATACAGGTTCTGCAGTTTTTCTTCAACTGTCAGTTCTTGCATTTTCTCATTGTTATTCGTCACCATATATTATAAATACTTAATCGGATTTGTATTAATCTCAGAAAACTGAACCGCAAATTTAGATATTTTTTTTGTAAGTATCTCATAAAATATCTCTTTTGTGAATTGTTCGCTTTCGTAATGGCCAATATCGGCAATCATAATGCGGTTTTCCGTGAGGAAAAAGTCGTGATATTTGAAATCCCCGGAGATGTATATGTCGGCCTGTCCGGCTAGGGCCTGCTTGAAAAAGGAGGCTCCGGCTCCGCCACAAACAGCCACCCGTTGTATGGAGGGCGTGTGAGGTGTCGTGTGACGTAACCTATCACACCGGAATATTTCTTTTACTTGCTGCAAAAAAGCCATGCTTTCAACGGGTTGTTGTAACTTGCCGATAATCCCGAAGCCGTTACCGGCCATCGGGTCCCCTTCCGGTTGAAGAACCTGCCGATGGTACAGGTCTAGTTTATCTGCCATACGTCCGCTTACACCGTTGGCTACCACGTCCATGTTCGTGTGTGCGGCGTAAATAGTGATGTCGTGTTTGATGGCATCGATCACGCAACGCTCCACGTAAGTTGCCGGAGTGATATGTTTTAGCCCGCTGAAAATGAGTGGATGGTGGGAAATAATTAAATTGTGTCCCTTATCAATCGCTTCCTTTACAACCTCTTCGGTAACATCAATACATAGTAGTATGGATGTTAATTCCCGTTCCGGGTCCCCGCAAAGTAATCCGGAATTATCGAAACTTGCCTGAAGTTTTAACGGGGCATAGTCTTCTATGAGCGAAATAATCTCTTTTATATACATATTTGGAATTTAAAATTTAGAATTTAGAATTTAAAATTTTAAATTTAAAATCTAAATTATTACGGTAGCTGGTTTTTGATGGATAACAGCTCGTCCTTAATTCCTTTCAGGCGTTTTATGACCTCGAAGTGTAATTCCGTTTCGTCTTTCCGGTTCTTGAGTTGTTGCTGGGCTCCTTTTAGTGTCATTCCTTTTTCCTTGACCAGATGGTAGATCAGATGGAAATTATCGACATCCGCTTTCGTAAATTGACGATTCCCTTTTTTGTTTTTGTGGGGTTTAATCACGTCGAATTCTTTTTCCCAGAACCGGATCAGTGAAGTATTGACTCCGAACATCTCGGCTACTTCTCCGATAGAATAATACAACTTTAATGATTCTTCAGCCACCATGGTTTAATTGAAAATTGAAAATTGAAAATTGAAAATTAGCTTTTCAAGTTTCGTTTTTCGGTGTTATACATTCATTTAGAATTCTAAATCTAAAATTTAAATTGGATCAGTCCATGCTTTGTCCCGTGTTATTTGCGGTCTCCACTAACAACTCGAACTCGTCGGGGGTGAGATCGTTGAAATAAAAGTTTATGGGATCTATCGGCTTGTCATTTTTCCGTACTTCATAGTGTAGGTGAGGTCCCGTGGATAGTCCGGTGTTGCCCAAATATCCGATAACGTCCCCTCGCTTGATTTTTTGTCCTTTTTTAGCCAAGATTTTATCCATGTGGGCATATAGCGTTTTGTAACTGAATCCGTGGTCGATAACCACGTGACGGCCATATCCCTTATCAAATTTACTTTCGATAACTACACCGTTACCTGTTGCGTAGATTGGGGTCCCGATGGTACCCGTGAAGTCCATGCCAGCATGGAATTTCGGGGTCTTGTAAATAGGGTGCATCCGGTAGCCGAATGAAGAGGTTACCTGATGTGTATTTTTGTCTTTTAACGATACCGGAAGGATAGCTGGAATGGAGGCTAACATGTCGATTTTGTTTTTGGCCAGTTCTTCAATCTTGTCAAAGGATTTGCTTTGAATATAGATTGCTTTTGATAATTCATCTATTTTCTTGGCAGTCCCGATAATCAGATCCGCATTGTCGATTTGTCTCAGATGTTCGTACTGGTCGACCCCCCCGGAACCTGCCCGGCGAATGGATGATGGGATGGGATCGGTTTCGAAAATAACCCGATAGATGTTGTCATCCCGTGATTCCATGTCTTTTAGGACGTTGTCCAGATGTTCTACTTTGTTACTTAATAGGCTATATTGAGTAAGAACTTCCTCGTATTTCCGTTTTAAAAGTTTTTCTTTTGGGGAATCAATGAAAGCATATACCAAGTATAGCATGACAATAGCCAAGGAGAAACTGGAAAAGAATTTCTTGAATAATCTCCAAAGCCTTTTTCTTAAAGATGATTCTATTTTATCAAAAGATAATGTGTCCGAATTAAAATGATACCCTGCTTTTCGCATAGTTGCTAATAAAAAATAGTGTTTGCGATGCAAAGTTAAAGAAATAATCTAAATTTGCAACTTGGTAAACAAGGCAGATCAAAGTGATAGCATGATCATCCCGGTTGAAATGCGCTTGGTAGGAAAGATGTCAGAAAGGGATCTGAATTTCTTTTCGAGCGAGGATTTGGGCAATAAGCATGGAGTTGATAGAGAGTGAAAGACAGAATCTGCGTATGTCATTTTTAAATTTAGAAGGTATGAAATCAGCAGAAATCAGACAGAGATTTTTAGATTTTTTTGAGAAGAAATCACATACAATAGTACCATCGGCACCGATGGTGATCAAGGGGGACCCTACTTTGATGTTCACGAATGCTGGAATGAATCAATTTAAAGATATAATTTTGGGAAATGTGCGTCCGAAGGCAACCCGGGTGGCAGATTCTCAGAAATGTTTACGTGTTTCCGGAAAGCACAATGATTTGGAGGAGGTGGGACATGATACCTATCATCACACGATGTTTGAGATGTTGGGCAACTGGTCGTTCGGTGATTATTTCAAGAAGGAGGCGATTGCTTACGCTTGGGAGTTCCTTACGGGAGAGATGGGGTTGGATAAAAATCGATTGTATGCAACCGTTTTTGAGGGAAGTAAGGATGATCGTTTAGAAGAAGATAAAGAGGCGTTGGAGTATTGGAAATTGTACTTGCCTGAAGATCGGATTCTGTACGGGAATAAAAAAGATAATTTCTGGGAAATGGGAGATATGGGACCTTGTGGACCTTGTTCGGAGATTCACATAGACTTGCGCTCGGAGGCAGAACGGGCATTGAAACCGGGACGTGAACTAGTGAATAAGGATAACCCGTTAGTGATCGAGATCTGGAATCTGGTGTTTATGCAGTATAACCGTAAGGCGGATGGTAGTTTGGAGAATTTGCCCAGCCATCACGTGGACACGGGGATGGGATTCGAGCGTTTGTGTATGGCCGTACAGGGAAAGACGTCCAATTATGACACGGATGTATTTACTCCGATCATCGGGGAGATTGCTCGATTGAGTGGAAAAGAATACGGGAAGGATGCGGCTGCGGATGTCGCAATGCGGGTGATTGCAGATCACTTGCGTACGATCGCATTTTCAATTACAGACGGGCAGTTGCCTTCGAACGTGAAAGCCGGTTACGTGATCCGGAGAATCTTACGTCGGGCTGTTCGTTATGCTTATACATTCTTGGATCAGAAGGATGCATTCATGTATAAGTTGGTGCCGGTGTTGATTGAGGTTATGGGGCAACATTATCCGGAACTCTCTTCCCAGCGGGTATTGATTGAGCGGGTAATACAAGAAGAGGAAAATGCCTTCTTGCGTACATTAGATAAAGGTATTAAGTTGTTGGATAAGATTATTGAGAAGACCAAGGCGGAAGATTTTTTGACTGTACCGGGGAATGTGGCCTTCGAGTTGTATGATACTTATGGGTTCCCGTTGGATTTAACCGAGTTGATTTTGAAGGAAAACGGATTGGTGGTAAATCGTCGAGAGTTCAAGGCCGAGATGGAAGCTCAGAAAGAACGTTCTCGTTCGGCTGCAGCTGTAAGCACAGATGATTGGGTGGAATTGATTGCTGATGATACTCAGGAGTTCGTGGGATATGACTACACGGAGACGGAAGTGCAGATTACCCGTTATCGTCGGGTGAATACGAAGGGGAAAACGCTTTATCAACTGGTGTTTAATATAACCCCATTCTACGGAGAGAGTGGAGGACAGGTCGGTGATCGTGGCTGGTTGATTTCAGAAACAGAAAAGATTAATGTTTTAGATACCCATAAAGAAAACGGGTTGACTGTTCATATAACAGATCGTTTGCCGGAGGATTTGACGCAAGTGTTTACGGCCAAGGTGGATTTGGACAAGCGGATTGCCACGGAAAACAATCATACGTCAACCCACTTGTTGCATTACGCTTTGCGGAAAGTGCTGGGAACACACGTGGAACAAAAAGGATCATACGTGAGTGATGAGTATTTGCGTTTCGACTTTTCACATTTCCAAAAGGTGACCGACGAGGAGTTGGAGCAAGTGGCTGCCATCGTGAACCAGGAAGTTCGTAAAAACTACCCATTAGAAGAAAGTCGAGCTATACCTATCGGGCAAGCCAAGAAAATGGGCGCAATGGCCATCTTTGGAGAGAAGTATGGAGATTTGGTGCGTGTGGTGAAATTTGGGGAATCTGTGGAATTGTGTGGAGGTACACATGCCCATGCCACGGGGCAAATCGGGTTTTTCAAGATTATTTCAGAGAGTTCCGTTTCAGCCGGGGTCCGTCGTATAGAAGCCATTACGGCAGCGAAGGCGGAAGAATATATCTTGAATTATTTCAAGATGATGAAGGAAATCGACAGTATGTTTAAATCTAATCGTGGTGTATTAGAGAATGTTAGAGAATTGTTGAACGAAAACGAGGGGTTGAAGAAAGATGTGGAAAAATTCACGCAAGAGAGTTTACGAATCATGAAAGAAGGGTGGAAGAACGAAAAGCGTGTTATCCGTGATATTAACATGATTGTGAAGACGGTTATGATGCCTCCGGCCAACGTGAAAGATATTGCATTCCAGTTAAAAGGAGAGTTGAATAACCTTATCTTGGTGATCGGTGGCGTATTTAACAACAAACCTCATTTGACCGTGATGTTCAGCGATTCTCTGGTGAAAGATTTCGGATTACACGCCGGACAAATCGTTAAAGATGCGGCAGTGGAAATTAAAGGTGGTGGTGGTGGACAACCATTTTTCGCAACTGCCGGAGGATCAAATCCCGATGGGGTTAGTAAAGCTTTGGAAAGAGCCGAGAAATTGATTTTGGATAAAATTCATTAGTTTTTGGTACAAAATTTGTGTAGCCTTTTATATATTAATAAAAAATTATACATTTGTTTTGTGAAAAAGGAAGTGAACTAATTTGAGTATTACAATAAAAATTAAGACGAGTATGAAAAAAACATTAGGTTTTGTTGCCGTTGTTGCCTTATCTGGGTTAATAACTGTGTCCTGTTCTTCATTGAATAAAATGAAGAAACGTGCAGGAGAAATCACGTATTCTGTTACTCCGGAGACATTAGTGGCTAAAGGAGGAATGGTTGATTTGAAGATAGACGTAACTTTCCCGGCTAAATATTTTAACAAAAAAGTGGCTATTGAGGCTACCCCTGTATTGCGTTTCAAAGGAGGAGAGAAAGCTTATGAAATGAAAGCTATCCAAGGTGAGAAAGTTCAGGGTAATGCAGAAGTGATTCCTTACGAAACTGGTAAGACCGTTTCTTACATGAGCCGTATTCCTTACGAGGATGCAATGAGACTTTCTGATTTGGAAATCGATATTACCGGGGCAAAAGGCGCTAAAACCGTGAAATTCGATCCGAGAAAAATTGGTGATGGTGTGATTGCTACTGAAACTTTAGTAGTAAATGCTCCTGCAACTTCAGTCGGAGAGGATAAATTCCAACGGATTATCAAACAACAAGAAGAGGCTGCTATCTATTATTTGATTAACTCTGCAAACATTCGTTCTAAAGAAATGACTTCTGAGGAAATGAAAAAGTTAGAGGCTTACATCAAAGAAGCTGCAGCTAAAGAAAATATGAACTTGAACGGAATTGATGTTAGATCATACGCTTCTCCTGATGGTGCTTATGACTTCAACGAGAAATTAGCTAACCAACGTGAAAAGAGTTCTTCTACTTTCTTGAAAAAACAAATGAAGAAAGGTAAAGTTGATCAGTATAAAGACGAGAACTTCTTCAAGAATTTCGTTGTAGCTGAAGACTGGGACGGATTCAAAAAAGCTATGGAGGAATCAAATATCCAAGATAAAGAATTGATTCTTCGCGTTTTGTCTATGCACTCTGATCCGGAAGTAAGAGAAAGAGAAATCAAGAATATCGCCTCTGCTTTCGCAGTTGTTGCTGATCAGATCCTTCCGAAATTAAGAAGATCTTTGTTTGTTGTAAATACTGAATTGATTGGTAAGTCAGATGATGAATTGAAAGCTTTAGCTAAATCAAGTCCTGCAGAATTGAATGTTGAGGAATTGCTTTATTCTGCAACTTTATTCGATAACAACAATGACAAATTGGCTATCTATGAAACTTGCATGAGACAATTCCCGAATGACTGGAGAGGTTTCAATGATGCTGGTATGATTCAATTTGAAATGGGTAATATCGCTGCTGCTCAATCTAATTTCAATAAAGCTAACTCTATGTCAGCTAACAATCCGGTTGTTCAAAACAACTTGGGTGCAGTAGCTTTGAAGAATGGTGATTTGAAACAAGCTGAAATTTATTTCGGTGCTGCTACCGGTGCTGGTGACGAAGTTAACTATAACAAAGGTATCGTGGCTATTAAGAGTGGTGACTATGCTGCTGCTGTAAATTATTTCGGTCAATGCAATTGCGTGAATGCTGCTTTAGCTAACGTGCTTGCTGGAAATAATAACGAGGCATTGAAGAAATTGAATGCTGAAAACAAAGAATGTCCGATGTCTTATTACTTGAAAGCTGTTATTGGTGCTAGAACCAATGATGCTACTGCAGTAATCGAGAACTTGAGAAAAGCATGTTCTTTGGATGGTTCATTCAAACAATTGGCTGCAACCGATATGGAATTTGCAAAATTCTTTGAAAACAACGACTTCATTGCAATAACAAAATAATTATCTGTTAAGATATGCAAAAAGGCAACCATGCGGTTGCCTTTTTTATTTACCTTTTTTTTAACACATAGTTTTTTGCTGAATATATATCTTTGTATTCTAAAAATTAATGTGTTGACGCATGAGGAGTTTTGTAGGTATAATAATTATTATTCTTTTCGTTGCTTGTACCCGTAATAAAAGCGTACAAGTGTCGGGCCGGGTAGAGACGGGTGATACTGTTGTTTATTTTCAAGTAAATGATAGCCTTCATAAGTTTCGCTTGGATGAGAAACATTATTTTTCCGGTAAGATAGAACTGGAAAAGGGTACCTATGCTCGTTTCATTCCTTATTCAATTCAAGTTTTTTTAACACCCGGAGAAGATTTAGAAATCAGTATGAATAACGTGAGGAATGTGTCCAATTCCTTGCAGTTTAAAGGTACGTTGAGTGCGATCAATACTTATTTGAAGGAACAACAAAATCGATATCATATTTATGATCCTAATTTATATAAACTGAACGAAAAGGATTTTGTGAATAGGATGCGGGAAAATATTAATACTAGTATCGTTTTGTTAGAGGCAAAGAACTTGGGAGAAGAATTCACAAAGCAGGAACGGGAACGGATTAGGTATCGTGTTGCAGAACAGGCAATACATTATCCCCGTAGTCATGTGGCTTTTGATACATTGTATAAACCGGGAGCATTGTATGATAATTTCGTGTCCGAGTTTGACATTAATAACGAAGATATGTTAGCTTTTGATAGCTATCAACGTTTTGTTTTGACTTATATTTATTACAAGGGACAAAACTTCAGTATGCGTCGCTTGGTTAATTATATCCGCTCAAATGTCAATAGTGTAAAGGTTCGGGATTATTTATTATCCGAGGTTGTTTATAATTATTTTCAGGAAAACGGGTTAAAAGATGCCGATTATTTATTGGCAGTATGTTGGAATGAAGTGTCTGACACCAGTAAAATGGTGAAGATAAAACAACTGGTAGATCGCTGGCGTAAGCTGTCTCCGGGGGCTACCGCTCCGAATATTTCTTTACAGGATAGTGACGGGAAAGCATTGTATTTAAAAGATTTGAGGGGTAAATTCCTATATATATATGTTTGGGCTTCTAGCTATGGAGAGATGGATAAGGAGGTTCAGGCTGAGTGGACAAAGCTTGTTGAAGAGTATAAGGATAAGAATATTCTTTTCGCTACTTTTTGCATGGGGCCTTCCCAATGGCTGGGACAAGTAAAAAGTCTCCCCGGAGAACATTATGTCGTAAACAACACGTATGCTTTCTATTCTCGCTATATGGTTACTGTAATGCCCCGCTATATGCTGATTGATCCGGAGGGGCGAATTGTCGATGTTGATGCACCGAAACCATCAAGCTCTGCTAAATTACTTTTAAGAAGTGTGGGGTTATAAATTTTTTTGTATATTTGTCCATGTTTACAGGGGGTAATATTGCTCGCTGTGATGTATGGTTTATTATAAGAGCTTGATAAAATAACAGATGAAATTTACATTCATGGTAAAACATGGATGGGAGATAAAACTTATTTATTATGAAAAGATTTAGTTTATTTTTAGTACTTGCCACACTTTTGTTCTGTGCATGCGATAGTGATACGGTAAAAGTACGGGGAGAAGTAGAAGGACTGAACGGAACTGTAAAATTACTGGCAGAGATGCCGGGCGAACCGGGTTTGACGATTTTGGCTCAACAAGAGGTGAAAGATGGTAAAATAGATTTAAGAACAGATCAGTTTAAAATCCCGGGAAGAGTATGGGTTGATATTGATGGAAAGGCTACGGTTGAGGCTATTCTGGATACAAAAGATATGATCTGGATCAAAGGTAAAATCAAATTCCCGGATCAAATCGAAGCTGATGGTTCTGGTTTGATGGATGAGTACAAGGAAATCAAGAAAATGTACAAGGAAAGATTTGGTGAAGATATTGCCAAGATCGACAAGCGTATCGAGAAGATCAGCAAGAAAGAGAAACTTTCCAAGGATGACGAGGTTATGTTGGGTATTCACCAGTTGCAAAAACAACGTTTCCTGAAAAAACAAGCCAATTGGACAAGAGATTTGATTGTTGCTAACCCGCGTAAAGAAATTTCTTTATTTTTGATTAAAGACCAGTTAGTGGATAGTTTGGATTTGCAAAAGAAACTGTTCAACAAAATGACTGTTGAAAATAAAGAAAGTAACATTTATAAAGTGTTAGAGAGCAAACTGAAATAAAGCATAAAACCATTATGGTGGTTTTAATTTTCCCGTTTTTATTACTTAGTTGTTTTTTAGAGGTACCTTACCCGGGTACCTCTTTTTCATGATATTTTCTTTTCAAGTCATTGCATGATGAAATAAAAAATGCTATTTTCGCTGATTGTATATGGCAGCTTATGATTAAAAAAATAATAATCAGAATATTATCTATCATTATGCTTATCGCTTTTATTGCGGTGGTGAGCGTGCAATGGATTTGGATGAAATACAGTATGCGGGAAGGTGAGGCTCGTTTCACCTCAAAGGTGTACGATGTTTTAGGGAAAGCTGTCAATCTGGTCGAGCAAACCAATAATATCCGTCTTTTTAATGATTTGAAAGAACGCTATACGCAGGTGGAGGAAGTTATTTCTACAATGAATCATGCTCAGGATTCTGTATTGGCGGATGAAGACCCGGGCAATAATGGAATCTCTCTTTTTTCGCTTGCCTTCTCTAAAGGTAAAGTTGGAGAAGGGCAGGGAGGGAATATCTCTAGTATGTTGAGGATTTTTATGAATCCGGGAGGACGGATGGGTCCCGGTTATATCTTGGAAACTGACCGGGATAATAATATCCTTTATCAAGTGATGCGTTCTGCGACATCGGAGGCCGAAAGATTAGCCGATTCATTAGAGCGCCAGCGAATGATGGATCTGGTACGGGAGTTTGTAATTCGTTATTTGAGGGAGAAAGATCCGCAGATGGCGCAGGTGGAGAAACGCTTGGAGAATGTTGATTTGAATCCTTACTTGAAAGAGGAAATGATCAACACGGGAATTGATAACCCGTTCACGTGGAAGATTATGACCCGGGAGCAGATCGTACAATATATCAAGGAAAAGGGAACAAAAGGATTCTATTACGTGGAGTTGTTCCCCAATGACCAGACCACGAAAGATGCTAACCTGTGTGTGATGTTTGATACGAGAGATTCTCTTTTCTATAATAATATGGGATGGATGTTTATCGCTTCGGGTTTTTGTATTATCGGTTTGATGAGTGTGTTTATTATCACTATCGTGATTATCATGCGGCAACAGAAATTGTCCGTGATCAAGAATGATTTTATCAATAACATGACACACGAGTTTAAGACCCCTTTGGCAACGATTTCACTGGCCACGTCAGCCATTGAAAAAGAGAAGGTGTTGAACGATCGAACCCAGATATTGAAGTTTAATTCGATGATCCGTAACGAGAATGAACGGATGAATAAATACGTGGAAAGAATCTTGTTGCAGGCTAAGTTGGACAGGAGAGAAGTACATTTGAAAAAAGTTCCTGTAAACTTGAACGTGCTGGTAGATGAGGCCGTAGAACATTTCAGACTACAAGTCGAAGAGAAGGGAGGAGTAATTCGAGCTGAGCTAGACCCGGAAGGTTATGTAATATCTGCGGACGAGGTACATATGTTGAATGTTGTCTGTAATTTGATTGATAATGCCATCAAATATTCCCATGATTCGTTGAATATATACATATACACGAAACAGGAGGGTAACCGTTTTATTATTGGAGTTCGGGACACAGGAATCGGAATTCCGAAAGAGGCGCAGGACAAGGTGTTCAAACGTTTCTATCGGGTGCCTAGCGGGAACGTGCATAACGTGAAAGGGTTCGGATTGGGGTTGAGCTATGCGAAATCGATCGTGGAATTGCATGGTGGAGAGATCCAGTTAACCTCAAAGAAGAATAAGGGGACTCAAGTAGAGATTATTTTTAAAATGGAGAGTTGAAATAGTAAATATATAAATAAATAGATATGGGACATAAAATACTCTTGGTAGAAGACGATCCTTGCTTCGGGTCGGTTCTGAAATCTTATTTGGAGTTATCCGATTACGATGTGATACACTGCACGAACGGAGTCGATGGCTTTGAAGCATTTCGTAAGGAAAAGTTCGATTTGTGTCTATTGGATGTGATGATGCCCGAGATGGATGGTTTTACTTTAGGAAAGAAAATCCGGGAATTGGATGTTACAGTACCTTTCGTGTACATCACCGCTAAAAGTATGAAGGATGACATGAAATTGGGGTATGAGATTGGGGCAGATGATTATATTGTTAAGCCATTTGATTCTGAGTTGCTGATCTTTAAAATTAAAGCTATTCTCAGCCGTTGCGAGCACGAGGAAACGGAAGTGAAACCTAAATTGATAGAATTGGGAGCTTACCTGTTTAACACGGAGTTGCGTACGATTACAAAAGGTGATGAAGTTATCAAGTTGACCCCGAAAGAGTCTCGTTTGCTGGAATTATTATACTATCATCGGGATGGCCTGTTACAACGGGATAAGGCGTTGAACGAGATCTGGGGAGCCAGCGATTATTTTACGGCCCGTAGTATGGATGTTTACGTGACCAAATTGAGAAAATATTTTAAGGATGATCCAGCAATCAAAATTGAGAATGTACACGGATCAGGTTTCCGTTTAATTCTGGAAGAAAAGTAAGATGATTATAAAAAGAAAAGTTGAGGATCAAATCCTCAACTTTTCTTTTTATCTATTGAATGGTGACACTTCCCGCGTCGCTGTTCGCTGAATATTGTGGAGCATAGACACATTGTAATGTGGCAATACCATCTTGATAAGTTCCTCTTTGGGCGATCCACACCGTGTACTCGAACACGTGCGTGCCTTTAGGAAGAAAATCAAAGAAGAAATTTGTTGCAACATCCGTGGTTTCTTGGTAGTAACCAAGATTATCTTGCCAGCGGTTACCCGAGAGTTGTTCCGTGAGTTCGAAGCATCCGGCTCTCAGATCTTTCAGATGTACGAATTGCATATCTTGATCATTGGTTACTGTGATACGGATGCAAATTCGGTCTCCGACCTGTAAATTCTGTCCTGTCAGTGGTGTCAATGTATTTCCATTATCACCTTCTTTCTGGATGAAGAGATCTTTCTTCACGGAGATTCCACCTGAATGACTGGTAATCTTGTCTAATTTCTCAAAGTATTGTAAATATAAACCTCCCCAACTTGCTTGTTGCCGTTTCTTTGAAAGGGTTACGTTCATCATCTTCGGGGTAATTTTTTTACCCGTGAAAGTCTGCTTGATGTAACCGAGCGTTGTTTCTTCCGGGGAGATGTTCAAGTTCTTGTTTCCGAGTTTGACGCTTAGATCTTCCGGAGAAGCTAATTGATTATTGCCAGTGAGTAACAAGGCATAAACGGCATCTACTGTGGTTGGGGTTGATCCCCAGCTTTGAGTTTGTTTCTGGCGCAGTAACCATTGTTTCATTAATTCCGTGTCCGTGGAATTACCTTCAATTTCCCGGAAGGCGCTCATGACAGCCACGTGGGTTTGAATGGCGGAATTCGTGAACAGGCTAGAACGGTTGTTTGCCCAGTACATTCCCATTTCGGGAGTTATCGTGGAATATTCTTTCAGAGAACGAATGATTTGTTTTGCAATATCCGTTTTCCCGTAACGTTCCATGGCAATGGCGGTCAAGGCCTTTTCGTAAAGGGAAAGTTGTGTCCATGACGTCTCCAGTTGATTGAGATAATACTTGTGAGCTTCCAATGCATTTGTTAATGGAATATCCCGGTATGCGCTACGTGTGTACAGGTACAATATCTGGGAATATCCGGCTGTCTTCACGTGTTTGTATGATTCCTGTATTTGTTTATCCAGAAATTGTAGTGCTTTGATCTGCATCTTTTTCACCTGCTCCGGGTGACTTGTGATATTTAGTGTTACAAGTCTTGCCATGGCTTCAAGCACGTTTTCTGTCATGAATGTGCTGGAAGTAAATCCTTTAAACCAAGACCACCCGCCATCTTCATTTTGTAGTTCGGCAAGTTTGTTGATAGCCTGTTGCGAAATGTAGTTTTGACGGTTGACATCCAAAAGTTCTCCAAGGGAACGCATCTGTTGGGTTTCATTCTGGGCTTCGGTTACCCAAGGTGAAAGTTGCAACAGGATAGATTTCAATTCATGGTTCTTTTTTAGCGGAGAGGTCAGTGCTGCGTCTGGTTTCTGCATCCATTGCCGGATGGTATTTGTGATTTGCGGGTTTGCGTTAGCAATAGCCGTGGCAAGTGTACTGACATAATAGGATGCCGTGATCTCCGTTACGTTGTCTGTCTGGGGCGTGTTTATTGTCGGTAATGCCAATACCGCGTACCATATCGGATTGGCCGTGAGTTCCAGTGTCAGACGGTACGGGGTAACACCTTTCGGGGCATTCAGCTTGAATGTTTGTTGCCCCTGTTGGTGCGTGAATATAGGTAAAGTCTGGGTAACTAGGGTTGCATCGGGAACCACGGGTAGTACATGCTGTTCTCCATCACTGAATTCCGAAGAAGAAGCAACAATACGGCACCCGAGTAAATCCATGTTTTTCGGGGCGGTGAATTCAAAACTGATGGTTTGATTTTCCTCAGCCTTCACGTTAAATGCAACCTGTTGTTTGCTGACTACGGCGTTCGTAGAGGGAACAAATAACTCAAGGTAAGCTTCTCCTTGTTGCTCTTCCGGTGTGAGATTGTTGATCGTGGTTTGTAACACGACTTTATCACCTGTACGTACAAAGCGTGGTAAGTTCGTGTTGACCATAAATTTCTTGCTTGTAACGACGAATTTTTCAATTTGTCCGAATTGCATGGTCGGTGTGTGTGCCAAGGCCATAAATTTCCATGTAGTGTTTGATTCCGGTACTGTAAATTTGATTACCACGTTACCGGTCGAATCTGTCAGGAGCTGAGGGAAGAAAAAGGCTGTTTCTTGGAAATTTTGTCTGATTTCCGGGGAAGCAAGTTCGCCGGCTACAAAGGCCTCGTCTCCGGATTCTTTAAAAGAAGATAAGCCTCTGATGTAGAATCTCGTGTCGGAATTACTTAAGTTGGAAACTCCTGCTACTTTTCCGAAAGCAACAACCGCTACGTCTTCTGTCGTAGATTCTTCCGCTAAAGCTCCCGGTACTCCATCGTATCCTCTTACCATGATCTGTGCCTCGTTAGAGAATCCAAACTGATTTAGGCCATATAGATTTAATACATCATATTCAAATCTGGGGACATTTGCCCATTTGATGCGTTCGCTTAAATAACCGTTTAGCGGATAGGTAGTATATCTCCATCTGGGGGGCATGCTATAGGTGGAATAGACGGGATTGAAGTTCCAGCGATGTGAATGGATTTTATCCAGCGAGGCATCGTACATACTTGCCATCATTTCAGCTATGACAGCTTTTCCTTGTTCTGTTTTGACCACAAATGACCATTCTTCTTGTTGTCCGGGGGTAAGGTGATCCCGGAATGTTTTCGTGGTAATATCCAGTTGTTTGCTTGTTTCTTTACGAGTTAAAGTAATGTTTTCTAGGAAGAATTTGTTATCCTTTATGTAACTGATAAAGACATCTGCTGTTGGACCGTAAATTTCCTTGTAAGGAATAGACAGGGTTGTATTGGAATTATTCAGCATGAAGCGTTTGCGTTCCATGAATTTCTGATTGGAATATACCTCATATAACACGTACACCTCTTTAGCGGACGAACCCACCAGAATTTTGGCATCTTCACCGGGAGTACATTCCGTTTTCTCTTGCACGCACCAATAGTAAGTCGGATAGGGAGGACGTTCGTCTTGAGTGGAATACAGATAGACGATTCTTTGGTAAGTAATATCTTTATCGTTTCCAGTTCCCGCAAATTTCAACAAGTATGCACCGGAAGGCAAGGACGACAAGTTCATTTCCAGTTTTTTGTCTTCTCCGGTCGTGAACGTTCCTTCTCTAACCTTTTTGTCAATGGGTAGATCCCCTTCGTCATATTGCTCTCCTAATTTCTGTAACGGTTTAAGAGAGAACAGTTCGTATGTGATATTTTCTGTCAAGGGATAACCGAGTTGGTTTTGGGTTGTAACCAGAATCTTACTTGGAATATCTTTATTGATTGCAGGGGTTATGAGGGAGTTTAACTGATAACGTTGATTTGTGATGATAATCGGGTATTGTGCCTCCTGAGTTTCCCCGTTGGACGTTGTAACCGTGACGGAAACCGTGTAGGTGTCGAATCCTCTGTATATTGTAGGTGTATTGGGTGATTCTTTCGTTTGGAAAGAAATTTTAAATTCTCCTTTTGCATTCGTTTGTGTTTTTCCTGCTGCAATCGTATTTTCCTGAAGGCTCCAATCAAAAGTACGGGTTTGTACGGTATAGGTAACCTTGCTATTTTCGATGTTGACACCGGAATAAGTTTTGGCAATACCGGAAACGGTAAGCCGGTCCCCTAATTTATAGGCATCCTTTAGTGGGGTAAACGTGATCTCGAATTTCGGACGTTTGTACTCTGCCACGGTGATCATTTGGCTACCTCCATCGGTAGAGATGATAAACATACCATTCAATACTTCTTTGGGCAAGGTGAACTTTCCAGCGAAGGAACCGAACTTGTTTGTCCGGACTTCTTGTTCCGCGATAACCTGTTGATTCACGTCTTGTAAAGTTACCGTGTAGTTTTTCCCGACAATCGCTTTGGATGCGTTTTGGGTGGCTTCCCAACTGATGCCGCTGAAATATACTATTTGTCCGGGGCGGTATATTGCCCTGTCCGTGAAAAGGTTTACCGATGATGATCGCTCATCCGTACGGCCAAAGTATTGGTAGGGAAGGCGATTTATCGTGCCGTGATTATCTTCTCCCAAGGTTACTTGGTAATAATTGTCAGGATTGGATTCATTCAACGTGGCAATCCCGTTTCTGTCGGAAGAAAATTCTCTCGCGAGACTGTACTTTTGTCCGTTTCTCTTGTAGATTTTTACTTTTGCGCCTTCGATGGGTTTCCCGCTGATGAGATCACAAACGAGGACATTATAAGTTGTTTCTCCCGTTTTGCGGGCGATGGTAGATAGATGGCTGGAACTGAAATAGGATGAGTCCGCTTTGGAATTATTTGCGTAAGACACGGTTAACTGGTAGCGTCCCGTGTTAGGTACGGGAAGTCGTAGAATCGTGTCCTGAGAATCCAGTCGCTTGGGAAGACGATACGTGTGAGTCGATATTTTTTCCAGTTTCGGAACTCTTTTGTTCAAATTCAAGTATTCCAGAGTGGGTTCCGTGATTTTGTACAGTGAGATTGAAATCTCTGATAAGTTTTTGAAGGATAGGTTCACCTCTTGTTTGTGTCCCGGGTACACGTTGGGATTTATAGAATAAGATAGGGTAGTTTGGGTGATTTCCTTGGCTAATTGTTTTAAAATGTCTATCCGGAAATACTTGGGAAACTGACGAATACCGCTATTACATATATCTAAGGCTTTTTGAGTATCTCTATTACTTGAAATATAATTTCCTTGGTAATAATATTGGGCAAGTTTGTAAAGAATTTCAACTTTGTAAGGGTTCTTGCTATATTGTTGTGATAATTGTTCTAAAGCCTGAATGTATAAGGAATCGTTCAGACTTAAACCGATGATATTGTTTGCGTACTCCAAACGGTCCAGATCGGAAATAAGAATGGCATCCGTGCGTTGAGCCGCAATTTCAGATTGTAATAACGATTGATAAAGTTTGAGCGTGTTTGAATAAGCATCCATCTTTTTTACCTCGATGGGCATTTGGACAAATTCCTTTACCGGGGCGAACAGTAGTTGCTTGTTCGTGAGCAGTTCCTGTCTATCGTAACGAGAAATAGTGTTTAGAATGTCAATACTGCGATACACGAGAAAATCGTACATCGTTGGGCGAAGTGCCGGAGAGTTTTTCCCGAGTATAAGAATTTCTTTATAGGTAAGACAATTTACCTCGGAGAGTTGGGCTTGGGCTTTTACCGCATCCAGTGCATGTTGGAATATTTTTTCTCTATATATGTTACCTGTCCATTCTGCCATATTGCGAGGTATGTAACCCGTGATTGGTGTCCTGCGATTGATCTTGCCTCGCTGGGTATCGAAGTACATTTGATAAAGTTCTGCCAATAACGAGTGGAGAATGCTTTTTTCAACAATATTTTGGTCTGTTTCAATGTATTCTTCCAAGTTTTGCAACATGGGAGGAATACTGTCCATGTCAATCAAAGATTGGTATTTGATCTGGCGGATTAATGATTGAATCAGTAGCGGAGAGTTTTTTTCTTTTATTGCTTTCTGATAATCCTTTTGTGCCTCGATTAAGGCTGTTTTCGGTGCTGCCTCGTTCTCTTTGTCGGAAACATCTCGTTGTCCGAAAGCGACGAGTGCGCCGAATAATAATACCGTGATAATAAGTAATCTTTTCATCATATCGTGATCTGTTTAATTATACTTTTCCTTTCTATGTTTATTCGCAATTCCCGGGGGAAATGTTATTACATAGATGCGGGGAGAACAGAAATTCCATAAATGTAAGATAAATAATTGAAGTTTTTTAGAATTATGTAATTGATATTAAGTCGAGAAATTTAAATCTTTGGATATTGGTGAATTTTACTATATATTTGTAGTGGTGGAAATAATAGCGTGATTTATTGATTATTAGTGATTTATATATATACTTTTACATTTTAGAGAATGATGAATCGGCTCACGGAAAAAGTCTTGTTTGAAAAATTGCAACAAGGAGATCAAAAGGTTCTGAAGAATTTCTTTGATGATACCTTTGCTTTGTTTGTTGCTTTTGCTCAAGATTTTTTAGGGCGAGATGATGCTTGTGAGGATATTGTACAGGATACTTTTGTTACTTTTTGGGAGCAGAAAGAGTCCTTTGAAAACATCTACTATGTAAAAGCGTTTTTTTATAAAACAATACGTCATAAATGCTTGAATCATATCCGCCATCGGAGAATTGCCTCTAAATATGCAGATTCTGTCCAAAAGGCTCAAGGGGAACTTGAAAGTACAACTTATTATGTGGATGCTGTTATTCAAGAGGAAGCATCTCGAATGGTGTATGAAGAAATTTTAAAATTGTCTGAAGTCGGTCGACAAGTGATGTTGTTGGCATTAGAAGGATATTCTAATGATGAGATTGCAGAAAAGTTGGGAATCTCGGTAAATACGGTCAGGACACACAAGGCACGAGCTTATCAATATCTTCGGGGACGTCTGAATGAATTACGAATCTTGCTTCTCTTGTTACAGCCATGGTAGCGTAATGTCGTGGTGATTTTTAGAATATTTCATATTTGATCCGTTTGTAATCCATTGATAATTACTTCTGTGTAAATAATTCTTTAAAAAAATGTCGTTTTTTTAAAGAAAGGTGTCGTCTTGTTTTTTCTTACGAGTGTTGTAGGCATTGAAAAGGAGAAATAAGATGATGAAAAAGATTGTTGATGTAATTAAATTAGGAGAGAGTGTTGGAAGAAAACTGTCTGATAATGCGACTGAAACAGATAAACGGAGAATTTCTGATTGGGATGAAACCGCATCTGGTAAAGAGGAGGTGTTAGAAAAATTATCAGACCCGGATTATATCCAGGAAAAAACATTGTATTATAAAAGTTTTGATATAGCGGGAGCCTGGAAACGGGCAAAAGTCCGGAAATTGGCTCAACAGAAGAGCATGCACTCTAAGATGCGGAAGTTGGTCTGGGGTGCTGCGGCAGCTGTGACCGTTTTGTTGAGTGCTACCGTTTATTTGTTTCAACAGGATGATATTGTAAAGGAAAATGTGGAGGTCCATCAAGCGATTGCCAATATATTACCGGGACGTGGAGTTCCTGTTTTATATCTTGATGATGATAGACAGATTGCCTTGAATGCAGACACATTAGATATTGAAGGAACAAGAGGTATAGAAGTTGGAAAGAAAATGATCACTTATTCAAAAGATCAGATCGAAAAAGAAGAAAAATACAATAAAATTGTTGTTCCTAAGGGCGGAGAATTTCATCTGGTATTGGCTGATGGCAGTGAAATCTGGTTAAATGCAGAATCTACATTGCAATATTTTGTGCATGATATAGCAAAGGAACGTGTTGTATATCTTCAAGGGGAGGCTTATTTTAAAATTGCTAAAAACGAGCAACGTCCTTTTAAGATTATTTCCGGCGAGCATGAGGTGAATGTGTTAGGGACAGAGTTTAATGTTAATGCTTATTTAGGGGCTCCGATGATCTACACCACGTTAATTGAAGGGAAAGTAAATGTGGGTGTGGTTAATCGTCCGGATATAGGGCAAGTTCTACAAGAAAATGGTAGACAGAGTGTTTATAACCCGAACAATAAGAGTATCTCTTTACGCCATGTTGATCCCCGGATTTATACGGCTTGGAAAGATGGTTATTTTATTTTTAGATATTCGACATTGAGGGAGGTTATGCAACAACTATCTCGATGGTATGATTTTGAATATGAGGTGCCTGATATGCTTTTGGATAAATACCATTTCTCCGGAGAGTTTAAACGTTTTGATAATCTTGATCGAGTGCTTGAAATTATTCGCTCGACAGGTATTCCTTTCGTTTTAGACATTAAAAATGGTAAAGTAATTATCCGGAAAGAAGCATGATAACTATTTATACTTAAATCAATTAATTCATTAACTTATGATTAAACTTTTGCGAGGGAAAAAAAGAAAGTATCCTGGAAAAAGTCGAAATAACATTTTTGTTTGGCGAGCTATTTTCGGGGTCATGATTCTGGTTGGAAGTTCTGTATTGGTGGCAGCACAGACCGGAATAAAGAAAAATGTACAAACTCGTGATGAGAAGGCAATCCTTGGAAATAGTTTCAGTGGGAATCAATTGAAACGTTTTCATCCGACTAATCTCTTGAAAGCTTTGCAGGTAGTGGAACCCTCTATGATAATAGATAGGGCTGAGGAGTGGTATGGCTCTGAGCCTAATTACGTACCGTCTGAAATTACTTTTCGAGGTGTAAAAACAATTTTGGGAAAAGAGGGAGGAGTGTTACCATTGATTATTGTTGATGGCTATGAAATATCGATGGATCGCTTGGCTGATTTCGATATAAATCGGGTGGAACGTGTAACCGTTCTTAAAGATGCAACCGGAACAGCTATTTATGGTGTCCGAGCCGGGAATGGTGTAATCGCAATTACAACTAAAAAAATGCAAGCAGGAAGTCTTCGCTTGTATTATCGTTTTGATGGAGGAATTGATGTTGCAGATCTGAGTAGTTACGATATAATGAATGCTTCTCAGAAACTGGCACTAGAGAAAAGTATGGGTATGTATGATGGGAATGATGCTCTTTATCAAGAGCGGCTGAAAAATGGTAACACGAATTGGTTGAAAGTACCTCTACAAACACCATTCCGGCATAAACATCAACTTGAAATAGAAGGAGGGGACAGTTCAATCTTGTATCGGGCCTATTTCTTGGCAACACCGGGTAATAAAGGTGTCATGAAAGGCTCTAAGCGAGATCATTATGCTATCGGAACCCGTTTAGATTATCGAAATAGTAAGTTATATGTTTCTGATGAGTTACGTATAGATGTGATTTATGGAAAAGAGTCTCCTTATGGTGTATTTCAGGATTATATGTTGATTAATCCATATTATCGTAAGGGAAGTGGGGGACAACACTCCGCATCTGTTATGGGAGAGGGAACTTTTAGTGAACAAGTATCCCCGTATTATGAGGCCTCTTTATCCAGTTTTTCAAAATCGAGAGCTACAAGGGTAATGAATACCTTGAATATGACTTGGCAGATTATGGAACATCTGGAGTTATCTGGTAATTTCACTTTTACCAAAGATTTTAATAAGTTCGATCAGTATATTTCTTTTAAATCGGAATATTTTAGTGATCTACCTTTAGATAGTGCCGAGCTAGCCGGTCAATATAAAATTCGTCGGGAAAATACCACAATTTATGAAGAAGATTTGGTTTTAAATTATTCGAATCAGTTTGATCGTCACCATTTGAACGTGTCATTAGGGATTCACGGGTATGCGGAAAAAGATTATAGTGATAATTATATAGGTGTTGGTTTGCCTAGTGATCATATGGACTATATTTCTTTTGCAAAGACTTATGCGTTTAATACAAGACCGGGAGGCCGGGAGGCATTTGATCGTCTTTTTAGCGGATATTTAAGTGGTAGCTATAATTTTGATCAGCGTTATGGGGTGGATGTTAGCCTACGGGCGGACAAGTCATCTCGTTTAGCTCCTAAAAAACGAGTTACAATGGCTTGGTCCGTAGGGGGATATTGGAATGTTCGTAACGAGAAATTCCTGCAAGAGAGCAATGTCCTAAATCAACTTGTATTGTCGGCAGGTATTGGTATGACTCCGGGATTTCAGTTCGATTACGATCAAGTGAATCCAATGTATGCTTATGATATTGATAATCCTTATTTGAATGCGACAAGTAGCTCCAATAAACTGGGTTTAGTGACATTGAATCCGATCAATGATTATAATAAAAAATTGAAATGGAGAAGTGATCATAACTTCTACGTTGGAATCCGGTTTACTCTGTTCGACCACTTATCAGCAAACGTACGTTATTACAATACGTTGAGTAAGGATGTTGTTACCCGGATAAAGGATAATGTTGTAAATGGCTCCGCTTGGAAATGGAATAATGGGGGAGAAATTCGGAATAGCGGGTTAGAGTTTGGGCTAAATGCAGACATCTTGAAAGATGTAAACGGGTTGTCTTTAGGCCTTTTATGGAATGGAACATTCAATAAAAATAAACTGGAAACTTGCCCGAATGATTTTATGGCTGAGTGGAATGAAAGTAATCAAACATCAACTCTTCAGCTAAAGGAAGGGAAAGCGGTCAATGCAATTTATGCCGTAGATTCAAAGGGAATTGATGCACAAACAGGTAAAGAAATCTTCATTACACAGAATGGAACCGAAACGAATCAATGGGAGGCAACGAACTTGGTCTATCAAGGAGATCCGACTCCTAAGTTGGTAGGTAGTTTTGGTTTATTGGGAAGTCTGAAAAATTGGAGTTTTAATTGTATGTTCCGTTATTCTTTCGGATCTAAGATATACAATATAACGGCGGTGAGATACGTGGATGAGGCCTCTATTGGACAAAACGGACCGGTTGATATGATGGATAAATGGCAAAAGACCGGGGATCAGACCGAATATTTAGGCTTTGATAATTCCATGACGTTACCAACATCTCGTTTTGTTGAATCAAGGAATATGATTTCTTTAGCATCTTTACGGGTGGATTATCAATTTGATAAAAATCTGGCAAATAAATTATATATGCAGGATTTGCATCTTGGATTAAGTTGTAATGACTTATTCCATTATTCATCGGTTAAAATGCCTAGAGGGTTGATTTATCCTTTTGCCCGCAGTTTCACGTTGTCACTTCAAGCTACCTTTTAAAAAGAAATAATTATGAAGAAATTACTATATATGGTAGTGGCGGTATTGGCGCTAAGTTCATGTAACAATTGGTTTGATGTCGCCCCGAAAGAGGAATACATAGATGAGGACGCTTTGTTCAGTAGTGAATCTGCATTTCGTAATGCACTGAATGGGATTTACACGGAATTACGTTCATCTGAGTTGTTTGGTTCAAATTTAGGTTTAGGGGGAATAGAGTTTATGGGACAAACTCTTGTGCCTGATTCAGAATTGAAACCGATTGCAGAATTTGATTACGATTCTCAGATCATGAAAGAAAAAATAGAGCAGGTTTGGGCATCCATGTACCATGCGATCTATTCATGCAATAATTTGCTCCAATTATTCGATAAGAATCAAGATGTGATTTTTATAAAAGGAGCAAGAGAAGTCATGTTGGCAGAATTAAAAGTGTTGCGGGTGGCAATGCATTATGATTTGGTCCGTTTGTTCCATCCGGCATATACCTCTGAGTCTTCTTTTAAAGGCATATATTGGAAAGAGAGTACGGGGGATGAACTGCAACAATTGTCTACGCAAGAATTGTGTACGAAAATGTTAGCTCAATTGACAGAGGCGATTGCAATTCTGAAAAAATATGATCCTATTTATACTGGTGAATCTTTGAATTCAGATGGGTTGTTCGGAATGGCGCCTTCTAATCGGGTGTGGAAAATGAATTATTATGCAGCTTTAGGATTAAAAGCACGTATTGCATTAGCGTTAGGGACGGAAGCCGGATACCTTGATGCCCGGGCTTGTGTGGATGAAATCCTTGAAGGCGGATATTTTTCTTTTGCAACTTCTGCCGGGACTGATTTGGCATTTTCTAGAGAACATTTGTTGGGGTTACCTTCTCCGAAAGGGGGATTACAAGCATTAGGATACACCTTATTCCGAGACAAAGGGGTCGTTTTATCTCCTATTGTGCAGGTTGGGGAATGGAAACAGGAAGCTCCTGATGATATTCGTTTCAGGTCAATGAATAATACTTTACAAAACTTACTTCCTAAATATGATAGTTTAAGTATTGCCGTGTTTAGTGGGGCTCCGCAACAGATTCCCTATATCAAGTTAGGAGAGATTTATTTAATAGGTGCGGAGGCAGCTTTAAAATTGAATGACCTCTCCGGGGCGTATGCTTACTTGAGTACGTTTGTGGATAAGCGTTTCTCCAAGACTTCTATCGTGGAAACTTCAACAGCCACGGAACTTATGGAAGAGATTGAAAGACAGTATATACGGGAATTTTTGGGAGAAGGGCAGTTGTTCTATTGCTATAAACGTTGGAATTTATCCTCTATCCCGTCTTATGATGGTCGGAATATAGAGATGACAAAGGCTAAGTATGTGTGGCCGATTCCTGCGAATTAACTCTATTTATGGAATTGTAAATGGAATAAGATGATGAAGGAAAAATTAGATAATTTGATCAAGATCAGGAATAGAGAGGGATATATCCTGAAAGTTATTTTGGGTGTATGCTTGTTCCTCTTTTTGCAAGGGACAATGGTAACCCGAAGTTATGCCCAGACGACAAAGGTGAATCTGAATGTACAAAATGTGGAATTGGAATCTGTGTTTATGATGATTCAGCAACAAGTCGGATATAAAGTATTTTATAATAATGAATTGGTGGATGCCAAACAAAAAGTGTCAATACGGGTGACGGATGTATCGCTGGATAGTGCATTGCACACATTACTTACCCCTTTGGATATGACTTACAAGCTTGTAAATAAAACAATCGTTGTATCCAATTTAAAACCGGTTACGGCTAAAACTCAGCCGGAACTTTTGGAAATTACAGGTTTTGTAAAAGATAAGAAGGGTATGCCAATACCGGGAGTAACTGTGATTTACAAGAGTACGCCTACGCTAGGGCGGGCTACTGACGAAAAAGGTTTCTACCGGATTTTAGTTCCTTCTTTGGATGGAGAATTGGTTTTCTCTTTTATCGGAATGAAAACACAAACTGTAGCAATAAAAAAACGAGTAAAGATAGATGTTACGATGGTGGAGGAAGCGACAGAGATGGATGAGGTTATCGTAACAGGGTATGTTCCGAAAGCAAAAAATAGTTTTACGGGAACAGCCGTACAAGTGAAAGGAGATGATTTACGTAAGGTTAATCCGACAAATCTATTTGCCGCTCTGAAAGTATTTGACCCGTCTTTTGCCGTTTTGGATGACGAAGGAATGTTTGGATCTGACCCTAATAGAGTTCCGGACAAAATAGAGATTCGGGGCCAGAATAGTATGCCTGACATTTCACAGGGGAATTTACAGACTTATACTTCTTTGCCGATTTTTATTATGGATGGTTTTCAGATTACCGTTCAGCAAGTATTTGACTTGGATATGAATCGGGTACAATCCGTGACGATTTTGAAAGATGCAGCGGCAGCATCTATCTATGGTTCCCGTGCTGCTAATGGTGTCATTGTGATTGAAACGAAAGTTCCGGAAGGTGGAAAATTACGTTTTTCTTACACCTTCAACGGAAGTATTCAGGTGCCTGACTTGACTTCTTATAATTTAATGAATGCGTCTGAATTATTGGAGTATTTTGAAAAAGCCCAGCTTTTCAATAATGGAAATAAAGGAGATAATACTTCTACGAATATTTATGAAGATTTGGTCGGGGGAAATCCGGGGCGTCAGAATTTGTACACCTTGCTATCTAAAGAAGTCGAGAATGGTGTGGATTCCTATTGGTTGTCTCAGCCACTTCAGACATCTGTTCAACATTCCCATTCTTTGATGTTAGAAGGTGGCGTGCGGTTTGGTGAGAAAGACCGGAGAAGTATGCGCTATCAAGTAAATTTGTCGGCAGCTCCGAGTAACGGTGTTATGAAAGGCTCAAAGCGAGATCGTTATGGGGCCGGCTTGAAGTTATTGTACAATGATCTTCATGTGCAAATAACAAGTGACATACAAGTTGCTTTAGTGAAGAATACAGACTCTCCTTATGGAAGTTTCTCAACGTATTCAAATTTGTTACCTATCTATCGGATGAAAGATGAGAATGGGAAATACTTCCCTAGACTTTCTTACGAGAATATTCCAGCCTACGAGGGACTGCCTGCCCCGGATTTTACGGGAAGTACTTTTTCAGCCCAATTGAATCCGCTTTATGAGGCGAAATATCTGAATAGTTTCAGTAGAGGGGAGACAACAAATCTGACTTACAATCTGGGCCTAAACTGGGAAGTCATAGAAGGATTACGAGTAAGAAGTACTTTCTCGATTAGTAATGTACAGGATAAAGCTGAAGTGTATCGTTCTCCTCTTTCAGCGGATTTCTTTGACTATACCTCCGTGACAGACGGGGAGGAAACGAATGACGGGTATAATTTGGAGAATATCTACAAACGGGGAACTTATACGATGACAAATTCATCCCAGTTTGATTATTATGGTAGCATAAATGTTTCATATACCAAGTCATTCGGGAGACATTTGGTACAAGGAATCGTGGGGGGAGAACTGAAAGAGACGAATTCTGAGAGTGATGTATACAAGACCGTTGGTTTCTTGGATGACCCTCTAGGATACCCTTCTTACGCCGTGCAATTTGATTCCTATACAGGACCTTCAGGAAGTAGTTCTATTTCTCGTTCAGCTGGAATGTTTGCGAACTTCAATTATTCATGGGATAATCGTTATTTGATAGACTTGACGGGACGTATAGACGGTTCATCTAATTTTGCAAGTAAACAACGTTCAGCACCTTTTTGGTCAGCCGGAGTTCGTTGGAATATTTATAATGAGAAATTTATGAAGACTCATGGTTGGTTTGAAAACTTGGCTGTTCGAGCAAATATTGGTACCGTGGGGAATCAAAATTTCCAGTTGAGTCAGATCATGACGCTTTATAATTTCTTGAAAATGTATGATGGAGTAATGGGAGCTGAGATTATGTCGATTGCAAACCCGGAATTGAAATGGCAAACTACTTTAAATCGTAACATTGGATTGGAATTTAGTTTATTACAAGGTTTAGTGAACTTGGATTTCAATTACTACTCAAATATAACAAAGAACAATTTGACGGATATTGCGATTTTACCTTCTACCGGTTTCTCTACTTATAAAGCGAATATGGGTAAAGTTCGTAACCAAGGGTATGAGTTTAGCTTGAGTATAACTCCGATCAAGAAGAATGGTTGGATTGTCAATGCTTTTGTGAATGGCGCTCATAACAAGAATAAGTTATTAAATATTTCTGATGCTTTAAGAGATTATAATGAAGTGATTAAAGAAAATCAGACAGCCCATTTGAATTATGCGGGGTACACTCAATTGGAACGAATTTTCTTATTTGAGGAAGGGCAATCTCTGAATTCGATCTTTGCCGTGCGTTCAATGGGAATTGATCCGGGAACAGGGCAGGAGATTTTTGTTACGGCAGATGGTGTTCAGACATTCCAATGGAATGCTGCAGATCAAGTTGTCGTTGGGAACACGGAACCGACCTTGAAAGGGTATTTTGGTCTTAATGTTGACTATAAGCGCTGGAGTTTCGGGGCTAATTTCCAATATTCTTTCGGGGCGGATCGTTACAACAAGACTTTATACGAAAAGATTGAAGGAGGTAATTTTGCTCAAAACGCAGATCGCCGGGCTTTAACTCAGCGTTGGACAAAACCGGGAGATGTTGCGAAGTATCGCGGGTATGGAAATACGAGTCAATTGAAACCCACGTCTCGTTTCGTTCAAAAAGATGATTTCTTGTCCATGACGTCAGCGAGATTGAGTTATACATTAAATGCAAATGATTTACAGTCGCTTGGCATTTCGTTGTTAAAGTTCACGCTTTCAACAAATGATCTGTTCTATGTTTCAACAATTAAGCAAGAACGTGGATTGTCTTACCCGTTTGCCCGTACCTTCTATTTTTCATTACAAGCTAATTTTTAAAAGAGAAAGCGTATGAAAAGAATATGTGTTTTACTAAGTATAACGTTCGGACTTCTTCTGTTTAGTTCCTGTGGAGATTGGTTGGATGTACTTCCGAAGTCTCAAATGACGGAAGAGGGGATTTTTGATAATGAAGACGGTTATTATTCTGCATTAGCCGGTATATACGTGAAAATGGCAGATAAAAGCGCCTATGGAAAACATATGACGGTTAGCTCGGTTGAAATCATGGGGCAGACATTGTCTATGTATCAGGCCTCATTTATTGAACCTTATTATGATCAGGGATGGTTTAATGGTCTGGCAACTTATTATTATGAACGGACAACCCGTTTTAATCAAGTGGAGGATGCAATAACGGGAATGTGGAAAGCGTCCTATAATGCAATTGCAAATGCCAATGAATTGATTTCTAATTTGGAGAAGCAAGATCCTTCGATTTTTGAGGAAGGAGCGAGAGATGTCGTGTTGGGAGAGGCTCTTGCTTTGCGAGCTTATATCCATTTTGATATGTTGCGTCTGTTCCAGCCTCCTTATTTGACGGAGGAAGGAAAAACTCAGAAACGAATCCCGTACAAAACGGATTTTGGAATGGAATTTACCCCTTCATCATCATCTGATGAAATATTGAGTTATTTGGTTGGGGACTTGGAGCGTGCGGAAAAGTTATTGAAAGATACCGACCCAATTTCTTCCGGGAAAACTTATAATGCAACCATTTTAAAGAGTGAACGCAAATATAAGATGAACTACTATGCAGTAAGAGCATTGCAAGCGCGGGTTTATCTTTTTAAAGGAGAGTATAAAGCTGCCTATGATGCAGCTATGGAGGTTATTGGTGCGGCAGAAGGTTTGGGTATTCGATTCTTGACAAATGCGGACTTGGGGAGTACGGATTCCGGTAATAATTACGTGAATCGGAGTTGTCCAATGGAAAATATCTTTGGCTTGCTTGTCGATGAGTTAGGGGATTATATCGAAGAGGACCACACGACAGGGAATTCTTATTATGAACGTTTCCGGTTACAATCAACCCGTTACCCGAAATTCTATTCTTCCACGGGTGACATCCGGATTACGGCATGGAAAAAAGGTTCTGGTTCAAGTATGTATTTGGCAAAATATGAACGCCCTACATTAAAGAAAGATTTGGCTCTTTTCCCGCGGCCTATTGTTTCTATGTTGAAATTAGGAGAAATGTACCTAATTGCGGCAGAAGGTGCTGCGGAATCTGTTTCTACCGGAGAGGCGATTCGTTTGTTGAACATCTTGCAACAATCTCGTAACGGAGGAATATTCACGAGTGATGATAAAGAGGCGATTATCTCGGAAATATTGAAAGAATATCGACGTGAAATGATCGGAGATGGGCAGGTGTTCTATGCGTATAAACGACGTAATGTACCGGAAATTGAAAAGGGGTATGCTACAAGTGGTGTTGTTACCATGTCGGTTGAAAAATATACTCCTGATATTCCGACGACGGAGTTTGATGGAGGAAGAACGTATTAACTTAAAAACGAGAAATGATGGAGACTATAAAACTATTGATTTTTTGTTTGTTACTCGGTGTCTGCATAAATGCATGTAGTAGAGATGAGATCATGATTTTTAAGGAAGAGCAAAATAGTTTGAATTTCCCTAAATACCAGTATCTTTCCACGACCTACAAATATGATAGCCTTCAATTTTCTTCCGTGTTCAGTGGAGGAAATGAAGTGGCTGATTTTTATATTCCTATTCGTGTGGCAGGATCGGTGTCAGATCAAGATCGTGAATATAAATTACGGGTGAATCCGGAAGAAACATTTGGTATCAAGGAGAATACTCATTACACCTTGGAAACAACACAATTATTCCGAGCCGGAAGATATATAGATTCAACCGTGGTGAAAATCAATGTACAGGCAATAAAAGATGATGCGGTTGAAGGAAGGATATATATAGAGTTGGTTCCTAATGAAAACTTTGTACGTGGTTTAGATTTTTATCAATACATGATTGTAAACGTATCTGGAGTGGGATTAAGTAGTCAGCCCACTCTCTGGCGAACAAATTCTTTAGATACCTATGGTGGAACCTATTCGTCCGTGAAAGCGGAAAAGTTCATTGAACTGAATGGTATATTGGAAGAAAACTGGAAAGCTCCTAATAAGGCAATACTCTACGCCTATGCGAAGAAAACTTACGAATGGTTTGAGAATAACCCGACGTATGACAATGGCGAGTTAGTGGTATTTAAAGGAACGATAGAATATTGAAAAAAAACAGGTCTATGAAAGTGATAAAAGATTTTATATGTATGTCCTTTGTTTTGATGCTGATCATTACGGGATGTTACGAGGATAAGGGGAGTTATAACTATTCCGAGTGGACGGGTATCGATTCCGTGACCGGAGTAGAAATTCCGGGAAGTTCTTACGGACGTATCTCTTTGTCCGAGGGAGAACTTTTAGAGATAGATCCTAAAATCACCTTTAAGGAGGGGACGAATCCTAATGATTTCGAGTATGCATGGGTTATGGGGGGTGACACTATCGGAACCAGTCTGAAACTTTCTTGGGAAGTTGCTTTTGGGAATATCGAATTCTTGAGTGGTGAGGCTTATTTCTGGTTGGCTATTCGTAATAAAGTGACCGGGGAAAGCTGGAAACATTATGCTACTTCCAATAATGGTGCTTACATGGTAAAGGTCAAGATTGTCCCGACGGCGATTCCGTTGATTGGAGTGATGATTTACGAGAAGGCCGATGGAACCCTTGAATGGGGATCTATTAAAGGAAGTAACCGGGCAGCTCCGCAACAATTTACAACGGTTTTCACCGAAATGTTTAAACGTTATAATTCGGATAAAGTAATCAAAGGCCCGTTTGTCGGGGCAACGTTTGATACAAGACAATTAAGTATTTACACGCAAGATCCGGATGGATATGGCACGATGATTCAGGCTGCGGATGGACAAACGTACCCGTTTGGTCAGGTAATGGGTTCTGTTCAAAGTCTTACTTTCACGGAGAAACCGACGGCTGTTGTAAAGGCTAAAAATGCTTATTTCAACCATATGCAGGAAATATTGATCGGAAACGAATTGTTCCTTTCTACCATGAATAGTGATTATCCCTATCAGTTAATCAATCCGAATTCTCCGGGTGAAGAGACGGGAGTGGAGCAAGTAATTGGGGCTTTGCCGTATAATCGTAATGCTCCCGTAACCTTACAACGCTTAACGGATGGCAGTATCTATTATTATTTCTACAATGCCAATAAAGGATATAGTCGTCAGCCTTTGTTCGATGGCAATGGAGAGGTCGTGAGATTGGATAAAATGGTTGGGTTATACCATGAGCCGACAGGACAATCGAATACCAAATTGAAATTCTTCCTTGTGGGCAAAAAAGGCAATGAATATAAGATGTATATTTACGAATATCAACAATTTGCAAGAGCAACAGATGTTATTTCTTACCTATCGGAAAAAGATGTGACCCAATGGGCAGGTGGAATGACGGATAACGCTATTTGGTTCACCACGGTTCTGCCTGTTGGTTGGAACTATGCTTACATTGCCAAGGGTAAAGATTTGTGGCGGTATAGTTATGAAGGGTTGGAAACTCCCACTATTGTCAAGAGTTTCCCGGATGATATTGTTTCGGTTGTACCGACACCGAATGCTTCTCTTTTCGGAGATGATGAAAGTAATGAGTTATACACGGCAGTATTTACTTATAATTCAACAACTCAGACAGGATCAATGTACATTATCAACCCTCGTACAACGGTTGTGGAAGAATTCGCATCGAGCGAGAACTCCATACCGGGTAAGGTATTGATGTACCTGCCTTATTTGTCGAATTAAGTTATTCGAGTGATTGAAATTTATTGTGTTTTGGAAATAAATTAAGAGGGACAGGCTCGTGGCTATCAAGGCTATCGGAGGTAGCCTGTCCACCTCTAATCTTTTTCTTATGGGTATTCTATTGTTTGGAAATAGACGTTTTGTATGTAAAAATTATATATGTTTAAAAAAATGAATTATGGAAGAGAATGTGATTGAGTGTAAAAACCTGACTCATTACTATGGTTCCCGATTGATCTATGAGAACTTGAATTTTTCGGTGAAGAAAGGGCATATCATGGGATTGTTGGGGAAAAATGGGTGTGGTAAAACGACCACGATCAATATTTTGAATGGTTTTCTTCAACCTCGTTCCGGAGAATGTTTGATCTATGGTGAGAGTACACAGAATCTGAGCCCGGAAACCAAACGTCGTTTGGGATATTTGATAGAAGGGCATATTCAGTATTCGTTTATGAATATCTATCAGATCGAGAAGTTTTATTCCGGTTTTTACAAAAATTGGAATCGGGATGCTTATTTCGAACTGATGAACCGGATGAAAATATTACCCTCGCAAAAAGTATCGAGTATGTCTTGTGGACAGCGGGCTCAAGTGGCATTGGGGTTGATTCTGGCACAGGACCCTGATCTGTTGATTTTAGATGACTTCTCGTTGGGACTGGACCCCGGTTACCGTCGTTTATTTGTTGATCATATGCGAGAGTATGCAAAATCCGGGAATAAAACCGTATTTCTGACTTCTCATATTATTCAAGATATGGAACGTCTGATTGATGATGTCTTGATTATGGATTATAATCGGGTATTGATGAGGGGATCGGCATCCGAATTTATGGAAAAATTCCATCAGTTTACTTTTGATCTAGACAGGGATGATCTGGATTTTAAGTCAGACCCTCTGATTGTTGAGGCTGATCGTATAAAAAATCACTATGAAATTTACACTTATGCTTCAGAAAGTGAAGTAAAAGCAATGTTAGAAACGAAAGGATTGGCGTATCGAAATTTTGCATCCGTAAAGATGACGTTGGAAGATGCATTTATTGGTTTAACTGGAAAATATTAAAAATATGATATTACACCTTTTTTATAAGGAATGGTTAAAGACCCGGTGGGCAGCTTTTTTTGTCTCTCTCGTTGGTCTGGCAATTGTTGTCTATATATTTTTGGATGTGGATAACAACGTGCGAATGAAAGGTTCGTTCAATTATTTGATGAGTGTTTTCTACGGAATGCCTCAGGCAAACTATTATAATGCTCTGATCAAATATGTCCCTTTATTAATCGGGGTTTGTATCGGTTTGTCGCAATATGTACCGGAAGTGTTGGATAAACGAATCAAGTTGACACTTCATCTCCCTTTGCGTAACACGATGGCTTTGTACACGATGCTTTGTTATGGATTTCTTTTGTTAATCTTGTCGTATGGAGTGGTGTTTGGGACATTCTTTTATTTGAATAACAGCTATTTCCCTTTCGAGGAAAGTTGGGCGGTACTTATTTCCATGATGCCTTGGCTCTTGGGTGGAATTGCGGCTTATTTCATGATTGCCATGATCGCCATGGAACCTAATTTATTCTACCAATTTATTTATGCACTTGTGGCCTATTATCTGGTGAAACAATTCTATATCGGAGTAGAACATGCGGATACCCGCCATATCATTCCGGCGTTGGCCATCATGGCTTTCGTGCCGTGTACGGCATTATTGTATACATCATATCGGTTTATGAAAGGAGAGAGATAATTATGACAGCAAAAGTAGTACGAATCATAATGATACTATTGACGGTTTTTATAGCGTCAATAGTTCTACCGGATTTTTATAAAACCTCGTTCAGACGGAATGTAAAATATGTCTCGCTGAATTATAGTGAGGTGACTAAACAGTTTGTGATATGGGGACTAAAAGATGGAGTTCTGTTAGATACGCTTGGAAATGAATATTCTCGTCAGGAATATGAACGGATGGTACCTTTCTCCAGTATGCCGCAATTACTAAAACGGAATGAATTCCCGGATACCGTGGCCGGTGTACCGGTGACACCTCAGCTTGTGGCAGAAAATAATTATCGGCACATCGTAAATCTGACAGAGCGGGGTCGGTATTATGCCATGTCTCCGCTTGTTCACGGGGGGACGGATCGTGTCGGGTATATTTACACAAATGATATGATGCGGGTAAACCGGAACGGGATTGAATTCTATAACTGCGAGGATGGACGAGTAGATAAAGAAAAAAGTGCCCTTTTTGATCAGGAACTACGGAAATTGGGCTATTGTCCTCCGGCAAAAAAATTGTATGGTCGATCTGCTACCGGGTATAAGCGGGATGACGGTTTATTCTTTGTGGATAGTAAAGATCAGTTATTTCAAGTACGCTACCATGCTTATAAGCCGGATTGCCGTAAAATTGAACTTCCCGATCAAATCAAATTGCGAAGAGTTGAATGTGAACCCGATCATCCGGAAGTTGTGGCTTATCTTTTTGGAGATAATAACGGAGTATATATTCTGACCGTGGACAATCAGATTATCAAGTTGGATTTGGATGAGTTTAACTACGATCAATTTAAAGTTTTTGACGTGATGGGTAATCTCTTCTACCACATGATCTCTATCCAGAAAGATGGTTACGAGAAACTATATATTTTTGACCGGGACTATAAACTACTGGATAAATACGGGGTTCATTCCGACGTGTATGAAGAATCGGCTGCGGGAGTTGTTGAAGGTTTCCTCTTCCCGTTTGTAACTTCCACCTACTCTTATATTAATGGATATTATATAAGTTCCGAGGGGCAACCATTCGTCAAGTTCATTTGGTTGAATCTCGTGTTAGCTGGAGTTCTATTGTATATAAAACGACGTAAAGGTTTGAATGTGAAGAATCCGTTCCATATCATTGATCTATTCATGGTCGTGGCATTTGGAGTCTTTGGGTTCATAAGCGTGTTGATTTATCCGATTCGAAAATAAATTAATCTAGATAGTAATGGAAGAAAATATAATAGAGTGTAAAAATCTGACCCACTATTATGGGAAACGGTTAATCTATGAAAATCTCAATTTTTCGGTGAAGAAAGGGCATATCATGGGATTATTGGGAAAAAACGGATGTGGTAAAACGACCACGATTAATATATTGAATGGCTTTCTGCAACCTCGTTCCGGGGAGTGTTTGATTTATGGGGAATCGACCCAGAATTTGAGTCCGGAAACAAAACGGCGTTTAGGATATTTGATCGAGGGACATATACAGTACTCGTTTATGAATATTTACCAGATCGAGAAATTTTATTCCGGTTTTTATAAAAACTGGAATCGGGATGCCTATTTTGATCTGATGAAAAGGATGAAAATACTTCCTTCTCAAAAAGTTTCCAGTATGTCATGCGGCCAGCGGGCTCAAGTGGCTTTAGGGCTGATTCTTGCTCAAGATCCGGATTTGCTGATCTTGGATGACTTCTCTCTAGGATTAGATCCCGGCTATCGTCGCTTGTTCGTGGATCATATGCGTGAATATGCCAAGGCCGGAAATAAAACCGTATTCTTGACCTCTCATATTATTCAGGATATGGAGCGATTGATCGACGACGTGTTGATCATGGATTATAACCGGGTATTAATGCGAGGATCGGCATCTGAATTTATGGAAAAGTTCCACCAGTTTACATTTGATCTGAACCGGGATGATGTGAATCTTAAAGAAGAATCACTGACTGTTGAGATGGATCGAATTAAAAATCACTATGAACTTTACACGTATGCATCGGCAGAAGAAGTACAGGCCATGTTGCAGGCAAAAGGGTTGGAATATTCTGATTTTAAACCTGTAAAGATGACTTTGGAAGATGCTTTTATTGGTTTAACAGGTAAATATTAAGATTATGGCATTACATCTTTTTTATAAAGAATGGTTAAAAACGAAATGGTTTGTACTTGCTTCTCTGGTGTTGGGAGTGGGAACAATATTATATGCATTCATTGGCTTGAATAGCAATATTATAAATGCTGATGGAGGATCGAATTATGTTTTTGAATGGTTTACACAAGCCGGACAACCGCATTATGGGATTTTCAAGAATATCCCTTTTATCATTGCCTTGTTGATTGGTGGATCGCAGTATTTGCCGGAGGTCCTGCAAAAAAGAATCAAATTAACTCTGCATTTACCGTTGAATGAAATTGTGATGCTTTACACGATGGTTTTATATGGGTTTCTCATGATTCTTTCATTGATGGTCATCTTCATGATACTGTTTTTCACGATAGACCTTTATTTCTTTCCGGTGGAGATGCATGTTATGGCTATAAATGCTTTCTTGCCTTGGATATTGGGAGGATTCACGACCTATTTCTTCGTGGCAATGATTGCCATGGAACCCAGTTGGAAATTCCGGTGTTTATATGCGATCGTGGTGTATAAATTATTGGATATTTACCTGTTGGGAGGTAATATGTCGAATCTCTATGTACTAATGATTATAGTACTGGTCATCGCGAGTCTTGGAATGATATATACGGCTAATCGTTTTAAAATAGGAGAAAAATAATATGATACCAAAGATGATAAGATTAGCTCTGGTGCTATTGGCTGTATTGGTAATGGCGTTGGAGTTCCCTAAAATATATAAGAAAACATTCGAACAAAGGGAAAGACGTACTCAGCTCGTATTTAGCGAGATATTGAATGATTTTGTTACCTTGAAATATGAATACGACACGGTACAGTTACGTGAGATTCAGGTCGGAAGAGATCGGGCCGGGAATACTTATGACACGAAAGCATTGATGGATATATTCCCGATGAAGAATTGTCGGCAATTAATGTACGAGAACCGGTTCCCCGACACAATTCGTGGGCAACACGTGACCTTACAGATGATACAGGATGCGGCACGTTTCCCCTTGTTCCTTGGAGCTGGACCCGGACGAAAATCTTTATTGTGGATGTTCGAATCCCATACGGATCGGATAAAAATGGAACTTCCTGAAGATATGTTTCGCTTGACAGATGACGGGATTGAATTTATTGAAACGGATATTAATCGGGTTAAAGGCGTGAACAAGGAAAAGAGTGAACGTTTTACTCGAGCCATGAAGAATGAGGGCATACAATTCCCGATAAAGAACATTTATGGACTTCCTTCCACTTCCAAATCAAAAGATGATGGCTATTTTATGGTGGACAATAAGGACGATTTTTTCCATTTAAAAATGTATGATGGAGAACCTCAATGTCATAAAATACCTCTTCCTGTCGGTATGCAGGTAAATGGAATGAATTGTCTCGTGGATAATGTAAATTATGGATACGTGTACGATCAGAACTATAACATCTATTTGATGCGTATCAAAGATTATAGTTTCTTCCAGCTCCCGATATATGATTACAAGGACTATGGGAGTCTGATTACGATGAGTGAGGACCTTTTCTTCTATACTTATCAATTGTACGGTTTGGATCGTGTGAAAATTTACGTGGTGGACAAGGAGCATAATTTGCTGGCTTCCGAAACATTGGTTTATCCTCTCTACGAAAATTCGAAAGTGGGACAGAGAGAAAACTATGTATTCCCCTTTAAAGCTCGTTTCACCCGTGATGGAGCCAAAAAGTTGAAAGTGGAGGCCTATGATATGCAACGGTTTATTTATTTGAATATAGCGTTAACCTTATTGTTACTCTGTATCAAGTTGTACCATAAACGGAGTATGCGGAATTTATTTAATTATTTGGATCTGGCCGTGACATTGGTATGTGGAATTTATGGTTTTATTGCCGTACTTATTTTCCCAAATCGTAAATAATGACAGCATGATGAAGAAAATTATATTAAGCTTGGGCGTTTTGTTACTAACGATAGCTCTTTACGCCCAAAAACCTTTTGATCTGAAAACAGGAGATATCCTGTTTCAGACCAATAAGGCTCGAACCTCTTTTGTGAAGGCAATCGAAAACGTGACAACTAGTTTGGATGATTTGAACTTTTCCCATGTTGGGGTTGTGCTGGTTGAGGATGGACAGGTTTTCGTGTTGGAGGCCACTCAGCCCGACGTTTGTAAAACCCCGTTAGAAAAATTTCTTAAACAGGCTAAATCCGTGAACGGGAATCCGGTGGTTGTGGTCGGGAGGCTGAAACCGAAATATCAGAAGTCCATTCCCCGTGCGATAGAAATATTGAAATCATTTTTAGGGAAACCTTATGATTACGTGTTTTTACCGGATAATGATAAATATTATTGTAGTGAGATCATCTATTTGGCTTTTTTGCGTCCTAACGGGAAACCGATTTTCAAGGCGACTCCAATGTCATTTAAAGACAAGGAGACGGGGGAAACCAGTCCCTTGTGGAAGAAACATTTCGAGCGCCATAAAACTCCGATCCCGGAGGGTATTCTTGGAACAAGCCCCGGTGAGATGTCTCGTTCTAAAGCGATAAAGATCGTACACCGTTATTTTTAAACGGGATTCAATTCGCTCCGTTGTTTGAATTTCAATTTAAACCAATAAAGTATGGCACTTGATAAAATCCGACTAATTGCAAGTTATGAGAGAAAGATCATTCGGAGACATTTGTTGTTTTGGATTTTTCTTATTTGTATTGTTTTTGGAATTACAGGTGTACAATGGTATTTACAAGTAGATTCCACTGTATGGGTGGAATCTGCTTTATCTGCTACGGTACCTTACATGAATGCATGGTTGTTCAATTTGTTACAATCTTTATTGGTTATCTTTGTCGGGGTGGAATTTGTCTGGAGGGATCGGCAGTTAGGTACCAATGAAACCTTTTTAAGTCGTTCCGAGACAAACGTGGAGTATATGTTTGGAAAGATATGGGGAGTAATGAAGATCTGTCTCTTGTTGAATTTTGTTTCAATAGGAATCGCTATCATGATTCATTTGTTATTCATGGAGACGGTAGCTTTTAATCCATTTCTCTATTTGTTTTATTTATTGACGTTGACTTTCCCTGCCTTGGTGTTTGTTCTTGGAATCTCGTTGTTTGTTGCGATGTTGATTCGTAATCATTATCTGGCATTATTGCTTTTGATAATTGGGTTCATCGGGTGTTATTTTGCCGCTCCGTGGACATTATATGGAATGTTTGATCCATGGGCTCGTTCCCAACCGTTGTTATTTTCTGATGCAATCGGTTTTGCCAATATCGGGATTTTCCTATTACATCGCTTGGCATACTTTTCTTGTGGAGTCGGTCTGATATTTTTGTCGATGCTGTTAATGAAACGTATGGATGATAAACGTTCTGCTTTTCGGAAAGTATTGGGAATCTTAGCGGGTGGTTTCGTCCTATTGGGAATCTTAGCGGGTACATTATATTTGAATACTTACCTGGATATAAATCAACGACGTGTAAGATTCAGGATTGCCCAGGAAAAATACATGAAGAATGATCGGGTCCAGATTGTCTCCAACCGTATGGTGTATAAACAATCCGGGAACAGGCTGAACGTTGAAAGTCTTTTACTTCTGGTGAATAAGAGTAAGCAACCGATAGACTCCCCGATACTTTATTTGAATCCCGGATTAGGCATTGTTTCTTTGACAAGTGAAGGGCAGGAGTTGGCTTATAATCGAGAAGGACACGTGGTTGTCATGAATCGGAAAATGGAGTGTGGGGAGGAATTACCTTTGCGGGTAGAATATGAGGGAACAATTGATGAGGCTATTTGTTATTTAGAACTATCTGATGAAGAATATCATAATACGCAAATGGGAGTTCTTCCGTTTTCTGCTGATCCATCGGGGAAGATGCCTAAAACCCGGCATGAACTGTATAGTAATGGAGGACGTTTTGCCCATGTTGGGAATAAATATACAATTCTTTTGCCCGAATGTTTGTGGTATTTATCGGCAGTACCACCAGTGAACTTGCAAATACCTTCAATGAAAGATTTCGATTTCACGGATTATCAATTGGAGGTGGAAGGGCAAGAAGGTAAGGCTGTTATTTCTCAAGGCTGCATGGAGAAAAATGAAAAAGGGATTAGTTATTCCAATGCTCATCCGTTGCCTCGTCTTAGTTTATGTATAGGGGATTATGAACAGAAGACGATAACCGTTGATTCACTTTCATTCGGGGTATATTATTTCCCGGGGCATGATTTTTGGGTTAAAGATCATCGTTTGTCGTCAGATTCCTTGAGATTATTAATATCTGATCAGTTGGGAATGTTGAAACATCAAATAGGAAATTCACTTCCAATGAATCGTTTGTCGATAGTCGAAATACCATTGAATTTTAGAGCTTATCTTAGACAGGGCCAATTGGGAAGTAATTTCGTACAACCTGAATTTGTGTTCTTCCCGGAGAAACTTTTTACCGAATCCTATAGGTCGATGAAGGATATTTTGAAAGTAATAAAGACCGAGAGAGTTCTTGAGAGAGAAGGGGTTGTTCTGCGGTCAAATGTGATAAATCGTTTTTTCGAACCGATTTATAATATTATGCCTATGTATCAGGAATTTCGAGCCACAATATATTCGGATAAGTTTCCTTGTATTGGAGATTTGATATACGAGATGCGGTTTTCCGGTCAGTCTAAAGATCATTTATCATTAAATGAAAAGGTGAAAATTATTCAATATTGGGATGGAAAAAGCTTGCGTGGAGCATTGATGGATAGGGATAATCCGGTTGAATACATGATGCTCAAAAAGAAAAGAGTGCATATCAATTCATTAATTGCGACTCAGGTAGAGATGATGTATATGTGGGATTTTATCGAGGATTTTGTAAAACGTCATTCTTTTCAACGAGTTGATTTTGATGTTTTTGCTCGTGAATTTAAAGATCAATTCAATGTGAATATAGATAGTCTGTTGGATCGCTACTATGATGATAATCGATTACCAATCTTGTTTGTTCAAGACTTGAAAATGGAATCTTATAATGATATTCCCTTAGGGTATTGTAAGGTATATAATCCTTCGGATGTCGATGGTATACTAAAGGTGGATGGGTATGATCAGAAATTACGTCGGCAACGGCCGAACTATTTTTTAATTCCAGCGAAAAGTTGTAAAGAGGTTCGAGTGAGGAACTATACTATACCGAGTTTTTCCGTGGAACTGGGTTTATGTTGTAATTTACCTGATAGAATTTCTATAATGTACAATGATACAGAGAAAACAGAGTGGGATTGGGAAGGAATTAGAGATGCTGATAGTAGTAGTTTTAGGTTATCGCCGAATGAAATTGTTGTGGATAATGAAGATGTCGGTTTCCGTTTGGTGGGAAAGGATAAGCGGAAGAAATGGGGCGAACATCTTCAAGAAGAACGAGAGTACCAGAGTGTGGAGGATGTGGGTGATGAATGGATTCTTTCAATTTCTTCTTCTTTATATGGGTATAAAATAAAGAGTGCTTACTGTAAAAAGGCTGGGATTGGGGAAGAGTATGCCGAGTGGATGGTGAAGATTAAAGAACCGGGAAAATATCGTGTTGTCGCTCATGTCCCGGAATCTTTGTATGCAACCTTCTTGGGTTCCTTTTTGAAAAATGCAAGGTTGTATTATCAAGTATTTTCGGAGGAAGGAGATACTTATGTAGAACTGGATCTGAACGAGGAAACTCCGGGATGGATTGAGTTGGGAATATATGAGTTCCGTGAGGGGGATTACTTTGTACGATTAAGTGATAAGGGTGGAACTGATTTGCAACCGGTAATAAAAACAAGAATGTTAAGAAGAAATACAAATGTTACTTGTTACCAAATAATCATTGCAGATGCTGTGAAGTGGGTTAAAGTCGAATAATGATATGAAAAAAGCCGGTTCTTACCGGCTTTTTTCATATCACTATATTGATTTATTCGAAGTTAGCAAATTCTCCTTGTTTCAAGAATTCAACGGCAGCCTCAATGTCTTGGTACATTACCCGGTCTTGGCTATTGAACGGTACGATGGTACGGAATTCTGCCAAGAAGTTTTCCAGATATTCAGATGTTTTCGTCGGACGTTGCATATCGATGGCTTGTGCGGCGTTCATCAATTCGATAGCTAACACGCGTTCCACGTTCTCGATTACTTTCACGGTCTTGGTTGCGGCATTACCACCCATACTAACATGGTCTTCCTGCTCGTTGGATGACGGGATGGAGTCCACGGAACACGGGGAACATAATTGTTTGTTCTTGCTGACGATAGCGGCAGCGGCGTATTGCGGGATCATGAAACCAGAATTCAAGCCGGAATTGGCAACGAGGAATTCAGGTGTTTTACGATCTCCGGCAATCAAACGGTATACCCGTCTTTCTGAGATACTACCCAATTCAGCAATAGCGATGCTCAAGAAATCTAATACCAGTGCTAGCGGTTCACCGTGGAAGTTACCACCGGAAATGATCAAATCGTCCTCCATGAAAATCGTCGGGTTATCGGTTACCGAGTTGATTTCCCGTTCAACGACAGAGGCCACGTAAGCCACGGTGTCTTTCACTGCCCCGTGTACTTGCGGCATACAGCGGAAAGAGTACGGGTCTTGCACGTGAGTTTTTTCCATTTTCTGGAATTCTGAACCTTCCAGTAAGGTGCGGATATTGCGGGCCGTTTCAATTTGTCCCGGATGAGGACGGGCCTCGTGGATTTGCGGCAAGAACGGGTCGATACGTCCGTCGTATGCTTCCAGTGATAACGCCCCGATAATGTCAGCGTATTTTACCACTTTGAAGGCATTCAATAAAGCGTAAACAGCGTGAGAACTCATGAATTGAGTACCGTTCAACAAGGCTAATCCTTCTTTGGCTCCCAGTTGGATGGGGTCCCATCCAAATTTGGCATTAATTTCTTTTGCCGGATAGATTTTTCCCTTGTAGAATACTTCACCCTCACCGATCAGCGGTAAGAATAAGTTTGCCAGTGGGGCCAAGTCTCCGGATGCACCCAAAGAACCTAATTCTTTTACCACGGGAAGAACGTCATGGTTGAACATATCAATAATACGTTCTACTGTCACTTGTTGTACCCCGGATTTTCCTAAAGAGAGAGCGTGAGCCTTCAACAACAGCATCAAACGGATAATATCTTTATGCACGGGTTCTCCCAAGCTGCAAGCGTGAGACATTACCAAATTAGCCTGTAATTGGCTTAAGTCTTCTTGCGAGATAGAAATTTTGCATAGAGAGCCGAACCCGGTCGTGATTCCATACAACGGCTTGTCTGAAGTTGCGATCTTGTGATCCAAGTAAGCCTTGCAATCATTGATCAGTTTCTTGCTTTCGTCTGATAAAGCTAACTTATACTTTTTAGTTAAGATTTTTTCGATTTGCTCGAAAGTTAATTTCTCTGGGGTTATATAATGAGTCATAATTAATTGAAAATTGAAAATTAGAAATTGAAAATTACGCACGCACATAATAAGTTACAGGTTAGATCTTCGATTCTTCAGGTTGCAAGTGATTTAAACTTGTAACTTGTGAACTTGTAACTTGCAACCGTCAGATGCCCGATCACGGGAATCTGACATCAAATCCGTGGCTTTTCAGCGGACGTTGTTCTTTGCGATAGAGTTGCATATTTTAATTCTCGCTTTTTAGTTTGTCAACTAGGCTGGAAACGGCTACACTTTCTTGTTCTCCGGTGAGCATATTTTTCAGCGTGACCACGTTATTGTTTATTTCGTTTTCACCGACTAAGGCCACGTAGGGAATACTCTTTTTGTCGGCGTAAGTCATTTGCTTCTTCATCTTGGCGGCTTCGGGGTATATCTCGGAGTTGATTCCTGCGGCCCGTAGGGTTTTCAGCACGGGAAGACAGAAAGCCTCTTCTTTTTCTCCGAAGTTCACGAAAAGTACACGGGTAGTTGCCGTGGAATCCTTGGGGAAGATGTCCAGTTGGTTCATCACGTCGAAGATACGGTCGGCTCCGAAAGATATACCGACACCCGACATATTTTTCATCCCGAAGATACCGGTCAAGTCGTCATAACGCCCCCCCCCGGTGATACTCCCGATCTCCACGTCCTTGGCTTTTACCTCAAAAATGGCTCCGGTGTAGTAGCTCAAACCTCGGGCAAGTGTTAGGTCCAGTTTTACTTCTGTTTGGATGTCCAGTTGATTCAGGTAACGGAACACGGTGGAGAGTTCTGCAACTCCTTTTAATCCGGTTTCGCTGCCTTTCAGGACTTCTTGTAAGCGGGTCAATTTCTCCTCGTTGGAACCTTCCAAGTGTAGAATCGGCTGTAATTTCTCGATGGCCTCTTCTGACACTCCTTTTTCCCGGAGTTCGGCGTTCACGTTCTCTGCACCGATCTTGTCCATCTTGTCAATGGCAACGGTGATATCAACCAGCTTGTCGGGATGCCCGATCGTCTCGGCAATTCCGGCCAGCACTTTCCGGTTGTTGATCAATAAGCGTACGTTTATTTTCAGCCGTTTGTACACCTCGTCCACGATTTGAACCAATTCCACCTCGTTCAGTAAGGAATCGCTTCCCACGACATCCACGTCACACTGGTAGAACTCGCGATAGCGTCCCTTTTGCGGACGGTCGGCCCGCCACACGGGTTGAATCTGGTAGCGCTTGAACGGGAATGATATTTCATTTTGGTGTTGTACCACGAATCGGGCGAAAGGTACGGTCAGGTCATAACGCAATCCCTTCTCGCAAATCTTGTTGGTCAACCGGGGAATATTGCGTTCCTCCACTTCGCTATTGGTGACAGGAGCCAAGAAATCCCCGGAGTTCAGTATCTTGAAAAGTAATTTATCCCCTTCCTCGCCGTATTTCCCCATAAGGGTCGAAAGATTTTCCATTGCCGGAGTTTCCAGCGGCAAGTAACCATAGAGTTTGAATACGGATTTGATCGTGTCGAATATATAATCCCTTTTCACCATAACTTCCGGTGAATAGTCTCTTGTTCCTTTTGGAATAGATGGAGTTTGTGCCATGTCTTCTTTTTTAGCTTTTATCTTAATAGTGATGCAAATATAAACGATTCTGATTTCTTTTGAAACTCTTCGGTGGAATAAATATTGATGACCGATGGGGTGTTGCTGTATTTTCAGGGTAAAACCATTGAAGTGTTTGGGATATATATCTGTAATAATCTCCTCTAGACCTTGTTTCAGGTTTTTCTCCCTCTTCATCGTGTATGGTAAAAGGGCGATGAAAGGGTGATGAAAGGGCGTGAGATGGGACATGGGAGATTATTGCTTTGTGAAAGGGCTGGTATTACGATGGCTTTAAACTATGTTTGCCCGAAATTCTATAGAGACTTTGCTATAAGTTCATTTAGACCACGAAGCATTCATCCTGCATTCATCTAGCATTCACCTTCGATAAAATTGATTTTTGATACGATTATATTTGAAACAAGGGTGTGTCGTGTACTATATTTGTTATATGGTAAAATAGGTTCGGATGTCGTGGGAAGGGGGAGAAGGGCTAGTTGAAAGCGGGAGAAGGGGGAAGCGATTATATACGAATTTTCGTATTTTCCTGTCATGGGAGCGTAAAATATAAAGAGAATCATTATTTTTGCTATCAATAAGAATATGTGGTTTATGCAGGATGAGTTAGTTTTGTTCCGGAAAATGCAGGAAGGAGATTGGAGTGCGTTCAATTCTTTTTTCGAGTCTTACTCGGAACAACTGTATCTTTACGCTTTGGGTTTTGTCGGGGACCGGGCGGAGGCAGAGGACATCGTGCAGGACACGTTTATTTACCTGTGGGTGAATCGGGCGAAAATTTCCCATTCTGGTTCTCTTTATGCTTATTTAAGTCGTTCCGTCAAAAACTCTTGTATCGATCGTAAGCTTCACGCGGAGGTGGAGCGACGCTACCAGCGAGAAATGATGGCGTCCGGAGAAGAATCGAGTGAGGATTCCGAGAATTTCGAAGAGTTGTACGAACGGCTGCAGATCGTGATGGACAGTTTGCCGCCCAAGTGCAAGGAGATTTTTATTTTGGGATGTATCGAGGGATTGAGTTACAAGGACGTGTCCGAACAATTGGGCGTGTCCGTGAATACGGTGAAGACACAGGTCAAGGTCGCTTACAAGAAAATTAAGTCCGAGTTTGGCGATCGGGATAAAAATTTCATGTTAATCCTGTGTAATTCTTTTTTCAAGGAAGAGGCGGGACAATAGGTCTTGATCATTCTTCAGGAAAAGAACAGGTCACTGATCCTTTTCCGGGGATGGTGCCTTGTCGTCTTTTTCCTTTCCAAGTTTCATGCCTCTTTGACTTAGGGGTTGTGCCCAGAAGTCGATAAAATCCCATCGCCAAGCTGAATCGGCAAGATCTGTTTCAAATAAGTTTTCGTCGTCCATAGTGTTTTTAGATGATAAATTCTTTCCGGTAAAAATAGGTTAAAGAAGAAAACCGGGATGTGCAAAGTATATAAATCGACCGTTCAAATCGTTCAAAAGTGAAAAAAGATAACATGACAAATCGTTCGAAGTGGGCTTGCAGGGCGTGAATCTTGAACGAAATGCACGAATGATGATAATTAAAGTGTCTGTTGTACAGGGTGCTATTGCACGTTTTTTGATATATTTGTGTGATATGAGTATGCAAACATGGATATCGATTCTCACGAACCTGTTTCCGGTGATCTCGGCCCTGACCTGTTGCTTGTTAATGCTTCTTACCTATAAGGATAGCGTGCAGGAGGAAGAGCGTTACTTGAAACGAGGGCTATTCTTTTTCTATTTTTCGGTCGCTTTCGGGTGGGCCTGCGTGATCGTGTACACGTGGTCGCCTCGTCTTTTCGTTTATTTGAATAGCTTGTGTTATTGTTCGTTTATCATGATGTCCGTGACCTTCTATCATGTTGTTTTCTGGTTGACACGGGTGGATTCTTCCGAGCGTTTTTCCACGTGGCATTACGGGTTGCCCGTGCTGATCCCGTTTGCTCTTCTGGTATGGAGCCTTTTCGTGCCTTTGGACGTGCAGGTGGCGATTGTGGCCGTGGATAGTCCGCTGGAAGATGTTTATTTTTATTTTACTCGTTTTTTCACGTCCCAATTGATGGTGGCGTTCCTGTTTTGTCTTTGTTATACTTTGCTGGGGCTGAAACGCTTGTTCCGCTACTGGAATGTTACGCGGGAGCGGTCGGGCGACATGGGAGAGCCACCCTTGCGTTGGTTGGGGAGCGTGTTGCTTTTGTTTCTCGTTTCTTTGTGTATGCCACTATTGGAGCCTCTTTTTGCCGAAAGTTATTGGGTCGATTTTCTCCCGATCGGTATTTTGTTGTTACAGTTCTCGATTATATCTTATAATGTTATCGTGGGGAATTACGTCTTGTGTCCTTGCGAGAGGGGGGCGTCCGGTGATCGCTTGGTTATCAAGAAACCACCGCTTTTGAATAAGGAAAGGTTCGAGAAATATATGCGGGAGGAAAAGCCTTACTTGAACCCGGAATTGAAGATAACGGACCTGACCGGGGGATTACAGACCAATCGCACGTATCTTTCCACGTTTATTAACCGCACGTACGGGATGAATTTTAATGCTTATATTAATGATTGCCGTCTTCGAGAGATGGAGTCTTTGTTGGCCGATTCGACTTACGCGGGAGAGTGCATGACGGAGTTGGCGATTCGTGCCGGTTTTGGTTGCTATCATAGCTATCGACGGGCAAAAAAGAGAAATATTACAAATTTCTAAAAAAAATCACGATTTCTTTTCACCCTAATTGATCTACTTCTCGCTTTACGTGTAGAAAGTCGGATGGGAAGGCTTTACGTTAAAAAAACGAGATAGTATGAGTACAAAAGACGAAAAAGATTGGTTACGGGCGATACTGGAGGGCAAGATCAAGCCGGGGGATGCTGAGTGGGAGAGGATATGGAAGGAGGAGGATTTTACCGGGGTGAGGCGTGTGCTGAATGAGGTCGGGATGCGGAAAAAAGACGAGCTGGTGGCGGATCGAGAGAAGATGTGGCGGGTCGTTAAGCAATACCGGGGAGAGGGGAAGAACCGGAGGCGTGTGTCTGCATGGCGTTGGGTGGCTGCCGCGATGTTGCCTTTGTTATTGGGCGGAATTTTATGGATAAGCTCACGGGAGAAAAAGGATGTTCTCGTGGCGGGAGTGGTCCCGGAGATAGAAGCCGGAACACCTCGTGCCGTGTTGCTTATGGAACAAGGGGAAAGGATCGATTTGTCCTTGCTTGCCGGTGACACTATCCTGAATAAAGGTGATGTTCGCATCCGGCTCGATTCTTCTAAAAGCGTGACGTATGAACGGATGGCCGGGACACCCGCTAAGATCGAGTACAACACGATCATCGTGCCCCGCAAAGGGGAGTATCAATTGATTCTGGCTGATGGTTCGAAAGTGTACTTGAATTCGGAATCGAGACTTCGTTTCCCGACTCGTTTCGAGGGAAAGGAGCGGCGGGTGTATCTGGAAGGGGAGGGGTATTTCGAGGTGGCGAAGGATACTGCGAAACCTTTTATAGTGGAGGCGAAAGAGGTGGATGTGCGGGTGCTAGGAACGAGTTTTAACGTGAGTGCTTATGTTGCGGAACAGGCTATCCGGACAACGCTCGTGAGTGGTAAGGTGCGAGTGGGTGATCGGTTGACCGGGAAGGGTGAGGTGATTTTACCGGGGCAACAAGCGGAATGGAAAGACGGAACTTTTAAGACAAAAGAGGTCGATACGTCCATTTATACCGCTTGGATCGACGGAAAATTCTATTTCGAGGGAGCCACGTTGGAGGAGATCACGGCACAACTGGAACGTTGGTATGACATCGATTTCTTCTTTACTTCCGAGAACGTGAAACATTTTGCTTTTGCCGGGGTGATCAACAAGGAATACACGGCGAATCAGATATTTGCAATTATAGAGAAGACCACGCGGGTACGCTTTAACGTGAACGGCCGGGTGGTGACGGTGAGTGAAATAAATAATAAACAGGAATAATTAAAAACAAACCGGGAATTGCAGCAACAACTCCCGGTGTGGTAAACGTCCCGCGGGGACTTGCGATCCCTGAAGGATGATTGTTTAACTCTTATTACAAAAGTATGAAAAAAAATCGAACGGGCACGTGGATTCCGTTAAGAAATCGATGTGCCAAAATTTTGATGATTATGAAATTGACTTTTTTGATGATGTGTGCGTTTGTTTTTTCCCTATCGGCGGGAGTGAGGGCGCAGGATCAGATGGTAACGCTGAAAGTGGAAGGAATGCCTTTTACCAAGGTTATTTCCGAGCTGAAGCGTCAGACGCAACTGGATTTCTTTTATAGTTTTGACGAGGTGGACGTGAAGCAAACGATTTCTCTGAATGTTAAAAACTCGAAGATTGATGAGGTGTTGCAACAAATGTTTGGAGATAAATTTACTTGGGAATATATCGATCGGATGGTGATCATCAAGCCTGCCATTCCTGATGAACCGGAAAAGAAATCATTGCGGGTGAAGGGATTTGTGTACGATATGCAAAGAGTTCCCATGCCCGGTGTGACGGTGAAGGTGGCGGGTGTATCTTTGGGGACGGCAACGGATACGAGGGGATGGTTCGCCATGGATCTGCCTGTAACGAGTGGGACGTTGGAATTTTCTTTTGTAGGCTTTAAAAAGAAAACGGTCGCTTTTAATGCTCAAAGCGATACCTTACGGGTGATCATGGAAGAAGATATACAGGCGTTGGATGAAACGATTGTCGTGGCGTATGGTAACACGACCCGTCGAAAGAGTACGGGTGCGATCTCCGTGGTGAAAGGGGAGGAATTGCGAGGTATCCCGGCTGCCAGCATCGCCACCTTATTGCAGGGACGTGTGGCCGGAATGGATGTTACGCAAATGTCCGGTGCTCCGGGAGGTGGTGGAACGGCAGTTACAATTCGGGGGTATAACTCGTTGGACGTGGAACAAGGACGTCGATTTTCGAATCCGTTATGGGTGGTGGATGGTGTACCGATGAATTCTTTTAGTTCTCCGATTACCGGAACGAACCTGTTGTCGGATTTGAACCCGGACATGATCGAATCGATACAAGTTTTAAAAGATGCATCTTCTGCGGCAATTTACGGTAGCCGTGCCGCGAACGGGGTTATTCTTGTTACGACAAAGAAAGGAAAACAAAATCAGAAAGCGACATTCACAGCGAATGTTTCGTACACGTGGAGTATGCTGCCCGAGTTGCCAACCGTGACAACGGGACGGGGTGAACGGTCACATCGTTTGCGTGTGGCTCGGGATTTTCTTTGGGCTTATGTTGATCCGGAAACGAATCGATACAAGTACCCCACTACGCTTCGGGAACAATATGATTATAACTCACAGGGGGCGAAGTTGGATGCAAATTTTATTGTGGTTCCTAGGAATACGGAGAATGGTAGTATGTTACAAGATAGTTTGAACTCTTTTTATAATAATTCTACCAATTATTTCCCGATTTATTACGTGAAAGGGAAAGTAATCAATGCAAATATCCAGACTTATGGAGGTTCGGAAAAGATGACTTACGGCATCGGGTTAGGGTATTATAATGAAAAAGGTATTTTCCGGGGAACGGGGTATAACCGGGTGGATTTGAATTCTACGATGAACGTGACTCCCGTAAATCGGCTGAACGTGGATTTGCGTTTAAATGCCTCTTTGTCGAATCGTGATAGGACGAGCGGGGATGGGACATTGCAATCAGCTTCTTCTGTGGAGACTGTTCCGGGAGATCCTCAAGAATTATCATCTTTATTACCCGGTGAAGGATCTGTAGCGTGGAATGCTGTTCTGGATGCATTAAAAGGTACAAAAGAGAAAAATCGAGGAGTACGTTTGCGGACGAATTTCCGACTAGGATATGAACTGATAGACGGACTGAACATCTCCACTTCATTGGCTGCGGATTACTCTATCGATCGCCGGAATTATTTTCAACCATCCTATATGAGTGATGACGATTATTCCAAGAGTGTCGGGGAGACAGGAATTAACCTGATGGTACTGAACGAGAATCTGGTATCGTATAATCGCACGTTCAAGGAAGAACACATGGTTAATTTCGTGGCGGGATTCTCTTACCAGTATGACCAAACGGAATACAACGGGGGATCAGCACAAAACGCTCCCAGTGATAAAATCTATTATGCCCCGGCAGGAATGCCTGATCTTGGGATACGGGATTCTTACGGAACAAAGGAAACGATCGCCTTGCAACATTACCAGTCAGATATGCAGGAAAAAACATTATTATCCTATTTCGCCCGTTTGGAATATGGTTTTAGGGACAAGTATTTGATTTCACTCAGTTTGCGTCGGGATGGAAGTTCTACCTTCGGGGAAGATAACCGTTGGGGAACTTTCCCTTCGGTGGCTGCGGGATGGACTTTTTCAGAAGAATCTTTCGTGAAAGATAATCTAGGGTGGCTCTCTTTCGGGAAGATCAGGGCTAGCTGGGGGCGTTCGGGAATGCATTTCTCCCAGAATTATTTGGCCCTTGGGATCATGAACGTGGGAGCGACTCCCTATCGGGGACAGGCAACAATAGAGCCGGAGTGGACAAGAGGGTTGTATAATCATGATCTTTCTTGGGAGGAAACAGATCAATATGACTTCGGTCTGGATTTGGATCTATTCAATCATCGGTTGGGTATTACCTTGGACTATTATTATCGGTATACTGATAAGTTGTTGACTACAATTTGGTTGCCTGGGAACCATAATGGTTATAGCTCACAATGGCGAAATGCAGGGGCTATTTCCAACGAAGGAATCGAGGTAATGATTAAATATGATATTTTCAACCGGGAAGATTTATATTGGAAAATTTCAGTAAATGGGGCGAAAAACTGGAATCGTTTCGAGGAATCGTATGATGGGAAGGATTTTGGGGGAAATATCATAGGAAAGCCTTTGAATGGGATATATGCCAATAGAACAGACGGTTTTATTAACGAACAAGATGAGATGAAAGTATTTTATAATCAACAGGGAGTTAGTAATTACTTGTCAAACTTTTATAAAAATGCATTCTATAAACCGGGAGATTACAAGTTTGTTGATGTTAACGGAGATGGGACAATCAATTCTGGTGACGCTGTATATTGTGGGAGTACTCTACCGATAGTCAGCGGGGGAATCGTGAATGAATTCCGTTGGAAAAATTTTGATTTGAATATGTTGATGGCTTACTCGTTAGGGCGTCACATGGTGAATAATCTATTAAAAACAGTTTTGACGAATGGGAATTATGCTCTTATGGCAGATTTAAATGATGTGAGTTTTTGGGAAAAGCCGGGTGATCATCCCGATTACCCGAAATTGGAATGTGATAGAATGAATAATATGTGGGATTATGTGGTGGACCGGGACGTGGAAAAGGTAAATTATTTAAAATTGAAAACGTTGACCATGGGATATAGTTTTCCGAAAAAATGGAGTAGGAAAGCGGGAATTAACGAGTTGAGAGTATTTATCAGTGGAGAGAACTTGTTTACTTGGACAAATTACACTGGTTTGGACCCGGAGACGGTGAATATCACAACGGGAATGGACTATATGTCGAATTATCCTTTAGCTAGAAAATATACGTTGGGTTTAACTTTAAAATTTTAAACAATGAAATATTATTATCTTCTGGTATTATTATTGTCTTTCTTGTTTTTGTCTTGCGAGGATACGTTGAGGATGATTCCGGAAAACTCGGTAACTTTCGAGAATGCATTCGAAAACGAGCATGAGATTGAAATTGGGTTGCTTACCGTGGAGCGATATGTTCGGAAAAGTTTGTTTCTCACGACGAGACCGACGGATTACGGTGAATACACGGATTATCGGTATAAAGGTGATAACGGTTTGTTAAAGGAGAGTAATCCACAAGCTTATACAGCGACTTGGTATCACTATTATGAAATTATAGCGTTGGCAAACGTGATGTTGCCTCATATTGATAAAGTAGAGATGTCGCAAGATCGTCGTGATTTTTACAAAGGACAGGTTTATTTTACGAAAGCTTTGGTGTATGCGGAATTGGGACGTAAATGGGGAGATTGTCCGATTATAAAGGAGGAGGTTGAGTTTGATCCGATAAGCCCTTCTTCTTGGGTGCAGGTGATTGACTATGCGATAGCGTTGGCTAGTGAAGCTGAACGCTTGCTTCCATCGTATTCAAGTATGACAGATTATAAAGGAAATGCCATCACGTACAAATCGACACCGAATAAGGGGGCGGCACAGGCTTTGTTGGCACACTTGTGTGCTTGGAAAGCGGGATGCAAGTATATGGCGCAACCGGAAGAGGCTACTTATGACGAGCAAGCCTTGTGGGTGAAGGCCGATTCCGTTTGTACGGCATTGATTACGTCCGGTACCTATGAATTGGCGAATAATCCGGAGAATGTGTGTACGAGTTCGCTGGTCGGGGATGATCCGGAAAGTATTTACGAGATCGTGTTACGTGATTGTTGGAATGAACTGGAAAGTGAATCTCCTATGTCAGCTCACGATATCCCTTATTGCTTTGGACGAATGTACCAGACTTGGCCCGTGATACCGGGAGAAGGTGCTGGTGACATCTCAAATTGTGAGTGGAAAATATTAAGTTCCTCCGTGTGCGAGATGTACCCGCAGAGAATTACCGGAAAAGACACGATAACAGATTTAAGAAGAGATGCTTATTTCTACAAGGTGGACTCTATGGCACACGATACTTTGCAGCATATTACGGGAGGATACGCTTATTCATGGAAATGGCGATTGCCAAGAGTGGCTACTTCCGGCTGGCAAGCTGGCAGGTTTATTAATTTCGACCAAAACCGAATCGTGTTCCGGTTGGCGGATATTATCCTGTTGAGAGCAGAGTGTCGGGCCCGGTTGGGAAATAACGAGGGGGCTATTGCCGATTTGAACACGATACGGGAACGTGCGGATGCCGAACTGTATAATTCCTCGGAATATGGTGGGGATTTGCGTTATGCCATATTCAAGGAACGGGAAAAAGAATTGTTGATGGAGGGATGTAGATGGTATGACGTGATCCGGAACGGGTATTACAAGACAGAACTATATGGGGGATTTCGCAACGTGTCAAAGCAAGATATTCTTGATGGAGTATTCTTCAATGCTGTTGATAATAACGAGTTTTCAGAAAATCCCTTGGCTCGTCAGAACACGTATTGGCTGAAAAGGATGTAGAATAATTTAAAATTTAGAATTTAAATGAGAACATTAAAATATATATTGGCGAGTTTACTCGTGTCGTTTTACTTGACGAGTTGTGACACGGCGCAGGATTGGATTGACACGGGTGTTTCTTCTCCCTATCACGATTGTTCGATAATGGAATACTTGCGGGGGGATCAATATAACTGGGAATTGACGGTTCAAATGATTGAACGGGGAGGGCTGACGGCCATGTTCGAGGGAACGGATCCCGATTACGAGGAAATCACGTTCTTTGCCATCCCGAGTTACACGATATTGCGTTACCTGTGGGATAATGATCTGGAAGCGGTGAGTGAGCTGACCCCGGAGTTTTGTCGGGAAACGATCTTGAACCATGTGGTGAAAGGCAAATATCTAAAAGCCGATATCGCTTACCGAAACCCGGACTATTTGATCACGGACCAGAAGCAGGATGGTGGGACTGCATTAACTACGGTGGGTGGTAGGAAATTGAAAGCGTACGTGGATAAATCGTCATACGGGGGCGTACCCGACGTGGGAGCGGAGACAATGTACCTGTATTCGTATTCGGCTCAAACACAAGTCCCCTTGGCCACGCCGGACATCCAGCCGTTGAATGGGGTAGTACATGCGCTGAATTATAATTTCGTACTGGGGAAAATTTAGGTTTAAGATTTAAAATTTAGAATTGAAGTTATGAAGAACGTCATATTATTACTATTTACAGTCTTGATGTTAACGATGATCGGGTGTCAGGATGTAACCGTGGGGTACTTGCTGACAGAAGATGCAAGTTATAACCCAGACACGCTCGTGGTGAAAACCGAGTTGGATGATGAACCGGGAGAGGAGGATTATTATCGTTCGAAATGGGGGGCTCCCTGGGTGAGTACCCCGATCGAGGGGGTGGAAGGAACAACTGCAATTTACGTGTCAATAAAAAATATAACCTCAACTTCGGGTGATTCCGAGAAATTGTGGGAAGTTCTTTCCGTGCGTGGGGATGGGACGTTTGAAATGCCGCTACATCATGATGTTCCGGCTGGGCGTTACGTGATCTCGTTGAATTTTAGAAACGAGGGGTATTCCAAAGATGTGAACGATTGTTTCACGATAATCGTGAAATAGCAAATATTCATGGTGCGTGCTAAGTTGCCCGGGAGATAGACGGTTGTAATCGGTTTTCTTTCCCGGGCTCTTACTTTAGCTTATCTGCGGATATACCCTAAATCAAGCGTGGGGTACCGATTCTTTCCCCTTCCTGATCCGTTTCCTGACAGGAATTTTCCCTTGCAAGCAATTGAAGTCCAGAGAGGAATAAAAAAGTTTATAAAAAAGCAGGTAAAAAATTTGGAAAAGGAGGAAAGTTTACCTTATCTTTGCACCCGCTAAAACGGGACAGGGGCAGGATGAAAGAGGGAGTCGAGTTCACGTGGAGGCGGCGTTCTGGAGGTGTTGATGACGATCTTTAACGACGTGAATTCTCTTTAACGAGGGTCACGAAAAAAAGTTTGAAAAAACTTCGAAAAAGATTTGGAAGGAAAGATAAAAACGCCTTATCTTTGCATCCGCTTTCGCTCCTGAAAAAGCGAGGGCGATGAAAATGACAAGAAGAGTTCTTTAACAATATTGACGTGAAAATAAACAACGTAGCGAGCGTGAATCGAGATCGACGGTAGTCGAGATTCATGAAACACATGACCCGGCCAGAATAAAAATTTCTGTAAATAACTTTTACCATGAAGAGTTTGATCCTGGCTCAGGATGAACGCTAGCGACAGGC
>OLJW01000364.1_pt1 | contig 66395 bp, 61 predicted proteins | sample 1603411 | NCBI WGS metagenome assembly OLJW01 (sample SAMN04168659, study PRJEB22393) | human gut metagenome | biome: human gut microbiome; feature: stool | host: Homo sapiens | collected 2014-05-12 | reverse complement strand
CTTGCATGTGTTAAGCACGCCGCCAGCGTTCGTCCTGAGCCAGGATCAAACTCTCTATAAATTGTATCAACACGATGTCTCCATCGAGCTAATCTTTACAGAGCTATTTGTCATAGCTTCAAAAACTTTTTATACTTACCTTCCCGGGTAATTGACTTAACCCCGTTCCGGCAAGTTTCTCAGTTGCGCTCCGGTCTGTTTTCACAGCCCCTTGCGCTCCCGTCTGGTGCTTTTCGTTTCGTTCGTTGTTTAATTTACAAGGTACACGTCCCATAACCGCGGAACAGTTGATATGATACTACTTGCGGCCGGATTTGTCAACACTATTTTTAAATTTTTTCGAATTTTTTGTATACGGCAATGTAATGACTTTTAACGCAAGTCATGCTATACTTTAAATAATATTTTATGAACTTTTAAAGGAGGATGACTCCGTGGATATTCTGCACCTGACCGGCACCTTCGGCCGCCTGGATCACAGCGAATTGTCGCTCGCGCCGGGGCTGAATGTGCTGTACGCTCCCAATGAAACCGGCAAGTCCACCTGGGGCGCCTTTATCCGCACCATGCTGTACGGCCTGTCCACCCGCGAGCGCGGACCGCTGGCGGACAAAAACCGCTATGCGCCCTGGACCGGCGCGCCCATGCAGGGCCGCATGGACCTGACGACGCACGGGGATGCCTGCACCCTGCTGCGGGAGACACGCCGCGCCGCATCACCGCTGGGCGAGTTTTCCTGCACCTACACCGGTACCGGCACGCCCGTTCCGGGCATTACCGGCCAGAACGCCGGCGAGGTGCTACTGGGCGTGCCCCGGGAGGTCTTTGAGCGCAGTGCCTTTATCGGCCAGAACGCTCTGGCCGTGGACCAGGACGCCGAGCTGGAGCGCCGCATCGCCGCCCTGATCACCACCGGCGAGGAGGACACCTCCTACACCGAGTCCTACGACCGCCTGAAAAAGCAGCTGAACCGCCGCAAGCACAACAAGACAGGGCTCATCCCTGCGCTGGAGCGGGAGACCGACCAGCTGCGCGCCGCGCTGGCGGAGCTGGACGCGCTGAACGACCAGGCGCAGCAGTCGCGCCGGGAGCTGGATGCTCTGGAGCGCCGCGCCGCCGACCTGCGGCAGCAGACGGCTCAGTGGCAGGCGCTGGCTACTCAGGAGCAGGCCGACGCCTGTCAGCAGGCGGCGCAGGCGGCACTGACCGCCCAGGCCCGGGCCGACACGCTGGCGGCCGACTGCGCCGCCCTGCCGGACGATTCTTCGCTGACGCTGCTGGAGGGGCAGGCTGCCGCACTTCCCGGTGAGCTGTCCGCCCTGACGGAAAAGCGCAGCGCCGCGGAGGAGGCCGCGCAAACCGCGCAGCAGGCCCGGAACGCTCTGGAGCAGCACCCCCTTTACCCCGCCGCAGAACCGGAGCTGCGGCAGCGGGCCGAAGCCATCCAGCCCGATAGGACACCCTCTCTGCTCCTGGTCCTCTTCCCCGCGTCGCTGATCGTGGTCGCCGCTGCGCTGGCATTTCTGTTCCGGGCGCAGCAGCCGCTGCCCTTTTGGCTGTTCATCGGCATGGCGGGGCTGGGCATGATCGTCACGCTCTTCGCTGCAAGGTCCCGCCGTCAGGCCATCGTGGAACGGCATAAATACGCCGAAACACAGCGCGCCGCGCTGGAGACCCAAATCGCAGAATATCTCCCCCTGCGGCAGCAGGCAGATGAGGCCGCCGACGCTGCCCGCCGGGCGGAAGTCTCCGCCGCGGACAGTGAAGATGCCTGCCGCCGCCGGCTACGGGATCTGCTGACCCAGGTACGTGTCTTCGCCCCCGCCGCTGCCGATCTGTCCGGCATACAGCTGGCCCTGTCAGACGCCCGGCGCCGCAAGACCGCGCTGGCCGACGCCCGGCAGACGGCCCGGGAAGCCGCCCTGTACCGGGATGCCCTGCGGGTGCAGCTGCCGGAACAGCCGGCCGCCGAAAGCTCTATCCAGCGCCCTGCGCTCTCACGCGAGGAGGCCGCCGCGGAATTGGCGCGCACGCAGGCACTGCTGGCGCAGGAGCGCACCCGGTTCGACACCCTCACCGGCCGCATCCGCGCGCTGGATCGCTCCAGCGATCTGGAGGCCCAGCTGGCGCAGAAGCAGGAGCAGCTGACCGCCCTGCAGGATGAATATGATGCCATCGCGCTGGCCATGGATGCCCTGTCACAGGCCAACACCGTGCTGCAGAACCGCTTTTCCCCGGCGCTGGGCGCACGGGCGGCGGAGATCTTCTCCGCCATCACCGGCGGGCGCTATGACCGTGTGCTGCTGAGCCGGGACTTCTCCCTGTCCGCCGAGCCCGCCGGCGACCCGGTGGGACGCAGCGTCCGCCTGCTGAGTCAGGGCGCCGCCGACCAGCTGTATCTGGCGGTGCGGCTGGCCATCTGCGACATGGTGCTGCCCGCCGACAAGCGGGTGCCCCTCATTCTGGATGACGCGCTGGTGACCTTCGACGACGAGCGGCTCCACGCGGCGCTGGACTATCTGCTTGAGGAAAGCCAAAGGCGCCAGATATTGCTGTTCACCTGCCAGAAGCGGGAGATGGCCTATCTGCAAGGCAAGGAAAACGTGACCGTCACGAAGCTGTGAGGCTGCAGTATGGAAATACATGAAGCTATTGTATATCGCAAAAACCTAATTAATAAAGCCATCGAGGGTCGAAAACTGGCGGAAAACGAGCGAGAGTGGCTGGCATCTAATCCTATTTATAATAACAGCTTAGGCTATCCCTATTTATGCTTAGATGTTTTAAGAGTTTCCCCGCGGACAGAATATCTTTTACATATTAAGCTGCTATCTGATCTAAAGGGAAAACACGGAATTCCAATTGTAGGAATTCCATGGGGAAAAGGGTTTGTTCAAGCTTCTGGTGTTATTAGGGATCTTAACGGGAGAAAATTCACCAATAAAAGGGTTAGATTATTGGGCGTCGAGGTTGATAACCTTCACCCGCAGACTACCATCCGGATCCGTTCAGATCTTGGATTGTTGAGTGTTGCTTATGAATATGAATATAAAATGGAAGGGTCTCGCGTTTTGGTTAGGAAGTCATCGAGCAGCGGGGATTTACGATATGCTATGCGATGTATAATAGAGAATGGAATTTATATTTATGAATGTAAGCAGCCAAATAGCGATAACATGAACGCGTTAGTTTTTTCCTTGGAATTAAAACCGCAGGAACCTGTCTAATTTCGCCCACACCACATGTGTTACAACTTAGGAGGGGATAAATAGAGGATGAGTATATTCAAATGCAATGAGCATTTACGATCTTATACGACAGCGACCTGCCGGCCGTCATCTTCAATGCTTCTGGCTCAGCCTACACGTTCACCTACGGCGTATTTGGCCTTGTGAGCGGCGACGAGATCGTCTACGCGGATGAGACTGCACGGACAAGCCACCATCCTCTCTTGCAAATCTCCTCAAATCGTGCTATACCATATACAACAGATCGAAAGGAGTCTGCCATGCCTGACTTTGACTGTCTCCGCTGCGGCACAGCCATGCATTTCGTGGGCCAGCACAAACTACAGCTGGGCAAGACCAGCTGGATATTCGGCGACCTGCCCAACCTGATGGCCGGCGCGCTGGACGTGTCCATCATGGCCTGCCCCGCCTGCGGCAAGCTGGAATTCTTCACCGGCGGCGTTTCCCAGCCCAGCGGCAATGACCCCTGCCTGCACCAGCGCCGGTGCCCGAAGTGCGGCTTTGCCCACGATTTCGACTACCCCAAATGTCCCCTGTGCGGCTATGTCTACACCGCCGGGGACGAGCTGTAAGAATATTTAAAAGGAGAACCTGTTATGAGCGATTGCACCCACGATTGCAGCACCTGCGGCGAAAGCTGCGGTGAGCGCAAGGAAGTAAACGTATTTGAGAAAAAGCCCCTCCGCCCCGGCTGCCGCGTAGGTAAGGTCTACGGCGTGGTGTCCGGCAAGGGCGGCGTAGGCAAGTCCATGGTCACCAGCCAGCTGGCGGTGGCGCTGCGGCGGGAGGGCTACCGCACCGCCATTCTGGACGCGGACATCACCGGCCCCTCCATCCCCAAAGCCTTCGGCATCCACGGCCGGGCTGTGGCGCAGGGCGACGCCATCGTGCCCGTGACCACCGCCACCGGCATACAGCTGATGTCCGTGAACCTGCTGCTGGAGCACGAGACGGACCCAGTCATCTGGCGCGGGCCGGTCATCGGCGGCGTGGTGCAGCAGTTCTGGGGTGATACCCTGTGGAACGATGTGGATTATATGTTCGTGGATATGCCTCCCGGCACCGGCGACGTGGCACTGAACGTGTTTCAGTCGCTGCCGGTGGATGGCGTCATCATTGTGGCCAGCCCCCAGGACCTGGTATCCATGGTGGTGCAGAAGGCCGTGAAGATGGCGCAAATGATGAACATCCCCATCGTGGGCCTGGTGGAGAACATGAGTTACGTCCAGTGTCCCGACTGCGGCAAGAAACTCTATATTTTCGGCGAAGGCAAAACCGAGGAGGCCGCCAAGGAATACCATATTCCCCTGCTGGCGAAAATGCCCATCGACCCGGCACTGGCTAAGCTGACCGACGACGGCTGCATCGAGCAGTTCGAGGGGCACTGGCTGGACAGCGTGGTGGAGACCATTCTGCGGAAATAAGCAAAAAAAGAAGCGGCGCGGTGCGCCGCTTCTTTTTTGGTCTTATTTCATCAGCTCCTGCACCAGCGTCACCAGGCCGCTGACGCCCACGCCGATGTACACCACCTGCCGGGCCACGTCGCCAGACATCTTCCGGCTCAGCCGTGTACCGATCCACAGCCCCAGCAGGATACACGCCATACCCAGCCCCGCCATAGGCAGCAGTGCCGCGCTGAAATAGCCCCGCACCGTCCGCATGGTGAAGTTGATGAGGTTGGTGGTAAAGAACAGGAACTGCATATTGCCTACATACGTCTCCTTGCTCCGGGCGATGGCGACGAAATACAGCGCCATCATAGGCCCGCCGATGGTGAACGCCCCGGCGCAGCACCCGGAGAAGGCGCTGCACACCAGCCCCGCCGCCAGGCCGGGCTGGTCCAGCTTCACCCGCTTGGCAAAAAGCAGGAAGTACGCCGCCAGCACGATCAGGAACGCCCCGAACAGCGCCGTCAGCACGTGCAGATCGAAATTCCCCAGCAGATTGATGATGACCAGACTGCACACGGTGTACAGCCCGATGGGCAGCGCGATCTGCTTTACATCGACGTGCTTGCGGTACATCCACGTCATGGTGCCGGACTGGGCCATGCAGATCAGCGCCACGATGGTGGGCGCGATGGTCATGTCGTAAAACGCACTGGCCGCCACCATCATAATGACCGCCGCGCCAAAGCCCGTCAGCGGCTGGATGATGCCGCCCGCCAGGGCCGCCAGCCCCATCATTGCATATGCCATTGCACGCACCGCCTTTTCTGTCATATTCCCGGCTATTATAACAACTTCACGCAGGAAAGGCAATCCGCAAAATGAACATCCCCCGGCCTGACGGCCGGGGGATGCTTGTTCAGCTCTTCTTTTTGCCCAGGTAGGCTTCCTTGATGGACTCGTCCGCCAGCAGCTCCGCGCCGGTGCCGGACTTGGTGATGTTGCCCGTCTCCAGCACATAGGCGTAGTCCGCGATCTTCAGGGCCATGTTGGCGTTCTGCTCGATCAGCAGCACGGTGACGCCCTGCTCGTTGACGGTGCGGATGATATCAAAGATGCCCTGCACCACCAGCGGCGCCAGACCCAGCGACGGCTCATCCAGCATCAGCAGCTTGGGGCGGCTCATCAGCGCGCGGCCCACGGCCAGCATCTGCTGCTCGCCGCCAGACAGCGTACCGGCCAGCTGCCAGTTGCGCTCCTCCAGCCGGGGGAACAGCTCATACACCCACTTGATGTCCTGCTCGATGCCGTCCTTGTCTTTCCGCAGGTACGCGCCGGCCTTCAGGTTCTCCAACACGGTCAGGTTGGCAAACACCCGCCGGCCCTCCGGGGACTGGGCGATGCCCGCCTCCAGGATCTTGTTGATGGGCTTGCCCAGCAGTTCCTGTCCGTCATAGGTGATGGAGCCGCTGTCCGCCTTTACCAGGCCGGAGATAGTCCGCAGCGTGGTGGACTTACCGGCGCCGTTGGCGCCGATCAGGGTGACGATCTTGCCGTCGGGTACCTCAAGGCTGATGCCGCGCAGCGCCTTGATGCCGCCGTAAGACACACACAAATTCTCAATCTTCAGCATCTTCTGCCACCCCCAAGTATGCGTCGATGACGCGCTCGTTGTTCTGTATCTCCTCCGGTGTGCCCTTGGCGATCAGCTTGCCGAAATCCAGCACATAAATGCGGTCGGCGATACCCATGACCAGGTCCATGTGGTGCTCGATCAGCAGGATCGTCTTGTGGAAGTGATCCCGGATCTCCTTGATGAACTCCGCCAGCTCCAGCGTCTCCTGTGGGTTCATGCCGGCGGCCGGCTCATCCAACAGCAGCAGGGTCGGGTCGGTGGCCAGCGCGCGGGCGATCTCCAGCCGGCGCTGCTTGCCGTAGGGCAGGCTGGTAGCCAGCTCGTTCTGCACATCCTCCAGGCCCACTACCTTCAGCAGTTCCAGCACCTCGGCGCGCTGCTGCATCTCCTCCTTGGCGTTCAGGTGGAACGCCGCGGTAAACAGATTGCTGGTGCGCCGCATATGCTTGGCGATAAGCACATTGTCAAACACCGTCTGGGTCTTCCACAGACGGATGTTCTGGAAGGTGCGGGCCATACCCAGCGCCGTGATCTTATCCGGCGTGGGGGCCAGCACATGGTCGGTAAAGGCATAGGCATCCAGCGCCTTCTGCCCCTCCTTCCACGCCTTCAGCGCCGCCTCGTCCAGTTCCTCCTCCGGGGCGAACTGGACGGTGTACATATCGGCGTGCTCGCCCTTGTACATCTTCTTCATCTTGCCGGTGGGATGGTTTCGCACGATGCACGCCTCATTGAAGCGCACCCGCCCGTTGGTGGGGGCGTACACACCGGTGATGACGTTGAACGCCGTGGTCTTGCCGGCACCGTTGGGGCCGATCAGCGCCACGATCTCGCCCTCGTTTACCTCAAGGCTCAGATTATCCACGGCCACCACGCCGCCAAACTGCATGGTGACGTTCTCCACGGACAATACGTTCTTGCTCATTTGGACGTCACCTCCTTCGCCGCTTTATCCTTCTTTTTGAACAGCTTCCCGAAGAAGTTGATGATGGCATCCCACGAGAACTCCCTGTCGCCCATGATGCCCTTGCGGAAGAACAGCACCACGATCATAATGATCACCGAGAACACCAGCATACGGAAGCCGCCGCGCATGAATGGGATGTTCACACCCAGATAGGGCATGGGGTCATCCAGGAAACGCAGCCACCATTCGGAGCAGGCGATGTACAGGAAAGAGCCCAGAATGGAGCCGGTCACGGAGCCAATACCGCCAATGACCACAATCAGCAGTATCTCATAGGTCATGGTGGAGGTGAAGGCGTTGGCCTGGATACTGGCCTGGAACATGGCCAGCAGCGCGCCGCTGATACCGGCAAAGAAGGAGCTGATCAGGAACGCCTGCATCTTATGCTTGGCCAGATTGATACCCATAGCTTCTGCCGCCACCTCATCATCGCGAATCGCCTTGAAGGCACGACCGTAGGTAGAGTTGATGATCAGCACGATAATAGCGATGCAGATGCCGGAAACAATGAACGGGAACAGCACGCTGTCGAAGTTGGCGAACTGCCGCAGCAGGTTAGAGGAGTTGGTCAGCGGGCCCACCTTGTTCCACTGAATGATAGCGCGCATGATCTCAGCGAAGCCCAGCGTGGCAATGGCCAGATAATCGGACTTCAGCTTCAGCACTGGCAGGCCGATAAGCCACGCAAACAGCGTCGGCACCACGCCGGCCAGGATCAGACCCACCACCATGGGCAGGCAGAACTGCACGATACCACCGTCAAAATATTGATACACGGCAGCGCGGGAAGCCACGGGAATAGTCAGGATTGCATAAGTATACGCACCGATCATCATAAAGCCCGCCTGTCCCAAAGAGAACAGACCCGTAAAGCCGTTCAGCAAGTTCAACGACACTGCCACCAGGGAGTAGATCGCGCCCTTTTTCAGCACGGTCGCCAACATGGAATAGTGCTGGAACTTGTCCACATACAGCAGGAAAGCAAGGCAGACGGCGGCGAGGATCAGAGACAGCAACAGATTTCTTTTCTTATTGTTCTTCATATCTCACACCTTCTCCGTCAGTTTTTCGCCGAACAAGCCGTTGGGCTTGCACAGCAGGATCACGATCAACAGTGCAAACGTAAAGGCATTGCTGAACACGGCCATATCGGCGTTGGACTTGATAAGCGACTCGCAGATACCGATGATAAACGCACCGATCACCGCACCGGGGATCGAGCCGATACCGCCGAACACCGCCGCTACAAAGGCTTTCAGGCCAGGCATAGCGCCGATCATGGGGCTGACCTGACCATAGTTGGAGAAGTACAGAATAGAGGCCACGCCCGCCAGCAGCGAACCGATAACAAAAGTCACGGAAATAACGCTGTTGATCTTGATGCCCATGAGCTGCGCCGTCTCAAAGTCGCGGGATACCGCACGCATGGCCATGCCGATCTTAGTCTTCTGGATAAGAATGACCAACACCACCACCAGCAAGATAGTCAAAATGGGGGTGATAATGGTGATACGTTTGACATTCAGACTGCCCACCTGCATCACCTGGGTCAGGAACGGGATGTCGGGATACGCACGGGCGATACCGCCGGTGATATAGGTGGCCAGATTCTGCAGCAGATAGCTGACGCCGATGGCCGATATCATCACTGACATGCGGGGCGCGGTACGCAGGGGGCTGTATGCCGCCTTTTCGATCAGAACACCCAACGCCACTGTGGCAATAAGTACCAGGGGAATACACACTGCCATCGGCATCCAGGTGGCGGCATATACCATAAAGAAGCCCGCCATCATAAAGATGTCACCGTGTGCGAAGTTGATCAGACGCAGTATGCCATACACCATCGTATAGCCGATAGCGATCAGCGCATACAGGCTGCCCACCGTTACGCCGGAGAGCAGCAAGTCGATATAATACGCTGCGTCATGCATAAGTAAAGCATCCTCCTTATATGAATCTTGCGCTTTCGGAGACCGGGGGCGATGCCATCGGCATCCAAAAACGCAAGAGTCATGAAAGTTGCATTGTGAGGGGAGCGCACGCTCCCCCCACAATGGCTGTTATCCTACAATGAGGTTCGTCTCAGACTCGACGTATGCCGTCTTTTACTCCAAACCGTTGAAGGTGCTGAAGTACACAATCTCACCGTTCTCGATGGTCTTGATAACCGCGTAGTTCTTGATAGCGTCGCCGTTCTCGTCGAACTTCAGGTCACCGGTGATGAGGCCGGAGATCTCCAGAGTTGCCAGCGCATCGCGGATGGTGGCGCCGTCAGTGGACTGGGCCGCCTCGATCGCGCCCACAGCTGCCATGTAAGCGTCATAGCCGCAGGGGGTCACGCTGGAGATAACGTCGGACACACCGCCGTTGTTCTCCACGCGGGTCGCATCCTCAGCCACCCACTTGGTGAAACCGTCCACGAAAGCCTTACCGGCCTCATTGGTGGTATCGGCGGCATCGAAGAAAGCGGAGAAGTAAATATCGGTAGCCTTGCTGCCGGTACGCTGGGCGATGGAGATGTCATCCCAGGTGTCGCCAGCCATGATGGGGCAGGTGATGCCGGCATCGCGGGCCTGAGAGATAATCATAGCCGCGGTCTCGATGGAAACAGGAGCAAAGATGCCGTCGTAACCCTCGGACTTGATGGAAGCCATGATAGTGGAGAAGTCAGCCTCGCCCTTCTGGAACTCCAGAGTGGTAGCCTTGCCGCCCAGACGCTCCATCTCCTGACGGAAGTAGTTGCCGAAACCAGCGGAGTAGTCATCGCCGGACTCGATGATCAGGGCACAGTTGCTGCTACCCTTCTCATTGAACGCAAAGTTGGCCATCACAGCGCCCTGGAACGGATCAATGTAGCCGACACGGAAGTAGTAGTCATTGCCCGCAGTCACCTGGGGGTTGGTGCAGGAAGTGCCGATGGCAGGGATCTTAGCGCTCTCGAACAGAGGGCCGGCAGCAATCGCGCAAGCAGAACCATATGTACCGATCACCACAGACACACCCTGGGAAATCAGGGTCTGCGCGGCAGTGGGTGCCTTAGCCTGGTCGGAAGCATTGTCCGCATAGACCAACTGCACACTGTACTCCTCGCCGTTGATGGTAACGGTGGGCTTCAGGGAGTGGGCATACTCAATACCCAGGATCTCCTTCTTGCCGCCGCCGCCGTTCTGACCGGAAGTGGGCTCAAACACGCCGATCTTAACGACCTTGTCGCCGGAAGCGGAATCATCACCCTTCTGACTGTCGCCCTGCTCACCGCAGGCCACCAGAGACAGAGCCATGACCAGCGCCAGCATCATTGCTAAAAACTTTTTCATGGTATATTCCTCCTAAATTTCCCTTGCAGCGGTCAAGCTTGTCGACCGCTCACAGAATATGTGTATTTTATCGGAAACATTCGGCAAAAACAATTGTAACAACCTCTAAAAATCACAGCTTTTGCATCAGCGACATGGCGTTAATAATCCGTAATGATCGCCAGTATGTCCTTGTTCAGAGGACAAACGCCCTGTGTTGGTAAACTTTCCCCCTTGATTGTCTCCCTATGGCGGACGGTCTGTCCCGTCATTGTGCACAAAACCGGTGGCGCTTTTGCGCAAAAAACCGGCGGGCGCAGATGCGCCCGCCGGTTCCGCATATCGTTATATCACTCTCACTGACGGCTTTCGCCGCTTTGCGTGAAATATGTCTTGAACGTATCGCCGTCCATGGTCTCATGCTCCAGCAGGTACTCCGCCACCGCCGTCAGTTCCGTCTTGTACCGAGCCAGTATCTCACGGCATTTTTCGTAAGCCTCGTCGATGATGGCGCGGATCTCCGCGTCCATCTCCGCCGCCGTCTTTTCGGAGTAGGGGCGGGTGTGGGCCATGGACTTGCCGATGAACACCTCGTCGGTGCCGGCGTCAAAGGCCACGTTGCCCAGCCTGGACGACATACCGTAGGTGCCCACCATCTTGCGGGCGATGGCCGTGGCCCGCTGGATGTCGCTGGAAGCACCGGTGGAGATATCGCCCAGCATCATCTCCTCGGCGGCGCGGCCGCCCAGCAGACCGGCCACCCGGTCCAGCATATAACGGCGGGACAAGTAGGAACGGTCCTCCTCCGGCAGATAGATGGTCATGCCGCCGGCCTGACCGCGGGGAACGATGGTGATCTGGTGTACGGGGTCCAGATCCGGCAGGGCCTGCATGACCACGGCGTGACCGGCCTCGTGATAGGCAGTGAGCCGACGCTCGGCCTCGGGCACCACGCGGCTGTGCTTCTCCGGGCCGGCGATGACCTTGATGACAGACTGGTGGATGGCCTCCTCGGTGATGAAGCGCTGGCCGCGGCGGCCGGTCAGCAGCGCCGCCTCGTTCAGCAGGTTCTCCAGATCCGCACCGGTAAAGCCGGAGGTAGCGCGGGCCACGGAGCCCAGGTCCACATCCTCCGCCAGGGGCTTGCCCTTTGCGTGTATCTTCAGTATCTCCTCGCGGCCCTTGATATCCGGCAGGCCCACGAACACCTGGCGGTCGAACCGGCCGGGGCGCAGCAGCGCCGGGTCCAGAATGTCCACGCGGTTGGTAGCCGCCAGGACCACCACGCCCTCGTTGGCGGCGAAGCCGTCCATCTCCACCAGCAGCTGGTTCAGGGTCTGCTCGCGCTCGTCATGGCCGCCGCCCAGACCGCTGCCCCGCTGGCGGCCCACGGCGTCGATCTCATCGATGAAGACGATGGCCGGAGCCTGCTTCTTGGCCTGCTCGAACAGGTCACGGACGCGGCTGGCACCCACGCCCACATACATCTCCACAAAATCGGAGCCGGAAATGGAGAGGAAGGCGGTATCCGCCTCGCCGGCCACGGCCTTGGCCAGCAGCGTCTTGCCGGTGCCCGGAGGGCCCACCAGCAGCACGCCCTTGGGAATATGCGCGCCCAGCTCGGTATACCGCTGGGGATCGCGCAGAAACTGGACGATCTCCTCCAGTTCCTCCTTCTCCTCGTCGGCACCGGCCACGTCCTTGAACGTGACCTTCTTGCCGTCAGAGGGGATATCCTGGATACGGGCCTCGCCGAAGCGGGCCATTTTATCGTTGACGGCGCCGCCGCCCATGCCGCCCATACGGGCGATCAGGTTCATCAGCAGGATGAAGGCCATGGCCGCCAGCACATAGGGCAGCAGGGTACGCAGCCAGCCGTTCTCGTTACCGGCGGCGTAGTCATAGCTGGTGATGACGCCCTTTTCCGCCTGGGACACCACCAGATCGTTCATGTCATTATAAAACGTGTCGAAGCTGTGGAGGGCGCAGCTGACGCTGGAGCCGTCCTGCAGCTTCGCCACCAGGCGCGTGTCGGTGGCGGTGAAGGACTTGACCTTCTCCGCCGTGAAATAGGCGCGCATATCGCTGTAGCTCACGTCGCCGGAACGGCCGAGGTTCCCCACCACCTGGGTAATGAGCACCACCGCCAGCACGATGAACAGCAGCATGACGCCGCTGAAACGTCTTCTTTCCATTTCTCCCCGTCTCCCTTCTCAGCCGATCCAGCGGACGCCCTGCCAGCTCTGGTCACTGCCCACGGAGATGGCCACCAGCATGCGGCCCTGAATGTTGCTCACCGGCACATACGGCTCACCGAGGAGACGGCTGTCGTTAGATCCACCACGATTATCACCCATAAAAAAGATACATCCTTCTGGTACAGTGAAAGTGTCACCCTCATGTCGTGGATAAGTGATGCCCTGGGTGGGCAAATAGCTCTCGTCCAGCTTCTCGCCGTTGACGTAGGTATAGCCGTTCTTGAAGGAGATCGTCTCGCCGGGCAGACCGACGACGCGCTTTACCAGGACCTTGTTCAGCTCCTCGTCCCAGAAGGTGACGATGTCGCCGCGCTCCGGCACCGGATCGGACACCACATAGGGCAGCCGCCAGCCCACCAGCAGGCACTTGGTGGGGATGGTGGTCTCCATGGAGCCGCTGGGCACATAGGCCAGCTGCAGCAGCACCTTGAACAGCACGAATACCGCCGCCAGCGTCACCAGCAGGTAGCCGTAGTCGTCCCACAGTCTGCGGCCGCGGCTTTTGGCGGGCTTGGCCGCAGAGGCCGCCGTCTCCGCCGGGGCGGGTGCGGCGCTCTCCGCGGGGGCAGGCTGCTCCGCGGGGGTCTTTACCTCGTCGGCCGCGGTGGCCGGAGGTGTGGTTTTCACCGGCTCGCCGGTGGGGGCCAGGCGCTTTCCGCCTTTGTTTTCCATATACTTCACTTCCTATTCTCAAATGCTAAGAGGGATGTTCCGCGCCCTCCCGGCGCGTGCTCTTCTTCCGCCTGCGGCGCGGGGAGAAACCGGATTTTTCGCCAAGACGAGGCGCGGCGACGACGGCGTACCGTGTGTACGTCGAGGAGCCGTAACGAAGTATTGGCGGAAAAGACGCGGTTTTACTTGCTGTAGACCTCGGGCTTGAGGACCCCAATATAGGGCATATTCCGGTACTGCTGGCAGTAGTCCAGGCCATAGCCCACCACAAACTCGTCGGGGACCTCGAAGCCGGCATAGTCGGCGGTGATGGGCTTTTCGCGGCGGGCGGGCTTATCCAGCAGGGTGGCGATGGTGACGGAGGCGGCACCTTTGGTCTTCAGGTACTCGGTCAGGAAATACAGGGTATTGCCGGAGTCCAGAATATCCTCGACGATGATGATGTCACGGCCGCTGATGTCGCGCTGGAGGTCGCGGGTGATCTGCACCACGCCGGAGGACTTGGTGGCGTTCTTATAGGACGAGAGGCCGATGAACTCCACCTCGCTTTTCAGCTGGGCGGCGCGGACCAGGTCCGCCATAAAAATGAAGCAGCCGTTGAGAACGCCCACAAACATGGGGTTCTTGTCCTTAAATCTGTCGTACAGCCGGTCGCCCAGCTCCTGGACGCGGGCCTTGATCTCCTCTTCAGACAGCAGGACCTTCAGGATATCCTGATCCATATTACTCTTTGCCATTGCTTGTTATCCTCCGTTGTTTTTTGTGATGGTGATGTATATGGTGTCGCCGGAACGCTCCGGCAGGGCTTGCTGGTCGATACCCACACGCCAGACGGCGGCGGGGCGGCCCGCCAGACAGAGGACGGGCCAGGTATCGCGCTCCGGCGGGGCGATGCCGCGCTCGGCGAACAGGCGCTTGAGGCTGCGGCTGCCGCGGCTGCCGGGCAGGGTCAGGCGGTCATCGCGGCGCCAGGGCCGGACGGTCCAGGGGCCGGGCCGCAGTGCCAGGGCGTCGGGGACGGGCGCGTCAGAGAGGGTAATGCGCCAGAGGCCGGCGAGGTTATCGCCGGGGCGGAGCGCCGCCTCGTCCAGTGGGGCGGGCGCGTCGGAGAGGGTCAGGGCACCGTCACGGCAGACGGCGGACGCGCCGCCGGGCAGGGAAAGGGCGCCGCCGGTCTGTGCCAGTGTCTCCAGCGCCCGGTAGTGGGCGGCGGTGAAGTCCTTTTTGCCCGCGCCGAGACGGTCCGTCAGCAGGCGAAGCATACGGGGACGCAGGGCCTCCGGCGCGGAGAGGAGCGCGGCGCAGAGAAGCGTCGTGCCCTCCGGCGGCAGGAGGGCGGCGGCCTGGGCGTCCAGGAGGTCGCTCTCGGCGCGCAGGATGTCCGCCGTGCGGGTGATATGCGTCACGGCGGCGGGGTTGATCGCCAGCAGTTGGGGCATGATGTCCAGCCGGAGGCGGTTGCGGGCGTAGTGAGTATCCAGGTTCGTCTCGTCAGTGACGTAGGGAAGGCCATGCGCCGCGATGTAGTCATCGATAGCGGCGCGGGGCGTATCCAGTAGGGGGCGGATGATGCCGTCACGGACGGGGGGAATGCCGGTAAGCCCCTGGGGGCCGGTGCCGCGAAGCAGCTGCAGCAGGACCGTTTCGGCCTGGTCGTCACGGTGGTGGGCGGTGGCGATAAAGTCCGCGGCAAGGGCATCCGCCGTGCGGCGGAGGAAGTCGTAGCGGGCGCGGCGGCCCGTCTCCTCCACCGTCAGGTGCCAGACGGCGCACAGGGCGTAGACGTCCACCGTTTCGGTGTAGAAGGGAATGTTCCGTTCGGCGCAGAGGGCGCGGACCAGGTCCTCGTCACGCTGGGCCGTGGGACGCATACCGTGGTTCAGGTGGGCGGCAGCCACGCGGAAATCGCGGGCCCGGCCCAGCTTCCACAGGCAGTCCAGCAGGCAGACGGAGTCGCGGCCGCCGGACACGGCGCAGAGGATCAGCCCGCCGGGGGGCGGGAGCATCCGCCAGCGCGTCATCCACGCGGTCAGGTCCAGGGGCTCACTCATCCTCGTCATAGCGGGTCTCCAGCGTGCCGAAGGCGGTGTACTCGGGCATCCAGCGGAGTTCTACCTTGCCGGTCTCGCCGTGGCGGTTCTTGGCTACGATGCACTCGGCCACGTTGCGCTTCTCGGCATCGCTGTTATAGTAGTCGTCCCGGTAGAGGAACATGACGATGTCGGCGTCCTGCTCGATGGCACCGGATTCGCGCAGGTCGGACAGCATAGGGCGCTTGTCCTCGCGCTTTTCATTGGCACGGCTCAGCTGGCTCAGGCACAGCACGGGCACCTGCAGCTCCTTGGCCATGATCTTCAGCATACGGCTGATATCGGACACCGCCTGCTGGCGGTTCTCGCCGGAATAGCCCTTACCGCCGGCGGAGGTCATCAGCTGAAGATAGTCGATGACCACCAGGCCCAGATTTTCCAGGCGGCGGCACTTGGCGTTCATATCCGCCACGGTCAGCAGTGGGTTATCATCAATACGGATGTCCATGCGGCTGAGGGCGGAGGCGGCCTCGGCGATGCGCTGCCAGTCGCTCTCCCGCAGGTTGCCGGTGATCAAGCGCTGATTCTCCACCAGGCCCTCGCTGGCGATGAGGCGGGTGACCAGCTGCTCCTTGGACATTTCCAGGGAAAAGATGGCCACGGTCTTGCCGGACTCGCGGGCGGCGGACAGGGCCACATTCAGGGCCATACTGGTCTTGCCCATACCGGGACGGGCGGCCAGCAAGAGCAGGTCGGACTTGTTCATGCCGTTGATCTTGGCATCCACAGCGGAGAGTCCTGTGGACAGGCCCGGCACGGTCCGGCCTCCGTTAGCGGACAGCTCGGCCAACTGGCTCATCACGTCGCCCAGCACCATGCCCACCGTCACCATGCCCTGGGCGCTGCGGCCACGGCGGATGGCGTAGATCTGCTGCTCGGCGGCTTCCAGCATATCGCCGGCGGCGCCGCCGCCCTCCTGCACCATGGCGGTGATGTTGCCGGCGGCCTGGGCCACCTGGCGCATGAGCGACTTGTCCTGCACGATGCGGACGTACTCCATGACGTTAGCGCTGGTGGGAGTGACCTCCATCAGCTGCAGCAGATAGGAACGGGTATTGTCGTTATACAGTCCGTTCTTCTCCAGCTCGCCGGCCACGGTGACGCCGTCGATGGGCTGGGAGTAGACGAACATATGGTAGATCGTCTCGAAGATCTCCCGGTTGGTCCGCAGATAGAAATCCTGGGCCTGCAGCTTGTCCATCACGTCCTTGACGCAGTCGGCGTCGATGAGCATGGAGCCCAGCACCGCCTGCTCCGCCTGAGGGGAATGGGGCATGGACGGCGTCAGCAGGGCGTCGGTGTTGTTGGCCATGGGAAGACCTCCTTTCAAAATTACGGTAATAGCCGCGCCTGCGGCGCGGTGCTTTCCCCGCTTATTTCTCTTCGATGACGTGGACGTACACGGTGCCGGAGACCTCGTAGCCCAGCCTGGCCTTGACCTCATAGCTGCCGAAGCTCTTGATGGGCTGGTCCAGCACCAGCTTCTTGCCGTCGATGGTCAGGCCGTGCTGGGCCTGAAGGGCATCGGCGATGGCGGCGCCGGTGATGGCGCCAAACAGCTTGCCGCCCTCGCCGCCCTTGGCGGCGATCTTCACCTGGCAGGCCTTCAGCTTTTCGGCGATGGCCAGTGCCTCGGCCTTGGCCTCGGCGTCGGCTTTGGCCTTGGCCTTGGCCTGGAGGTTCATGGTGTTGACGGCGTCGGCAGTGGCCTCCACAGCCATGCCCTTGGGGATCAGAAAGTTGCGGGCATAGCCCTCGGCGGCCTCGATCATCTGGCCCTTCTTGCCCTTGCCTTTGATGTCCTGCTTGAGAATGACTTTCATATCTGTATCTCCTTTACCTTAATTTTCAAAGTACTTGTCGATGGCCTCCAGCAGCTTTGCCTTGGCCTCGGCCACGGTGATGTTGTCCGCCTGGCCGCCGGCGGTGGTGGAGTTGCCGCCGCCGCCCAAGGCCTCCAGGATCACCTGGACGTTGACCTCACCCAGAGAACGGGCGGACATATACACGCCGTCACCTTTTTTATACAGCACAAAGCTGGCACGGATGCCCTTGAGGGTCAGCAGCTCATCGGCCGCCTTGGCGGCGGTGACGCGGTCGCACTCCTCATCCAGGGCCACCACGGCGATATCGTCGCGGTACAGCTCTGCCTGACGGATAATGTCATAGCGGGCGATCATGGAGTTCAAGTCCCCCTGGAACATCCGCTGGACATCCTGGGTGTCGGCCCCCAGACGGCGGAGGTAGGCCGCCGCCTCGAAGGTACGGCCGCCGGTGCGGTTGGTAAAATTCTTGGTATCCAGCACGATGCCGGAGAGCAGGGCCTCGGCCTCGCATTTCAGCACGTCAGACGGCTCCACCAGATACTGCATCAGCTCCGCCACCAACTCGCTGGCGGAGGAGGCGTAGGGCTCATGGTAGTTCAGGGCCATCTTCTCAATGTAGCTGCTGCCGCGGCGGTGGTGGTCGATGACGGCCACACGGTTGCACGTCTCCAGCATTTCCTCGGACTCCACGCTCTCGGGGCGGTTGGTGTCTACCACCACCAGCAGGGAGCCGGGCTGGCACTTGATAAAGGCATCCTGGCCGGAAATGGCGGTATTGGCGTATTCAGGCTGCTCGGAGAGACGCCGCAGGATGGGGTGAGCGGCGTTGTTCTCGGTGTCGATGATGATCTGGCAGGGCTTGCCGCGCTTGCGGGCGATACAGCAGATGCCCACGGCGGCGCCCAGGGAGTCCATATCCGCGTATTTGTGACCCATGACGTACACCTGCTTGGCATCGTCGATCAGCTCACCCAGAGCGTTGGCCATGACGCGGGACTTGACCTTGGTACGTTTTTCGGTAGACTTGCTGCGGCCGCCGTAGAACTCGAAGTTCACACGGTCCTTGACCACGGCTTGATCGCCGCCGCGGGAGAGGGCCATCTCCAGCGCCAGGGAGGCGTTCTTGAACAGCTGCTCGAAGCTGTCCTCGTCCCGGCCCACGCCGATGGACAGCGTGGCGGACACACCCTCGCCGGCCTGGACCTGACGGACCTTTTCCAGCACGTCGAACTTGCTTTCGGTGTAGCCGGTGTAGTCCTTCTCCTCGAAGAGGTAGAGGTAACGGTCGCGGTCGTAGCCCAGCAGCAGCCCGCCGGAGCCGGCGGCCCAGTTATTCAGCTGTTCCTCCAGCGCGGCCAGCAGCGCCGAGCGCTTATTCTCGGGGCAGGCCTTCATCAGCTCCTCATAGTTATCCACCATGAGGATGGCCATAAGGGGCTTGGTCAGCTCCAGGGTCTGGCGCATCTGCTCAGCCTCAGTGATGTCCATCCAGTAGGTGGTGGCCAGGGTGGGCTGGTCGCCGCCCTCCGGCTCCGGGCGGCTCAGGGCGCCGAAGACGCGGTAGATACGGTCGTTCCAGCGGAACTGCTCGGGATATTCACGCTTGCCGTCCAGCAGCCAGCGGTAGGTGAAGTCGGGGATCACGGCGTCTACCGCCGTTTCAAAGATCTTATCCTTCAGGCCGGTCAGGTCCGTGAACATATCGTTGCACCACAGGATCTCGCCGGTGGCTACATCGAACACCAGCATGGGCAGTGGCGCGTAGAGCATATTGCTGGACCGGGCGGTGTCCATACCGCCGGAGACACGGTCCATGTACTGGCGGACAGAGGCCTGGGCCATCTTGTTGCGGCGGCGGCCCACCAGGATGACCAGAAGGGCCACCAGACCCTCCGCCGCCGCCAGCAGCGGCTGGAAGGGCACCGTCACCGCCACAAAGGCGATGAGGCACAGGCTGTACAGCGTCATATTGGTACGAAATCCGCGTATGATCTTCTTGCTCAAGGGAACGCGCCTCCTTCCCGCCGGGGATACTACTCCATACTGAGAGTAGTTTATTATAGCACGAAAGCCGGGCGGGGACAATACGCTTTTCGGGAAATCAGCGGGGAATTTTCCCGGCGGGGCGGCGGGTGTCAAATACCATCAAATGCCGTCGGCAAGTTGGGGGTGTACAAAAGGGAAAAACTGTGGTATACTTTGTGAAAAGTGCTGAATACGGCACGTATTTTTTGGTTGTTTCGCGGTGCGTGGATGCCGCGGTCAATATAGCAAACGAGGGCGTTCCCCTCTATATCGAGTGCTGACGACGGGCGACAGACTGTTCCCTCCCCCTGCGATGCAGGGCAGGCGGGCGGGGCAGAACGCCTTTGTTTCCGTGCGGTCATTTTTACCCGCCGCGACGCGCTCTATCTTATCTGAAAAGGAGCATTTATTCTTTTATGGCAGAAAAATTCAAGATCATTCCCCTTGGCGGTCTGAATGAGATCGGCAAGAACATGACCGTCTATGAGTACGGCGGCGACATCATCGTGGTGGACTGTGGCATGGCCTTCCCCGGCGACGATATGTACGGCATCGACTGCGTCATTCCCGACGTCAGCTATCTGGTGAAAAACCGCAGCCGACTGCGGGGTCTGTTCATCACCCACGGGCATGAGGATCACATCGGGGCCATCCCTTATGTGCTCAAGCAGATCAATATACCCATCTACTGCACGCGGTTCACCGCGGGGCTGATCAAGCTGAAGCTGCAGGAGCATGGGCTGGCCAGCTCTACGAAGCTGATCACCGTGGAGCCGGGTCAGACGGTGCGGGCAGGCAAGTTCCAGGTGGAGTTCATCCACGTGAACCACTCCATCGCCGACTCGGTGGCCTTCGCCATCCACACGCGGATGGGCGCAGTCGTACACACCGGCGACTTCAAGATCGACTCCACGCCCATCGACGGGGAGGTCATCGACCTGGCGCGCTTCGGTGAGCTGGGCAAGCAGGGTGTGCTGGCGCTGCTGGCGGACTCCACTAATGTGGAGCGCCCGGGCTATACCATGAGTGAGCGCGCCGTGGGCGCCACGTTCAAGCGGCAGTTCACCGGCTGCGACAAGCGGATCATCGTGACCACCTTCGCCAGCAACGTGCACCGCATCCAGCAGGTGCTGGACGCCGCGGCGGCCTGCGGGCGGAAGGTAGCCGTTACCGGCCGGAGCATGGAGAACATCATGAAGGTCTCCACGGAGCTAGGGTACATGAAGGTGCCCAAAAACACACTGATGGACATCAACCGCATCAAGGGACTGCCCCTGAACCAGCAGGTCATCGTGACCACCGGCTCCCAGGGTGAGGAGATGAGCGCCCTGTACCGCATGGCGTTCTCCACCCACAAGCAGGTGGACATCGGCCCCGGCGACAAGGTCATCATCTCCGCCAGCGCCATACCCGGCAACGAAGTGACGGTGGGGCGGGTCATCAATGAGCTGTTCCGCAAGGGCGCGGACGTGGTGTACGACAAGGCGGATATGCTGCACGTGTCCGGCCACGCCTGTCAGGAGGAGCTGAAGATCATCCACGCGCTGACGAAGCCCAGGTTCTTTATCCCCCTGCACGGCGAGCAGCGGATGCTGCAGATCCACAAGCGGGTGGCCGAGAGCATGGGCATGGCTCCCACCAGCATCGTGGTGGCCGACAACGGCAGCGTCATCGAACTGACCACCAAGCACATCAAGTGCGAGACCACCGTGCCCGCCGGCGAGGTGTTCGTGGACGGCGGCGGCGTGGGCGAAGTGGGCGCGGTGGTGCTGAACGACCGGAAGCTGCTGGCGGAGGACGGCATGGTGGTCATCGTGCTGCCCATGTCCAGCCACGACCACCAGCTGCTGTGCCCGCCGGAGATCGTCACCCGCGGTTTCGTGTACGTGAAGGAGTCCGAGGAGCTGCTGGAGGATATGCGCCGGGTGGCCACGGAGGCGGTGGATGGAATGTCCGCCAAGAAGCGCCGGGACGAGGGCGGCGTATGCCGCACTGTGCGCTCCGCCGTGAGCAGCTATCTCTATAAGCACACCAAGCGCAGCCCCATGATCATCCCCATGGTGACAAAGCTGTAAGAAAACAAGGGCCGCCCTTTTGGGCGGCCCTTGTTTTGTATTCCTCTATGAACAGATCCCCGCACGGGGAGCTCTCATAGCGCTGGATTTAACGCACTTCGCACCGGTCGAGGCAGCAAGTTCAAGCCTGCCCGCGACATTCCAAAAAGAAAACACCATCCTGACGGATGGTGTTTCTTTTTGTGATTACCCTCAGGTTTTGTCGTTCGCACCCTCGCATATCGCAAGGAAGGGGGAGTGTGAGGGGGAAACCTTTGCGGGTTTCCCCACTCGCGTTCAATCACCCGCCCGCAGGCGACCACTTTTGCGTAGCAAAAGTGCTGCTCCAAAAAAGAAAGGCACCCATGTGGGTGTCTTTCTTTTTTGGAGCGGGCGACGAGGCTCGACTCGCTACCGGCATCCCACGAATGGCAGAGCCATTCGCAGGAGCCCTGCCGGACCTCTTGATTTAACGCGCTCCGCGCCGGTCGAGGCAGCAAGTTCAAGCCTGCCCGCGGCATTCCAAAAAGAAAACACCATCCTGACGGATGGTGTTTCTTTTTGGAGCGGGCGACGAGGCTCGAACTCGCTACCTCGACCTTGGCAAGGTCGCGCTCTACCAGATGAGCTACGCCCGCAAACGCAAGGTGAATTGTAGCAGAAAACACGCTGCTTGTCAACCCTGCATTTTTATTTTTTGTAAAAACGCTGCCGTCGCGGCACGGGCTACCGCATGAGGATCTCCACCACGCCGGCATTGGCGGCGTTGGGATAGAAATTCGTCACCCAGCCGCTGCCGCCCATGGCGCTCTGCACCTGGTACACCGTCTGCTGCACCTGATAGGACTGTCCTTCAAAGGCGCTCAGCTGCACCACCAGCTCCGTTTTGCCCGCCTGGGCCGCCTCGGTCAGCAGATCGTGCAGAGCAGAGACATTGGTGGCATGGACGATGTCGATGAGCTGCTGCTCGGTCTTCTTATACCCGATGGTCACGGTGATCTCGCTGTAATTCCGGGCGGAATCGTCCACGGTGTACTGGATGTAGGACACCGCATAGGAGCCCATGGGTGTGTCCTTCTCCACCTCGCGGCAGGCCTTTTCCGCCGCGTCGCCGGCATCCAGCCCCTCCTGGGCGTAATAGAGCCAGATGGTCCCCTCCTCCGCGTGGTTGCCCACGAAGATAAGGATATTGTTCACCAGATCCTGATATGTGTCCGCCCGCAGCACGTCCCGGCCCTCGCCCTCGTAATAGGTAGGGCTGTGGTCCTTGACCTCGTACCACTCCCGATTCAGCAGGCTGCCGCAGCCGGTCAGCGACACCGTCAGCAGCGTGCACAGCAGCGCCGCGCACCATCTCTTTACCATGTCCGTGCCCTCCTTTCCGTCTCGTTACAGCAACTCCAGCTGCTTCTCCTCGCTGTCCTCCGGCTTCAGGAGCGCACCCGCCGCGGGGATGGTCCGCGTCCGGTAGCGGGCACCGTTGACGATGCCGCATTCCGCCGCAGGAAGCACCTTTTCCAGCCGGTATTTGGGCTTGATGTTCATCACCTGCACGCCCTGGGTAGAACGGGTGGTCTTGGGCGCGAGCAGCGCCGTGTGCACCAGCAGAGCCCGGGGCTCGTTGGTCTCCAGCGCCAGCTCCGTATCCTCCGTCAGGTGTACGGCGCACACCAACGGGAACTTGTCGCAGTAGGCGCCGGTGAGCTTCCGCCGATTGGACACCGTGGCGTAGGCGCTCAGCGCCACACGGGCGGCACGGCCGTTCTCAAAGAAAAACACCACGCTGCCGCTGTAATCTCCCGGCAGGCACAGCCAGATCACATTCTCGCCGGCGTCCATGCCCAGCTTGGCGGGCAGGTAGTCGCCCAGGGCGGAGGCCTTCGTCTCACCGAACTCACTGGCACGGCTCTTGTACACCTGGCACTTATCCGTGAACAGCAGCAGTTCCGTACTGTTGGCGGCCTCGAAATACTGCCGCAGGCTGTCGCCCTCCTTGAACTTCTGCTCGCCGGACATCCGCAGGGACTGGGGCGTGATCTTCTTGAAGTACCCCTCCCGGCTCAGGAACAGGTGGACGGGGTAGTCCTCTACCGGCTCCTCGTCCGGCTCCTCCGGCATCTCGTGACTGTATACGATCTCCGTCCGCCGGGGCATGGCGTACTTCTTCTTCACGTCCTCCAACTCGTTGATGATGATCTTGCGGATGCGGCCCGGCTTGGCCAGAGTATCCTCCAGGTCCTCGATCTCGTCCTGCAGGGCGCTGGTCTCCGCCACCCGCTTGAGGATGTACTCCTTGTTGATGTTCCGCAGCTTGATCTCCGCCACGTACTCCGCCTGCACCTGATCGATGCCGAAGCCGATCATCAGGTTGGGGATGACCTCGGCTTCCTCCTCCGTCTCACGGATGATCCGGATGGCCCGGTCGATATCCAGCAGGATGCGCTTCAGGCCCTGCAAAAGGTGAAGCTTTTCCTTTTTCTTATTCAGGATGAAGTACACCCGCCGCTTGACGCAGTCGGTGCGCCAGGCGGTCCACTCCTCCAGGATCCCGCCCACGCCCAGCACGCGGGGCATACCGGCGATGAGGATGTTAAAGTTGCAGCTGACGGTATCCTGCAGAGGCGTCAGCCGGTACAGCTTGGCCATAAGCTTGTCCGGGTCCACGCCACGCTTCAGGTCGATGGCCAGCTTCAGGCCGCTGAGGTCCGTCTCGTCGCGCATATCGGCGATCTCCTTGACCTTGCCGGCCTTCACCAGCTCCGCCACCTTGTCCAGAATGGCCTCGATGGTGGTGGAGTAGGGGATCTCGTACACCTCGACGACGTTTTCCTTCTTATCGTACCGCCATCGGGCGCGGACCTTCAGGCCGCCGCGGCCGGTGCTGTAAATGGCCCGCAGATCGTCGCCGTCACAGATGATCTGGCCGCCGGTGGGAAAATCCGGTGCCAGCAGCGTGGAGGCGATATCGTGGGCGGGGTTTTTCAGATAGGCGATGGTGGTATCGCACACCTCACCCAGATTAAAGCCGCAGATCTGGCTGGCCATGCCCACGGCGATGCCCTGGTTGGCGGACACCAGCACATTGGGATAGGTGGTGGGCAGCAGGGCGGGCTCCTTGGTGGTGTTGTCGTAGTTGTCCACAAAGTCCACGGCATCGCAGTCCAGATCACGGAACAGCTCGGCGCAGATGGGGGCCAGCTTGGCCTCGGTGTACCGGCTGGCGGCATAGGCCATGTCCCGGGAGTACACCTTGCCGAAGTTGCCCTTGCTGTCCACAAAGGGATGCAGCAGGGACTCGTTGCCCTTGGCCAGGCGGACCATGGTCTCGTAGATGGCCTGGTCGCCGTGGGGGTTCAGGCGCATGGTCTGGCCCACGATATTGGCGCTCTTGGTGCGGCTGCCGGTCAGCAGGCCCATTTTGTACATGGTGTACAGCAGCTTTCGGTGGGAGGGCTTGAAGCCGTCGATCTCCGGGATGGCGCGGCTGACGATGACCGACATGGCGTAGGGCATATAGTTCTCGTCCAGCGTGGCGGTGATGTGCTGTTCCACCACAGCGCCCCGCAGGCCCATCACGTTGGGATCGCCCGCGTGCCGTATTTCTTTTTCCTCGGTTTTCTTTTTTGCCATAGGAACGGTGTCCTTTCACTGTCTAAAGCCTGCTGCCGCAGGCCTTTTCTTTATAGCTTTGCACGGAGCAGATGTCCGGAGCACCGGCAAAGGCGTCAGATCTTCCGCCAAGACAAGGCGCAGGGGCGCAGCCATACTTTGTGTATGGCAAGCCGCTGCAACAAAGTATTGGCGCAAGAGATACGCCTTTGTCAGCTTACATCGATCATATCAAGGTACTTATAGCCATTTTCAGCGATATAGTCCTTTCTGCCGGACAGGTTATCGCCCAGCAGCAGGTCAAATACCCGGGCCGTCTCCTCGGCGTCCTCCGGCAGCACCCGGATGAGCCGCCGCGTCTCCGGCGACATGGTGGTCATCCACATCATCTCCGGGTCGTTCTCGCCCAGTCCTTTGGAGCGCTGGACGTTGACCTTCTTGCCCTCCAGCTTTTTCAGGATATCCGCCTTCTCCTTCTCAGAGTAGGCGAACCAGGTCTTCTCGCCGGACTTCTCTTTGCAGGTGATCTCGAACAGGGGCGTCTCGGCGATATAGACGTAGCCCTCCCGGATCAGGGTGGGGCACAGCCGGTAGAGCATGGTCAGGATCAGCGTGCGGATCTGGAAGCCGTCCACATCGCCATCGGTGCAGATGACCACCTTGCTCCAGCGGAGGTTGCTCAGGTCAAACTGGTTCAGGTCCTTGACGGCCTTGCCGCTGACCTCCACGCCGCAGCCCAGCACCTTCATCAGGTCGGTGATGACGTCGCTTTTGAAGATACGGGGATAGTCCGCCTTCAGGCAGTTCAGTATCTTGCCGCGGACGGGCATGAGGCCCTGAAATTCCGCGTCGCGGGACTGCTTGCAGGCGCCCAGGGCGGAGTCGCCCTCCACGATGTATATCTCGCGGCGCTCCACGTCCTTGGTGCGGCAGTCCACGAACTTCTGCACCCGGTTGGCAATATCGATCTTCTCGGTGAGCTTTTTCTTCTGGTTGATGCGGGTGCGCTCCGCCGTCTCGCGGCTGCGCTTGTTGATGAGCACCTGAGCGGCGATCTTCTCCGCCGCGTCACGGTTCTCGATGAAGTATATCTCCAGCCGACTGCGAAGGAACTCCGTCATGGCCTCCTGGATGAACTTGTTGGTGATGGCCTTCTTGGTCTGGTTTTCGTAGCTGGTCTGGGTGGAAAAGCTGCTGCTGACCAGGATCAGGCAGTCCTGCACGTCCGGGAAGGTGATCTTGGCCTCGCCCTTGACGTACTTGTTGTTGTCCCGCAGGTATTTGTCGATGGCCGACACCATGGCTGAGCGCGTGGCCTTCTCCGGGCTGCCGCCGTGTTCCAGGAAGCTGGAGTTGTGGTAGTATTCGCACAGGGCGGTCTTGTTGGAGAAGCACAGCGCCACGCTGAGCTTCACCTTGTACTCCGGCTTGTCCGGCCGATCCCGGCCCTTGCGCTCCGCCTCCCAGTACACCGGCTCCGTCAGGGCATCCAGACCCGCCAGCTCCCGGATGTAATCCTCGATACCGTGCTCGTAGACGAACTCTTCTGTCTCGAACTTTCCGGCGGCTGTCTCGTTTTTCAGCCGGAAGGTCACGCCGGCGTTGACCACCGCCTGCCGCCGCATCACGTCCCGGTAGTAGTCCACAGGGATATCGATATCGGTAAACACATCCAGATCCGGCAGCCAGCGGATGGTGGTACCGGTACGCTTTTTATTGCCGGTCTGTTCGCTGACCTCCAGCTTGCCCGCGATCTCGCCGCGCTCAAAGTGCAGCCGGTACTCCTTTCCGTCGCGCCACACGGTCACGTCCATATAGCGGGAGGCGTACTGAGTGGCGCAGGAGCCCAGGCCATTCAGGCCCAGGGAGAACTCGTAGTTCTCGCTGTTCTCGTTGTCGTACTTGCCGCCGGCGTACAGCTCGCAGAACACCAGCTCCCAGTTGTAGCGTCCCTCTTTTTCGTTCCAGTCCACCGGGCAGCCCCGGCCCTGGTCCTCCACCTGGATGGACCGGTCGGCGAACCGGGTCACGGTAATGAGCTTGCCATGGCCGCCCCGGGCCTCGTCAATGGCGTTGGACAGTATCTCGAATACCGCGTGCTCGCAGCCCTCCAACCCATCGGAGCCAAAAATGACGCCGGGCCGCTTCCGTACCCGGTCCGCCCCTTTCAGACTGGAGATACTTTCATTATCATAAGTCGCTTTCTTTGCCATATCTATCCTCCGGTGTATACCGATCACAATTCATTATACATTATATAGTATCGGCAGGCGTTTTGCAAGCGCTCACACGCCCCATTCCCCGCCGCTTCCGCAAGAAACATTAGGGCCCCTGAAATATTGACTGGTTTACACAAAAAATAACCCGGCCGCAACCGGGCGCAGCCCTTTGTGTATAGGGTTTTGCACAGTTTCCACACCTTTTTCCACCAGCGTTATGTTACCTGATAATTCTCGTAAAAAGTTGCAAAAACACAGTTAATAGACATAATCAGGCGACTTTTACTCTTATGCGTGTATACTTGCGTGCATATTCATTTGCTGTGCGCGCCTATCGGACGACACGCTGTTGAATAATCATGAAACCCCCTGTCCCCCAGGGCTTTTCGCCCACGCCCCCGACAAACTGCACAACGGGATAACCGCGGCGCGGCGCAACTTTTCCGTCACGGCGCAAAAAAGACTCTTGCGCTCTGCCGGCAGGTGTGCTATGATGTGAATACAGTTGTTCGCAAGCGGCGGACACGAGGAGGAGCAATATGGAGAAACAGAAATTTTACTTAGTCGCCGCCGACGCTCTGCCGGAGGTCTTTCTCCGGGTAGCAGAGGCCAAACGGATGCTGCAGGTAGGCGAGGCCGCCACCGTGGGCGACGCTGCCCGCCAGGTGGGCATCAGCCGCAGCGCCTTCTATAAATACAAGGATGCCGTACAGCCCTTCCAGAATATGCACGCGGGGCATATCATCACCTTTTATGCCCTGCTGAAGGACAATCCCGGCGTGCTGTCCAACTACCTGTCCATCTTCGCCAATTCCGGCGCCAACATCCTGACCATCAACCAGACCATCCCCACCAACGGCTGCGCCGGCGTGACCATCTCCGCGGAGACGGGCGATATGTCCGAGGAGCTGGATGATCTGATGACCCGTGCCGCCGCGGCGGAGGGCGTGCTCAAATTTGAGATCATGGCGGGATAATGCTCAGACGCAAAAAACAGGCACACTATGTGTGCCTGTTTTTTTGTAAGAAATATCCCCCCGGCTGACGCCGGGGGGATGCGTATTGTGCAGGGAGTTACTCCGCCTTGGGAGCCTCAGCGGCCTCGGCAGCAGCCTTGGCAGCGGCGGCCTTCTTCTCGGCAGCGGCCTTCTGCGCGGCCTTGAACTTCTCCTTCTCCTCAGGCGTGGGGATAGGCTCAATGGCGTTGCGCGGGCAGGCCTTGGCGCACATAGTGCAGTTCTTGCACTTGCTGTAGTCGATAACGGCCACGTTGTCCACAACGTGGATGGCGTCGAACTTACAGGTGCGCTCGCACATACCGCAGGCGATACAGCTGTTGGCGCAGACCTTGGTAACGGCGGGGCCCTTGTCCTTGTTGGAGCAGTTGACAAACACCTTCTGCTTGTAGGGCACCTCCACGATCAGGTGGTGCGGGCAGGCAGCGCGGCAGGCACCGCAGTTGGTGCACTTCTCCTTGTCGACCACGGCAACGCCGTTGATGACATGGATGGCATCGAACTTACAGGCCGCCACGCAGGAGCCGAAGCCGAAGCAGCCGTAGCGGCAGGCCTTGGCATCGCCGCCGCAGACCTTGGTGGCCGCCAGACAGTCCTTCACGCCGCGGTACTCGAAGTTATCCTTGGCGTTGCAGCCGCCGTTGCACAGCACGTGGGCGACCATCTTGTCGCCGGAGGGAGCCTCCATGCCCATGATGGCCGCGATCTTGGCGGCATTCTCGGGGCCGGCGGGGGCGCAGGCGGTAACGGGGGCCTTGCCGGCCAGGATCGCCTCGGCGCAGCCGCCGCAGCCGGGATAGCCGCAGCCGCCGCAGTTGGCGCCGGCCAGACATGCCTGGATCTCAGGCAGACGGGGATCGACCTCGACCTCGAAGACCTTAGCGGCAACAGCGAGGATCAGGCCGAACACAATGGCGAGTACGCCCAGAACGGCGATCGCGTATACAATAGTCATAGTTCCTTACCTCCTTACCAGACCTTCAGGCCGCTGAAGCCCATGAAGGCCAGAGCCATCAGGCCGGCGGTGACCAGCGCGATGGGGAAGCCGTCAAAGGCCTTGGGGTTGTCGCCGGAGACCTCCAGCTGCTCGCGGACAGCCGCGAACAGGAAGATGGCCAGCAGGAAGCCCAGACCGCCGGTGATGCCGTAGACCACGGACTCGATGAAGTTGTAGTCATTCTGGGTATTCAGCAGAGCCACGCCCAGCACGGCGCAGTTGGTGGTGATCAGGGGCAGGTACACGCCCAGGGCGGTGTACAGGGTGGGGATGTTCTTCTTCAGGAACATTTCCACAAACTGCACCAGACCGGCAATGACCAGAATGTAGGCCACGGTCTGCATGAACTCCAGATGCAGGGACACCAGCACCATGTTGATCAGGTAGCAGAATGCGGAGGCCAGACCCATAACGAAGGTCACGGCGGCGCCCATACCGATGGCCGTGTCGATCTTCTTGGACACGCCCAGGAAGGGGCAGATGCCCAGGAACTGGGCAAAGATGAAGTTATTGGTCAGAATAGCGCCAAGAGAGATGGCGAGCAAGGTAGTCACACTCATAGCTTACTTGGCCTCCTTTTTCTTTTCGCTCTTGGCCAGAGCCCACTGCATCACAGCGATGAGGCAGCCCAGCGTCAGGAAGCCGCCCACGGGCAGCGTCAACACGCTGACACCGTACTCGGCGGGGAAGATCTCAACGCCGGGTGCGCTGCCCAGTGCGCCGCCGCCCAGCAGTCCGCCGCCGAACGTGCCGGCGCCGAAGAACTCACGGAATACGCACATGACGATCAGCACGAGAGTATAGCCGATGCCCTGGCAGATGCCGTCCACCGCGGAGGCACCCACGCCGTTCTTGGAGGCGAAGCCCTCCGCACGGCCGAGGATGATGCAGTTCACGACGATCAGGGGGATAAACACGCCCAGAGAGCTGGACAGGGCGGGAACGAACGCCTTGAGCAGCAGATCCACGCAGGTCACGAAGCCGGCGATGACCACGATATAGCAGGCGATACGCACTTCGTTGGGAATGATCTTGCGCAGCAGGGAGATGAAGATGTTGGAGAGGGTCAGGATAATGAGCACGGACACGCCCATGCCCAGGCCGTTGAAGAACGACGTGGTGATGGCCATGGTGGAGCACATACCCAGCACCTGCACCAGCACAGGGTTCTGTGTGATGAGGCCCTCTTTCAGTTGCTTACCGAAATTCATAAATGCAGCTCCTCCTTTCTTAGCCCAGCAGCTCGGCAACAGCCAGAGCGGCATTGGCGCCCATGTTGATGCCCTTGGTGGAGACGGTAGCGCCGGACACGGCGATGATGTTCTTGCCCACCACCAGGGAGCCCGCGCCGCTCTCACCGATGAACTGATCCAGGACCGGCTCGCCGGCGGCGTTGGGCTCGTTGCCCACGACCTTGGTGCCGATGCCGGACGTCTCGGCGTGGCTGACCACGGAGATGCCGGTGATAGCCTTGTCGGCGTCCACGCCCACCATCATCACGATGCTGCCCTGGGAGCCGGAGGCGGAGATCTTCATAACATAGCCGTTGTCGGCGCCGGCGGTGGTCATGGGATACAGCTCCACCAGCTTGCCGCCCTGAGAGGCAGCCGCCGCGGTCATGTCGTCGGTGATGTCCAGCTTGTCGCCAAACTCGCTGCCCTCGGGAGCCACAGCGCTCATGGCGATTCGGGTGTTCTCCGCATCGATGGCGGCGATCTTGTCGGCGGTCACGTTGTCGACCAGACCCAGCAGGGCGGCCACAACGAGGGAAATAACAGTCAAGGTGCCGGCGACCTTGAGAATAAACTTACCGGAGATCTTCATTACTTCGCCGCCTCCTTCTTTTCTTTCTTGGGCGCACCATAGATGACGGGACGGATGTACTTATCCAGCAGCCAGGTGGTGCAGTTCATGATCAGGATGGAATAGCAGACGCCCTCGGGATAGGAGCCGAAGCGGCGGATAAAGCAGGTCAGCAGACCGCAGCCGAGGCCGAAGATCAGCTGGCCGGGCTTGGTGACGGGGGAGGTGGCATAGTCGGTAGCCATAAAGATGGCACCCAGCATCAGGCCGCCGCCGAACACGTTGTACAGCATATACTGCACGTTGTCGATACCGGCGGGCGCCGCGATCAGGGTCAGGATGGCCACGGTGCCGATGTACGCCACGGGGATCTGCCAGGAGATGACCTTGCGGATGAGCAGGTAGACACCGCCCACCAGCAGACACAGGGCGGAGACCTCACCCAGGGAGCCGCCGACCTTGCCCAGGAACATATCGCCGATGGAGTAGTTGCTCATCAGGGTGGTGAACGCCTCCTCGGTGCCCTCCTTCATAATGGCCATGGGGGTGGCGGCGGAGGTGACATCGGGACGGATCTGGGGGATGGCCCAGGTGGTCATCCATGTGGCATAGCTGGCCAGCAGGAACGCACGGCCCGCCAGCGCGGGGTTCAGGAAGTTGCAGCCGATGCCGCCGTAGAGCTGCTTGACCACAACGATGGAGAAGAACGCGCCGATGATGATGACCCACCAGGGCAGGTCAACGGGGCACACGAAGCTCAGCAGGATACCGGTGACCACAGCGGACAGGTCGCCCACCATGCAGGACTTCTTCATGGCCTTGCGGTAGGCCCACTCAAAGAACACGCAGGATACCACGGAGACAGCGGTCAACAGCAGGGCCTTCCAGCCGAAGCAGTACACGCTCCAGGCCAGTGCGGGCAGCAGCGCGATGATCACGTCCAGCATGATGCTGCGGGTATCCTCGTTGGAACGGATGTGGGGGGAGGAGGACGCGATCAGCTTGAGATTCTTGTAATCAGTCATGGTTTACGCCTCCTTCTTTTCGGCAGCGGCCTTTGCTTCGGCCTCCGCCTTGGCCTTGGCGGCCATTCTCGCGTTGTTGACCTCCTGCTTGCCCAGACGGAACGCATGGGTCAGGGGCAGGCGGGCAGGACAGGTGTAGGTGCAGGCGCCGCACTCGATGCAGTCCATGCCGTGCAGCACGTTCTGCCAGGTGTCCACGTCGCCCTTCATCAGGTACTTGTACATGAAAATGGGCTCCAGACGGATGGGGCACACGCCCACGCACTTGCCGCAGCGGATACACTGGGGATCCTCGACGTACTGCTCCTCCTTGTCGGCGAAGGCCAGCATGGCGCCGGTGCCCTTGCCCACGGAGACGTCCACGTCGTACTGGGCCAGGCCCATCATCGGGCCGCCCATGATGAGCTTGTAGGTCTCGTCCTTCAGGCCGCCGCAGGCGTCAAACAGCTTGGTAATGGGGGTGCCGATGGGGCACTCGATGTTCTTGGGCTCGATGACGCCGGAGCCGGAGACGGTGACGATCTTGTTGACCACGGGCATACCCTCATACACCGCGCGGTAGATGGCGCAGGTGGTATTCAGGTTGAAGATGCAGCAGCCCGCGTCGGCAGGCAGCTTGCCGCTGGGCACCTGACGGCCGGAGACGGCCTGGACCAGCTGCTTCTCAGCGCCCTGGGGATAGCGGGTGTGCAGGACCTCCACCACCACGGGGGCGTTCAGCTCCGCGATCTTGGCGTTCAGGACGTCAGCCGCGTTCTGCTTGTTGGCCTCGATGCCGATGTACACCTTATCCACGCCGAAACACTTGGCCAGCAGGGTCGCGCCCTTAATGACCTGCTCCGGACGCTCCAGACAGGTGCGGTGGTCGCCGGTGATGTACGGCTCGCACTCCGCGGCATTGATGATCACATAGTCCACCTTGCCCAGACCGGAAGAGATCTTCACATGGGTGGGGAACGTCGCGCCGCCCTGGCCGACGATGCCGGCGTTCTTGACGATCTCCACCAGCTGCTCGGGCGTCAGGCTGTCGGGATCCGCCACGGGCTTAACTTCCTCGGAGACCTCATCCTGGAAATCGTTTTCAATGACCACGGACATCATCTTGCCGCCCATAGAGAAGGGACGGGGCTCCACGGCCTTGACCGTGCCGGAGATGCTGGCGTGGATGGGGGCGGAAACAAATCCGCCGGGTTCGCCGATCCTCTGTCCAATTTTAACCTTGTCGCCTACCGCTACAATAGGCTTGCAAGGCGCACCGATGTGCATAGACATGGGAATGACCACCTCAGCCGGCGCCGCCAGCTTTTCGATGGCCTTTTCATTGGTTGCGGCCTTCATGTCGTTGGGATGAACGCCGCCAAAGAATGCTTGTGCCATTGTCTTCACCTCATCTTACTACCGGGTGGCGCTATGCCACCGCATACTGTCTTAAATATTACAACAAAACTTTTCTCTTGTCCAGCCCCGCGTTGAAATTCCCACGTTTTTTTGCGGTTTTTGTCGGAAACTTCACCGGCAAAGACCGCCTCTTGTGTTTTTCGGGCAGCTGTGCTACACTATACGGTAGAGGGGCGGACACCGCCGGAAAAAACTTCCTGCACTGCGGCAGACGGTCCTCCGCCGGATATCAAACTCTATTCCGAAAGGATGGTATTTTAGTATGGTACTTGACCGTGGTTCCCTGAAGCGGGAGTCCAAGGCGCTGCTGAAAACCGCACAGGTCAGCCCTTACCTGTTTACGCTGGTGCTGCTGGCCATCATGTTCGTCATCAACGGCATCAGCGACTATGTGCAGATGGACGACGAGTTCGCCTATGTCTACTCCCTGCGGTTCGATATGGATCTGAGCTTCCTGGCGCTGCACCGGGCGTTCCCCGCTTTTGCGGTGTGGTTCGTGTCTATCGTGTGCACGCTGCTGGGCGTAGTGCTCAACGTCGGTGCGTCCCTGTACCACCTGGGCATCCGTCGGGGTGAGGAGATGCCCTTCGTCACCCTGTTCGATGGCTTCGCCTTCGTCGGGAAGATCATTCTGCTGTATGTCGTGCAGGTCATCTTCATCTCCCTGTGGACGCTGCTGCTGGTGATCCCCGGCATCGTGGCGGCCTACCGCTACCGCTTTGCTATGCTGAACCTGTGTGAAAACCCGGAGATCGGCGTCATGGAGGCCCTCAACATGAGCAAAGCCCAGACCCTGGGCTTCAAGTGGCAGCTGTTCGTGCTGGATCTGAGCTTTATCGGATGGAATATTCTGGTGGGTCTGACGCTGGGCATTCTGGATATCTGGGTGGCGCCGTACATCGCCCAGAGCAACATCGCCTTCTTCCAGGAGATCAAAAAGATCAAGGGCGTAGGCTTCTTCCCGCCGCGGCCGGAGGATGACGATCAGTTCCGCCCCCATGACCCCTTTGGCGAGGATAACTGGTAATATGCAGAGAACAAGCCCCGGGGCATCGCTCCGGGGCTTGTTGTATTCACGCTTCGGCGGGAGCCGCTTCCTCTGCCTGCGGCATCTCAGCCGGGGCGCTGCCGTCGAAGGGCGTCTCCAGACAGGTCAGGTCCCGCAGGCAGCGGCGGAAGTCGTGGCAGAAGGCGGCGTACTCATAGCCGGTGCAGATACGCTCGTCCATAACGATACCCAGAGGCATCATCTTCTTGCTCAGGTCACCGTTCATGTAGTTAGGCACCGGCTTGCCCATGCAGACGAACACGCTGGTGGTGCCGAACTCATAGCAGTGGTGGTGGATATAGCTGGTCTTGATGGAGGCCAGGTTGGTGATGAACATACTGGTGTGGAAGGGACTCAGGTCAACGATCTTCCGGGGCAGCAGGCCATGCTTGTCCAGATGGTAGGCCAGCCAGATCACGAACTTGGGCAGGCCGGGGATGGAGAACATCATCTTGGCGAACTTGTCGGTACTGTTCTTCTGCTCCGTCTGGCTGTTGGCGGCGATGGCATCGGCGATCTTCTGGTTGATGGTGAAAATAGTGTCCTTGGGCTCCAGATAGATCTTCAGCGTCGTCTCATCCGGGCTGCCGTCGGCCCGCTTTTTCAGGATGACAAAGGAGACGCAGAAATGGTTGCGCTCATAGAGATGACTGTTGACCACGAACCAGTTGAGCTTGGGGTTGGTCTGATAGGCCTTGTAATAGGCGGCGATGATCACCGCCATGTGGTTGATGCGGATCCCAGCGCGCCGTTTTTCGCGGATATAGGCCTTGATGCCCTCCTCGTCGATGTTTTCGGTGATGGTGTTCCAGGCATCGTACCGCTTGGGCATGATGTAGGGAATGGCTGCCACGATGGGGGGCAGGTCCTTTACTCGCTTTCCGTCAGGGCGCATGAGCAGTTCCTCGATTCTGTCTGTATTGTATCCATCATAGACCATATGGCCGCGGATTGCAAGCTGTTGTTTTCTTTTCCGAACAGGTGCGGAAAAGAAATTTTTTCTTTACCTTTCCGCACGATGTTGATATAATAAAGTATTAGTAATGTTATCATGGGATGAAAGTTCCATTTATCATGCAGAGAGGATGGTGACCGCCGTGCGGTTCAGCAAGTGGCATATCGCGCCAGAAAAGCCGGAGGCGCAGGCATGTCTGCGCACGGCCGGCTATCCCTATCTGGTGGCCGCCGTGCTCTCCGCGCGCGGCATCGAAACGCCGGAGCAGGCCGCCGCCTTTCTGGAGCGTGAGGACAAGCTGACCATCAGCCCCTTCCTGATGCGGGACATGGACAAGGCCGCGGCGCGCGTACAGCGGGCGATCGCGAATGGCGAGAGGATCGCCGTGTTCGGCGACTATGATGTGGACGGCATTACCGCCACCTGCATCCTGGTAGACTATCTCAAGAGCCGGGGCGCCGACGTGGTGCACTACATTCCCCGACGCATCGAGGACGGCTACGGTCTCAGCCATGACGCCATCAAGGGCCTTTTCGACCAGGGCGTGCGCCTGCTGGTAACGGTGGACTGCGGCATCACCGGTGTGGAGGAGGTGGACTACGCCAACTCACTGGGGCTGGACGTGGTCATCACCGACCACCACGAGTGCCGGGAGGTCCTGCCCCGGGCCGTGGCTGTGGTGGACCCCCACCGGGCGGACTGCGGCTATCCCTTCAAGCATCTGGCCGGCTGCGGCGTGGCGCTGAAGCTGGTGCTGGCCCTGGGCGGGCCAGACCGGGAGGAGCCCCTCTTTGCCCGGTACTGCACGCTGGCGGCCATCGGCACGGTAGCGGACGTCATGCAGATGTCCGGCGAAAACCGCACCATCGTCTCCCGCGGGCTGGCCACGCTGGAGCACTCGGACTTTATCGGCCTGCACGCCCTGCTGCGGGAGGCGGGTCTGAGCGGGAAGGAGATCTCTTCGGTGCAGATCGGCTTCGTGCTGGCGCCGCGGATCAACGCTGCCGGACGCATGGGCGCGGCGGACAAGGCGGCGGAGCTGCTGCTGTGCACCGATCCCGCCGCGGCGGAGGCCATGGCTAAGGAGCTGTGCGCTCTGAACCGGGAGCGCCAGAACGTAGAGCAGGATATCTACACCCAGGCGGAGGAGATGATCGACCGGATGCCGGAGCGCCAGCGCAGCGCGCTGGTGCTGGAGAGCAGCCGGTGGCACCAGGGCGTGGTGGGCATCGTGGCCAGCCGCCTGTCGGAAAAATACTCCCGGCCCAGCTTTATGATCCATCTGAACGGCAGCACCGGCAAAGGCAGCTGCCGCAGTTGGGGCGGCTTTAATCTGTTCGCCGCGCTGGAAAACTGCAAGGATCTGCTGCTGGGCTTCGGCGGACATGAGCTGGCGGCGGGCTTTACCATCGACCGGGACAACATACCGGCCTTCCGGGACCGGATGAATGAATATGCCCGCAGCTACTGCGGCGGACAGCAGCCGGAGTCGGCGCTGGAGATCGACGTGGCCATCGCCCACCCCGCCGCGGTGACGCTGGAGGAGCTGGAGGCCCTGTCCGTGCTGGAGCCCTATGGCAGCGGCAACGCCAGACCGCTGTTCTGCCTGCTGGGCGCCACGCTGCTGCGGACCCAGAATGTGGGCCAGAACCGACACCTGAAGCTGCGGCTGGGCAAGGGCTGCGCCCAGTTCGACGGCATATTCTTCTCCACCGTAGCCGAGCGCTGCGGGTGCCATCCGGGCGACCGGGTGGACGCGGCATTTTATTTGCAGATCAATGAGTTCCGGGGCAGCCGGACGGTACAGCTGCAGATGGTGGACATCCGGCCCTCCCTCTGCGCCAGCGGGCGGGAGCAGGAGGCGCTGACACTGGCCCACCGGTGCGCCGCCGGAAAGGCCGTTTCTCTGCGGGAGGCGCGGCGGGCGCTGCCCACTCGGGAGCAATTCGCCGCCGCCTGGCGGTTTTTAGACCGGACAGTGCCCGAGGACGGGCTGACCACAGACCGCTTGCCGCTGCTGCGGCTGATGGCGGCGGAGCTGGGCGGCGCGGAACCGGTACTGCGGGCAGCCATGTGCGCCGCGGTGTTCCGGGAACGGGGATTGCTGGACTGGCAGCTGAACGGCGACGCCATCACGCTGCATCTGCGGCGGGGACAACACGTAGCACTGGATCAGTCGCCGCTGATGAACACGCTGCAAAACGATAACGAGAAGGGAGGCGGTGCGCTGTGACACCTCAGGAGCAATACGAACATCTTGTGGAGACGGTAAAGGGCTACAACCCGGCGGCGGGCTTTGACCAGATACGCGCCGCCTATGAATTCGCCGATACCCACCACGCGGGGCAGAACCGCAAGGACGGCTCGCCCTTTATCACACATCCCCTGGCGGTGGCACAGATCGTGGCGGAGGAGCTGCACCTGGACACAGAGTCTATTGTGGCGGCCCTGCTGCACGACACCATCGAGGATACCACCGCCACCCACGAGGAGCTGGCAAAGCTGTTTTCCCCTACGGTGGCGGATCTGGTGGAGGGCGTCAGCAAGCTGACGCGGGTACACTACACCTCCAAAGAAGAGGAGCAGATGGAGAACCTGCGGAAGATGCTCATGGCCATGGCCAAGGACATCCGGGTCATCCTCATCAAGATCTCCGACCGGCTGCACAATATGCGGACCATGGAGTACCAGACGCCGGAGAAGCAGAAGCAGAAGTCCTTTGAGACTATGGAGATCTACGCCCCCATCGCACACCGACTGGGTATGCAGAAGATGAAATGGGAGCTGGAGGACCTGTCGCTGAAGTATCTGGACCCGGTGGGCTACCGGGAGATCACCGAGGCGCTGGATGAGAAGGCCGCGGAGTACGACGGGTTCATGTCCGCCGTGCACGACCGCATCGTCACGCGGCTGAAGGAGGAGGGCATCGACGCCACGGTCTATGGCCGGATGAAGCACCCCTACTCCATCTACCGCAAAATGTACACCCAGAACAAGAGCCTGGACGATGTGTTTGACCTGTTCGCCTTCCGGGTCATCGTGGACACGGTGGCGGACTGCTACAACGTGCTGGGCATCATCCACGACCTGTTCAAGCCCATTCTGGGCCGGTTCAAGGATTACATCGGCACGCCGAAGCCCAATATGTACCAGAGCCTGCACACCACGGTGGTGGGCGAAAGCGGCATCCCCTTCGAGGTACAGATCCGGACGAAGGAGATGCATGAGGTGGCCGAGTACGGCGTGGCCGCCCACTGGAAGTACAAGCAGAACGGCCAGGGCGCCGGGGACGAGCGCAGCTATGAGTGGGTGCGCCGCCTGCTGGAAAACCAGGAGGACGCCGACGCTGAGGACTTCATCCACTCACTGAAGGTGGATATGTTCGCCGACGAGGTGTTCGTGTTCACGCCCAACGGCGACGTGATCAACCTGCCGGCCGGGGCCACGCCCATCGACTTCGCCTATACCATACACTCCGCCATCGGCAACCACATGGTGGGCGCCAAGGTCAACGGGCGGATCGTACAGTTCGACTACCACCTCCGCAACGGCGACGTGGTGGAGGTGATGACCAGCAAATCCGCCCACGGTCCCAGCCGTGACTGGGTGAAGATCGCCCGGAGCAGCAACGCCCGCAGCAAGATACGCCAGTGGTTCAAGAAGGAAAAGCGGGACGAGAACATCGTCAACGGGCGGCAGAGCTTCGAGTCGGAGCTGAAGCGCACCGGCGTGACATTGAAGGAGCTGACCAACGAGGAGAACCTGCCCGGCGTGCTGAAGAAGCTGTGCTTCACGTCACTGGACGATATGTACGCCGCCATCGGCTACGGCGGCATTTCTGCACTGAAGGTCGTCGGCCGGCTGCGGGAGGACATCCAGCGCATCATCCACCAGCATCAGACGGAACGGCAGGCGGAGGTCCCCGTGGCGGACCAGCCGCAGCTCATGCGTCCCGCTGTGCCCCAGCGCGCCAAGGGCGAGCAAGGCATCGTGGTGGAGGGGCTGACCAACTGTCTGGTGAAGTTCTCCAAGTGCTGCACCCCTGTGCCGGGAGACGATATCGTGGGCTTCATCACCCGCGGCTACGGCATTTCCGTGCACCGGGCGGACTGTCCCAACGCGGACCCGGCCCGGCGCAAGCCCAGCGAGGCGGGCCGGTGGATCAAGGTCTCCTGGGGCAGCGACACGCGGGAGAGCTACCGCACCACGCTGGAGATCACCGCCAAGGACCGCATCAACATCATCATGGACGTGTCCACGGTGCTGTCCAGCACCAAGACCCACGTCTCCTCCATGAACGCCCGCAGCACGCCGGACGGCTTTGCCCTGCTGTCGCTGGACATCGACGTGCCGGACAGTGAGCAGCTGCGGACCGTCATGCGGCGGCTGGAGCAGATATCGGGCGTCATGCGGGTGACAAGACCGGCCGGATAAGGCCAATGTGAATACAAACAGTATAAAGGAGATAGAATTATGCGCGCTGTATTGACCCGTGTAAAACACGCCAGCGTTTCCGTGGACGGCAAGGTCATCGGACAGATCGGCGAGGGCTTTTTGGTGCTGCTGGGTGTGACCCATGAGGACACCGAGGCACAGGCGGTAAAGCTGGCCGACAAGCTGACGGGCCTGCGTATCTTTGAGGACGAACATGAAAAAATGAACCGCAGCCTGACGGATGTGGGCGGAGAGCTGCTGATCGTGTCCCAGTTCACGCTGTACGCCAACTGCAAGAAGGGCCGGCGGCCGGACTTTCTGGCGGCGGCGCGGCCGGAGGTGGCCATCCCCCTGTACGAAAAGTTCGTGCAGCTGTGCCGGGACAAGGGCTTTCACACCGAGACGGGTGAATTCGGCGCCTATATGCAGGTGGACAGCCTGAACGACGGACCGCTGACCATCATTCTGGACACCGACACCCTGTAAGGAGGACACCATGACCATCAAAACACTGCAAGTGGGCCCTATCATGACCAACTGCTACCTGCTGTGCGACGAGGACGCGAAGGTCTGTGCCCTGATCGATCCCGGCGACGACGAATCTCGGATAGAAAAGCTGGTGGGACAAAGCGGCTGCGCGCTCAAGTACATCCTGCTGACCCACGGGCACTTTGACCACACCTCCGCCGTGCGGCCCCTGTTGGAGAGATACCCGGACGTACCGGTGTACAGCCACGAGAAGGACAGCGTGACCGGGCGGGGCGGCGAGCTGCTGTTCACCCGGGTGGACGAGCAGCACCAGCGGTATTATAAGGAGGGCGACGTGCTGCCCATGGGCGGGCTGTCCCTGCGGGTCATGGAGACACCAGGCCACTCCGAGGGCTCCGTGTGTCTGCTGTTGGACCGGGAGCACGTGATCTTTGCCGGGGATACCCTGTTCCGCTGCTCCTGCGGACGATGCGACTTCCCCGGCGGCAGCTATCCCAAGATGCTCGCCTCCCTGGGCCGTCTGGCGGCGCTGGAGAGCGACTGGCGGGTCCTGCCCGGCCATGACCGGGAAACGACGCTGGACTTTGAGCGCCGCATGAACCCCTATATGCGGCAGGGGACGGCGCAATGAAGCTGAACCTGCACGGTCACGAGGACCGCTACGCCATCGAGCAGAGCCTGCTGGCCTTTTTCCCGGAGGAGCGCCCGGTATATGAGGGCGAGGACGGGGACAGCCACGCGGAGGTCACGCTGCACGAGGGCAATGTATATGCCACCGGGGTCACGACACTGACCTATGGCGGCAAAACGGCGCGGGGCGAGGCCCGCGTTCGGACCGCAGGCGTTTCCGACGCATACGAACGGGAACGCCTGCGTCAGCGTGCGCTGAAGCTGTCCTTTTTCCGGGCGGCTCGGGACGTCACCGGCGTGACGCCCAGCTGGGGCGCGCTGACGGGCATCCGCCCGGCCAAGCTGGTGCGGACCATGCTGGAGGACGGCATGACCCCCGCCCAGGCGGACCGGGTACTGCGGGATACGTACTGTGTCTCCCCGGCGCGGCGGCGTCTGGCGCTGGAGAGCGCCGAGGCGGGCCTGAAGGCCAAGAATGGCCTGCGCCCTGAGGACATCTCTCTGTACATCGGCATCCCCTTCTGCCCCACCCGCTGCGCCTATTGCAGCTTCGTGTCGGCGTCGGTGGAAAAGTCCTTTAAGCTGATGGAGCCGTATCTGGCGGCGCTGACGGCGGAGGTGGAGGCCGCGGGCCGCATGGTGAAGGAGGCAGGCCTGCGGATCAAGTCGTTCTACATGGGCGGCGGCACGCCCACCACCCTGTCCGCCAGTCAAATGGATGCGCTGCTGACGGCGGTGAACCGGAATTTCGACCTGTCCGACTGCGTGGAATACTGCATCGAGGCGGGACGGCCGGACACCATCGACCGGGAGAAGCTGCAGGTGCTGCTGGATCACGGTGCGGACCGGATCAGCGTAAATCCCCAGTCGCTGGAGCCCCGGGTGCTCTCCGCCATCGGCCGGAAGCACAGCCCGGAGGATATCGAAAAGGCCATGGAGCTGGCCACGTCCATGGGCTTTCCCCATGTGAACATGGACCTGATCGCCGGGCTGCCCGCCGACACACCGGAGGGCTTTCGCCGGACGTTGGATACGTGCCTGACCTTCGGCGCGGACAACATCACCGTGCACACCCTGAGTCTGAAGAAGGGCAGCCGCATCCTGCTGGAGGGCCTGCCTATCCCCTCGGCGGAGGACGTGGCGGCCATGCTGGACTACGCCGATCCGGCGCTGCGGGAAAAGGGCTTCGCCCCCTATTACCTCTACCGCCAGAAATATATGTCCGGCAGCTTTGAGAACGTAGGCTGGTGCATATCCGGGGCGGAGGGCCTGTATAATATCTACATCATGGAGGAGCTGCACAGCATCCTGTCCCTGGGCGCAGGCGGCTCCACCAAGATGGTGGACGCAAAGCGGAACCGCATCGAGCGCGTGTTCCACCCCAAATTCCCGCTGGAGTATATCCAGCGGCCGGAAAAGCTGACGGAGAATTTAGAGGCGTTCCGCCGCTTCCATCAGGAGATGGCGCGGTGAGATAAGGAGGCACCATGACCCACCGGCGGCAAAACTTCATGGGCGGCGCGGCCATTCTGGCCGGGGCTGTGGCGGTGACAAAGCTGCTGGGTGCCCTGTACAAGATCCCGCTGGGGAACCTGCTGGACCGGGAGGGCATGGCGCATTTCTACGCCGCGTACAACATTTACAGTCTGCTGCTGCTGCTGTCCACGGCGGGACTGCCGGTGGCCCTGAGCCGCATGGTGTCCCGTGCCGCCGCCCAGCGGCGCTATGGCGCCGTGCGCCGCTGCCTGCACCTGGGCCTGGCCCTGCTGGCGGCGCTGGGGCTGGTGTGCTCCGCCGTTATGTGCCTGCTGCCGGAGGCCCTGGCCGCCGCGCTCCACGATCCGGACGCGGCCCCGGCCCTGCGGACGCTGGGGCCGGCGGTGCTGCTGGTATGCCTGTCGGCGGCGCTGCGGGGCTATTCCCAGGGGCTGGGCGATATGGTGCCTACCGCCGCCGGACAGGTGGCGGAGTCCGCCGGCAAGCTGCTCATCGGGCTGGGGCTGTGCCTGTACCTGCTGCGGCAGGGTGCGGGGACGGACCTGTGCGCCGCCGGGGCCATCGGCGGTGTCACCGCCGGGGCGGGCCTGGGCCTGCTGGTCACCGCCCTGCTGCTGCCCCGGCGGGCCGCACTGCCGGAAGTGCGCGACGTACCCCCGGCAAGCAGCCGCGTACTGCGGGAGCTGCTGCGGACCGGCATACCCATCACCGTGGGCGCGGCGGGCATGAGCCTGATCACCCTGCTGGACCAGGCGCTGGTGACGGCCACCCTGCGGGACACGCTTGGCTATACAACGGCGGAGACCACCGCCCTGTATGGCGAATACACCTTCGGCATGACGCTGTTCATGCTGCCGCCGTCATTTATCTATCCCCTGTCGGTAAGCCTGATGCCGGCGGTATCCGCCGCGCTGACCCGCCGCGACCGCACTGCTGCCGGAAAAGCGGCCGGAGCGGCGCTGAAGCTGACGGTGCTGGCGGCCCTGCCCGCCGGCGTGGGACTGTCGGTGCTGGCGGGGCCTATCCTGCAGCTGCTCTATCCAGCAGTGCCGGAAACCGCCGAGGCGGCGGCCTATCACCTGACGTTCCTGGGTCTGGCCTGTGTGTTCGTATGCCTGATGGTGGCCACCAACGGCGTCCTGCAGGGTTACGGCCACCCGCTGCTGCCGGTGATCTCCCTCCTCTGCGGCGGCATACTGAAGGTCGTCACCAACTACCTGATGGTGGGCGATCCCGCCACGGGCATTCGGGGCGCAGCGGTGAGCACACTGTACTGCTACGCGCTGATCGCGGTCATCAACCTGGCAGCCATCGCACGGCTGGTGCCGGAGCGTCCGGGGTATATCTCCCTGTTTGCCAAGCCCGTTCTTCTGACGGCGGTGATGGCGCTGGCAGCCCGGTCCGGCTATGGCCTGTTCTGCCGCCTTCTGCCCGAGAGATGGGCGGTACTGCCGGCGGTGCTGCTGGCCGCCGTTGTATACGTGGTGCTGGCGCTGGCCATCGGCGCCGTGACGCGGCAGGATCTTCAGACCCTGCCGAAAGGGGAAAAGCTGGCTGACCGGCTGCATTTGCGGTAAAATTCCTGAAATGCGGCGAACTTTTCCCCAGTTGCAGTGGAAAACCTCTTGCAATAGGAGCGTAAGTATGATAAATTTTACAAGGAAACCACGCTATGGCTACGAAGATCTGCTGGAGATCATCCGGCTGCTCCGTTCGCCGGAGGGCTGTCCCTGGGACCGGGTGCAGACCCACCAGTCCATCCGCCGAGGAATGCTGGAGGAGGCCTACGAGGCCGCCGAGGCCATCGATACGGACAACGCCGCACTGCTGAAGGAAGAGCTGGGCGACGTGCTCATGCAGGTGGTGTTCCACGCTGGCATCGAGGCCGACGCCGGGCGCTTTGACATGGATGACGTATGCGACGGCGTGGTAAAAAAGCTGCTGTACCGCCACCCCCACGTGTTCGGCGATGGTCAGGCAGAAACGGCAGACACTGTGCCCGCCAGCTGGGAGCAGCTGAAGCGGCAGGAGAAGGGCCAGAAAACCACTGCCGATGCGCTGGATGCCGTGGCCCGCAGTCTGCCAGGTCTGTGGCGGGCGGAGAAGATACAGAAGAAGGCTGCGGAGGCGGGCTTCGACTGGCGCGACATCTCCGGCGCGCTGGACAAGCTGGACGAGGAGACTGCCGAGCTGCGGCAGGCGGTGCGCGACGGCGCCAATGTCGAGGAGGAGCTGGGCGACGTACTGTTCGCCGCCGTAAAGGTGGGTCGCTTCTGCGGCGTGGACCCGGAAACAGCTGTCAACGGCACCTGTGAAAAATTCATTCGCCGCTTCCGCGCGATGGAGGAGGCCGCGGCCGCAGAGGGCCGCAGTCTGTCCGACATGATGCTGGAGGAGATGACCGCCCTGTGGAACGGGGCCAAAGAATGTTCTTAATGCGATACAACATCGTTTTAGGATAGCCGCCCATTGCGGCAATTACCAACGAAAATTTTTGGGAGGAAATAACATGAATAAGACTGAACTGATCGCCGCTGTCGCTGAGAAGACCGGCCTGTCCAAGAAGGACTCTGACGCTGCCGTCAACGCCGTTCTGAACACCATCACCGAGACCCTGAAGGCTGACGAGAAGATCCAGCTGGTGGGCTTTGGTTCCTTCGAGACCAAGAAGCGCGCTGCCCGCACCGGCCTCAATCCCCGCACCAAGACGCCCGTGCAGATCGCCGCTACCAAGATCCCCGCTTTCAAGGCCGGCAAGGCCCTGAAGGACGCCGTGGCAGAGTAAGCTGACGTATGCAAAGGCTGGTGTGGCGACACACCAGCCTTTCTTATAGGAGGGACCCCATGCGTTTGGACAAATATCTGAAGGTCTCGCGGCTCATCAAGCGCCGCACCGTGGCCAATGAGGCCTGCGACGCCGAGCGTGTCACCGTCAACGGCCGGGTACAGCGGGCATCCTACGACGTGAAGGTGGGCGACGTGATCGCGATCCGTTTCGGCGCAAGAACGCTGACGGTGGAGGTCGTATCCGTCACCGAGAACGTGGGCAAGGACGCCGCCGCGGCCATGTATAAAGAGGTCTGAGGACAAACCCGGCATAAAAGAACAAGCCCCCTCATACGATGGTAAAAAATGCATCCCGGCACAGGGCCGGGACGCGGAGACCGTATCGTAGGAGGGGACTTTTTATGCCGTATGATATCACCGATCCTGCCGCCGCCCACCGCTTACAGCTGGAGGGACGGGAGAAGCTCACCGTCTCCGGCGTAGAGGACGTGGAGCGCTTCGACGACCAGTGCATCGTGCTGCGTACCGGCGCGGGCGTGCTGGTGGTCAGCGGAGAGAGCCTGCACATCGGCAAGCTGAGCCTGGACGGCGGCGAGCTGCACGTGGATGGCCGCATCGACGCGCTGACCTATGAGGATGCGCCGGAGGTCCGGGGCGGCGGGCTGTTCAGCCGGCTGTTTGGCTGAGGTGGGGACCGTCGTCTCCGAGCAGCTGCGCGCATACCTGACCGCGGCGGCCCTGGGCGCGGCGGCCGGGGCCGTCTATGACCTGCTGCGGCTGGTGCGGCTGCGCCGCCGGCGGGACCGGCGGCTGACCCATGGGCTGGACGCAGCGTTTCTGCTGCTGGTCGCTCCGGCCCTGCTGTGGTACGCCCTGCGGGTAGGGCAGGGCGAGCTGCGGCTGATCATGCTGACCGCCATGGGCCTGGGCGCGGCGGTGTATCTGCTGGCGCTCTCGCCGCTGATGCGTCCGCTCTGGGACTTCTGGCTCAGCGCCGCCGCGAGCACAGGCCGGCTGCTGTGGCTGCCCGTGAAAAAAATTACGGCGGCGGCGAAAAAAGCCTTTATTTTTTGTCGGAAGTGCGTTATGATAAGAAAAAAGCGCGCTGCGGAAAAGGAGGCGGAACGCCATGCAGAAAGGGCAGGCGCACGCAAAGAAGCGCCGGACAAATCCCATATTGCTGCTGGTCATTCTCGCTCTGGTGGTGTTTTTAGGCGTGGAGCTGATCCGGGTGGGCAAGCGGCTGAACGAGGCCGCGCAGCAGCAGGCCGCGCTGGAGAGACAGCTACAGCAGCAGACCCAGGAGAACCAGGCGCTGGAGTCCGACCTGGCCAAGAAGGATGACGAGGAGTTCATCAAGGACCTGGCCCGCGACCAGCTGGGGCTGGCCGAGGCCGGCGAGCGAATTTTCTACGATGTGAATGACTGAAAACACGCTCCGGCGCTGCCGGAGCGTGTTTTTTCGAAAGAAATGCAGCAAAAGGCTCCGGCGAATGCCGGAGCCTGTGCTTTTTGTGAGGAGAAAATGATATCAGGGAAGAAACGGCGCCGTCTGCTTACGCAGGGGCGAACGCTCCTGATAAGCGATTTACTCTGCGGCCTGAGCAGCCTTCTTGTTGCGGCCCAGAGCGCGGATGCCCTCCACCACCAGGTCGATAGCCAGGATCACCAGCAGGACACCGATGATGCCGCGGACGTAGCACCACACCACGCCTTCGCCGCCGGCCATGATGCCCACGACCTGCGCCTTGATGGTAAACACCAGGGAGGTCAGCGTCACGATCAGCATGAAGAACATGGGGAAGTAGAACATCTTGTTGTTGCGGCCGACCTTACCCAGCCAGCAGCACACAGCCAGCAGACCCAGAGCAGCCAGCAGCTGGTTGGCAGCGCCGAACAGAGCCCAGATCTTGGCATAGCCGGTCAGGCCCAGGGCCACGCCGGCCACCACGGTGATACCGGTAGCCACATAGGGGTTGGTGATGACGCGCTTCCAGCCGGTCAGATCCTCGCGGGTCTTGCCGGGCTCGACAAAGAACTCAGCGAACATATAGCGGGCCAGACGGGTGGCGGTATCCACGGAGGTCAAGCAGAAGGCGGACACGGCCAGGATCAGCATGGAGTACACCACGTTGTAGCAGCCGGAGCCGAACACCTTGGAGAACATGGAGGCCAGACCGGTGGCAAACACGACGGTAGGCGTCGTGGTGGTGCCGTCAGCATACTGGTTCCAGATGTAACCAACAGCGCAGACGGAGATCAGAGCCAGAGCGCACTCGATCAGCATACCGCCATAGGCGATGGGCTTGGCGTCCTTCTCCTGATCCAGCTGCTTGGACGTGGTGCCGGAGCCCACCAGGGAGTGGAAGCCGGACACAGCGCCGCAGGCGATGGTCACGAACAGTGCAGGGAACATATAGCCCAGGGACGTGCCGCTGGGAGCCAGGGTATCATAGAACCCGGTAAACGCGGGCATATCCACGGTGGGGGAGCAGCCGACGATGCCCACGACAGCCAGGATCATCATGCCGTACAGCAGGAAGGAGCTCAGGTAGTCACGGGGCTGCAGCAGGATCCACACGGGGGTGACGGAAGCAACGCCGATGTACAGACCGACAATGATCATCCACACGGTGTAGTTCAGGTAGATGGGATGCCAGTTCAGGCCGATGATCATGCAGACCACGATGCCGATGACGCCGATGATCGTGGAGATGCCCAGAGGCGCGTTGCGGCGATAGACAAAGAAGCCGAACAGAATGGCCATCAGGATGAACATGATGGAGATGATAGCGGTGGAGGCATTGGCAGCGGAAGCCGCATAGTCCACAGCGCCGTCAGCGGTATAGGTGGCCTTGAAGGTGTTGGCCACGATGGAGGCGAATGCCGCCACCACCAGGATCAAAGTCAGGTAAGCGAAGGTGATGAACAGCTTCTTGGCCTTGGCGCCGATGGCGTCGCCGATGACCTCACCGATGGACTCGCCCTTGTGGCGAATGGAGGCGAACAGGGCGCCGAAGTCATGCACGCCGCCGAAGAAGATACCGCCGATCAGGACCCACAGCATAACGGGGACCCAACCGAACACAGCGGCCTGAATGGGGCCGTTGATGGGGCCGGCACCGGCGATAGAGGAGAAATGGTGACCCATCAGCACGGGAGCCTTGGCAGGACAATAATCCTTGCCATCCTCCATGGTATGGGCAGGAGTCGGACGGGAGTTATCCACGCCCCACTTCTTGGCCAGCCAGCCGCCGTAGAAGATATAACCTACGACCAGGACAGCGCAGCCAATAATAAGGAACAACGCAGCATTCATACAGCTCTCTCCTTTCTGAATAGCGATTTCTTTTGCTTATGAAACAGGCCTCTTTCGAAAACCTGTGCTGCACTATGTCCGCTGGCATTGGTGCTGATCTTTTCCTCAGGCAGCACCACCAGCCCGGTATGAAAGTCCATCCAGCCCCAGTAGGACAGCTTGAAGCTCTTGTAGAGCTTGCAGCGCTTCAGTGCCTTGCGGGCGTCTTCGTCGCAGCTGTCACAGACAAACAGCGCGGTGATGTAGGTATACATATGGGTGGAGTTTGGCTGGATGCGGGCCATACCCTGTTCGTAGGCCAGCTTTTCGCACCTTTCATATATCTCCTTCGTCAGATGGGGAACATTGAAGAGGTACACATATTCAAAGCTGTTGGCCTGCCAGAGCTTGGCCTTTTTGGAGAGCACGTACTTCTCGGCGGTGGCGTAGAAATCCATCGTGGCGGCCAAGGCGTGCTCGTTCTCTTCGCAGCGGGTCACATCATAGCTGCCGGCGTACACATCGCACAGACGGTCGACGGCTTCCTGTCGGGTCATAGCGGCTCCTCCCTTTTCATAACGATTTCTTAGCATTCAGGACGTGGTTCATCGTTCCTTTCGCGATTAAAACTGCGAAATATTTATACCGGAAAAGTTGCATTTCCTGTCTTTTAGCAAACAAACACGCCCGCCCACTAATAACATCATTACTATACGCCGGTGTTTTTCAACTTTCAAGCTGCAAAATGAACAATTTTTGAACATTAAGTTTGTATAAATTTTTGGTTGATTTGTGCAAAAAAATGTGGTAATGTGAAAACGTTACCAACGCTTGCCGTTTTTTTCGCTTTACGAGGCGCTGTCCCGCCTGTAAGAACGGTTTGCGCCGGTTTCGTTTTTTATCAGCGGACAAATTGGAAACGTTGCCGCCTTCACATCCGCAATTTCCTGAAAAGGCAAGAAAAAACACCATCCCGGAGGATGGTGTTTTGTGATTTTTTCGGTTACTGTCACTCCAGGTGGCGCTCGAAATTGCCGCCGGCATGGACGCCCTCCTGCACGATGTAGAAGGCATCCGGGTCCACCCGGCGCAGAACATCCTGCAGGGTGTCGATCTCATACTTGGACAGGCAGACGCAGAGCACCTGCACCTTGTCGCCGGTCCAGCCGCCCCGGCCCGTCCAGCTGGTAACGCCCCGGTCCAACTGCTCCATGATGTAGCGGGGCAGCTGGGGGTCGTTCTTCTTGGTGAAGATCAGCAGCTGTACCGTAACATTCTGCCGGTGGATACGGTCCAGAAACAGGCTGCTCAGCACATTATATATAGCGGAGTAGATCGCGGTGGTGGCGTCGAACAGGAAGAAGCACAGGGTGTACAGCAGCGCGTTGAAGGAAATGGAGAACCGGCCCACGGTGAAGCGGCTCCCCTTCTTGCTGAGATACAGCCCCAGGATGTCTAGGCCGCCGGTGGAGCAGCCGCAGGTCAGCACCAATCCAGAGGCAAAGCCCGCCAGGATGCCGCCCACCATGCAGCTGGTGAGGAGGTCCGGAATGACCGGCGTGGACGGCGAGGGAATGACCGCCAGAAAGACAGAGTTGCAGACGGTGCAGATCGCCGCCTTCCAGAAAAACTCCCGGCCCAGGGCCTTGTAGGCCAGCAGGAACAAGGGAATGTTCACGAAGAAATACAGTACACCGGCCAGGTCGAAGGGCAGGGAGAGAGACAGCTCCCGCTGCAGAAGGGTACGGATCACCTGGCACAGGCCGTAGGCCCCGCCGCCGTAGAGGCCCTGAGGCACGATGAACACGTTGATGGCCACGCTGAGCAGCAGGCCGCCCAGCAGACCGCCGATCAGGCGCAGGCTCTTGTTGTGCATAAGCTTCTGATACATGGAGCGATACTCCTTTTCTTCAATGGCAATGTCAGTAACACCGGCAGGATACGTAGGTGGTACGTATATGGCACGTGTACGGTACGTATATAGTATGTGGCGGAACGGGAAATGTCAAGCACTTCCCGTTCCGCCGCGGATCAAAAGCTATATCGCAGGCAGCGCTCCAGCCTGCGGAGCGCCCGGTGCAGTGAACGGGACACCGTGGACTTGTTGACGCCCAGCACCGCCGCGATCTGCGTCACGTTCATGTCCCTCTCCATGTACAGCGCCAGGACCTCCCGCTGGCGGGGCGTCAGCTCCGCGGCCACAGCCTTGGGCAGGTTCTGCAGCAGCCGACGGCGGCGTTCGCTGTTGTCCCCGGCCTGGGTGTGGAGCCAGAACTCAAGACCCGCCCGATCCATGGGGTCATATACGGTACTCGCCATAGCCGCAGAAGCTCCTGTCGTAGTAGCAGGCCGTCAGTTGGGTCAGGCGGCGGCACTGCTCCAGCATGGGCCGCAGCTCCGCGATCCGGCGGCGCAGACGCCGGGCCTCCTCCTGATCGCCGGTGGTACGCAGGGCCAGGCGCAGCTGCGCCAGCCGCCCGGCCACCAGCGCGGCGCTGGCGTCGTACTGTACGGAAAGTTGTGATAATGTCATATGCGATCCCCCTCTTTCGTTGTTCTGCATGGTTCTTTTGTGAAAGCTGTATAACTTTAAAGCGATAAATTTTCTGTTTCCTGATAAACTTTCTTGTTGACATTGAGGGAAAGCTCTGGTATAATACGGTTCGCTGGTGAGATGCTGGTGTAGCTCAGCTGGTAGAGCAGCTGATTTGTAATCAGCAGGTCGGGGGTTCGAATCCGTCCACCAGCTCCAATTGAATACCCGTATATTTGGGGGATTTCCCGAGTGGCCAAAGGGGACAGACTGTAAATCTGCTGGCAATGCCTTCGGTGGTTCGAATCCACCATCCCCCACCAAAAATACCGATCAGCCCTTCAGGCGGTCGGTATTTTTATTGTCAACGCCGCGGTATCTATCATGTGCACGCCCCGAGAGAAGCGGCCCATCCCGCCGCAAAAGAGCACGCTCCGGCGTGCTCTTTTCGTTTTTTGCCGCCCCCTCTGCCGCCGTTTGTATCCACCTCCCCCATGCCCCAACATTCTTGTGACAGCCTCCTTTCAAAACCAAGAAACTTGTTGATGACGCTACTGTATCACAAGAAACTTGTGATGTCAAGCCAAAAATCACAAGTTTCTTGTGATTATCACTTGACAAAACCAAAAATCCAGCGTAGTATACTGTCAAAAGCAGTCTGTATTTGTCGAGGAGGTGCGCGGCGTGTCTTTTGGTGAGCAAATGCGGCGGCGGCGGGAGGAGCTGGGGCTGACCCGGCAGGCGCTGGCCGACCGACTGGGGGTGTCCGTGTCCGCCGTGGGCAACTATGAGACGGGCATCAGCGCCCCCAAGGAGGAGGTGCTCCTGCGGCTGTTTGACGCGCTGGAGGCCGAGCCCAACTATCTGTACCGGGGCAGCTACCGCGCCGCCTCCGGCGGCCACAGTGACGAGGAGCGCCGTCTGCTGGCCAAATACCGGGATCTGCCCCTGTCCGGGCGCCAGACCGTCCACACGCTGGTGGACGCGCTGACCGAAATGACTGACGACCTGCGCACCGCCGTCCCCGCCGCCGAGAGGCGGGTCATCCCGCTGTACACATCACCCGCCGCCGCGGGCTTTGCCGCCCCGGTGTTCGGCGAGGACTACGAGCTGATACCGGTCACCGGCGACGTACCGCCCGGTGCGGAGCTGGCCGTGCGGATACAGGGCGACTCCATGGCGCCGGTCATCGCCGACGGCGCCGTGGTCTACGTGAACCATGACCCGGTGCAAAGCGGCGACGTGGGCATCTTCTGCGTGGACGGCGATATGCTGTGCAAGCAGTACTACCGGGACCCGCTGGGTATGGTATACCTGTTCTCCCTGAACCGGAAGCGCTCGAATATGGACGTGATATTCCACCGGGGCAGCGGCCGCAGCCTGACCTGCTTCGGCCGGGTGATGCTCCACGCCCAGCCCCTCCCGGAGGGACATATATAACGAAGCAGCCCGCCTCTTTCGAGGCGGGCTGCGTTTTCGCGGTCACAATATAAATCCTCCGTCGCAGGTGAGCACCTGCCCGGTGATGAACGACGCCTTCTCGTCCGCCAGGAAGCTGACAGCCGCGGCGATGTCCTCCGGCGTGCCCAGACGGCCCAGCGGCGTCTCCTGCGCCAGCTGGGGGAGCACCTCCGGCGGCAGCGCGTCCAGCATATCGGTCTTAATGACACCCGGCGCAACGCAGTTGACCCGGATGCCCGTGGGCGCCAGCTCCGACGCCAGGGAACGGGTCAGCGCGATCAGCGCGCCCTTGGTGGCAGAGTACGTCACCTCGCAGCTGGCGCCGCGCAGGCCCCAGATGGACGACACGTTGACGATGCACCCGGCGTGCTCGTGGAGCATATGGGGCAGCACCGCCTGTATGGTGTGGAACGCCCCGTCCACGTTCACGGCGAAATACCGGTGCCACAGGGCGTCGGTGATGTCCTGGAACAGCGCCTGTCCCGCCACGCCCGCATTGTTCACCAGCAGCGACACGGGGCCGAGCTCGCCCTCCACCCGCCGCACCATCTCGTTCACCTGCACCCGGTGCGCCACGTCCGCCTGCACGGCCATGGCGCGGCCGCCGGCGGCGCTGATCTCCGCCACCAGCGACATGGCGCAGTCCTGCCGCTCCCGGTAGTTGACGCACACGGCGTAGCCCTCGGCGGCCAAGCGGCGGGCCACCGCCCGTCCGATGCCCCGGGAGGAGCCGGTCACCAGCGCGATCTTTTCCATGGAATCATCCCCTTTTCACAGTCTTTCCCCGTAAGTATAGCAAATTTCCGCGGGAAAGGCAAGAAAAGTGGAAATACACTTTTACCGCGCCTTCTTCTCGTTGTCGATCTTGTTTTTTGCAGCCACAGCACCCACAACCGCGCCGACATCACCGGCCACAATACCGCCTACGACAGCGCCTTTAACGATGCGTCCTGTGTCCTTCTTCTTTTCCTGTTCCTGCCGTGCTTTTGTCAGGCCGGAAATATCGTCCAAATCTTTTTCTGTGATCTGCTGACCACTTTTGACCTTGGCCGCCATATATTTCACCTGGGCCTCGGCAAGCATCTGCTGTTCCCGGATCTGCGCGGCGCTGCGGTTGTGAGCCCACAGAAGCAGCCCGGCAAGTATACCGCCGACGCCGACCATGCCCAAAACCGCTGAAGCCGTGCCTCCGTGCATGGCAAAGCAAACCAGTACGATAAGCCCAAAACCGCCCAGAAAACAGAGTGTTCCAAGGTTATGCCGGCTGATCTCTTTCTCATTGCCATTATTTGACACGCGCATATCCCTCCTGTTACAGCTTCTCCGCTTTGGCTGTTACGCGAATACCGCCGCTGTAGAATGAGCAGTAGCCAACATATTCAAGGTTCAGGTTTTCGTCGCACAATATGGGTATGGATACGTCCCATTTGCCGGCGGTGGCTTTTATACCGAAGTTGTGGCCGGTTGCGTCTGTAGACACAGAAAGATTCTTGCTTTCCGCGTCACACTCCACCTCGGTGTTTCCGTGCAGGAGTGACTCCCCATACAGGTGAAACGACAGGTCTTTGTCAAAGTTGATCGTAAACGTATATACCGTGCTGTACGGACTGCCCTGAACCATCCACGAGGTGTTCACAAGCTGCTGGGCAATATACGCTATTTTTTCCTCATCAGTCATCTCCGGCTCTTTCTCACCGCAGGCTGCCAACGGCATGACCATCAGCACAGCCAGAAATGCCGCTGCAATTCTCCTCAGTTTCATATGCTTCCTCACTTTACGACAGTGCTTTTTGCAGCCGGTCTATCTTGTCCAGCTTTTCCTCGACATCGCGGGACTCCTTTTCGACGTCATCCGCGCGCTTTTTCAGGTAATCCAGATAGTCCTGCGAGCGCTGGATCTGCGCCTCCAGCGAATTGTCGGCGGCGCTGGTCTTGGGTGTGCACGCGGTCACGCACAGCGCGATCATCACACCGGCAAGCAGTAAGAATATTTTTTCATTTGTTGCACCCTCCTCAATTTCCCAAAGCTTCCTGCATGGATTTGTAGTTTCGGGCGCAGTTCTTGCACATATGTGTCCGCGCGATGCTCATGTAGTTTCCTCCACTGTCCCCCGCTTCATATGTGCGCCCGCAGGCACCGCAGGTGGCCGTTTTGGACGAACGGGAATCGGAGCTGGTGCAGGCAGTCAGAGAAACCGCCATGACAACAGCCAGCAGCATTGCCAAAATTCGTGTTTTCATTTTTATCCCTCCTAATTTTAACTTTATAGGCATAAAATAGCCTATATAGTTTATTTAAGAATAGCACGGGCGCTCATATAATTCAAGTAGATTTTAATTGTACGGGCGGTAGCTGGCATGGATTATTATGAAATCGGACAGAGAATACGAAAAATGCGCAAGGCTCACGAGTTTTCACAGGAAGAGCTCGCGGAGAAAATAGGCATTTCGACCACGCACATGAGCCATATCGAAACCGGCAACACCAAGCTCAGCCTGCCCGTACTCGTGGCCATTTCGCTGGCGTTGGAGGTACAAACGGACGATCTGCTGTTTGAAGCAGCCAATACCTCGAGAAGCGGCTCCCTTTATGAGATCACAGCGCTTTTGGAAAACTGCACGCCGCAGCAGCTGAAGATCCTCAAGGACGTCATTCGCGCCACAAAGACAGCGCTGCAAAAATATAGTTGACCTGATGGCGGCACAAAGACCCTCTCCAGCAATTCGGTTTTGCCGCGGGATCATCCTTCCCGGGGCTTTTTACCGCACGCACGGTAAATTTCCGCTGGAAAGGCAAGAAAAGTGTTGACAAACCGGGGCTGATAGGGTAATATACTATCGTTGTCTGCGCGGTTAGCTCAGCTGGTAGAGCACATGCTTGACGTGCATGGGGTCACAGGTTCGAGTCCTGTACCGCGCACCATCTGAAAACCTTGTAACCATCATGGTTGCAAGGTTTTTTTGTTGCCCAAAAGTGGATTTAGCCTTATTTTTAGCCTTATGAAGTCACCCGACAGAAACGGATTGAATAAACTGCTCCATACGCTGTGCGCTATCCTGCTTCATCTTCTTCGTGACGTGTCCGTAAACATCTAACGTAAATGCAGCGGTTGCGTGTCCGAGATTTTCCTGCACGGTTTTAATGTCGTCACCACTTTTGATACAGGCAACTGCGTATGTGTGTCGCAGGTCGTGGAAACGGGTGGATGGCGAGCCTATTCTTTTCACAATGCGCTTGAAGCAGTCATACACCGTGCGATAGGATAAATACCCGCCCGTCTGATTGGAAAAGACAAGCCCGTTTTCCTGCCAAGCGTCCCCCGCTTCCATTCGAATACTGTTCTGCGATAGCTTTTGAAGCCGGAATAATAGTACCACGGATGGTGCCAAGGAAATACTGCGGGCACGATTGTTCTTCGGTGGAGAGAAGTAATATTGACCGCCCTTTTTCTGTTCCTTGCGGAGCTGACGCTTTACCGTGAGAATACCGTTTTCGAGGTCAATATGGTCCCAGCCTAACCCAAGTATTTCGCCCTCCCGTAACCCTGTAAACAGCGCGATTTTGTAAAGGTATTCGTGGGGGCTCCCCTGTACCTCTTTCAGAAATGCAGTGACTTGATCTTCCTCCAGCGGGTGCATCTCTTTTTTGATGACGCGAGGAAGTGTACAGGCATCCGTCGGATTGACGCGCAGATAACCGATCAGCACTGCTTGCTGCATGGCCTTATGAAAAACGCCGTGAATATTCTTTACTGTCTTTGCCGAAAGGGGATTGACTGCCGGGTCGGTCGGGGAGACAAGCTGATTGTAAAAGTGCTGTATTGTATGGGCGTTCAGGGATTCCAGCTTGATGTTCCCAAGATGCGGCGTAATATACAACTCCACATTCTTCTTATAGAGATACGCCGTAGACGATTTCACCCCGCCAAGATAATCCTGCGTCCAGATGTCCAGCCATTCTCCCACCGTCAGCTTGCAGGGTGCTTTGTAGGTGCCATCGTCCAGCGACGCCGTGATCTGGCGCAGCTTCTGTGCCACTTCCTTCTGCGTCTTTCCGGTGATGCTGCGCTGGATCTGCTTGCCCGTGCCGGGGTCAAAGCCCTCCGTGTAGCGGCCCTGCCAGTAGGTGTAGGTTTTTCCGTTCCTTGTTGTTGTGATTTTTCTGATAGAACCGGTGCCGCCGGCTCCTTTTCCTGTCTTTGTACGCGGCATATACGCTCCTTTCCGCCGCGCGGAATGTACCATCTCCATGATATATCCCGCGCGGCTGTTGTGCAAGTTTTATTTCTGCGGCGAAAAGGTTTACTTCCGCAGGAACTCCAGCAGAGCATCTCTCGGAATACGTATCTGCCTACCGATACGGATGCTTCGTATCTGGCCGCTGTGGATCAGCTCATAGGCGGTGTTGCGTCCGATGCCGAGGAGGGGCATCAAGTCCTCTACCCGCAATGTCATGGGGAGGTCATGCAGGTCGCGATACCTATTCTCCACGGGCAGTGCCTCCCTTCACGGACGCCAGATAAATATCCGTCACGTCGGGCCGCTCATGTCCCAACAGCCGGGATACGGTGAAATGGGCGTCCAACGGTGCCATGCCGCCATCGACGAGGGAAGTGTACTTTTCAGCGGCGTAGGTATGCCGCAGCCCATGAAAGGTAATGCGTCTGTCCGGTGCGGTGGGATCACAGATAGTGTCACGGTGGCGGAGGATGAACTGCTGCATCGCGTTGATGGCCCGGTCGGTGGGAACGCCATCCGGCACCAGCAGCTTGTGGCCGCGTTCGGTTTTCTCCAGCAACCTTTGCAGCATCATCGTAATACGGTCGTCCTCGATGGGAACGATACGGTTTTTGCCGCCCTTGCCTTTTACGGTGAGGGCGTTTTCCCGCAGCGCACACTCCGCCGCGGCGGTGTCCATGCGGAAGCACTCATGGATACGCAGGCCGGCGTAACGAGCCAGATACAGGGCGAGGATGTAGTCCTCCCGCTCCTCTGCCATGGCGCGGCCAATCAGCTTGCCGAACTCCGAGTTCGTCCATGTACGATCCTGCTGCCCGAAGCGGCGGCGCTCCAAGGCAACGCCCAGCTCTTCATTGCCCGGCAGCGTATAGCGGGGATGGGACATCTTATCGTGGAAAAATCGAATGGCGGAGAGGTCGGTCTTGATGGTGCTGGCCGACTTGCCCTGCGCCTGCAAATAGAGAACGTAGCTCACCAGATGCTTGCCGCTGATGTTCTCCAGCTTTTGCAGATGGTAGTGGGCGGCGAGGTAGGCGCAGAACCGCTTGACCGCCTCATAGTAGCGGTCTTTCGTGCGGAAGCTGCCCTGCCGGTTGTGCCGCGCCAGCTTGTCCAACTGGGTAACGAGGGTGTTGTAAATGCCTTTTGTGGTCATATAAAGAAATCTCCTTGTAATCGTAGTCGTGTTCAGATGGGCGCACTTCACCTGTTGGCAAGGAGAGCCATTTCCGGCGTATCTCCGCAAAACTGATAGACTGCCGCAGGCGGAAAGCCTTGGTGCTGTGTGTTTTTCGAGGTCTGCCCGTATGTCTGTCTCTCTTTACTTGTACCAGGTCAGTACGCTGCCACATGGGGCAAATATGCCCTGCTCCGATGGAGCGGTGGCGGACACCAGGCCGCTGAACTCAGCTGCGGAAGGCTCCGCCGGTGTCCTGTGATCCGCCCGGCGACGGATCGAGGGATGCGCGATACCCCGTATGACCGGCGCCGCACTCTGACTGCGGCATACAGGGCGGGAGCTTGCCTCTCCCTGGACGATTTTCCTGCCGTATCGTCCTGACGGCTTTTACAAAGCTTTTTTCTTGATCTGCGCCGAATTGATTTCGGCGCGCTTTCTATTCCTGCGGTATCGCGGCGATGGCAAGTGCCGCGACAAAAATGGCAAGCAAAAACGCAGGAAGAATCTTCCTGCCATTTCGGCTTCATACGATCCTTCCTGCGTTTGCAGTATTGTTCAATTTTGATGGCCGCCCGTTTTCCGGGAGACGCATTTTGACATACTTCGAGTTCTTAGTCAGAGTGAAAAGCTGTTGATAGCCTTCCACCCGTACCTGCTCTGCTCCGACCTAAATGCTTGATGCCTTAAGTACAGGCACATCATAGCACGGCGGCAAAGCGGCGTACAGGTGGAAACTGCCGCGAGAGAATTTCTCGCAGCATAGTCATTGAAATATAAGGGCGCAATGACCCTAATCTCAGACGGGAGCATGGTGCTCCTCAAGTACAAGCTTAACAACGTGTGCGATCCGAACCGTGTTCGGAAACCCCATTGGGGCGGCGCACAAATAACTGGATAGTTCTTATATACCACAATATGCTGTAGTTGTCAACACTTGTATGCATATATGTACGCAAGTGTTGACAACATCATTTCCCGTTGCCCGGATACCATTAAACCACTGAAACAGTATTGCTCACAATGAATATACAGCAAATCTGTTATTATAAAAGCACAGGCGCGGTTGACCCGCACCTGTGCTTTTATTCTTTTGAAATCAAACTCCGTGCTATTTTCCTTTCAGTGCCAAACTCTCAGGGCAACTAAATCTCCCGGTTCATAACACCCAAATCAATAGTCATAATTGACTACCGCCCCATTCGCAGCATCAACATAGGCGATTCTACCATCGGTAGAAATTAACTCATACGCCAGCTTATAGGTCGACGAATTTTCCTCAATCGGAGCATATACCAAGCTTGAGCGAAGCAAATTGAAATCGTTATGTTCTGCACTTGACAGAGACGCCAGAGCCGCTGTCTCCGAAATCAACTCTCTTCTACTGATAACGCGAGCATATTCTGCAGTATTTCCTCCGGAGGCTTCCTTCCAATAGTTCTCAACCGCATAAATACCGTTTGCGTCAACGCCTACTACGATAGATGCATCTGAAATTCGTATCCCATTGTATGTGTTAAAGTAATGATAGACACGCTCTACGACGGTTTCACTTCCATCAACCGCACCACCCGTCTCAATGTCTACCGCATCTCTGTATACAGGTGTCTGAACACAGACCAAATCGCTAAATCGATCGGAGCCCAATGCTTGCTTGACAAGAGCATCTGCGGTCGCAGTATCCACCACTAGGTCTGCCGTGGCAGAAATTGACTCTCTGTTTTCGAACGCTACGCCAATTCCAGCGCGTGTTACGGGTTCAGATACTGTAATATACAGTGGCACAGCATCACTTTTTGCCGCTTTAGAATAACTCACAACTTCCGACCCTGTCAGTCCACTTCTAAATCTATACACAGCCGCATTACTCGATGGCGTCGAGTATGTGTTTCCTGGGAATCCCGGAATACGGTAGTACTCATTGCTGTTATGTGTATAGACAAGAACCGCCCAAGGATGGATAGTATTTGCAACTGTATTTCCATACTGCCAAGAATACTTCACGCTGTTTCCGGCATTAGCATATGTAAAGAAATTCTCTGCTATGGTAACATCTGTTGGGTGACCCGGACCACGTTCATGGTACCCCGCAATAGCTCTGACGGAAGATGCCCTCATCGCCCGTGCATAATAATGCATGATACTGCTGTCCAACTGAAAACATGCAGCTAACATCAGTACCCTCAGTTTATCTGTTGAAGTCCATTCAGAATCTGCACGCCATGTGCTACTATTGACTCCTAGGGTTTCCGCGACATTGAACTGAGAATACGTCCCGCTTGCAGAACTGGGATCACTGGGGACGGTGTTTAAAGTTGCAATTCCGCCAGTCCTTCCGCCATGTCCAGAATAATATGCAAAGTCATAGAGTTTCGAATACAAGAAATTTGTTGCGTTTGCCCTGATTTGATCCATAGAATGCGAAGAACTTGGTTGATCTATTAGGGAACTTCTCTACACCCTCCCTTCTATCTACTAATAGATCCTGTACAGATAATACCAGCTGTCGCCGGTGTTGTGCCCCGTCTTATCTGTTACATTGTTGTCCACCACGACGGTGTCGTTATCAAACCAGTCCGCATAATGCTCATTTCCGACTTCTTTCGTGTCGCGCTTTATTGAGAAGAGCCGCATCTTTTTGAAATCTATGACGGACAGGTGGCGCAGGCTGCCATTGGTAGCGTCCCGCTGGATAAGTGCAAGCTTATCGCCCTCCGGGCTGCCCACAAGTTCCGCATATGGCCAATCTACATCGGGCCACAAAGCTCCCTCTATCATATTCCGCTCTCCGCTTCGCAGATCAACGACATAGATATGGCGTTCTCCGTCCACCTCCAGCATATATGCACCTTCATCGTGCGGCACATATACCAGTCCGGGTGAAAATGGCTCCGTTCGTTCGGTGCCATGCCAGAGGGCATCAGGGTTTGTGAACGCCGTGGCCGCCGTGCTGCCAACGACGCCGGCCGCCTGCCGCTGGACGTCAACGTTCCACGTTGTAATCATGCCGAAGTCTATCGGCGATGCAGGTGTCTCTCCACGTACATACGCCGCAAGGTCTGCCTCATCCACCGCGCCGCCGGTCAGCGAATGGCAGGAAAAGATGCCTTCACCGATGTAGCTGCACCCAGTCAGTGCCGCACCGCACAGTTCATCAAGGCAGGTGAGCGGTTCCGTACCGATCGCTGCACAGTAATACCTTCCTGCATTCAAAAGGAGGTATTTACCATCACGCGTTATATGAACAGCTTTGAGGAACGGCAGTTCATCCATTACTGCGGCGGGAATCAGCTCCTGCACGCCATCCTCATACAGGTCGATGATAACGGGATATTTACCATCCAGAAGCAGGAGTAGCTTTTCGCCCGTGCCGGGTACAAATTGCAGCACCGCATATTGACCCGTCACGCTGTCGGAAAGCTCCACATAGCCGAGAGCACAGCGCCCCTCTTTATCCTCCGCCCACTCCAGATATACACCGTAAGCCGTTCCGTTGTACGAAAAGTCTCTGCGGGTGCTTTGCAGCTCGAGTTTGACCAGCTCACCGCCCTCCTGCTTATACAAATCGTAGTGACTCCCTTGTTTGTACTCGATCTCATTGGAGCAGATCGCAAATAACCCATTTGCGGCGTGACCGTTGTTGGGAACACGCACTCTTGTGACGGTGATATTTTTCCCAGCCGCGTCATCGCCTGTGAGGGGTTGATCCTCTACCGGAACGCGTTCCACATGATCCTCTGCGGAGATATGAAAGAAGGACAGGACTGCTGCACGGAACTCCTGATCCACGGCAAAGGCGACGGCGACAATACACAGAAGGACGGCCAGCACAGCGGCAACACCAACTGTCATTTTTCTGAATTGCGGTCTCGCAGCAGCAGCATCTCCCCTATAGTGAAAAGCTTTTGCGTCCAATACAGCGGCATCATTCACCGCGCCGATGGCATCTATCAGTTGATTGCTGTTCATAACACATACTCCTCACTTACCAGACAATTATGCAGCGCCTTACGAGTCCGATGAAGCATGACCTTTACTTTACTTTGAGAATAGCCAAACTGCTCGCATATCGCGGAAATAGAATCCAGATACCAGTACCGGCAGAGAAACACACGCCGCTCTGCGGTGGGTAGATCGTTGACAAATGTGTTGATCCTCTTTTCCAGATCAGCGGCAAGGACATCCTGTTCAACGTTTTCATGGGAGGGAACGCATTCGTTTAGCTCATCCAAAGCAGCGGCGAGCTCACCGCCTCGCTTTGCTGCGCTACGCTTTCTCCACCGGTCGATAGAGATGCGGCGGGTCAGTTTTCCCAAAAACGCAGATAACGCGGACGGGCGGTGCGGAGGCATAGTATTCCATGCGTCAAAGTATGTATCGTTGACACTCTCCTCTGCATCCTCTGCATCCGCGAGAATGTTGTAGGCAATGCCGTAACAATATTTCCCATATTTGATTGATGTCTCGGTAATGGCGTCTTCCGACCTTATCCAATAAAGATCGACTATTTTATCATCGTTCATACCTTACTCCTTTCCTTTAAGGGAAATATCCATCATCTATCTACTCGCAAAAAACGCAGAAAGGTTACAGATATTTTAGCATACGTTGAAAAATCATTCAATTTGAAGAAAACCGTCTCTGTCAGCAAGTGTTTTGCTCGGCTTTCCGACATCTGTGCAAAATATCCCGGCATATACTAAAACGCACTATCACAAGAAGAACCTCCAATTCCTTGTAGCACAAGGGATTGGAGGTTCTTCCTCGGTATGAATGGGTATAACGCAAAAGCATCCACGGCTTTTCGGTAAGGGTGAGTCATCCGTCCACCGCGTTTTCTGAGCTAAAGGCACAGGTACATTCCGCGCGGCCACAAAATTTAGCCTTATTTTTAGCCTTATGGCGGTAAACTCGGGTAATCTGTTTTAACACTGCCTAACACGAACCACCTCGATTGAGGTTTTGCTTGCGGTACTTTTCGATACCGGACGACCCAGGGTGACATGGCGCCGGGTCAATTCGAGTCCTGTACCGCGCACCAGAAAAACCTCGGAACCACAAGGCTTAATAGTGACAAGTAACTATTTTGTCGCAGAGAACGGTGTGACCCGAAGGTCACGCCGTTTTTCTGTGTTCATAGGTTGTTTGCGTGATGATAGGCTCGGAAATAACGGGAATATCTACATCGTCCACGAAGTTGAAGAAAATCTTCACTTTCTGCTTGCGCTTGCCGCTGGATTTGTCCGGGGCATAGACGATGATTTTCTTGATATACTCGTTCACGATGGTCTGTGTCAGCTCCTCCACATCCACATATTTCTGTGTCAGGGCGATAAAGGCATCCAGACCGTCGTTCATTTCTTCCCGCTGTTCCACCCATTCTTCGATAACTTCAATTTCGAGCTTTAACCGTTCCTGCTCCGCTTCATAGTCCGCAGACATCTTTCTGTATCTGTCCTGATTGAGATTTCCAAGAACATAGTCCTCGTACAGCCGGGCGATGATGACATCCAGATCGGCAAGGCGTTTCTTTGCCTGTTCCAGCTTCTTTTTGTCATCCCGGATGCTGCGCTCCTGGTCAGTCCTGCGGCATTGCAGCCATTCCTCCTGAAAACCGTCCACATCGCTTCGGATATACTCATTGACTGCCCGGATGCGTTCCAGAACGATTTCACGAAGCACATCTTCCCGGATATAGTGGGCAGTACAAGTACCACGGTTGCTCTTGTAGTTGTTGCAGACGTAGTGATCCTGCTTGCCCTCAAAGCTTTTGCTTGTGGCAAAGTGGAGCTTGCCGCCGCAATCGGCACAAAACAGAAGCCCGGAGAACAATCCCTGCCGTTCCGCTTTTGCGGGGCGGCGTTTGTTTTTCCTCAGTTCCTGCACCCTGTCAAACTGTGCCTGAGATACAATCGCTTCCTGTGTGTCCGGCAGATAAAACATATTCTCCGGCTCATTGGGAATCCGCTTTTTCAGCTTGTAGGACTTGGAATAAGTCTTGAAGTTGCAGGTACAGCCTGTGTACTCCTGCCGTTCCAAAATCCCTGCAATGGACTGGTTGCCCCAGTGGTACGGTCTTTCCGGCATCGGCTTTTTCTTTCGCTTGGCATAGAGTGCCTTTGCGGTCATAATCTGCTTTTCTTCCAGAATCCTTGCAATCTGCTCCGGGCCTTTGCCGTCAATGCAAAGGTCGAAGATGAGCTTGACTACCGGAGCCGCTTCTTCATCCAGAATCCAGTGATCCTTGTCCTCCGGGTCACAGCGGTATCCGTAGGGCGGTTTGCCCATGTGCTTCCCACTGGTTCCTCTCTGCCGCAAACTGACACGGACTTTCTTGCTGGTATCACGGGGATACCACTCGTTGAACAGATTACGGATTGCGGCGAAGCCCTCGCTGTCTCCCCGGTTGCTGTCTACGCCATCATTTATAGCGATAAAGCGGACATCATAACTCGGAAAGATAATATCCGTATATTGTCCAACAGTCAGATAGTCACGACCAAAGCGGCTGAGGTCTTTGACCAGCCAGCAGCCCACAAGCCCCTGCTTGACAAGCTCAAAGCCTTCCTGCACACCGGGACGATTGAAGTTCGTCCCCGTATAACCGTCATCCACCAGAATTTTCAGGTTTGTATACCCGTGGTCACGGGCATATCGGGTTAAATACTCTCTCTGATTTGCGATACTGTTACTCTCGCCTTCCTGGGCATCCTCGTTGCTCAGACGGCAATAGAGAATGGTAATTTTCTGCTGATCCAACATAATATCCTCCTTCGGTGGTTGGTCAGCCGACAGTACCGTTGTGCATATTGGAATTATATCATGCTTTTGTGTCGCAGTCATTAACAAATCACCCCCTTGTCAGAAAAAATGAGCCGTTTTACCTTGTCGGTAAGTGGCTCATTTCCATCACACTCCGTTTCAATCACATACCATGTGTTTCCGATCTTGCACTCAATGGTTTTGCAGAAAGAGGACTGTGCCGCTTCCCAACGCTTGCGGCATTCTTCCAGAAAATCAATAGGCGGCTCAAAAATCGGATCGAAGCAGGAGCAAATATCAATATAGCCGATGGCATCGTTGATTTCTTCCATCGGGGCATCTTCCATAATCATCTTGTTAATTTCATCTACGGTTTTCTTCATAGGCAAATAGTTCCTTTCTTAAATTTCCATGTCCTGTCCACGATTGCGGGCAGGGTGTTTGTGTTCATACAGTTCCTTTCCCCTGGCGAGGATGGCATTGATAAAAGCCCAGACCTTTTCAGATGCAATCTCAATCGCATCCAGGAAAGGCTGGGCTTTTTGTTTCAGCTCCTCATAGTCTTTGTTCAGTTTTTCAAAACGGTCTTTCCATATCTTTGCGTTTTTATCTGCCTGCTCGAATTTCTGCTTGTATTTCAGCTTCTCAGACTTTTCCGCAAAGCTGCTGACCGCATAATCCTTTAGCGTGCGGCACTCATCCGCCGTCATGGTAACATTTCCCGTAATGGGATTTTTCTTGCCCATCGACTCAATCTCATGTGCAGTCATAGCAACAGACTTAGCAGCCTGAGTTTCCTTTTTCAGAGCTTCCAGTTTCTTTTTCTGCTTCTCCGTGGCAGCTTTGGCATCCGCTAAGCTCTGCTCGGCCTGTGCCACCTGTCCGGTCACAGCTTCCAAACGCTGCTGTTCGGCCTGTACCTTGAACTGTGTCACCGTCAGATGTTCTTCGGTGCTGCCACATTCTCCACGCTCTACATCGGTATAACCAGCGTTTCGCATGAAATTGAAAAAGTCATCCTGCAGCACACTGTAGGACGACTTCAAAATCTTTTTCCCTTTTGCGTTCAACATAGGATTTCCGTTTTCATCAAGAACGGGTTTGGATTCCCACTTCTTACTGCGGCTGACCTGTGTGATCGTTTCCTTTACCGTTCCCCGGAGGGATTCATCCTTGCATCGCTTCGACCACAGGATTTGTTTCTCCACCACCGGGATATAAACCACATGAAGGTGATAGTGGTACACATCCTCACCCAGAGCTTCCGACATTGCCCGGTTGCGCTCGTCGGCATGCATTACAGCGGAGAGGATATACTGCTCACCGCCCACGATCTCCACGGCGGCTTTATAGGCATCGGCATAAAACTGTTTTGCAAACTCATAGCCGCCGTGGTTGTAGAAATAAGCGGAGTTCACATCGAAAACCAACTCGCCATATTTGACGGCATCCGGTTTCAGCCCTCTGGTGGAGATGATCTTGTCCTGCTCCATCTGCTCAAACATTTTTACATAATCGTCAGTGGGAGACTTGAAGTGAACATTCAGCGCAGTAC
>OLJW01000348.1_pt1 | contig 68161 bp, 59 predicted proteins | sample 1603411 | NCBI WGS metagenome assembly OLJW01 (sample SAMN04168659, study PRJEB22393) | human gut metagenome | biome: human gut microbiome; feature: stool | host: Homo sapiens | collected 2014-05-12 | reverse complement strand
CAATTCCGCGAAGCCAGCACCGCCAAATTTGCACTTGCCCGCCCCGCGCCAAGGGGTCCTTAGACCGTAGGTCTAAGCGACTTTCTTTCCCACATTTCTTTCTGCGAAGAAAGAAATGTGGCCGCCGGAGGCCGCCTCCCCGTCAGGGGAAAGCCAACTCGCCGCCGCGGCGGCGAAACCCTCCCCGCGCCAAGGGACCCTTAGACCGTAGGTCTAAGCGACTTTCTTTTCCACATTTCTTTCTTCGCAGAAAGAAATGTGGCCGCCGGAGGCCGCCTCCCCGCCAGGGGAAAGCCAACTCGCCGCCGCGGCGGCGAACCCCCACCCGATCCTATAAAAAGGAGACGCACCCATGCTCCGTATCGACCAACTGCGCCTGCACCCCGGCCAGCAGGAGACGCTCCTGCGCGCCCGGTGCGCCAAGCTGCTCCGCGTGGCTCCGGCGGATATCACCGCCTGTACCGTTCTGCGAAAAGCCATTGACGCCCGCGAAGACCTGACCCTTGTCTACACGGTGTCCGTCTCTGTAAAAAACGAGGCCCAGGTCCTGCGCCGCTGCCGCGATAAGCGCGTATCTGTCTATAAACAGGAAGTGTACTTCCTACCGCCGCCGGTGACGGCCCCGGCGGTCCGGCCCATCGTGGTGGGCGCGGGACCGGCGGGCCTGTTCGCCGCCCTGGTGCTGGCCCGCTGCGGCGCACACCCTATTCTATTGGAGCGCGGCCGGCCGGTAGAACACCGTCAGGTGGACGTTGAGCGCTTCTGGTCCGGCGGCCCGCTGGACCCGGACAGCAATGTCCAGTTTGGCGAGGGCGGCGCCGGCGCCTTTTCCGACGGCAAGCTGAACACCGGCACGAAGGACCTGCGCCACCACTTCATTCTGGAGACGCTGGTCCGCTGCGGCGCACCGGATACCATTTTGACCGACGCCAAGCCTCATGTGGGCACCGACAAGCTCCACATCGCCCTGCAAGCCCTGCGGCAGGAGCTGGAGGCGGCCGGGGCGGACATACGCTTCAACGCCCGGCTGGAGCATATACGGATACAGGACGGCGCGGTCAGCGCCGTCACCGTCTGCCAGAACGGGCGGACCTATGACCTGCCCGCCCGCCATGTGCTCCTGGCCCTGGGTCACAGCGCCCGGGATACCTTTGAAATGTTGCATCGCGTCGGACTGTATATGGTGCCCAAGCCCTTTGCCATGGGTGTCCGCATCGAGCACCGCCAGTCGGCCATCGATGCCGCCCAGTACCGTTCTCTGGCGGGCCACCCAGCCCTGCCCCCCAGCACCTACAAGCTGTCCTGCCACCTGCCCAACGGCCGCAGCGCCTTCAGCTTCTGCGTCTGCCCCGGCGGCCAGGTGGTGGCCGCCGCCTCCGAGCCGGGGCGCACCGTAACCAACGGCATGAGCGTCTATGCCCGTGATGGGGAGAACATCAACGGTGCCCTGCTGGTGAATGTCACACCGGCGGACTTCCCCTCGGACCATCCCCTGGCGGGCATCGCCCTCCAGCGGCAGCTGGAGACGGCGGCCTACGCCCTCACCGGCGGCTTTGCCGCCCCCTGCCAGCGGGTGGCGGACTTTCTGACAGGCCGTCCCTCCGCCGGACCGGGGATCGTGCGCCCCAGCTACAGCCCCGGCGTGGTCTATACCGACCTGCGCCGCTGTCTGCCGGATTTTATCGGCGAGACGCTGGCCCTGGCCCTGCCGGTCCTGGGCCGTCAGCTTCGGGGCTACGACGACCCGGACGCCCTGCTCACCGGCGTGGAGACGCGCTCGTCCTCCCCGGTGCGCCTGGTGCGTGACGCGCACTATGAAGCCAATATACGCGGCATATTCCCCTGCGGCGAGGGGGCCGGCTATGCCGGCGGCATCCTCTCCGCTGCCGCCGACGGGATGCGCTGCGCGGAAAAACTCCTGGAGGTATATACAACATGAGAAAGATCGCCATCTACGACAGCTTCACCGAGCCCAAGCACCGCCGGCTCATCGACGAGACAGCGGCCCGCGCCGGCTTCACCGTGGACTACTACGCGGCCCCCGCCGCCGTCCCCGCGGACAAGCGGGGTGACTATGAGGTCATCTACGGTATGCCCAAGCCCGGTGAATTAAAGGACTTCGTGAACCTCAAGTGGTTCTGCGGCAGCTTTGCCGGCGTGGACGCCTATCTGGACGACAGCCTGTATCCCTCTCCCGAGGTCATGCTGTCCAACTCCTCCGGCGCTTACGGTGTCACCATCGCCGAGCACATGGTCATGGTCACGCTGATGCTCCTGCGCCACGCCCCGGCCTACTGCGCCGACCAGGCCGCCGGCCGCTGGGGCCGGGTGCTTCCCATGCGCTCCATTATGGGCAGCACCATCACCGTCGTGGGCACCGGCGATATCGGCACCGAGTTCGCCCGCCGCGCCAAGGCCATGGGTGCTGCCGCCGTCCGCGGTGTCCGCCGCACCAAAAAGGCCGCCGACCCCGCCTTTGACGAGATCCATACCAACGACGAGCTGGACGCCCTCCTGCCGGATACGGATATCCTGGCCCTGGCCCTGCCCGCCACCGGTGAGACGAAGGGGTTTCTCTCCGCGGCGCGCCTCGCCCTGCTGCCGAAGACCGCCTATGTGGTCAACGTGGGCCGCGGCAGCGCCATCGACCAGGCCGCCCTTCTGGACGCCCTGAACCACGACCGTCTCGCCGGCGCGGCTCTGGATGTGTTTGAGCAGGAGCCTATCCCCGCCGGCGACCCGGCCTGGACGGCGAAGAACCTGCTCATCACCCCCCACATCTCCGGTCAGATGAGCCTGGGCTACACCCGCGATCGAAACGTGCAGCTTTTCTGTGAGGACCTGGAGCGCTACGGTCGGGGTGAAAAGCCCCTGCGTCTGGTGGACCGTCGGATCGGCTATTGAACAGTCCCCATGTGCGCCCCCTGTGCAGGGGGCGCACATGAAAATGATCGTCCGATCCTTCGTTTTTGGCCCCGAAAAGGGAGGCTGGAAGGAAGGGAAAGAGAACCTGACCCAACAGCGCATAAAAGGTGCATGAAAAGGCGCATGAGGAGCACATAAAAAGTATAAAGAAAATATAGAAAAGGTACAGACATTGTATCATATACTGCCAAAGAAATTTGCTGTGCCGGGAGGTGAAAAGCATGGGAGAGCGCATCATACTGCACTGTGATCTGAACAGCTTTTACGCCTCTGTGGAGCTGCTGGACAAGCCCGCTTTGTGGGAGGTCCCGGTGGCCGTCTGCGGCGACCCGAAGACCCGCCACGGCATCATCCTGGCCAAGAATGAGCCCGCCAAAAAGTACGGAATACAAACGGCTGAGACGGTCTGGCAGGCCAAAAAGAAGTGCCCCGGCCTCGTGCTTCTGCCGCCCCATCACGACCTGTACAAAATGTGGTCCGTCCGCGTCAACGACATCTATGAGCGCTTCACCGACCTGATCGAGCCCTTTGGGATCGACGAGAGCTGGCTGGATGTCACCGGCAGTCTCCACCTCTTCGGCGGCGACGCGGAAAAACTGGCCAATAAAATTCGAAAAACAGTAAAAAATGAGACAGGATTAACGATTTCTGTGGGAGTTTCGTTCAATAAAGTGTTTGCGAAGCTGGGCAGCGATATGAAAAAACCGGACGCTACAACGGTCATTCCGATAGACGGGTGGCAAAATATCGTTTGGCCGCAGCCGCTGGGCAACCTGTTGTACGCCGGCCGCGCCGCCACCCAGACCCTGAAAAAATACGGCATAGAGACCATCGGCCAGCTGGCCGCCTGCGACCCCGCCATACCCGAGCAGCTGCTGGGAAAGATGGGCCGCCAGCTGTGGGAATACGCCAACGGTCTTGACAAAAGTCCCGTCAAGCCCCGCCACGCCGCCGATCCGGTCAAGTCCGTGGGCAACGGCACTACCTTCCCCGATGACCTGGTGCGCTGGGAACAGATCTGCGCCGGCTTGATGCCTCTGTGCGACAGTGTGGCCGCTCGCCTGCGCCGCCACGGCCTGTATGCCGGCGGCGTCAGCGTGACGCTGAAAGACGTATCGTTCAAAACATTCAGCCGCCAGACCCGCTTGGACGCGCCTACCCATCTGGTCCGGGATATTTACCGTGCGGCCGCGGACCTGGCCCGGCAGCTGTGGAAGCCGCCTGCCCGCCTTCGCTCCATGACCGTAACGGCGCTGTACGTCACCGAGACGTGCAGCACTTTCCAACAGTTGGATCTGCTGGACAGTACCGCTCAGGCCTGCGGTCAGCGGCAGGAGCAGCTGGAGGAGGCCGTGGACGCTATCCGCCAAAAATACGGCAGGACGGCCATTGCCTTCGGCAATGGCGAGGAGGGTGAGGCCCTTCCGGAGGAGGAACTGTAACACGGACGACGCTGCCGTCCGTGTTCTTTTTGTATAGGGACATTCCCATAGGGCATAGGGTGTTGTGAAAGGAGCGATGCGTATGCTGTCTGCTGCACTGTTGCTGTTGTGCAACAGCCTGTTTTTGTCCCTGCACCTGACCGGTACCGCCGGGTCCTTCCCCAAGCCCCTGTCTGCTGCCCGGGAGAGGGAGTGCCTGGAGCGCTGTGCCGCCGGAGATTTGGAGGCCCGGAATATACTGGTGGAGCACAATCTGCGCCTGGTGGCCCACATCATCAAGAAGTATTACACGCAGTCCACTGACCAGGAGGACCTGATCTCTATCGGAACGATCGGGCTTATCAAGGCGGTCAATACCTTCCGCCCTGACAAGGGAATCAAGCTGGCCACCTACGCCGCTCGTTGTATAGAAAATGAGATACTCATGTACTTCCGGGGACAGAAAAAATTGCAGGGCGAAGTGTCGCTGAATGAGGCGCTGGACACGGGGCCGGAGGGTGATGCGTTGTATCTGGGCGATGTGGTGGGAGAAGAGGACACCATGCTGGAGGAGCTGCAAAGCAAGGAGGACAGACGTCTGCTGCATCAGCTGCTGGCCCGTGAGCTGACTCCTCGGGAGGCAGATGTCCTGCGGCGGCGCTACGGCCTGGACGGCCATTTGCCCCAGACACAACGGCAGGTGGCGCTCCATTACGGTATCAGCCGCAGTTACGTGTCCCGCATTGAAAAAAAGGCGCTGCACAAGCTGGAGGAGGCCCTGCGGGACCGGAGATAAAAGGCATCTTAACAATGCCTTAACGGCTGTGGCGGAAGGCTGTGCAGGTTGCATGAGGAAACATTCGCGCGGCGATAGAAATTCTCGCAACTGCACATTGTTTTCCATAATGAATTTGTTATAATGGTAACAAAAGACTGGGGTTTCGGAGGAAAAGTGTACCTATGAGAAACTTTAAATGCTCCATCGCGGATATGCGTAAGCAAGTGTTTGCCGAGGTGGCGCGGCTGGCCTATGAGGGCGGAGACTACCGCCGTATGGAAAAGCTGCCCTACAAGATCGTTCCCGGTGAGGTGGGCAACCAACGGGAGTCCATCTTTCTGGAACGGGCTATCGTAGGCGAGCGCATACGGCTGGCTATGGGCCTGCCCCTGCGGCCGGTGGCGGAGCACAGCCTGCTCAGCGACGGGGTGGAGGAGAGTGCCATCGCGGAGAAGTACTACGATCCTCCGCTGGTGAACATCATAAAGTACGCCTGTAACGGCTGCACGCCCACCCACTATGAGGTCACGAACGCCTGCCAGGGATGTCTGGCCCGCCATTGCCAGAATGCCTGCCCTAAAGGGGCCATTGCTATCGAACGTGGACAGGCGCATATCGACCAGGATAAGTGCATCAAGTGTGGCAAATGCCGGGATGCCTGTTCCTACCACGCCATCATCAAGTTTACCCGGCCCTGCCAGGAGGCCTGCGGCATGAATGCCATTGGTCAGGATGAGTACGGCCACGCCAAGATCGACCACGACAAGTGCGTCAGCTGCGGTATGTGTCTGGTGAATTGCCCCTTCGGCGCGATCGTGGATAAGGGCCAGCTGTTCCAGCTGATCCACGCCATCCGTCGGGGCGACGAGGTGGTGGCGGTGATCGCACCGGCATTCTGGGGTCAGTTCGGAGACAATGTAACGCCGGGACAGATCAAGGCCGCCATGCAGCAGCTGGGCTTTGCCGCGTTGGAGGAGGTGGCCGTGGGCGCCGATCTGTGCGCGGTGGAGGAGGCTGAGGAGTTTTTGCGTATGGTGCCGGAGAAGCAGCCATTTATGGCGACCTCCTGCTGCCCGGCATGGTCTGTGATGGCCAAAAAGGAGTTTCCCGGCTTTGCGCCGTATATCTCCATGACCATGACGCCTATGGTGCTGACGGCGCGGCTGCAGAAGCGCCGGCGTCCCGGGTGCCGCGTCGTCTTTATCGGTCCCTGCGCCGCCAAAAAGCTGGAGGCCAGCCGCCGCAGTGTCCGCAGTGATGTGGATTTTGTCATCACCTTCGAGGAGCTGAGGGGAATGTTCGAGGCCAAGGACATCGACTTCAGCCAGATCCCGGATCTGCCCTCCCACTACGAGGCCAGTGCCCCCGGCGTAGGCTTTGCCGCCGGCGGCGGCGTGGCCAAGGCGGTGGAGGAGGTGATCCACCGCCTGCACCCGGAGGTGGCGGTCAAGACCGCCGCCGCGGAGGGGCTGAACGAGTGCCGGCGGATGCTGCGTATCGCCCGGACGGGTAAATATGACGGCTACCTGCTGGAAGGCATGGCCTGCCCCGGCGGGTGCATTGCCGGCGCCGGTACCGTGCAGCCGCCGGAGAAATCCCGCCGTGCACTGGAGAAGTATAAGGCGGCGGTATCTATCAGTAACCCGATGGACTCCCAGTATCTGGAGGGGACCCGCCTTCTGTACGAAAACGAAGCGGACTGGGACCGCGTGGGTCGGCATTGACGAATTTGGTGTACAGAAAGAACGAAAGCGCTCCCGTTGGGGGCGCTTTCGCCTATTGTGGCGGAGATAGCGGCAGCAGACGTGTTCTGCCGCACTTCGACCGTGTGCGGTGTTATAATGGCAGACAGCAGAGTGCCCACCGCCAGCCGGGCGGCGGAGGAATGGGGGTATAACAACGGAAATGAGACTGCATGAGCGTGAACACAGGCGCTATATCCTGCGCCGCATGGTGTATGAGTTGTTCGGCGTTGGCGGTGAGGACGGTGGACGTCCCATATCTGCGGCGGCCGCAGCGAAGCCAGTATCCGAGGAAGATGCGAGATCCGGTGCGGAGACAACGGTGGGCGGCATGGGTAGCCGCTGAGTACATAGGAAAACGAGCGCCGTCCGACAGGACGGCGCTCGCTGCTTATGTCTCCGGTTCTATGTAGTCCGGCTGCTCCAGTGTTTCCTCCGGCGTCATATCCTCCGCCGGGGTGGGGGTGGGGAGCTGCGGCGCGTTGGGGGCACGGTCTCCCAGGGCAATGGCGTAATAGTCATAGGTCACCAGCAGCTCCGCGTAGTAGTATTGCAGGGATACACGGTCGTTGATGGCGTTGACATAGCCCTCCGGCACCGTGACGCCGGGGTTGGCGGTGAAGGTGCGAGTAGAGGACTCGTACACGCCGGCGGCGGTGGCCCAGCTGTTGCCGGCAGCAGTGGGCAAGATCACCAGCGGGATGCTGCCGTAGGCATCGGCGGGGTCGTAGTCCTGATCCAGTACGTCCCGGCCGGACAGCAGACGAGAGTCATATTCCAGTCCGAACAGATTGCTCAGCGTGGGCACGATGTCCACGGCGCTGCACGGTTCGGATACGGTAACAGCTTCCTCCATACCGCCGCACCACAGAATCAGCGCGTTGCGGTAGCGGGAGGTGTCACGCTCTGAGTCCGTAAAGCCTCGCAGCTCGTTGTAATAGTCCGTGTCTGTCTCTGACAGCAGGTAGGGGTAGTGGTCGGCGGCCAGGCAGATGACGGTGTCGTCGGCAATACCGGCCTGCTCCAGCGCGTTTACCAGGTAGGTCAGCGCGTTCTCCAACTCCAGGTTGGCGGCCACATAGGCCTGGACCTGGGGGGAGGCGTTGGGATAGGCGGCCTGAGCTTTGGCACGGTTTTTGGCGGCCATGGCGTGGCCCCATCCGTAGCCGCCGTGGCCGCTGACGGTCATGTAGTAGGTATGGAAGGGTGTGCCGTTCTGTACATAGGTGTCAATATACTGCATGATGGTGTTCTGGGTCATCTCCAGATCGGAGTAGGGCCAGCTGCCGTCCTCGGTCAGCTGCAGACCGTTGCCCTGACCCTGATAGTCGTAACCAAGGTTGGGATGGGTCTTGTCCCGGCGGTAGTAGTTGTAGATATTGTTGTGGTAGGCGGCGGTGGTGTAGCCCAGAGCCCGGAACTGATTGCCCAGGGCAAAGGGCATACTGTTGTTGGCTGTGGCGTAGAAGCTGACATTGCCGTTGACCCACGTGGGGAGCAGACCGGTCATCACCGCGTACTCGCCGCCGGTGGTAGATTGGCCCCAGCCGGGCTGATAGAAATTGTCGAACACGAAGCCCTCGTGGGTCAGACGGTAGAGGGTAGGCGTCAGTTCCTCGCTGATGAACCAGGGGGAGAAGGACTCGGCGGTGAAAAGAATGAGGTTCTTGCCCTGGAAGATACCGGTATACGCGTTCTGCTTGGAGGGCGTCAGCGAGCCGAAGTAGTCGGACATACGGGCCACGGTGCTGCTGGAGGCGTTCTCTGCCAGGGCGGCAAAATCGATGTTCATGGTATTTTCGCCGTAGACCACCGGCGTTGTGACAACAGGGGGGTTATCCGGTACATCTGCGTTCGTGCCAGTGTCCGGCAGCCGGGGGCTGGGGTGCCCGAAAATGGCGTAGGTGATCTCCAGACGGACACTGGCGTTGAGCCCGAAGTGGGTCACGCCGGTGTCGGTGGTGAAGTTGTAGGTGTAGGCGTCGTGATAGGTGCCCCAGCGGGCCAGGCCGCTGCCGATGCCGCCGAACAGCAGGCATACGACCAGCAGGAACAGCAGGGACCAGCGGCCCATGCGCTGCTCGGTGACGATGCGCCGGCGCAGCAGAATGCACAGTGCCAGCGGAACAAAGGCCAGCAGGATAAAGGGCAGGCGGGGCAGCACGACATTCGGCAGGACCGTGTCGCCGAAACCGCCCACTACATCGCTGGCCATGTTGCCGATGAAGGACAGAGCGAAGTAGGACTTGAAGTAACTGCGGCAGCAGTACTCCACGCACACCAGCACCGTCCACAGGGCGGTGGCGGCGATAGAGACGATGGTAGCCGCCTGGCGGTGACGGAACAGATTGATGAGCAGACTCCAGAACAGCCCTGCGCCCAGTGCGAACAGCACCACCAGCACAAGCGTCCCGGTAAAGAAGGTGCTCTGCCTGTCGAAGGCCCGCAGCAGCAGCTCGTGGTACAGCAGCGCCGCCGGGAAGAACACCCAGTTCAGTGGGCCGCGGGGCAGAGAACTGGTATCCAGCCGGGAGGTGGCGGTATGTTTTTTTCTATCTCTCTCGTTCATACAACGTATACGTCCTTTAATGGCACCCGAGGGGCATCGTAGTAAGTGTTATGGTAACACAACGCGCCGTGGATTGCAACCGGCCCGGAGTGCATTTCAGGTCCGAAGAAGCGCGTTTGCGGCAAAAAGCCCTCCTCACGGAGGGCTTTTTCATTCATCGGTTCTGCAAATAGCGCTGTAAGGCATTGCTCTTGTCCAGCCGCCACAGCAGCAGGCCGCCCAGGCCATAGCAGGCCACGGCTTCGCCCAGACCCACCGTCAGGGCATTGAAGGCGTAGGTGGGCCAGAAAGCAGCGGAGGTACCCGCCTGCTCATAGGCCAGAACCAGGCCGATAAGCACGGTGTTGGCGATCACCGGCGGCAGAGGGGCCAGCCACTTCTTTTGGCACCGGGCGGTCAGCAGGGCGGCCAGCAGTGTGGCGGCGGAGCCGACCACGATGTCCAGCACGCCGTAGGGACTGAGCAGGTTGGCGATCAGGCAGCCCACGCCCAGGCCCCATGCCGTTTCCGGCAGAAAAAAGGGTAAGACGCACAGCGCCTCGGAAAAACGGCACTGGATAGGACCGTAGGTGATGCCGAAAATAGAGCCGAAATAGCTGAGAACGGCGTAGGCGGCGGCGGTCAGCGCCGCGAGGGTCAGTTGCTTGGTGTGTAGCTTCACGGGGTCGTTTCCTCCTGTTCCAACACATACCAGTCGCCCTCCAGCGCGAAGCCGGAGGCCACCATGGCATTTTTCAGCAGGTCCGTATTGCCGGAGGGATGGGTGTCCGCATCGGCAATGGCTACCTGCACCGCATCATCCGCACGGGCCAGGACCTCCAGCGTACAGCCCTGCTGCTCCAGCAGCGCGGCCGCATGGTCCAGAGCGCTGTCCATCGGGTCAAAGGGTTGGTCGTGTGCGGAGTTGTTCTTTTGTGCCTGCTCGGTGTCTCCGCCGGTGCCGTCAGACGGCGCGGTGCCATCTGGCACATCGCTGCGGTTTCCACCGTAGTAGCTGCTGACCATGTCGTTGTCGGCATTCGTATCGGCGGTGGCGGCGTCATCTGCAGCGTGATCAGTCCGGCCGGCGCGGCCTTGCAGCGCCAGGGGAAACGCCGCGCCCACGATGACCAGACATGCGGCGGCGGTCAGCAACCATTTCTTATAATTGCGTTTGGGATTGGAGGCGGCGCTGCCGCCCTGAGGCGTTCTCTCCACCTGTGCCATAATGCGGTCCGTCAGGTCGGAGGGCGGCAGGGCGTCGCTCGCCAGCGCTTCGCGAAGCAATTTGTCCATCGGGTCAAAGGGCTGCTGTGTCACGGCTGCTCCCTCCTTTCACTGATCTCTGTCTGTAAGACGGCCCCACCGTCAAAAAGGTTCCCGCTGCCGTCCAGCAATTCCCGCAGCCGCATCTTGGCCCGGCTGATGCGGGACTTCACGGTGCCCTCACTGATCTCCAGCGCCGCGGCGATCTCGGCATAGTCCAGCTCCTGCATATATCGCAGCAGCAGGACCTGCCGGTGCTCCTCTGACAGCCGGGACAGCGCACGGCGGACGGCCTGCTGTGCTTCCGCCTGCTCTGCCTGGTCCTGCGGGCCGGGGCCGTCATCCGGCAGCTCCAGCTCGGTGACATCATCCATGCCCCGATGGCGCTTCTCCCGGCGGAGCCAGTCGATGGCGGCGTTGGTGGTCAGGCGGTAGAGCCATGTGGAGAAGCGGCAGGTACCGCGGAACTCCGGAAGTGCCCGCCATGCGGCGAGAAACGCCTCCTGGGTCACGTCGTCTGCCGCCGCTTCGCCGCACATCCGCAGGGCCAGACGGTATACCTGTGTCTGATAGGCTTCCACCAGCAGGCGGAAAGCTTCGCTATCGCCCTGCTGGGCGCGGCGCAGGATGTCCTGTTCATTGTTCATCGCAGATCCCTCCTGACACCCGCCGCCACCCGGTACAGCTCCTCCAGTGTGGTCAGGCGGACGATCTGTTCTTTGTAGTAGTTGGCGTGGCTCACGCCCTTGAGATACCAGCACAGCTGCTTGCGGGCCTCCAACAGGGCGATGTGCTCGCCCTTGTCCTCCACAGCCAGTTCGATCTGGCGCACGGCGGTGTCCCAGCGCTCCGCCAGTGGCGGCAGGGGAGGAATGGGACGGCCCTCCAGCGCTGCCTGGGCCTGCTGAAACAGCCACGGGTTGCCGAAACAGCCCCGGCCGATCATGGCCATGTCCGCACCGGTGAACTGTAAAATGCGGACGGCGTCCTCTGCCGAAAAGATGTCGCCGTTAGCGATGACCGGCACGGATACCGCTTCCTTCACCTGGCGGATAGTGGTCCAGTCAGCCTGACCGCTGTACATTTGGGTGCGGGTGCGGCCGTGGACGGCAATGGCACTGACGCCTGCCTGCTCCAGCATTTTCGCCAGCTCCACCGCGTTGATGTTGCCCTTGTCCCAGCCCCGGCGCATTTTCACCGTCACGGGTACGGGGCTGGCCTTGACCACCGCCTCGGCCAGTCGGGCAGCCTTCTCCGGATCCTTCATCAGGGCAGAGCCGTCGCCGTTGGCCACTACCTTGCCCACCGGGCAGCCCATGTTGATGTCGATAATATCTGCGCCGGATATCTCGGCGGCGATGACGGCGGCTTCAGCCATGCAGGGGATATCGCTGCCGAAGATTTGGGCAGCGGCGGGCTTTTCGTTGGGGGCCAGCTTCAAAAGGCCCCGGCTTTTCTTGTCCTGATAGCACAGAGCCTTGGCGCTGACCAGTTCCGTGCAGCTCATACCGGCGCCCAGCTCGCGGCATATCTGGCGGAAGGCCATGTCGGTGACGCCGGCCATAGGCGCCAGATACAGCTGGGAGTTGATCTCTACGTTTCCGATGTGCATGAAAGACTCCTTTGCGTGTACTGCGTTTCTGCCGGCTATTTTACCACAAAAAATTTCTGTTGACAATCCGAATTAACTGTGTATACTGTACATATACAGTTTGCACAAGGAGGCATCTTATGCAGCTATACATCGACAACCGCAGCGGCGCGCCCATCTACGACCAGATATACAGCCAGATCAAGGACGCCATATTGTCCGGACAGGTGGCCGAGGGCGAGGCGCTGCCCAGCATACGGGCGCTGGCCAAGGATCTGCGCATCAGCGTCATCACCACCAAACGCGCCTATGACGAACTGGAAAACGAGGGATTTATCTACACCCTGCCCGGCAAGGGATGCTTCGTGGCGGAGCGCAGCACGGAGCTGCTGCGGGAGGAAAATTTGAAGAAGATAGAGGGACATATGCAAGAGGTCCGCCGTTTGGCGTCCGCCTGCCGGCTGACAGAGAATGAATTGGACGAGATGTGGCGTCTCCAGAGGGAGGAAACAGAATGAATGCATTGGAAATACACGGACTGACGAAGCGGAGAGGTGACTTTGTCCTGCGGGGATTGGAACTGACGCTGCCTGCGGGGTGCATCATGGGGCTGATCGGTGAGAATGGCGCCGGAAAGTCCACCACCATACGGCTGATACTGAACGGTCTGCGGCGGGATGGCGGTACCATCGCCGTTTACGGAAAGGATAACCGAGCGATGACCGCCCTGGACAGGGAGGACATCGGTGTGGTGCTGGACGAGGTGGGACTGCCGGAGTACATGAACGCGCAGCAGATCGGCCGCATGATGGCGGGCATTTTTACGCACTGGCAGCCGGAGGCGTACGCCGGCTATTTGCGGCGGCTGGCGCTGCCGGAGGATAAGCCCTTCAGGGACTTCTCCCGCGGTATGAAGATGAAGCAGGGGTTGGCTGTGGCGCTGAGCCATCAGCCGAAGCTTCTGCTGCTGGACGAGGCCACCAGCGGCCTTGACCCTGTGGTGCGGGACGAGATATTGACCATCTTTGCAGACTTTACCCGGGATGAAGAGCACGCCGTGCTGCTCTCCAGTCACATTGTCAGCGATCTGGAGAAGATCTGCGACTACATTGCGTTCCTGCACAAGGGGCGGCTGCTGCTGTGCGAGGAAAAGGACCGGCTGACGGAGGCGTACGGCATCCTGCGGGGCGGTGCAGAGGACATTGATCCGGCGGCGGTGTGCGGGCGGCACACCACGCCCTATGGCACGGAGTATCTGGTGCGGCGGGACGCGGTACCCGTCGGCATGGCGCTGGGACAGGTGAATATTGAGGATCTGTTCGTGTTCATGGCAAAGGAGGTGTGAGATGAAGGGATTGTTTTATAAGGAGGGCCGCTGCCTATGGCAGTACGGCAAGTCATATATCCTGCTGGTGGTCATATTTTTCGGCCTCACCTTTCTGAACAAGGGCGGTGGAGGTGCGAACCCGCTATGGCTGCTGTATCCGGTGTTTTTTGTGGGATCTCTGCCGGCATCACTGCTGAGTGCCGACGAGAGGGACGGCTGGCTGGCCTATTGTGATACGCTGCCGATAGGTCGGCGGCAGCTTGTAGCGGCGAAGTATGTTACCAGCGCTGTGCTGACGGCGCTCATCATCACGTTGGTGCTGCTTATCAGCGCGCTTACCGGGCAGCCTACTGTGGCCGGCGGCACAGCCGTGCCGCTGTCAATACTGATTCCGCTGCTGCTGGCGGTGGGGCTGGGCGTTCCGGCACTGATGTTTCCGGTTATGTTCAAATTCGGCGCCACGAAAGGGCGCGCGGTGTATATCGCTGTGGTGATGATCGCGTCGGCGACCTGCGGGGTGCTGATGGCATCCGAATCGGTAAGAGGGGTGCTGACCGTACTTCCGATTTTGCCGGTCATCATCATTACACTGGCGATATTCGTCGGCAGCTGGGCGCTGTCCGTGAAGTGGTTCAAGGCCCGGGAGCTGTAAATAGAGCAGAGGGCGGCGATTACCCGCCGCCCTCTGAAAAAATTGCAGGAAAAACAGGAAATGGGTGTTGACATTCTGCGCGGTACTTGCTATAATAAACAAGCTTGAGTTCCAAGACGAAAGCGCACATGGCCAAGTAGTTCAGTTGGTTAGAACGCCAGCCTGTCACGCTGGAGGTCGAGGGTTCGAGCCCCTTCTTGGTCGCCATATATGCTGCTGTAGCTCAGTAGGTAGAGCGCATCCTTGGTAAGGATGAGGTCGGCGGTTCGAATCCGCCCAGCAGCTCCAAAAGTCCTGTTTTCTATCGAAAACAGGACTTTTTCTTTACTTTTTGACCAATTTAATCTGTGGGTCACGGTGTGGGACAGTTTTGACCCACACCGTGACCCACACGCGGAAATGCGCAGAAAGGGCGAAAAAGGAGCGGAAAGGAAGTTCGGCAATCTATCAGATGGCTTTTGCTACTTTTAATGCACAATATGCGTATTCATTCATCTTTTAATCGCCTAAGTGGAACCTCAAACTGTTCTACCATTTGGTACATAGGTTCTTTCCCCTCAAGGAAGTCTTGATAGTCTGGATACTCTTCGTAAAGCTTCAGCTTTTGAAGGACTTCCCGCGCCGTTTTAGCGCCTACACTCCGACTCCAGCCAGCAAAACCTATTGAATAGTTAATTGTTTCGGGCTTAAATGGCCACGGCCTTTTTACTTCTCGCCGCAAATGAATTTTCCCATTCTCCAATTTTGTTGTAATGTTTGCCCCCTCCAGTGCGACTATAAATTCTTTCATTGTTGGCGAAACATGATTGTCCCATGTCTGTCCAGCCGCCCTCTGTTTTGACGGTTACGGACAAATCACTCAATTAAAAAATATTGCACTGCTATTATGCACCACTGTAACGAGAACGCATTGTATACTCCGTTCCGTTTCGTGTTAGTAGGAAACCAATGGGACTGCCTTGATAAAGGCTGTCAATCCACCGCTGATCGGCACTCCCGATGGGGCTGATGACCCCTTCATATTGAAAGGAAACATCTATTTCCACAATCCAAGTATCTTTGCTGATTTCAGATGGTCTAAGTACGTATATATCCGCGCTTTCTCTGTCCATATCAGTCGTTGGCAGTAGGCGCACTTTGAGATCCCTGTACTCCGTAATCGTAAATGTTCGAGCATCGGAAGGAGTCATCAAGTCGTCGAGGAACGATTTTGCTAATTCGACAGCAGCTTCCTCGGGATAGGTAGTGCTTTCTTCAGAATCTAAGGCTCTCTTTCCGCTTACATAAACGTACAGTTTTGTATTCTCGATGGGAATGGAATACGGCGTTTTAGGTTGAGGATCACTGACGGGTACTTGAGGCAGCGGGACATTGGCAGGCATCTGAATTCTGCGCAACACAAGCAATGCAACTAGCGCACACAGCACTGCAGCAACCATCCAGTGGATATGCTTTCTGCGTATATATTGAGCGAATTTACCATCGTGTGCCATTTGCTAACCTCCTTACCTGTTTCTTCCTACCTTCAGAAACGTGATGACCTAGCGATCTCTTTTTTAGTCGATTCCCCTCACATTCATAAAGCGGTAGTTTTAAGCCCACCGCAAAGGACTGCCTTGCGGTGTAAAGAATACTGTGGATTGGATTTCTTTTCTGCACCTCATTATAATAATACAAACCGCGCGGAAGTAAAAGGGGGTAAATACAAACAAGCCATTTATTTTCCGCCAAGGCTTTCACTACTTGTTTTGTAAACACACGAACACAAGCAATTAGCATACTGCTGGCGGTTTTCACATCCACGCCATTTTGCAGAACTAACGCAGCGAATGTGTACCCTTACGCAAAGTTCTTCCTATGGAACTTGTACGAACGCCATCCAAGTGATATACTTTTTGAAACGCCCCGGAAAGGACTGAGTGTATGGACCGCGCTGCCGACTTGTGGACCTTGGTCAGCAATTTAAAAAATGCCGCTTATGATGAACAGGTACATATTCTGCAAATGCTGGGCGATAAGCTTATCAATGATTGCCGCATCGAGGTCTTTGGCGTGACCATTGAGCCGCTATGGGTAGAGGCCTATTGCTATGACGAAACGCATTTCCCCGACTACAATACCCATCGCAGCCGCAAGCAAAAAAACCGATTTGGACAGATGTATTTCCATGAGCGAGGCTACGGCGGTGTGGATATTTGTTTATCAAATTCGGAGGATTTCTGCCTGTCCTTTCTGCTGAAGGCTACTCTCGCCAACGGGCACTTTCTGACGCAGACGCAGCTTCCGCGCGTATTGTTGAGCACCGGCAAAACGAAAGCGGACTTCGAGCATCTGGAGGACATACTCCACCCTGCGAACGCCCGTCACACCATCTGCCACACGACCCGTGTGAACTTGACCAAGCCCTGTTACAGCGACGCCCCGCTGACCTCATTTGCGCTGGACGCAATTCCCAAGTATGATTTCCGGTTCGCCCGGAAAAACCTTCGAGAGAATGTACGGGCGTACCTGCTGGCCTATATGGCCGCACATCCGGACTGTACCGAACAAGAATGCAGGGAAAAGTGCCGCCGTGTGTTCGGATGGGTGCCCGACCTGGTGCGGACATGGGTGCACAACTGATGCGCAGCTTGTTATTGCTCCGGCTGCCGCAGGAACAGCACACCCAGGGTGCCGGGGCCGCAGTGTGAGGACACAGTACAGCCAGCCTGGGTGACGAATACCTCCTGAAAGGGTGCCAACTCCCGTACCAGCTTCGTCAGTTCCTGTAGGGTGTTCTCCGCCACCTCGCCGGAGTGGGTGATGAAAGCGTGATCAGCCACAACTGTCTTATCCGCCAACCGTTCGGTGATATACTGGCGGTACACCTTTTCCATGGCGCCGCGGTACTTTTTGCAGACTGCCAGCTTGCCCTCCCGCATTTCAAGACAGGGCTTCAGCTTCAGCATATTGGCGCCCAGCGCCGTCACGCCGCTGCAGCGGCCGCCCTTCCACATAAACTCCAGTGTGTCCAGTACGAAGCTGGTGTCGCTGCAGGGTGCCAGGCGGCGCAGCTCCGCGGCGATGTCCGCCGCCGTCATACCGCTGTCCCGTAGCTTGGCCCCCTGTAGTGCCAGCAGCCCGCCGCCGGTGGAGAGCTGGCGGCTGTCCACCACGTGGATCTGTCCCTGGCCCGTCAGCTCCTGTGCCGCCAGTACCGCGTTCTGGCAGGTGCAGGACAGCTCCGAGCTGATGTCGATGTGGACGATGTCATAGCCCTCCGCTAAAAGCGGGGAGAAAAATGCCTTGAACGCTTCTGGACTGATCGCTGTCGTTTTAGGCAGGGTGCCGTTCCGGCGGTAATCGGCGTACAGCTCCGCCGAGGTGTAGTTTCCGTCATCAGGGAAGACACGCCCGCCACTCTGGATAGTCAGGGGTATGGTGCGGATATGGAAGCGCTCCAGCAGCTGGGGCGTCAGGTCACAGGTGCTGTCGTAGGTGATGCAGACAGGTCTGGGCATGGGGTGTTCCTCCTATTTTTCCTATGGTAACGGCAGTATACCGAAGAAACCTCAACGTAAGCTCAATAAATCTCGATTTTTGAGAACAAGTGTGATAAAATCCAAAAAAACACAAGGGAGGGACAGCCATGTTCCGCATTTTGGTGGCCGAGGACGATGACAACGCCAGATTTCTGATGTGCGAGGTGCTGCGGCGTGCCGGGTATGAGCCGTGCCCTGCGCGGGACGGTGTGGAGGCGCTGGAGGTGATGGAACACTACCAGTGCGATCTGGCGGTGGTGGATATCACTATGCCGCGGATGGACGGCATCACCTTCACCCAGACGCTGCGGGAGGGGAACTGCGATCTGCCGGTGCTGATGGTGACGGCCCGCGTGACCCAGGAGGACAAGCGCCGGGGGTTCCGGGCGGGGACGGATGACTATATGGTCAAGCCAGTGGACGAGGAGGAGATGCTTTGGCGTATCGAGGCCCTGCTGCGGCGGTATTGCAGCCGGGCAGACCGACGCTTGACGGTGGGCACCACGGTGCTGGACCGCGGCTCCCTGCAGGTCATCACTCCGCAGAGTACGTGGCAGCTGTCCGCTAAGGAGTTTTTGCTGCTGTATAAGCTGCTGTCTTACCCCCGGACGCTTTTCACAAAACGGCAGCTTATCGACGACATATGGGATCTGGACAGTGATGTGGACGAGCACACTGTGGAGGTTTACATCTCCCGACTGCGAGAGAAATTCCGGGACAACCCGGATTTCGAGCTGCGGACGATTCGGGGATTTGGCTATATGGGGATGCCCCGGGAGGACGGCAATGGCCAGAAATAAGGTGAAAAAAGAAAAGCCGCCTGTCCGGCTGCTGGGCACCATGTTCCTGCTGGTGCTGGGGCTGGTGGCGGTGTATGTGGGGATGGCGTTGGGGATATTTACACTGGTGCAGCGGCTGGTGCATCTGGAGGACGCCAGCTATACGCTGCTGTGGCCCATCCTCATCCTTTCGGTCAGTGCCATCCTGGGCGTACTGCTGGCCATATTCATTTTCCGTGGGTATCTGGCGCCGCTGTCACGGTTGATGCAGGCCACGCAGTCGGTGGCGGAGGGCGATTATACCGTGCGGGTGGATATGCGGGGCGCCCGGGGCGAGGTGGCGGAATATATCCGCAGCTTTAATAAAATGGCGGAGGAACTGTCCAGCGTGGCGCTGCTGCGAATGGACTTTGTGAATACCTTTTCCCACGAGTTCAAAACGCCGCTTATCTCCATCCGGGGATTTGCCAAGCTGCTGCAAAACGACGACCTGACACCGGAGCAGCGGCGGACCTATACGGACACCGTGGTGCAGCAGTCCGAACGGCTGGCTGCCATGAGCACCCACGTTCTGGAGCTGGCCCGGTACGAAAACACCGAGATCGTGTCCGACAAGACGCTGTACAGCCTGGATGAACAGCTCCGCCGGTGTGTGCGCCAGCAGGAGAGGGAGTGGCTGAAAAAGAGCCTGACCGTGGAGGGAGACCTGGATCCGGTGGACTATTACGGCAATGAGGAGCTGGTGGAGCACATCTGGTCTAACCTACTCTCCAACGCTATCCGGTTCACGCCCGCCGGCGGGCAGATCACCGTGGTGCTGCGGCGGGGTGAGGGAGAGGTCACCGTGTCTGTCTCCGATACGGGTATCGGTATGGACGAGGAGACACAGCGGCACATTTTCGACAGGTTCTACCGGGCTGCGCCATACCCGGATGACCGGGGCAACGGCCTGGGCCTCTCCATTGTCCGCCGGGTGGTAACGCTGTGCGGCGGGAGGGTGACGGTGTTCTCCCGCCCTGGAAATGGCTCCACATTTACCGTGACGCTGCCCGCAGAGGAATAACGGTGCGATCCGCCGGATAGTGATGTGTATAAAAAGGCACCTTTGGTTAAACAAGCACCCGCCGCACAAAAGGGAACGACCGCCCATTCGGCGGTCGTTCCCTTTTATCGTGGGGTGGGACAGGCCCCCTGAAATGCCGGAAGCCCGGCCCGGCACAAGGCCGGACCGGGCCCCGGCGCTGGAGGGGACCAGCACCCTTCGCTGAGAGGTCCAGGGGGGGTAAACGCACAAAACGCGGGGAATGTCAGTACAGGGGAATTACGTTATCACTGTGTTATGCTGTGTCAGCCGTTACTTGGCAGCCTTCTTGGCTTCCTTGGCGGCCTTGTCAGCCAGGTAGTACATACCGGGAGTGTTGTAGTACTCCTTCTGCAGGTCCTTCACCTGCTTGCACATCAGCAGCAGGCCGATCATGTTCAGGATGACGATAATAGCCATGAAGCCGTCGGTGATCATGTACATGGTGGTCACGTTGGAGAACGCGCAGGCGATGCCGATGAACAGGGGATACATAAACACCCAGATCTTGGAGAACTTACGGCCGAACAGGATCTCGGCCTGGATCTGGCCGAAGAAGCCGGCGGAAATGATCGTGGAGAACACGAACATGAACACCGTAATGGCGACGAAAATGGCGCCGAAGTTACCGAACACGGACTGGAAAGCAGCCAGGGCCAGCTGGCCGGAGCTCAGACCCTCCTGGGTCCACACGCCGGAGGCCAGAACAGCCAGGGCGGTGATGGTGCAGATAACGATGGTATCCATGAAGACTTCGAAGATACCGAACTGGGCCTGACGGATGGGGTGATCCGTATCGGCGGTGCAGTGACCGGCGATGGTGGAGCCTACGCCCGCCTCATTGGAGTACACGCCGCGGGCAGCGCCCCAACGGATAGCAGCCATGACGGTGGCGCCGGCGAAGCCGCCCACAGCGGCGCGGCCGGTGAAGGCATCCTGGAAGATCATGCCAAAAATAGCGGGGAGCTCGCCCACATGGGCGAAGATGATGACCAGAGCGCCCAGCACGTACAGGCAGGCCATCACGGGCACCAGGATGTCGGTGACGCTGGACACGCGCTTGAAGCCGCCGGCCAGGATAACGCCCACCAAAACGGCAATGATGATGCCGGTGACGGTCTGGTTTGCGCCGAAGACGTTGAACTGCTCAGCAGCGGAAACGCCCTGAGAGGCCAGGGAGGGGACCAGCTCGATCATGAAGAAGAAGGCGTAGCCGACGCCGAACACGACGCCGATCTTCTTGCCCAGACCGCGCAGGTAGTAGGCGGGGCCACCGACCCACTCGCCCACGTCGTTCTTACGACGGTACTTGATGCCCATCGCGACCTCGCAGTACTTGGTGCACATGCCGAAGATAGCCAGGATCCAGATCCAGAACACAGCGCCGGGGCCGCCCAGGGCGATAGCCACGGGCACGCCGACGATGTTGGAAGCGCCGACGGCGCAGGCCAGGGCCGCGAATGCGGCGGAGATGGGACGGACCTTGCCCTCTTCCTTCTTGGCGAACATCTTGCCGAAGGTCTGGCTCATGGCGTAGCCGAAGTGGCGGATCTGGGGGAAGCCCAGATAGATGGTCAGGAACAGGCCGCCGCCGCCGATGAGGATCAAAATGGGAATGCCCCAGAACCAGTTACCAAAATCTTGAATAGCTTGCAGTATAACCATACTTTTCTCCTTTCACGCGAAACAATAGGTGATTTTCTCTGCGATTGCGCTTGTGCGTTTTGCGTTTTGTGCTTGGTGCGTTTTGTGCGTTTTGACAGGGTCTCTCAGCGTAGGGAGGGATAGCTCAGCTCAGCAGACGCTTCACCGCTTCATAGGTGATGTTGGGAACATTTTGGAACGTCTGCCGCATATCCACGCGCTCGGTGAGCATATGTCCGTCGCGGCCGAAGGTACCGATATTGACAACGGGGACGTCGATCTGACGGATCTTATCCACCGGGTGCGTGTATTTCACGCCGTACTGGGGCATGTTCGTCTCCAGCGCCTGGATAGCCAGGGTGTCGTCGCACACGGCCATAAAGCTGGAGTCGGAGATGTAGGGGTAGAACATACGGGTCTTGATCTGGCGCTGGGCCTCGGGCCGCACCACCTCGATAGCGCTCTCCACCGCGTCCAGCAGTGCCTTTTCCTTGGCCGTGCGGCCGGTCATCTCGATACGGGCACTGAAGATGGAGCCGAAGAACACCACCACGGCGGGGGACTTGTCCTCAGACCACTTCCAGGCCTCCTGCACCACACGCAGGCCGAACAGCCGCAGATCCAGCTCAGGATCGTCCTCATGCAGCTTCACGGTGAACTCGTGAATGGCCTTCTTGAATGCCTCGCCGTGCACGGCGGCCAGCTCGTTATAGAACTCGTTCCAGGTGTAGACACGGGTCTTCCAGGGCAGCTGATGGAAGTCCACCTTGCTCAGCTCGCAGAAGCGCTTGTACTGGGCATTCAGGTACTCCACCGTCTCGTCAAAGGCCTCCACAGCCATCTGCTTGCTCTTTTCCAGCACGATGGAAGGACTCCAGCCGTGGGTGAAGAAGTTGTAGTAACCGAAGGCCGTCAGCGCCGTCTGCACGGTGTAGGGGCCCTTGGTGTCCATCTGCTTCAGGGAGATGGGCGGAATGGCCACCTCACCCTGGGCGATGTCGCACAGGTCAGTGTTCAGGGACATCTTGCGCGTGATGTTGGCCAGCACCAGGTTGGGGTCCAGCGCGCTGAAGGCCTGGCCCACATGGGCCTCCTTGCCGAACACGGCGAAGCAGGGCAACAGCTTGCCGATGCTGCCGTAGTAGATGTAGCGGTTCTCGTCGCCGGGGGCGTAGTTGGTGGAGTAGTCCGCGTTGATGCACGCCACATACTCGAAGTGCTCCTTCTCCTTCAGCTCCTCCAGCAGGTCCAGGGCGGTGATGATGCCCTTGGAGTTGTCCTCCTCGTCGCACTCGCCGATAGCCAGCAGGTTGCCGTCCAGCTCCTCGGGATGCTCAGAGAAGTACTGGATCAGGTACATATGGCCTGCCACACCGGACTTCATATCCAGCGCGCCGCGGCCGAACAGATACTCACCGGACTCGATATCGTCAATGACCTCCTGGGGCAGCACGAACGTCTCGCGCAGCTTGGCGGGCAGCTCCTCGCAGCGGAACGCGTACTCGCGGATGGTGCCGAAATCGTCCACGCCCACGGTGTCGATGTGGCCGATGAGGATGACCGTGCGGTTGGAATTGCCCTTGGTGCCCTTCACATAGGCCAGCGTGCTGTGCCGCACCACAAAGTCGTTCTTGGTCTGGAAGCACTTGACCTGCTCGGGATGTGCCTGGAAGTAGGGCAGGGACATATAGAAGTCCTGTATATAGCGGGCCACGGCGCTCTCGCCGCCCGGTTCCTTGTTGATGCTGGGGATGGCGACCATCTCTTCCGTCAACTGCTTGACCTTGTCAAAAGAATTTAATTTCATGTCTTAGCTCCTTTGTTGTGCTGCGCGTATCAGTCGCGGTGATATCTCTCGATGCCGGCCATATAGGTGTTCAGCACCTGGATGTCCTTGATGTCGTTTTCGGGAATGTGGAAGATGTCGCGGTCGATGACCACCATGTCGGCGAACTTGCCGGCCTCGATGGTTCCCATCAGGTCCTGATCGCCGTTGGCGTAGGCCACGTTCTTGCTGTACATACACACCGCATCATACACGGATACCTTCTCGTTGGGGTGATAGCCGCCCACGGGATAGCCGTCCATATCCTGACGGGTCACGGTGGCGTAGATGCCGATCCAGGGATTGAAGCTCTCCACCGGTGCGTCGGAGCCGCCGGCCATGATCAGTCCCGCGTCCAGATACGTCTTCCAGGGATAGCTCAGCACGGCGCGTTCCTTGCCTACGCGCTCCTCGATCCAGTGCAGGTCGGTCATCAGGAACGTGGGCTGGATATCCAGTACGAGAGGCAGCTTCTTCATGCGCTCGATCAGCTCCGGCGTGGCCATCTGGGCGTGGATGATGCGGAAGGGGAGACGCTTGGCCTGCTCCTCCGGCGTCATGCCGTCCTTCAGCCCCTGCTGCAGGCAGTACTCCACCGCGTCCAGAGTGACCTCCAGCGCCTTGTCGCCGATGCAGTGGGTGGCGGGCTGCAAACCGTGGCTGTATGCCTTGTACATTCTCTTGGCCAGGTCCTCGGGGCTGATGACCAGAATACCGGTGTTGCCGGGATCGTCCGCGTAGTCGGTGTACAGCTTGGCGGAACGGGAGCCCAGAGAGCCATCAGAGAAGCTCTTGAAGCTGCCCATACGCGCGGCACGATAGGGATCATTCCGCTGCTCGGGTGTCAGGTTTTCCGGGTCGAACATATAGTCCAGGCACACGGCCATACGCACCGGCAGCTCGCCGCGGTCGCTGCGGGCCACATAGTCGGCGAAGTCCTCGTCATAGTGCCAGATCTCCGCGGCGTAGGTGTGCATCATGGTCACGCCCAGGCTGGAGGCCAGCGCCAGACCCTTCTTCATGCACTTCTCGCGGGTGGCGGGAACCAGGAACGGGTCGGGGATCAGGTTATCATAAATTTTGGAGGCTTGCTCACGGAAAATGCCGTTGGGATTGCCGTCGGCATCCAGCTCCACCAGGCCGCCGGGGCCGTACACGTAGCCGTTGGTAATGTTGGCCTTCTCCAGCGCCATGGTGTTGGCCACCGCCGTGTGCAGGCACACGCGCTTGATGACGATGGGGTGATCGGTGCTGGCCTCATCCAGGTCCAGACGGGTGGGCAGCCGGTCCTCGCAGTCCTTCCACTTGGACTGGTCAAAGTTGGAGCCCTTGATCCACTCGCCCTTGGGCGTCTCCGCCGCGCGGTCACGCAGCAGCTGCAGTGCCTCGGCGCGGGAGGTGGCGCCGCCCAGGTCCACCGTGGTATAAGTCTGGCAGAAAGCGAAGAAGTGCAGGTGGGAGTCGCCCATGCCGGGCAGCACAGTCTTGCCCTGCAGATCAATGCACTTCGCACAGTCAAAGCGCTCCAGCGCCTCTTCCTTTGTGCCCACATAAGCAAATTTGCCGTCCTTCAGCACCACTGCTTCCTTGCAGACGCCCGGCGCTTCCATCGTGTAGATCTTGCCGCCATAAAACAACGTATCAGCTTTGACCTTCATTTTGTACACCTCTCCAATTTCAACGTAGTATTATTGTGATTTTGTACAGTTTTGCGTACGTAAGGTTTACCTTAGTTGCCATTATAACGGAAAATGGACCGGGTGGCAATTTGTCGCCTGTTCCCCCTGCGGAACAATTTGTGCAAATTATGTTTCCTGAACGGAACGTTTGTTGACATATTTGACGTATTTTGCTATAATCGTTAAAAACCAGCGCAAAAATGAGCCTGAATTGATTTTGAGGAAATCGCCTATGGACACTGCAAGAGAAAATATCACAAGAGAAGTCGGCAGCCGCATCCGCTACGCCCGCAAAAGCCGGGGTATGTCGATGGACGAGCTGGCTCAGGCCATCTACAAGACCCGTTCGGCCATCTCCAAGTACGAGAACGGACAGATCTCCGTGGATATTGCCACGCTTTACGACATCGCCAACGCCCTGAAGGTCAGCATCTATGATCTGTTGTACCGCAATACACCGGATATTGACCAGGAGTACAACGCGGAGGTGCCCGCCTTTTTCCGGGAGGTCTCCCAATTATATATGTACTTCTTCGACGGCCGGGTCAACCGCGCCCAGTGCACCGTGATCGATATATTCCCCACGGAGGAGAGCAGCACGGCCGAGGGGCTCATGTACATGAACATCAAGGACCTGGCCCACTACCGGGTCTGTGAGAGCACCTACCACGGCACCCTGACCCACTACGAGGCGTTCAGCGCCATGCTGTTCCAGAATGACGATATGCCCATGGACAAATACCAGATCGGCATTCCCCAACCCTACATGGATGACGACCGGAAGTGGGTGCTGACCTATGGTATCTCCTGCCGCCCGCTGATGCCTTCCGCCGCCAAGCGCCTTCTCAGCAAAACACCGCTTTCCATCGACAAGGCGCTGGTCCAGGAGCTGAAGATATCCAAGGAGGATATCCGCCTGATGAAGCATTATAATATGTTCGTCATGGTGTAGCCGGCATCGCCTTCTGTATATGTATGAACAGTCTTACCCGAAAAGGACGCCCCGGCGTCCTTTTTCCATAGGGAAACACGTTTTTTGAAAAAATTTTCGGTTTTCCTGTCCGCATTTGCTCCGCTGCGGCGTTTATATAGTGATGACACAGGGCGGCCGCCTGTGTTATGATGAATGCAACAAGCTGCGGGGAGGTGGGCGTTTGACGGTGTGCATGACGGCGCTGGAGAGCGCGGAGGAGCGGCGGCTCTTTGAGGACGTATACCGCGCCTGCTGCGGGCGGATGCTGGCGTTGGCGCGGCGGAGGCTGTCCGCTCAGGCGGACGCCGAGGACGCGGTGCAGAAATCGTTCCTGGCACTGGCGGAGCGCTTTTCCCGGCTGGCGAAGCTGCCGGAGACGCAGCTGGAGGCCTATCTGGTGGTGACCGTGGAGCGCAAATGCATCGACATCCTGCGGCAGCAGGCCCGCCGTGACGGCGTGCCCTTTGACGAGAACACCGTTCTGGTCACGCCACCGCCTTGCGGCGACCCGGTGGCCGACGCTATGGGGCGCTTGCCGCCCCGCTGCCGCGAGGCGCTGCTGCTGCGCTACGGCTGCGGCTACAGCACCCGTGAGACGGCGTCCCTGCTGGAGCTGTCCTTTGCCGCGGCCCAGAAGCTTCTGCAGCGGGCTAAGGCCGCGCTGCGGCAGGAGCTGGAAAAGGAAGGATTGACTGTATGACAGATATCACATACGAACGTGCGCTGCGGCAGGGCGCGCAGCGGATGGCGGCACTGCTGGCATCTGAGCTGCCGGAGACCGGCGCCCCGCCTTCGCCGGAGTTCACCCGGCGGATGGAGCCGGTGGTACAACAGGGCGCGCGGCGGCAGAGCCGCCGGAGAATGTGGCAGAGAACAGCGGCCGCGCTGGTGACGGTGTGCCTGTCCTGCGGGGTAATACTGGCGGCCAGTCCAGTGGCGCGGGCGGCGGTGAGCCGCTGGTTCGTGCAGATAACGGAGCTGGTGACAGCCTACCGCATCACCCCGGCGGACGCCGGGGGCACGGTGCAGGACTACACCCCCACCGCCCCGCTGGGCTATGTCCTGTCGGGCGACTTTACCGGCAGGGAGAACGGCATCCGGGTCATGCGCTGGACGTCCTCACACGGCGATCTGCTGTTTGAGGCCGTGCCCATGACCGGCGACGAGCCTATCAGCGTGGAGCTGCGAAGCAACAGCACCGGCGGCCTTTTCTCCACGGAGACGGGGCAGCGTCCCACGGGCGGGGCGGGCGAGCCGGAGGACTACGAGACGGAGAATGTGACCGTACATGGCCTGTCCGCGCAGCTGTACCGCATATTGCCCGCGGAGGGCACTTCTCCGCAGGTGCAGCACGGCTGCGGCCTGTGGTTCTATCGGGGAAGCGACCCCGTGCATTTCCATCAGGTGTCCATCCCGGAGGGCGCTGCGGCGCTGGTATGGGTGGACGAGCGAGCCAACTGCCTGTTCCTGCTGATCGGCGGTCAGTCCCGGCAGGAGCTGGTGTCCACGGCAGAGAGCATGTATGAGAGCGAAAGGAGCTAAGACCATGAAAAAAATCACCGTTATCGCGTGCCTGCTGGCGCTGCTGACGCTGAGCGCCTGCGGCGCACAGACGCTGCCCGCCGATGAAGGCGACGTGCCGCCGGTGGAGGGCATTTCCCAGACGCAGGAGGACGGGCAGACCGGCACGAAGGTGGTCTATATCCCCATGTGGATGCAGGACTACTCCGTGGTGTACTACGACGCCCACCTGAACCGCACTGTGGAAAGCGGCGGCGACCTGACCGAGGAGGAGATCAACAGCCGGGAGGACATCTTCCCGGAGGAGATGTACACCATAGCGGCGGAGCCCAACACCAAGGTGGAGTATGACCTCCACGGGTTTATCCAGAATATCTACTACCGGGGCGGCGACGGGGCGTATTATCTCGACCCGGCTACCGCCGCGGCCATGCAGCCCTGATGCGCTGAGCGCAAAGGCCCGCCCCGCAGGGGCGGGCCTTTTTGTGCCTCCTTATTGCTGTGCCAGCGCTGCGGCCACAAAGCCGCGGAACAGGGGATGGGGCCGGTCCGGCCGGCTCTTGAACTCCGGGTGGAACTGGCAGCCCACGAACCACGGATGGTCCGGTATCTCCACCATCTCCACCAGACGGCCATCCGGCGACGTACCCGCCACCCGCAGGCCCACGGCCTCCAGCTCCGGCCGGAACACGTTGCTGCACTCATACCGGTGACGGTGGCGTTCCCATATCTCCCGCTGGCCGTAGGCCTCCCGGGCCTTTGTTCCCTCCGCCAGCACGCAGGGATACTTGCCAAGCCGCATGGTGCCGCCCTTGGCGGTCACGCCCACCTGGTCCGGCATCAGGTCGATGACCGGATGTGCCGTCACGGCGCTGAACTCTGCACTGTGGGCATCCGCCCACCCGGCTGCGTGCCGCGCAAATTCGATGACCGCAATCTGCATCCCCAGGCAGATGCCCAGATAGGGGATACCCTTCTCCCGCGCGTACTGCGCCGCCAGGATCATCCCCTCAATGCCCCGGTCACCGAAGCCGCCGGGCACCAATATGCCGCTGCACCCGCAGAGCGTTTCCGTGAGGTTTTCCGCCGTCAGGTGCTGTGAGTCCACCCACCGGATGTCCACCTGTGCGCCGCAGGCGGTGCCCGCGTGGAACAGGGACTCCGCCACGCTGAGATAGGCGTCGTGCAGCTCCGTGTATTTGCCCACCAGCGCGATGGTCACATGATGCTGCTCCGCCGCGTGTATCTGCGTCACCAGATCTTGCCAGTGCCGCATATCCGGCTCGCCGGCGCCCAGTCCCAGCTTGCGGCACACCACCCGGCACAGCCCCTCCCGCTCCAGCAGCAGGGGCACCTCATACAGGGTGGACGCCGTCAGGTTGGGGATGACGCAGTCCTCACTGACATTGCAGAACAGTGCGATCTTCTTCCGCATGTCCTCCGGCAGCGGGCTGTCGGTGCGGCACACCAGGATATCCGGCTGGATTCCCACGCTCAGCAGCTCCTTCACGGAGTGCTGTGTGGGCTTGCTCTTCAGCTCGCCGCTGCCGGGGATGGAGACCACCAGCGGCACGTGGATATACAGCACGTTTTCCCGTCCCTGCTCCGCCGCCACCTGACGGATGGCCTCCAGATACGGCTGGCTCTCGATGTCACCCACCGTGCCGCCGATCTCCGCGATGACCACGTCCGTCTGTCCGTCATCCATGGCGTACAACCGCCGCTTGATCTCGTCGGTCACATGGGGGATGATCTGCACCGTGCCGCCCAGATAGCCGCCCTGCCGTTCCCGGTTCAGCACCGACCAGAAGATCTTTCCGGAGGAAACGGAGCTGTCGCCGGTCAGCGCCTCATCCACGAAGCGCTCATAGTGCCCCAGGTCCAGATCCGTCTCCGCCCCATCGTCGGTGACGAACACCTCACCATGCTGGTAGGGACTCATGGTCCCCGGGTCTACATTCAGGTACGGATCGAACTTCTGGTTTCGCACCCGCAGACCGCACTGCTTCAGCAGCCGCCCCAGCGATGCCGCGCAGATGCCCTTTCCCAGCCCGGACACCACGCCGCCGGTCACAAAAATATACTTCATCCCACGATCTCCCCTGTAAAAAATATGCTCCGATGGTACACCCCCATACCTCCGCTGTCAACGGTGCAAAACGCAGATATTTCATCGGAATTATCATATAATATATAGAATTAGGGAGAAATTGTTGCAGAAGCGAAAGTTCTTCTTGCATTGGCGGGCGGATGGTGGTATGGTAGTATTGGACTCACCTTAGGGGAGGTTCCTCACAGGAAAAAATAAGCACCCGGAGGCTTATGCCTCCGGGTGCTTCTGCTTATGTCTCGTCGGTGATCTCGCCGCCGGACGCTTCCCGCCGGACCACCTTGATCTCGCAAGTGCGGTGGTTGTCCACCCGCGTCACCAGCACGTCCAGATCCTGGCAGCTGAACCGGTCGCCTACTTCCGGCACCCGGTCGCACTGCTCCATCACCCAGCCGCTGACGGACGTCATCTCCGTCTCCTCGTTCAGATGGAAGAACTCGGCAAAATCGTCAAAGTCCATGGCCGCGTCCACCAGATAGGTGTCCTTGTCCACCTTGCGGATAAAGACCTCCTCCTCATCGTGCTCGTCCCAGATCTCGCCCACCAGCTCCTCCAGAATGTCCTCCATGGTCACGATGCCGCAGGTGCCGCCGTACTCGTCCACCACCACGGCCACCTGGGTCTTGGCCAGCTGCAATTTTTTCAGCAGCAGACTGATGGGCTCGTTTTCCAGCACGAACATGACCGGGGAGAGTATCTCTTCCAGCGGCTTGTCCGTCACGCCGCAGCCCACATAAAAGTCCTTCTGGTGTATGGTGCCGATAATATGGTCGATGTCCTCCCGATAGATCAGCAGCCGGGAATACTTCGTCTGGGTGAACAGGTCCGCCACCTCTTCCTTGGTGGCGTCCACCGGCAGTGCCGCCAGGTCCACCCGATGGATGAGGATGTCCTGCGCCTCCTGCTCGGAAAAGCCGATGGCGTTCTTCAGCAGGTCGCCCTCGTCCTTGTCGATGCTGCCCTCCTGCTGCACCTCGTTCACCAGCATCAGCAGCTCCTCCGGGGACATTTTGTTGTCCCCATCCAGATGGAACATCCTGGCCAGCAGCTTTTTCCACAGGGAAAACAGCGCGTTCAGCGGCATCAGCAGCCAGATCAGGCACCGCAGAAACGGTGCGGCTGTCATGGCCCAGTTCTCGGCGCAGTCCTTGGCGATGCTCTTGGGGGAGATCTCGCCGAAGATCAGCACCACCACCGTTACCACGATGGTGGACAGCGTAGCGCCGGCATCGCCGAAGCTTTTGACGAACAGTGCCGTGGCCAGGGATGCCATGGCAATGTTCACGATGTTGTTGCCGATGAGAATGGTGGACAGCAGCTTGTCATAGCGCTCCAGCAGCCGGCACGCCAGCGCGGCACGGCTGTTGCCTTTTTCCGCCAGCATTTTCAGCCGCGTGACATTGGCTGAGGAGAACGCCGTCTCCGTGGCCGAGAAATAGGCGGACAGCAGCAGGCATACCGCCATAATAATGATATATGTAGTCGTTGACACGATCAATAGCTCCTTTTTCTGTCATCTGTTTCTGTGATCCACACTGGTCTAAAGGCGCAAAAAAGCACGTCTGCCCCGCGTCAGGCGGCGCAGATATGCCGCAAAAAACAGATGGCAGCCCGGCAAGTTCCCGGGATGGTCGCCGCTGTCGGTATCCATATCGCCCTGTATCCTCCTTTTGATATAAATCTTACCTATTATATACAAAACCACCCACCCTGTCAAGTCCGCCCTTTTCCGCAGAGCACGGAGCTGACTGGACAGCAAAAGGGCTTCCCTGTGGGAAGCCCTTTTGAATGCGCGTGTGCGCTACAGCGCCCGCAAAAACTCAGGCTTCAGGTCCCGGCGACCGTCCAGCGCCGCGGCGATCTGCGCCAGCAGCGCCTTCCGGTCGCCGTTCAGTGTGCCCTTCAGCGTCAGATAGTTGCTGGCATGGTTGGCGCGGAACACGGTTCCTTCGCTGTCCACGTGCTGTAAAAACAGCTCTGTTTCCTTCAGTACCTCCAGGGGGCTGAGCAGCGTAAAGCTGCCCTCCCGCACCCAGGCCTCCAGCGGCGTTCCCGGCTCCACCATCAGCGTCAGCAGACCCAGATAGTCCGGCTTCATTTCGCTGACGGCTCTGGCCGTGTCCGCGGCGTGCTCCCGCCAGTGTGCCACGCTCCCCAGCCCGGAGATGGCCGTCACCGACAGCGCCAGCCCGCACCGCCGGGCCTTCTGCCCCGCCGCCACGATCTCCGCCGCTGTGTGGCCCTTCTGCATCTTCTCCAGCACCGCGTCGCACCCGGACTCCAGCCCCATATACACCATCTGCAGGCCCTTGCTCCGCAGCAGGCGCAGCTCGTCCTCGGATTTGATCTGCAGGCTGGTGGGGGAGGCGTAGCATGTTACCCGCTGGCACTCCGGAAACAGCCCATAGACCAGCCCCAGTATCTCCACCAGGTCGCCGGTCCTCCGCATCAGTGCGTCCCCATCCGCCAGAAAGACCCGTTCCACCCGGCGGTATACCCGCCGCGCCAGCTCAAAGTCCTCCCGTATCTCATCCATGGGCCGCATGGCAAAGTGCTTGTCGTCGTACATATCACAGAAGGCGCACCTGTTGTGGCTGCACCCGTAGGTCACCTGCACGATCAGGCTGTACGCCTCGCTGGGCGGTCGGTATACCTTTCCCTTATAACGCATGGTCATCACTCCTTTTGCTGTATTATGCCATACTTTGAACGCTTTGAAAAGGGGGCATATTCCAGCCCCGCCCCACATAGGCTGTGACATCTCAACAAACGAGGTGTACTATGGAGCTGAATTACAACCGCGTGGAGCTGCGGGGCGTGGCCGAGGACGCGCCGTTGCTGTCCCATGTGAACCACGGCTGTGCGTTCTACCGCTTTACCCTGTCCGTCCTGCGCCTGTCCGGTCAGGCGGACAAGCTGCCCGTCATCGTCCCCCGGCCGCTTCTGCTGCTGACGCCGGTGTCCCCCGGCGACGGCGTACATATCACCGGCCAGCTGCGTTCCTTCAACAACAAAAGCGGCCAGGGCAGCCGTTTGGTCATCTCCACCTTCGCCCAAACGCTGACCCATGACGCCGGCGAACCGCTGAACCGCATTTTCCTCAGCGGCGTGCTGTGCAAGCAGCCCGCCCTCCGCCGTACGCCCCTTGGCCGCGAGATATGCGACATGATTCTGGCGGTGAACCGCCGCTACGGCCGCGCCGACTACCTGCCCTGCATCGCCTGGGGCGCCGTGGCTCAGCAGGTGTCCCTGCTGCACACCGGCGCCCGGCTCACCGCCGAGGGGCGGGTCCAGAGCCGTGTCTACTCCAAAACGGAGAACGGCGTCACCACCGACCGCACTGCCTACGAGGTGTCCATCATGCGTCCGGCGGACCGGACGGAATTCCCGGAATAACGCACTTCCTCCGTCCATTCCCGCCCATTCTGCGGCACTGTCCGCGCCGAAAAACCGGCATTCTCCCTGTTGCGCCCCGGCTGGTATTATGGTAAAATTCCTGTAAAGAAGTATGTTACAAGGAGAGCCTCCATGCGCCATTCCAGCCATCTGCATCTGCATTTCCACACCCACCACCGCGCCGCCCGTTATGACGTGGACATGACCAAGGGCGGCATCACAAAGCATCTGATCAACTTTGCCCTGCCGCTGATGGTGGGCAATCTTTTTCAGCAGCTCTACAACATGGTGGATACCTGGGTGGTGGGCAACTACGTCAGCAACGAGGCCTTTTCCGCCGTGGGCACCGTCACCCCTATTATCAACACGCTTATCGGCTTTTTCCTGGGATTGTCCAGCGGTGCCGGCGTGGTCATCAGCCAGTATTACGGCGCCGGCCGCGAGGATAAGGTCCGCCAGGCGGTCCACACTTCCCTGGTGCTGACGCTGCTGATGGGCGCGGTCTTCACCGCCGCCGGCATCGCCATGACGCCCCTGATGCTCCGCCTGATGAAGACCCCCGCCGAGGTGGCACCGGAGCAGACCACCTACCTGACCATCTACTTCGCCGGCGTCATGGGACTGCTGCTCTACAACATGGGCTCCGGCATCCTCCGCGCCGTGGGCGATTCCCGCCGCCCCTTCTATTTCCTGCTGGTGTCCGCCGTGCTGAACACGGGATTGGACCTGCTCTTCGTGCTGAAATTCGGCATGGGCGTGGAGGGCGTGGCCTACGCCACCATCATCGCTCAGGCGGTGTCCGCCGCGCTGACCATCTGGGTGCTCATGCGCACCGCCGGCTGTATCCGCGTGGAGCTCCGCGCCCTGCGTATGACCTGGTCCGTCCTCCGTCAGATCGTGTCCGTGGGTATACCCGCCGCCCTGCAAATGGCCATCACCGCCTTCTCCAACGTGTTCGTCCAGGGCTATATCAACTATTTCGGCCCGGATTGTATGTCCGGCTGGACGGCCTATACCAAGGTGGACCAGCTGGTGATCCTGCCGGTCCAGTCCATCGCCATGGCCGGCACCACCTTCGTGGGCCAGAACCTGGGCGTGGGCGATACGGCCCGGGCCAAGAAGGGCGTCCGCACGGCGCTGTACCTGTCCTTCGCCGTCACGGCGGTGCTGTTGGTGCCGGTACTGCTGTTGGCCCCGGACCTGACGGCGTTCTTCAACAGCAAGGCCGAGGTGGTGTCCTATGGCGCGCTGCTGCTGCGGCTGCTGTCACCCTTCTATTTCTTCTTCTGCATCAACCAGATCTACTCCGCCGCCCTCCGCGGCGCGGGCAACAGCCAGGTGCCCATGTGGATCATGCTGGGCTCCTTCGTGGTCTTCCGCCAGATATACCTCTACATCGTGGCCAACTATGTCTCCAACGAGATCATCCCCATCGCCATGAGCTACCCCGCCGGCTGGTTCGTGTGCAGCGTGGCCACGCTCATCTACTACCGCTTCTGTAAATTCGACAGCCATCGGCTGGTGGAGGACGTATGATGGATAAGTGTGAGACCTGCGTGTGGTACGTCTATGACGAGGACTATGACGATTATATCTGTGACATGGATCTGGACGAGGACGAGCTGGCCCGCTTCCTGGCCGCCGATACCCAATCCTGTCCCTATTGGCGCCCCGGCGACGACTATATCACCGCGCGAAAGCAATAAAAAGCACCCCCGGACTACCGGGGGTGCCTGCTTGTTCCGCAGAAAACAGGAAACACCACCCATTGGGTGGTGTTTCCTGTTTTCTGCGGTGCCGCGTCAGGCCTCACGCTTGCGGCGGCGCAGCAGCGCCGCGGTGCCGGTGTAGCTTATCAGCGCCGTTACCGCGTAGGGCGGCAGTTCCACGTCCACCAGCGTCTTTCTGCCAGCAGAATGTAGTAAGCTTTGCGTTCGAGCCTTCACTGACATTGGGCGAGCTACTGTAGTTTCAAGTCTGCCCGCTGGGAAGCTTCGACCAGTCCGGCGTATAGGCGTGCTTGCCGGTGTCCGCATACGGCAGCGTAAGCGCGACGGTGTCAAGACTGTCGCGCCAATTCTGAAGCGTGAAGATTTGACTGCGGCAGCGTGGACGGCATCTTCGGAAGCAAGACAAAGGCTGCCGTGCTGGCGTTCCAGAAGGCCAACGGTCTGGGTGTGGACGGTATCGTCGGCCCCCTGACGTGGGCAAAGCTGGGCTAAACGACACGGACGGACGAATTGTCTGCATAGAATAGAACCAATACCGCACGAGGGGGACGGGTTTCCGCCCCCTCCTTTTCAACGGTTTCAACGGGCAGTGCGCTCCGCATAAGGCTAAAAACAAGGCTAAAGCCGGCTTTCGGGCATGAAAAAACTCCCGAAACACAGGTGTTTCGGGAGTTTTGGTTGGAGGTGACACCCGGATTTGAACCGGGGAATGAGGGTTTTGCAGACCCTTGCCTTACCACTTGGCTATGTCACCGTGTCAGCGAAAATCATTATACTATATACCGCCGGTCCTTGTCAAGAGTGAAATGCCCGTTGAAAGGGGATTTCTTTCATTACTTTTTGTGTTACTTCACGGTCGTCTTTGCTGCAGCCTCAGAAAAAACTGCAAAAAGAAATAGAACAAATGTTGCAATGCGCGAAAGGGTGTGATATAATAGAGCCGGAAGAACAGCGGACGCGGCGCACATACAAAAAACGGACCTGCGCCGACACGGGGCGCGTGAAAGGGGCATGGCTATGGCGAAGATGACCAGAATGCAGCAGAAGATCTACGACTACATCGCCCAGGCACTGCGGGAGCAGGGGTATCCCCCCTCGGTGCGGGAGATCGGCGAGGCGGTGGGACTGAAATCGCCGTCCACGGTGCATTTCCACCTGAAGCATATGGAGGAGCTGGGCGTGCTGACCAAGGGGGCCGGCAAGGGCCGGGCCCTGACGCTGGCGCAGTCCATGCAGGGGGAAATGCCTGACGGCGCGCCCGTGCAGGAGGAGGCGGCACCGGCGGCGGACCGCATCCCCGTGGTGGGCAGCGTGGCCGCGGGCAGCCCCATATTGGCGGAGGAGTGCATTGAGGACTATCTGACCTTCGACACCGGCGGACGCGAGGGGGAGTACTTTGCCCTGCGGGTGCGGGGCGAGTCCATGCTGAACGCGGGCATCCTGCCGGACGACCTGGTGGTGGTGCACCGCCAGCCCACGGCACACAACGGCGAGATCGTGGTGGCGCTGCTGGGGGACGAGGCCACGGTGAAGCGGCTGAGCCGCCGGAACGGCGAGGTGTGGCTGCTGCCGGAGAACGAGAACTACCGGCCCATCGACGGCCGCGAGGCCACGCTGCTGGGCAAGGTCACCGCCGTGGTGCGGGAGTATAACTGAACACAAAAAGAGACGGCACTGCTGTCTCTTTTGGGCGTCAGGGGGGTGTTTTGCACGATTTCCATTACCGGAAATGGCAAAAAAACGGAAATTTTCCACAAAAAGGCTGGACAAACGGTGTGACTGTGCTATAATCTGACTATCCGCAGAGGTACCTCTGCATTTGCGTTTTAACCTCCATTAAAACGAGTGTGTCTGCGGAAATCTAAAACAAATGGGGTTTGAGACATGAAGAAATTGTTGGCAACCATTCTGGCGCTGATGATGGCGCTGGGCGTCACCACGATGGCGTGGGCGGAGGAAGACTGGACAGGCTCCGGTACGGAGGCTGACCCGTATGTGATCACGACCGAGGCGGGGCTGAATAAGCTGGCCACGAACGTGAACAACGGTGAACTGTACAGCGGCAAGTATTTCAAACTGGGCGCGAGCATCACTGTGACGGACTGGACGCCCATCGGACAGAAGGGCAGCGAAACTAATAAGTTTGCCGGTACCTTTGACGGCAACGGCCAGACGGTGACTATCAATGGCATCAAAAGTGATCTCGATTCCGCTTTCGGCGGCTATGCTGGTTTCTTCGGCGCGGTTAAGGACGCGACTATCAAGAACCTGACGGTGGCCGGCACTATCAACGGGTCTGATGTTGCGGGTGTGGTCGCACGATTGGACGGTGCAAGCAAAGTTATCAACTGCATCAATAAAGCGAATGTAACAGGTACCAGCAAGGCAGCGGGTATTACCGTTAAAATTGATGGCGCCAATGTGGTCATTGATGACTGTACGAACGATGGCGAGATTAAATGCAATACAGTAAACGGGGCTGCCGGTATTGTGGTATATGCCCAGGGGGCGAATTTTACCATTAACGGCTGTACGAACAATGGGAAGATCAGTGGCCCATTTGTCGGAGGTGTTGTGTTCAATGTCAGTGACAGCGGCAGTGGTATCGTCAAAAACTGCGTGAATAATGGTTCGGTCCATTCGACAAATGCGGGACAGAATATTATGACCGCAGGTATTGTGTCGGTGAACTCGAAAGGGCATGAACTGAAGATTGTGAATTGCAGCAATACGGGCGTGATTGAGGGTGAGAACTGCTCTGCTATTTGCTACAGTGAGTATACTAATGATGCGTCCGCGCCGAATACCAACAGCGGCGAGATAAAGGCTACCGTGAGCCGGACTATTTCTGAAAGTACGGCTGTACTCAACGGTGATATGAGAATTGGTCTGACGATTCATCCCTATGCAGCGGTCACGATAAACAGCGGGAATTACAGCGGCAGTATTGAAAGTAAGGGCAGTTTGACCGTAGCCGGTGGCACGTTCATCAATGGTGGAAACTTCTACAGCAGTGGTACGCTGGTCATCAACAACGGTACGTTCGCACGAGGCGTTTCTGTGCAGACCGGTACCGCGACCATCAATGATGGAGATTTCAAAACGGATGTGAGTTGCGCCGGTGATGGCAAATTGACCATCAATGGCGGTAAGTTTGCCGGTGAGATACACGCCGACGGTAAAAGTACAGTGAACATCAACGGCGGTGAGTTTACTTTCAATACGGATACCAACGAAGTGATCGACATCAGAACTGCGACGGCCAAGGTGACGATCTCCAATGGTGTGTTTGCGCAGGAGAACGCAAACCGTTTCTGCCCCAACAATAAGGACAGACTGACTGTTACCGGAGGTACGTTCGTGTCTGATGCCATGGTGACGGCGTTGATGGGTGAGACTATCAATGCGCCGCAGGCTACCGTGGTCGATGGGAACAAGACCATGATCGCGGTGGGCAGCGCGGCGATCGCGTCCGCGGCCAACAGTGGCAAGAAGGTGACTGTAACCAAGGGCGGCGAGATCACCGGCATTAACGCGAATGTCAAGATCACCGTTGCCGATGGTGTGGGTGATGTGACGGTCAACGGGAAAAAGGTGTCGTCCGGCGAGTACACCGTACCGGAGGAGCAGAAGCCGTCCAACAACTACTACTATTATTCTCCCTCCACCACTACTACCGATACCACCAAGGGTTCTCCCAAGACGTTTGACGCGGGTATCGGCGTGTACGCCGTGACGGCGGTGCTGTCCGTGACCGGCATGGCGTGGACCGCTAAAAAGCGCGAGGACTGAGTTTCTCCCGCGGCGGTCCTACCCCGCCGACGCATGAGAATAAAGAAGAAAGACCGGCGAGAGCCGGTCTTTCTTTTTTGGAGGGTGAGCTGGGGGCTGTCAGATGACGTGGTATTCCTTCAGGAGCTTTTCGATATCGGTGTTTTCGATCTTACTGAGGGCTTTCTTGACGGCCAGCTTTTCCATCAGGCCCAGCTCCATGTCGGTGGCCTTCTTGCCGTCCCGCAGCTTCACGGTGGCGTTCAGCAGGTCGCGGACGTCATAGACGCTGCCCCAGACCTCGGGCACGCCGCGGTCCACGTTCAGCAGGGTGTAGACGGCCTCCATGCCGGTGCGCATGGAATACTCGGTGGTGAAGATGGTGTCGCGGGGCGTCTCGGCAAACTGACCGAGGAAGGCGAAGTTCACGCTGCCGTCGGGCACCACATTGGGCCGGTCGCCGTAGGCGCGGGGCATGAAGAACGCATCGATATAGGGCATCATCACGGGTACGGTGTTGGCGCTGTTGGACGCCAGATCCTCGATCTGATCCTCGGGCACGCCGATGTGGTACAGCCACTCCATGCAGATCTCCTTGCCGGTGCACGCCCGCATGGGCTTTTTCACATAGTCGCCGGGCTTGTCGGTGAACAGGGAGTACAACCACACCAGGCAGTGGTCCTTGGGCTGGTCGCGGAACTGGGGCTGGCGGTTGATGGTCCAGCTCATGAGCCAGCTGGAGTCCTTGACGGTGACGATGCCGCCGGTGACCACATGGCCGGTGAAGGGGTCGCGCTTGCAGATGTTCTTGATATAGGGGATGATCTTCTGGTCCAAAGTCTCCACGGTGGCGCTCATCCAGTTGGTCTGCTCGGGGTCATGGCAGAACTTGTCGGGATGGCCAAAGGCAGGGTCCTGTGCGGCGATCTTGCGCCACATATCCCAGCCGCCGCCGGGCTTCAGCTCGGTGTTGTAGGCGGCGGGCTTATCCTGACTGCCCATGGAGGAGTTCTCCACGCAGCCGCCGTTGGTGATGAACACCAGATCGTTCTCCGTCAGGTCGATGGCGCCGGGCTCGTTGTTCTCGATGACATCGATGCGCTTGGCCAGCTTGTGGGCGGGATCGGAGCAGTCGAACTCCACGTTGGTGACCTGCACGCCGTAATGGAACCGGACGTTGTGGCTCTCCAGATACTTCACCATGGGCAGGATCATGGACTCATACTGGTTGTACTTGGTGAAGCGCAGGGCGGTGAAGTCGGGCAGGCCGCCGATGTGGTGGATATAGCGCTGGATATACAGCTTCATCTCCAGCGCACTGTGCCAGTTCTCAAAGGCGAACATGGTGCGCCAGTACAGCCAGAAGTTGGAGTTCAGCACTTCGTCATCGAAGAAGTCGGTGATCTTCTTGTCCTGCAGGTCCTCGTTGGGGGTGAAGAACAGCTTCATGATCTCCATGGCGCCCTTGTCGGAGATGTCGAACTTGCCGTCGGTATGGGCGTCCTGACCGCGGTCAACGGTGGCGCGGCACAGGGAATAGTTGGGGTCCTCCTTGTTGAGCCAGTAGTACTCGTCCAGAACGCTGACACCCTCCGTTTCGATGGAGGGGATGGAACGGAACAGGTCCCACATGACCTCGAAATGGTTGTCCATCTCGCGGCCGCCGCGCATGACGTAGCCCAGGTTCTCGAACTTATAGCCGTCGCAGGCGCCGCCGGGCAGGCTGCCCTTTTCCAGAATGTGGATGTGCTCGCCCTTCATCTGGCCGTCGCGGACCAGATAGCAGGCGGCGGTCAGGGCAGCCAGACCGCTGCCAACGATATAGGCGGATTTGTTGTCCACGCCCTCGGGCTTTTTGGGACGGGCAAAGGCTTCATAGTTACCGCTGGAATAATACATAAATAAACTCCTTTCAAGTATCCACTGTATGTTTTCCTTTGATGATGAAAGCATACATCTGAATGAATATTTGTTCAATAAGCAGAAAAACCCCGGTGATAAATTTTTTATCACCGGGGCGGCAGGTGTTCAGTTTTTTATCATTTGGCCTCGTTTGATAAGGGCTTGTCGGTACGCAGACGCGCCAGCGCGGCGTCGACGCTGCCGTGGATGACCTGGTCCAGCCGTTCCACGATCAGATGGGGATCGCCCTTCATGTCGGATCTGATCCAGTCCAGCATCAGGCCTACGAACATATACTTGTACAGCGTGGCGATGAAGGCCTTATCCTCCGGCCGGACGGACATTCCCCGGGCCTGCTCCTCCACCACGCCCTCCAGCAGGTCGTAGGTCAGCTTGTAGAGATAGTTCTCCACCTGCTCCCGGCTGACAGAGCGATAGACGTTCAGAATGAAGGGCTTATTCTCCTGCACGGCCTCGAAGATCTGCAGAAGGCCCTGCTGCCACGTCTCGTAGGTCTTTTTGCCCGCCAGAGCGCGGCTGGCGTCCTCCTGACAGCTCCATTCCACCAGATCATAGATGTCCTTGAAGTGATAGTAAAACGTCATGCGGTTGATACCGCAGTCATCGGTGATGTCGCTGACGGTGATCTTATGCAGGGGCTTTTCCAGCAGCAGCTTTTTCAGCGACGCCTCCAGCGCCCGCTTGGTGACTTGTGACATGGCATACGCTCCTTTTATGCGTCCAGCCGGACGGACCAGCCGCCCAGGGGGGAGAGGGGGGCCGTCTCCGTGGGGGACAGACCCTGCACCACGCCCTCGGTGGTGACAACGGATACGGACTTAAAGCAGATGGGGGCGAAGGGGGCGGTGTCCAGCAGCTGCTGCCACAGGGCCACCAGGTTCGCGTCAGCGCCATTGGATCGATAGGCCTGCAGCAGCCGGTCGGTAGTCTCATCGGACCAGCCGCCGTAGTTGAGGCTACCCTCGGTGGACAACAGGGCCGTCAGGTCCCAGTCGGCGGTCAGGCGGCATTCACCGTAATAGAGATCAAAGTCACCGCTTTCCAGCCGGGTGAGGAACGTGTCCCAGGGGACAGCCTCCACGGTGACGGTCAGGCGTGCGGTATTGAGGTACATGGCGATCTCCTGGGCGGCGGAGACCTTGAAGCTGCTCTCCTCATTGACCAGAAGCGTCAGCGTCAGGGGTGTCTCATCCTCCGCCTGTTCGCCAAGGGCGGCGTTCAGCAGGCGGTTATAGGCCGCGGTGTCGTAAGGCGTTTCCAGCGCGGTATCGTAGCCTGCGTAGGCGGGGGAGGCAGGCAGCTGGGCCGCCGTGCCCTGCCCCAGCAGGCAGGAGGACACCAGCGTTTCGCGGTCGATGCCGGCGCTGAGGGCCCGGCGCAGGGCTGGGTCGGACAGGGACTCCCGCCGGGTGTTCATGCCCAGGAACTGCATAACGGGGGTGGCCGCTTCAGCGTAGTCGCCGGCGCCGGAGACACCGGTGCTGTTGCTGCCGGTGAGATCCAGCGTCAGCAGCTGCACCTCACGGGAAGTGAAGGCGTACAGGGCGGAGTCCTTGTCCTTGCAGTGCTGCAGGCGGATGGTGGACAGCGGCAGAACGCTGCTGTCCTGCCACCAGCGGTTGTTGGCCGTCAGGTAGGTGCCCGTGTCATCCTTGGCAAACAGATAGGGGCCGCTGCCTGTGGGGGCGGTGCGGTTCTCGGTGCCTGCTTTGATGATGGGGATGTCCAGGCGGCTGGGCAGTGTGGCCAGAGGGGCGGACAGGGCGACGACCACCGCGTCCTCCCGGACGTACACGGAGGTCACGTCCCGCAGCCGGGCGGCATAGCGCTCAGAGGTGCGGGCGCGCTCCAACGTGGCGGCCACGTCCGCCGCCGTGACGGCGGAGCCGTCAGAGAAGGCCGCATCGGCCTTGATGCGGATGGTCCAGGTGCGCTGGGCGGAATCATACGTCCAGCTGTCCGCCAGGACGGCCTGGGGCCGGAACTGCTCGTCCAGGGCGAACAGCCCCTGGTACATGAGGGACTCTACGGTCTGCTGCATGGTGTCCGTGGTGCGGACGGGGTCGAGGGTGCCGCCGGCGATATAGGGCAGGGTAAAGGCGGTCAGCGGCTCCGGCTCCGGTTCTTCGTTTTCATTCTGGTAGAAGTCGGACAGCTCCCCCAGGGGATCCTCAGTGACCTCCCAGTCGGCGCAGCCGGCGGCCAGCAGCATGGTCAGCGCCAGCAGCAGGCACAGCAGTGCACGTTTCATAGCGTATCCTCCCGCAGAGCGATCAGTGCGGCCTGCTCGCCCCGGCGCAGGCCCATCTTCCGGTGGCTCCAGTACAGGTCCGGGCGGCAGGCGGTGCAGTGATCGCAGATGTCGATGCACGTAACGCCTTCGCGGCGCAGCCACAGGGCGTTGACGGCCTTCAGGTCGATGTGCCACTTGCTGCCGTTCCATGCCATGAACGGCTCCACCGCCACACCCAGTGCGGCCCGCAGGGCCTCCGGTACGTCGCCGTCCGTCTCGAAGCAGCACGGCCCGATGGCCGGCCCGATGGCGGCGCGGAGGTCCGCCGGGTCGCAGCCGTAATCCTCGGCCATGACGCGTACCGTCTCCGCGGCGATGCCGGCGGCGGTGCCCCGCCAGCCGGCGTGGGCTGCGCCGATGACCCGGCGCACCGGGTCGTGGAGCAGCAGTACGTTGCAGTCGGCGGAGAACACGATCAGGGGGATGCCCGGCACGTCCGTCACCAGGGCGTCGGCGCTGTCGTAGTCCTGCGGCTGCCACAGGCCCTTGCCGCAGTCCACCGCCGTGACGCGGCGCACATCGCTGCGGTGCACCTGACGGCTGAGCACCGCCCGCTGCACATCCGTGTCCAGCGCGGTGCACAGGCGGCGGAAGTTCTCCTGTACGTTGGCAAGGTCATCGCCCCGGCGGTCATCCAGGTTCAGACTGTCCCAGGGCGCGGGAGAGACACCGCCCTTTCGGGTGGAAAAGCCGTGGACGATGGCGCCGTTTTCCAACACATCAGAGGCCAGATAGACCAGGTCGTTTTTTGTGTGGATGTGGAACATAGTGTCTCCTTCCGGAGGGGGACGGGGCGTCGGGGACGCCGCCCGTCATTTTACAATGCCTCGCAGAGTTTGCGTCCGCAGACGCAAATAAAATCAAATCTATTTTCTTTCGGCGGCGGCGTGTACGTCGCCGAAAATTCTTCTCGGCCTGCAAACGTGCGTGTGCGCGACTTTGACGCGCACGTCGTGCGCTGCAGCAGGCCGCAGCCCGCTCAAACGACAGCCCAGCGAAGCGGGTGTCGTTTGAAATTACTTTAGGAATGGTATTCTTTGCAGGTGCACTTCTTCCATTTCAGCCCGCTGCCGCAAGGGCACAGGTCGTTGCGGCCGACCTTGACCACCTTGGTGGGGCGCTTCTTCACGGTGCCGTCGCCGCCCACGTTCTCGGTCATGCCGCTGGCCACGCGCTCGCGCTTGACTTCCTCGTTCTGGCGCAAGCGAACGGAGTACAGACGGCGCACCGTCTCCTCCTTCATGGCGTCGATCATCTCCTCGAACATCTCCAGGGACTCCTTCTTGTAGGCGTCCACCGGGTTGGTCTGGGCGTAGGCCCGCAGACGGATTCCCTGGCGCAGGTCCTGCATGGCGTCGATATGGTCCATCCAGTATTCGTCCACCACCCGCAGCAGCACCACACGCTCCAGCTCACGCATGACGGGCGGAGTGATCTCCTGCTCCTTCTTCTCGTAGAAGTCGGCGGCGGCCTTGGTGAACATATCGATGAAATCGTCCTCGGTAAGGGTGGGGAGCTGGCTCTCGTCGATCTTTACGGTGTACTTGGTGAAGTACACACCCTCCAAGCCGCGGAGAAGCTCTTTGCACTGGACCATGTCCAGGTGCTCCTGGCCCATGAAGGCGCTGCGGACCTGGTGGCCGATGGCGCTCTCCATCATGCCCATGATGATGCCCTTGACGTCCATGCCGTCCAGCACCTGCTTGCGCTGGCCGTAGATGATCTCGCGCTGCTTGTTCATCACGTCGTCGTACTCCAGCACGGACTTACGGGCCTGGAAGTTGCGGCTTTCCACCGTGGTCTGGGCCTGCTCGATGGCGCGGGAGAGCATCTTGTTCTCGATGGGGGTGTCCTCGTCGATGTTCATGCGCTCCATCATGCCGGTGACGCGGTCGCCGCCGAACAGGCGCATGAGGTCGTCCTCCAGGGAGATGTAGAACCGGGTCTCGCCGGGGTCGCCCTGACGGCCGGCACGGCCGCGGAGCTGGTTGTCGATACGGCGGGAGTCATGGCGCTCCGTGCCGATGATGAACAGGCCGCCGGCGGCGCGGACCTTGTCGGCTTCGCCGGCGATCTCCGCCTTGTGCTGGGCCAGCTTCTCGGCGAACAGCTTCCGGGCGTCCAGGATCTCCTGGTTGTCCGTTTCGGCGTAGCCGGTGGCCTCGGCAATGAGCTCGTCGGTGAGCCCGGCCTTGCGGAGGTCGTTCTTGGCCATATACTCGGCGTTGCCGCCCAGCATGATATCGGTACCGCGTCCGGCCATGTTGGTGGCCACGGTGACGGCGCCGAACTGGCCCGCCTGGGCCACGATCTCGGCCTCGCGCTCATGGTTTTTGGCGTTCAGCAGGTTATGCTTGATGCCCTCGCGGGTCAGCATCTTGCCCAGCAGCTCGTTCTTCTCGATGGATACGGTGCCCACCAGTACCGGCTGGCCCTTGGCGTGGCACGCCTTTACCTGCTGGATGACGGCGCGGTACTTGCCGTTCTCGGTCTTGTACACGCTGTCCTCGTTGTCGATACGGGCGATGGGGCGGTTGGTGGGGATCTCGATGATGTCCAGCGCGTAAATGGTGGCGAATTCCTCCTCCTCCGTCAGCGCCGTACCGGTCATGCCGGACAGCTTGCGGTAGAGGCGGAAGTAATTTTGGAACGTGATGGTGGCAAGCGTCTTGCTCTCGCGCTGGACGGACAGGTGCTCCTTGGCCTCGATGGCCTGGTGCAGTCCCTCGGAGTACCGGCGGCCGAACATGAGGCGGCCGGTGAACTCGTCCACGATGACCACCTCGCCGTCCTTGACCACATAGTCCACATCGCGCTTCATGATGCCGTGGGCCTTGATGGCCTGGTTGATGTGGTGGGCGATGGTGCTGTTTTCCGGGTCGGACAGGTTGTCCAGATGGAAGAACTCCTCCGCCTTCTTCACGCCCCGGGCAGTGAGGGTGACGCTGCGGGCTTTCTCGTCTACCACATAGTCGGCGTCGATGTCGGTGGCTTCCTCCTCTTTGTCATCGCTCTCCACCACCACAAATTTCTTCAGCCGGGCGGCGAACATCTCGGCCATATCGTACAGCTGGGTGGACTTCTCGCCCATACCGGAGATGATCAGGGGGGTACGGGCCTCATCGATCAGAATGGAGTCCACCTCGTCCACGATGGCGAAAGCGTGGCCTCGCTGGACCTGCTCGTTGGCGTACAGGGCCATATTGTCACGCAGGTAGTCGAAGCCCATCTCGTTATTGGTACCGTAGGTGATGTCCGCCTGATAGGCCTTCTGGCGTTCCTCCTTTTTCATGTCGTGGATGATCAGGCCCACGGTAAGGCCCATGAAGCGGTGGACCTTGCCCATCCACTCGGAGTCACGCTTGGCCAGGTAGTCGTTGACGGTGACGATGTGAACGCCCTCACCGGTCAGCGCGTTCAGATAGGCAGGCAGGGTGGCCACCAGCGTTTTGCCCTCGCCGGTCTTCATCTCGGCGATGCGGCCCTGGTGCAGCACGATGCCGCCCACCAGCTGGACGGGATAGGGGCGCATACCCAGCACGCGGTCCGCGGCCTCCCGCACGGCGGCAAAGGCCTCCGGCAGGATGTCGTCCAGCGTCTCACCGTTGGCCAGACGCTCCTTGAACTCCGGGGTCTTGGCCTGAAGCTCGGCGTCGGTCAGCTGCCTGTACTCGTCCTCCAGGGCGGTGATCTTGTCCACGATGGGGTAGATGCTCTTCAGCTCCCGCTGGCTGTAGGTGCCGAAGACCTTGGTAAACAGTCCCATATATTCTGTATCCTTTCTAAGTAAAAAGATAATCGTACATAATTATACCAGTAGAGTATACCACACTCTTTTGTCTAATGCAAAAAGATTTTCTGTGAACAGTTATCGGTCAGTCGTGCCGCTTTGCGGTTGTGCAGCGCGGAAAAGTGTGGTATACTGACGGTATTATCAAAGAGAAGGAGTTTTCGCCATGAAGCTGCGTTTTTACGGCGCTGACCGGTGCGTTACCGGCAGCTGCCATTGTCTGGAGGTCAACGGCAAGCATATCCTGGTGGACTGCGGCCTGCAGCAGGGCCGGGACGAGATCGACAACACCGCACTGCCCTTTCACCCCGGCAGCATTGATGTGGTGCTGGTGACCCACGCCCATATCGACCACTCCGGCCGCATCCCCATGCTCATCAAAAACGGCTTTCAGGGTAAGATCATTACCACCCGCCTGACCGCCGATCTGCTGGACATTATGCTCCAGGACTCCGCCCATATCCAGGAGCAGGACGCGGAGTATCAGAACCGCAAGAACAAGCGTGCCGGACGTCCGGAGGTAGAGCCGATCTACACCGTGGCCGATGCCCTGCGGGTGCGGGAGTTTATCCAGACCTGCGAATACGGGCAGGACATTCCTGTGGTGGAGGGCGTGACGGCGCAGTTCATCGATGCTGGCCACCTGCTGGGCAGCGCCAGCATCAAGCTCACCTGCCATGAGGGTGATGAAACGCGCACCGTGGTGTTCTCCGGCGATATCGGCAATGTGGATCAGCCCATCATCCGCGATCCCCAGTTCTTCGACAGCGCGGACTATGTGCTCACCGAGTCTACCTACGGCGACCGCAACCACACCGAGGTGTGGAGCTACACCGGCCAGCTGGCGGAGATCATCGACGAGACGCTGGGCAAGGGCGGCAACGTGGTCATCCCCTCCTTCGCCGTGGGCCGCACCCAGGAGCTGCTGTACTTTATCCGCGAGATCAAGGACAAGAATCTGGTCACATCCGTCAAGGACTTCCCGGTGTATGTGGACAGCCCGCTGGCCAAGAAGGCCACCACCATCTTCTGCGGCGATCTGCGGGGCTATCTGGACGAGGACGCTCTGGCGCTGGTGCAGGACGGCACCCATATGTTCAGCTTCCCCGGCCTGCACCTGACCGAGACGGTAGACGAGTCCAAGCTGCTGAACGTGGACAAGACCCCCAAGGTCATTATCTCCGCTTCCGGTATGTGCGACGCGGGCCGTATCCGCCACCATCTGAAGTATAACCTCTGGCGCGCCGACAGCGCCGTGGTGTTCGTGGGCTTCCAGTCCCCGGGCACCCTGGGCCGCAACCTGCTGGACGGGGTCGACAGCGTCAAGCTCTTCGGCGAGGATGTGGCCGTCCGGGCCAAGATCGTCAACTTCCCCGGCCTTAGCTCTCATGCCGATCACGACCACCTGGTGGACTGGATCAAGCACTTTGATCCGGCAAAGACCACTCATGTCTTCGTGGTCCACGGTGACCGCGAGGTGGCGCCTGTCTACGCCGAGACGGTAAAGGGGCTGGGCTTTGCAGCCCAGGCGCCCCAGTATACCGAGGAGTACGATCTGATCGCCGACAAGCAGCTTGCCCCCGGCTACCTGCCGGAGCGCAAGACCCGCGCCTATGAGGGCGCGCCCAAGGCCACGGCGGCCTACCAGAAGCTGGTCCAGCTGGGCGATATGCTCATCGGCCTCATCCGCCGCAGCAAGGGCCGGGACAACAAGACGCTGGCCGCCTTTGCCGATGCCATCGGCAAGGTCATCAGCAAGTTCGAGTTCTGAGCCGTGCCGGAGAAGAACAAGACCTACCGCGCCCGCATCGAGGGGTATACCTCCGAGGGCTTGGGCGTGGCCCGCATCGACGGGCAGGCGGTGTTCGTCCACCGGGCGCTGCGGGGCGAGGACTGTGATGTGCTCATCCTCAAGGTGCTGAAAAACGCCGCCTTCGGCAAGGCGGTGCGGGTATACGCGCCCTCGCCCCACCGGGTGGAGCCGGACTGCCCCTATTACGGGCGGTGCGGCGGCTGCGACTTCCGTCACATGGACAGGGAAGAGGAGCTGGAGGCCAAGCGCCAGCGGGTGCAGGACGCCCTGCGCCGCATCGGCGGCAGCGATGTGACAGTGGAGGGTATCCTCTCCGGTGCGCCGCTGCACTACCGCAACAAGAGCCAGTACCCCGTGTCCGCCGATGGGCAGGTGGGGTTCTACAAGGCCCGCAGCCATCAGGTGATCCCGGTGGACTGCTGCCGGATCCAGAAGCCCCAGGCCGACGCGGCAGCGGAGGCCCTGCGGCGGTACATCCGGGAATGCGGCGTGCCCTGCTACGATGAAAGGACCCGGCGGGGTCTGGTGCGGCACCTGTATGTCCGCACGAACAGCGCGGGGCAGTCATTGGTCTGCGTGCTGGTCAACGGGAGGAAGCTGCCCCGCGAGGACGCGCTGGTGTCGTTTATGCGGCAGGCGCTGCCGGACGCCGTGGGCGTGGTGCTGGGCGTGAACACCCAGCCCACCGGGGCCATACTGGGCAGCGAATACCGCACCCTGTGGGGCGTGGACGTGCTGGAGGATACCCTGTGCGGCCTGTCCTTCCGGCTGAGCGTGCCGTCCTTTTATCAGGTGAACCATGACATGGCGGAGGTGCTGTACGATACCGCTGTGGACTTCGCGGGACTGACCGGGCACGAGACGGTGCTGGACCTGTACTGCGGCGCGGGCACCATCACCCAGGTGATGGCCCGGCGGGCGGCGAGGGTCATCGGCGCGGAGATCGTGCCGGAGGCCATTGCCGATGCCAAAGAAAACGCAAAACGCAACGGCATCGGAAATGTGGAGTTTCTCTGCGGCGACGCGGCGGACGCGGCGGCGGACTTCGCCGCCCGGGGCCTGCGCCCGGACGTGATATGCGTGGACCCGCCCCGCAAGGGGCTCAGCCCGGAGGTGGTCGAAGCTGCGGCATCGATGGCGCCGCAGCGCATTGTCTACGTCTCCTGTGATCCGGCGACGCTGGCCCGTGATGTGAAGCTGTTTGCACAGGAGGGGTATTGCGCCGTCCGCGCCGCGGCTGTGGATATGTTCCCCGGTACGGCGAATGTGGAGACGGTAGTATTGATGTCAAGGGTTAAGGAATAAAGTGTAAAAAAACAACCTATTTCCAGTATTTTAGGCAATATTAGCTGACATCTAAATCACCAACTCACTTGTTTGGAAGTATGCGAGAGAACATATCTGCCCAAGCGGAAAACAGGCAGGAAAATTGAGTTACTGGATTGGATGTCATAGCTTAACAGCAGTTCGGAGCACTCGATTTTCTATGAAAGTGAGTGTGTAGAATTGCACTGATTATAGAGTGAACGGAGTTGTGAAAATGGGACAATTAAAACTGAAAGATTTATATATTGGTAAAACTGATGGATACAACGAATTTTTAGAATACGGAAGTGATGTATGCCGCAATCTATTTTTTGAGTATCCCAATCTAGACATAAGCAAATTACTTGACGGCTCAGTATATTATATCTGTGGTGATAAAGGCACTGGAAAAACCATGTTGCTCAAATATGTTGAGTCACTTATTGCAGATAATTCCGACACCAATTTTTCTCAGTTTATTCGATTTAAGAAAGATGTTGACGAAGACCAGAGAAATCAGTTGAAAAGAGCGGCACTCCCGCAAGCACCTTTTGAAGAAATCATTGAAAGTGAAATTCCAACAGATACTACTATTGATTGCGTTCTGGCATGGCAAGTATATTTAATTAAGGTAACAGTAAATCGTTTAAAAGCAACAGAGTGCGGCGGTTTTGAACGGAACGAAACATGGAGCAAGTTATGCTCATTGCTAGATGCTATATACAACGATAAAAATGATACCAATCCCTTAAAGAAGATTCTACCCAAAATAAAAAAGGGCAATGTCGAGATAACGGCTGCAAGTGTGGCCAAACTAAATCTGGATCTTGAATGGACTGACGATTCGAAAAAAACTGTCCCATTTGTCAATGTAGGCAAAAAGGTTGTCGGCTTGTATAGTTCATTAACTCCTTGCGAAAATCGCATCTATGTTTTTGTTGACGAATTAGAACTCTCATTGAAGAAAACCAAAAAATACGAGAGGGACATTACATTAATCCGTGATTTGATTTTTGCAGTACAATACATGAATGAAATATCAAAATTAAATGACTATAATGTCCTTCTAATAACTGCAATCCGAAATGAAGTATACCAACATGTCAAGTCAAAAGGCCTAGAAATAAATAAGCCCATTCACGATTTTGGCATTCAAATTGATTGGAGACAGAAAGGTGGCAACATTCAAGAACATCCTTTGCTAAAAATGCTTGCTCGACGTTTTCAATACAGTGAGGAGTATCATGGCTTGACTCCAACTCCAAATATATATTCTAATTATTTTCTACCTGAAGTCGGTCGTGCAAAGGTTCCTATTTATAATTATATCTTGGATCAAACATGGTATAGGCCAAGGGATATTATCCGCTTGTTTTCTATTATTCAATCTGTTGCTGGAGAAAAAAATTATATTGACCAGCAGACATTTGAAAGCGTCAAACAACGCTATTCAGAGGAATCGTGGGCAGAATTTGAGGAAATACTGACAGTAAAATACTCCGATCGAGAAGTTGGTGGAATAAAGATTGCATTGACTGGACTCCAAGTTCCGTTTACTGTTTCAGATTTTGAAAGAAGCATAAACGGGAAAGCCAGCGTATTTGAAGAAGTGGAATTATTACAAAAGAAAAAGGCAGCCTTTATATTACGTGACTTGTATGATATTGGCGTCATAGGTAACTACGGCGATTTCCCACGTTTTTCTTTCAAAGGCGAAAAAGATATCGATCCTCTCCTTCCGCTGACTTTCCATTATCCGCTTCTTAGATATTTTAAAGCATCAATCAGGAACAAAGAAAACCGGTTAGACGTATACAAATAAACAACAAGCCCTCCCGACCATCAATTATGGTGATCAGGAGGGCTTTGTTGTTCCCGCATCACTATTCTGCATGCCCGACCGTACCGGCGTTTGGTTTCCGGGGCGCGGTCATATTTCTCATACCGCTGGGCTTCCAGCTTGGCGTGCTCCTCACAAAATCTGCCGTCTGTCAACTTGGGGCAGCCTGGGTAGGAGCAGGGGCGCTTTGGCTTTCTTGGCATCTGTTCACATCCATCCGGACATGAGAAAAGCCCCACGGGATTGCTCCCATGAGGCTCTCTGCATTTCTGCTATTATAATCTTACTATATAAGCGCCCTGACATTTGCGGACATTTTCGGCGCATTAGGGAATGACTGTTGGATTCTCCGGAACGATCACATGCGCCAGGGCTAAACTGTGCCAGCGGCGGACTGTGCGCTCATCGGCACATAGGATATCTCCGATGTGGGACCATGTGTAATTTTTCAGGTAGCGATATGTCAAGACCAGCCGTTCGTCCATATTTTCAACCCCATCAATTACTTCGGTAAGCTCCGCCTTCAGTGCCAGCAGCAGGGATAGTTTTTCATCCAGTTCCTCCTGCATTTCCATGAGCCGCTCCAGTGTTTTGACATAAGGAGCTTCCGTTGGACGATTCGGATTGTAGTGCTGCTCGAAACCAGGGCTGGAAATGCTGCCGGACAGGGCTCTAGTTTCTTCTATATTGTCCTTGAGTAGCCGAATCCGCTGTTCCAGCCGGTAAGCCTGATTTAGATATTCCTTTATAGTCATGCTCCCACCTCCGCATCCAACTTATCAATCAGTACCTCCGGGTCCAGGCTAGTCAAAATTCCAAACCACCCGGACCGGAAGAAGCGTAGACATTCTGCCTTAGTACGCTCTGCGTCTGAATTTCTTCGACCACGCGCCAGCTTCTTCAAAGCATCGCGATAGTCATTTGCAGCTGACAATACAATGGCATTGGCAAGATTCTCATAAGGGTCCATATTCCATACCTCCGATTAAGTGATCTCTCGGATTAGCACGGATTGTCATTAGTTTTCTCAGATTTTCACGTCCGCTTTGACTGCCTCTATCAGGGCAGCCTGCGTTTTATCCTTGGCCTGCAGGGCACGGAGAATCTGCATATCAATGGTATCGTGGGCAATGATATGCTGCACTACCACGGTTTCCGAGGTTTGGCCCTGCCGCCAGAGGCGGGCAACGGGCTGCTGGTAGAGCTCCAGGCTCCAGGTGAGTCCGAACCACACAAGGGTGTTGCCACCGAATTGCAGGTTCAGGCCATGCCCGGCAGAGGCGGGATGAATCAGGGCCACCGGCAGCTCCCCACGATTCCATCTGCGGATACTGTCGGAAGAATCCAGCCGGGAAAACGGGATATGGCGCAGATGCAGGCGCTCTGAAATTCTCTTCAAATCGTGCTGGTACCAATACGCAACCAGGAGAGGCTTTCCGTTTGCCGCCTCAATGATGTCCTCCAGCGCATCCAGCTTGCGATTGTGAAGAATATGCATCTCCCCGGTATCGTCATAGATGGCGCCGTTGGCCATCTGGCAGAGCTTACCGGACAGGACACCGGCATTCGAGGCGGTGATTTCGCCCTCCGGCAGATCCAGCACAAATTTCTTTTTCATGCTGTCGTAGTCCTTTTGTTCGCAGGAATCCAGATAGACATCGCAGGTGCTGTTTATAAGCTTTGGCATCGTCAGGTGGTCGGTAGATTTCATGGAAATGGTGATGTCGGAAATCTGTTGGTAGATGGCCTGCTCTGCGCCGGGCAGCGGAAGATAATTGTATACGACCTATCCGTTGGTGCGCCCCGGCATGAAATAGTTCTGCCGGTAGTGGGTAATGAACCGTCCGAGGCGGCAGCCTATGTCGATGAGCTTGGATTCCGCCCACAGGTCCATCAGACCGTTGCTGGCAGGGGTGCCAGTCAGACCTACCATTCGTTTGACCCGGGGCCGCACCTGCATCAGCGCCTTGAACCGCTTGGACTGGTGATTTTTGAAGGAGGATAACTCGTCCACAACAACCATATCGAAGTCGAAGGGCAAGCCGCTTTCGTTCACCAGCCACTGAACATTCTCACGGTTGATGATGTAGATGTCAGCCTGCTGCTGGAGAGCGGCTTTGCGCTCTGTCTCGGTACCGACGGCTACGGAATACAGCAGATGCTGCAGGTGGTCCCATTTCTGGATTTCGGCGCTCCAGGTATCCCGGGCTACGCGCAGGGGGTGCAATAACCAGCACCTTGTGAACCTCGAAGCTGTCAAACAGCAGATCCGCAATGGCGATCAGGGTGATGCTGGTCTTGCCAAGGCCCATATCCAGCAGGACTGCTGCGAGCGGATGGGTTTCGATGTAGTCAATGGCGTATTTCTGATACTCATGTGGTTCGTATTGCATCGAGGATTCCTCCAATCTGTGCGGGAGCATCCAGAACGAAAACCTGGAAGCCGAGCCGTTTTAATAGTCGGTGCCTGGCAACCTGCAAAGGTCGCGGCACCTTGCCTGGAGCCTTGATCTCCACAAAGCCAATCTTGTCTCCCGGAAGCAGCACCAAGCGATCCGGCATCGTCCTCACCGCCGATGGGAGTGTCGATGGAGACTTTCTTTCCGGCAGCATAGTACGGACAGCCAGGGCAGATGCCATCACATTTCCAGAGCTGGGCCTTGGTGCAGCGGCACTCGCCGTTTTTCTGCGCGTGATATCGGGTGTTCCAAATTGGCTGGTAATAGGCGCGATAGACTTCCTCGGTAACCTCGACGAGCTCACCGTCGACGGGAATAAAGTACTGCTTGTCCTTGTTTTTCATTGAAATTTCCTCCATTCGATTTGCATGGAATGGAGGAAATCTCGTGGTCAGCTGCCAAGTGGCAATAGTAATCCAACCGTAGTCCTGATGGAGTCACCTCCATTCCGGATTGCAGCTTCCCGCTCAATAGGCAGCTGTGTATTAAATTGTGACAGCATTTAGCATTGAGCCGTCCGTGATCAGCGGATGTACCAAGTGCCGTATGAGTTCTCAGCTCATGCCGTTATTCTAATCTAAGATTTTGAAAATCGGAAAACTCGGCGAGTCAAATGATTATGCATTACACCTGTATAATCCGGCCTTTTAATGCCCAATCAGCATTCGATCATAAGGTTGCTATGCATAAATGAAATAAAAAAGCCGACTTGCCAAGTCGGAAAAATTCAAAAAAATAGCCGCACACCCTAAGCAGAGTGTACGGCTAAACAAAAATGTTCTATTTTCGCTGTTGAGTACCGAGCGGAGCATATCCGTAAGAACTCAAAAATTCGTTAGCTTCATCTATGGGCTGTCCGACAAATCCTGTAATACAGAATTTCAGAGCATTATCCTCATCGGAGTCCTCAAAGGCATGTCCAGCCAGTTGAAGCAGTTTGTTTGTTGTATCTAGGTCCATGTCAAGGCCACAGGCAACAGCAACGATAGCTCTTTTGCTGGGCTTTGTATCTGGGTTTGTCTCTGCCCGGCGATAATAGACTTCATCCAGACCAGTAAGATTGCAGAAATGTGGTTTGCTTAGCCCTCGAGCCTGAATGATATCATGTAGCATCTGCCAACATGATTTGTTCGGCGTAATAATTTTGCGCATAGAATTTTGCTTCTCGAACTCGAGCCGTTTTTGCTCCAGCCTCTTGGCTGCCTCAATTGTTTCAGAATTGTTTGATCTGCTGTACCTTGATACTTCCTGTTGCGCATTGGCGCGATGGAGAATCTTTTGTGGCAGATGTTTTTGGGAGTCAGAGCGCTTTATAGTATGCCAATCAAATTGTAGCGTGCATTCTTGGAGGTGCTCCCAGGCGTAGTCTGTAAGGACGAGCCTGCCATCAGCATTGGGCGCAACGTACAGCTTGTCATTGATGACAAAATAGCCATCAATATATTTGAACAAGTCAGAATCAATGAGTCCCTGAAATTCCGGATCAGCGCTGTAGATATAGAAAGCTTCCTCACGATCTATGTAGGAGTGCAGCGTTTGCTTCCGAGCAAATTGGCATAAATTAGTAGCTTCCTTGTAACCTGCCTCTACCATGCGAAGTAGTGCTGACTTCCGGGAAACACCAAAGAAGCTAGCGAGATCATCGGCAACGCAGACTAGTACTTGGGGCTTAACGTCAGACTCTGCGTACCGATACTGCAGATAGTACTCGTCCACCTTTTTCTTGAAGAGTTCGAGTGGCATCAGAATGCGAGGAGCCAGGCTGTTTGCCTGCCATTCCATTCGTTGCTCATCTGTCCATTCCTCGTTTGAAACAGGATATACCATGTCTGTTGGGCATCTACAGGATATGACTTTTTCCTTCCGGAGTAGTTGCTTCACTGCTGCATATAGGCGGTGTTTATCCCAGTGAATAACTTCATGGGCAATTGTATTATTGACGCACCCGATATTGCGCTGCCAGAAAGTACAAGCATCAATCAGTATTGAGCCCCGGCGAACAGTGACATCATAATGGCTGCACTTGAATAAGTCACACACCTGAACAGTACCAGCTGAGAAGCAGATTTCACCAAATACGCTAAAATCATCGGAAAGACGATGCCCCCGGATTATTTCCAGCCCCATAGATTCTGCGATATCCTCAATAGGAACTTTCATCGGCGTTTTCAGCGCTTCGGGGCAGTGCTCGTTCAGGAAGTCAGTAGCTACCTGCTCAAGATCGTTCTTGTAAATGATCGGCACAATGTTCTTTGAAACATGCTGCCCATCGGCTTTCCTTGAACGGCCTTGGCTGTACTGGCTAATTTCCTCTATCTCTAGAGACTCGAGTTTCTCTTTGATTACAGCCTTGCAAGAGACGGTAAGCCACTGGTCAATATCGCATGAACCTAAGCCGCGATAATTTTCTTCCGTAAGATTGAGTGTGCAGCTCACTACTGCATCAAAAGAAAGTGTATCTCCTGTGGCTCTAATGTTGGTAGGAAACTGCAAAACCATATCTTCCAACAGCACAGAGTCCGGATATTTGATCTTTGAATACTTCAAATCGAGAACGTAGGGATGCTGGGTAATATATGCATTCACGGCCTCCCACATAGGCATATAGCAGATTTCGTAAATGAACTGCTCTATCTCATTTGTATAATTCACCACTACCTACCACACTCCCTTATGTCCAACCAGAAGGCCTGTCGTTACTTGCTTGTATAGATCACAATATAGTATAGCACGTTGATGCAGGATTTTCAATTATATGAAAAGTGAATTCTCGTGTTTGTGAAGAATCTCTCTTGATTCAAAAACAAGGCTGTGATATAATTTTGTAGAACAAGCAGATCAATCTGTCTTAAGGAAAAGAGGTGCCATATTGGAAGTCAGCTACAAAAAGCTTTGGAAACTCCTGATCGATAAAGACATGAAGAAAAAAGACTTACAGGCATTAGCAGGAATTAGCTGGGCCTCAGTTACAAAGCTTTCAAAGAATGAAACTGTAAGTATGGAAGTCTTAATGAAAGTGTGCGGAGCGTTGAAATGCGATATTGGAGATATTATGGAATTAATATCTGTAGATCACAATACTGACAAACAATGAGGCGTCGTATGGCAAGAGGAAAGAAGAAAACGGTAATAGATACAGCTCATCCACATACAATAAAGAAATTTGAACTGATCGAAGAATACATTAAATCTTGGTCACAGAAGCTCATGCTATATGAGAACTGCAATACGCTCGTTTTTATTGATTGTATGTGTAACTGTGGTGTTTATTTCGATGATGACGGGAACTTGATTGATGGGACTTCTGTGCGCGTTGCGAATGCACTGTTGAACGTGGCCAGAAAATATCCTTGTAAAATGGTTCAGCTGTATTTGAATGATATCAACAAGGAAAAAGTTGAGGAGCTAAGAAAACATATTCCAGCTAATGAGAGGACTTTTCAAATTATTACGACAGATCTTGATGCTGGTGTCCTTCTTAGAACAATAGGCCCACAGCTTTATAATGCTGGACACCTGCATTACTTCCTTCTGTATGATCCATATAATGCTACGATAGACTGGGCCGCCCTTATTCCGTTTTTCAGGAACTGGGGAGAAGTAATGATTAATCACATGGTCTCTGATCCTGTCAGGGCAATTACCAGCGCCAAGAGACAGACTACTAAGGAAAAATACGAGAACACCTATCTGGAGGCCTTTGCGGAACTGGTTCCTTATGGCAGCAACAAACAAGCATATGAGAAACGTGTGGAAGAAATTATCGAGGCGCTGAAGGGGCCGCGTAACTATTATGTATCAGCATTTCCTTTCTATAATTCCCAGAACTCGCAGGTATATAGTCTCGTTCACTGCACAAGCAATCGGGAAGGCTTTAAATTATACAAAAAGAGTGCGTGGAAGGTATTTGGGGATCAATCCTCAACCAAGAAAACTCACGGCGAAGATGGGCAGCTCGTACTAAATCTCGATCCGAATGTGGGTTCCGTTGTTACAACGTCCACAGATGAATCCTGTTTTACCGTCCATGACATTACTAAGTATCTTCAGAAATCATTCTCTGGCAGGAAGGGGGTCCACATTGAAGAAATGTGGGCATTGCTGGATGAACATCCTATATTCCCTTCGAGCTATAGAAATCAGATAAAGCAGGAACTTGTTGAGATGTATGGTGCAACCAAGGAACAAGTTGTTGATCCCTTTACTGGGAAAAAGGAAACCGTGATATCTTTCCGATAGAGCGAAGCAGCCTGGTTTGGAGGTGCGGAAACGATGACATCACAGAAATTTGGCGGAGATTGGACAGCTAAAAAACTCAATTTTTTCACAAGTTACCTCGATGCATACCTAATCGCCTTACAAAATCAAAAATTTAAGAAGATATATATTGATGCTTTTGCCGGAACTGGAGAAATCGAAACTAGCGACGGTGAAGCATATCTAGCAGGGTCTGCAAAGAGGGCGTTGTCTGCAGAGAGACGGTTTGATCACTACTATTTTATTGAGAGCGATGAAAGCAAAGCGTCCGAGCTTGAACATATGATTGATACAGAGTTTCCACACTTGAAAAGGTTCACGACAGTCTATCGCGGTGATGCAAATGAAAAGCTCAGTAAGATTATCAATGACATTGACTGGCGCTTTAGCAGGGGGCTTCTGTTCTTAGACCCTTACGCAACACAGGTCGATTGGGCCACTCTTGAACGCGTCGCCGGAACAAAATCCATTGATGTATGGTACCTGTTCCCGTTTTCAGCGCTCAATAGGATGTTGCCTAAAAACGGTAAATACGGATCGTGGGAAAACACAATCGATCGGTTACTTGGTGATAACAGTTGGAGAACTGAGTTTTACAAAAAAGATCCGCAGCTTTCTCTGTTTGATCTTGGTGTGATTGATGGCGGTGAAGAGGAAGATCGACTTGTAAAGGATGCAAGCCCAGAGCACATAAAAGAATTCCTTATCTCCCGCCTGAAGACGATTTTTTCGTGGGTATCCAACAATCCAAGAATATTTAAGAACAGTAAGAACTCACCGATGTTTTTGTTCTGCTTTGCAATCTCCAACGAAAGTGTAGCTGCACAGCGACTTGCCTTGAGAATTGCAGATCATATTTTGAAGAAAAAATAATTATAAGGATGGAACCGATTTGAAGACCATTACACGCAAAACCATGCTCTACCAGACCGGTGTTGAGTATGGTGACTATACAATGAATCATGCTCAGGGCTGTGCCCATGGCTGCAAATTTCCCTGCTATGCTTTCCTGATGAAAAAACGCTTTGGCCAGATCAAGGATTATGAAGAATGGCTAGAACCGTGTCTGGTTTCCAATACGTTGGAACTGCTGGACCGAGAGATTCCAAGACTTCGCGATAAAATTCAGTCTGTACAACTTTGTTTCACAACGGACCCTTTTATGAATGGATATCCGGAAGTAAGTGCCATGAGTATTGCTGCCATCCGGAGGTTAAATGACGCTGGAATTCGATGCACAACACTCACAAAGGGTATTTTGCCGATGGAACTGGCGCAGCTTTCTCCGGAAAACGAACATGGAATTACATTGATTTCCTTGGACGAAAGATACCGTGAAAAAATGGAGCCGGGTGCATCGCCTTATGCTGACCGTCTGGCCGCATTGAGAGCGTTGCATGATGCCGGATGCAGAACTTGGATCAGCATCGAGCCATATCCAACCCCAAACCTGATTGAACAGGATTTACAAAACATTTTGGATGCAGTGAACTTCGTGGACAAGATTATCTTTGGCAGGACCAATTACTGCAAAGAAGTAAACGCCTACAAGCAGCATAAGTCATTTTATAACAGACTGGCTGCCCAGGTCACTGAATTTTGCGAGCAGCATGGCATCCAATATCACATAAAAGAAAAAACCATTACAGAAGGATGAGGTAAAAGCCATGGCACTTTTGCAGGACTTGATCCAGCAAATTGACGATCCGGTACTTCGTGAGCGGATCATGCAGGAGACAGAAAAACTCGTAAAACAGAAGAAGTTCGGCTTGGTTTTTGAAGAACATCTGCCGGAATGTACACCACTTTACGATGTGCCTGTCCGTGTCGGGGGCAAGGTTGCATTGAAAACCGGTTATGTCAGTGACATTTATACCGTTCTGAAAATTGATGAGGATACTGTGCTGTGTGACCGCAGAGAGACACATGAGCAGAAAACGTTCCAAATGAGCGATATCGTTGCTGTGGCGGAATTTGGGGAGCCGATTTATCCCACACTGAAGCCGCTGGACTTTGTGGAGAACGCACCGGACAGCGACCTTTGGCATACCCTCATCGAAGCTGATAACTACCATGCTCTCCAGCTGCTGGAGTATCTGTATGCAGAAAAGGTGGACTGCATTTACATCGACCCTCCCTATAACACGGGAGCCAAGGATTGGAAATACAATAACGATTATGTGGACAGCTCTGACGCTTATCGCCATAGCAAATGGTTGTCCATGATGGAAAAACGTTTAAAGCTGGCCAAGAAGTTACTGAATCCGGACGACTCAGTACTCATTGTAACCATTGACGAGAAAGAGTATCTGCATTTAGGCTGCTTGCTTGAAGAAATGTTTCCGGATGGAAGAATACAAATGATATCAACATTAACCAATTCCCGGGGTGTCGCGCGAGACAATGGTTTTGCACGGGTTGATGAATACATCTTTGTTGTTCAATTTGGCGCATCTTCAGTAAATCGTCTTCCGTTAGGTGATGAATGGCGTGTAAATGTGAAGGAAAACGACACACGTGTAACACATTTGCGTTGGTCGATGCTAATTAGGTCGGGGTCGAATTATCTACGGAAAGACAGTATCAACCAATTTTATCCTATCTTTGTATACAACGATGGTAAAAAAATTCACTCTGTAGGCGAGCCTTATTATGGAAATAATCGTGAAGATGTATCTGCACCTGAAGGAACATTTGCTGTCTGGCCTTTAAGAAGAGGAGGAGAAGAAGGAAACTGGCAGATTTCGAATATCAACTTACGTGAGCTCATCAAACAGGGATACGTAATGCTTGGGCGGAAAAAAGGGAATAGCGTACCCATCTACTATTTGAAAAAAGGAGAAATTGCAAAGGTAAAAGCGGGGACATACCAGATTGCTGGATATCGTGAAGATGGTTCTATAATATCTGATACAGAAGTACGTTCCTTGGTGACAGGTACGCAGTGGAGAATTGGATCGCATGATGCAAGCACTGGAGGAACAAATCTCCTCAAATCGATGTTTGGGTCAAGTAGATTTACTTTTCCAAAGTCCGTTTATGCTGTTCATGATACGATTCGCTTTTTTGTAGCGAACAAACCCAATGCCCTAATTGTTGATTTCTTCGCTGGTTCTGGAACGACTCTGCATGCCGTGAATTTGCTCAATGCAGTTGATAATGGACATCGCCGGTGTATCTTGGTTACCAATAATGAAGTATCCGTAGATGAAGCGAAGACTCTTGACAGGCAGGGCATAAAGCCCGGCGATGATGCTTGGAACAATCTTGGAATTGCACGCCACGTAACTTGGCCGAGAACAGTCAGTAGTATAACTGGACGTGATGTTCATGGTAATGCTTTGGCTGGTAATTATGGCTTTGAGAGTGATTGCTATGAAATTGATGACAGCGTAACTGCTGTATCCAACGCGACCGGAAAACCAATGAAAACGACGATATATCGAAAAGGAAAGAGGCAAATGTATCCGGAACTGAGTGAACTTCAGATGGCAGATGGATTTAAGGCCAATACGGTATTCTTCAAGCTGAGCTTCCTTGACAAAACGTCTATTGCCCTCGGCAGGCAGTTCAAAGAACTTTTGCCCATCCTGTGGATGAAGGGCGGTGCTATTGGCAAGTGCCCGGTTCTGGAGAGTGAAAAATTGCCCGATATGCTCGTCCTTCCGAAAAACAAAATGGCAGTGTTGATTGACGAAATCTTCTACCCGGAATTTGAACAACAGCTCGCTCAGCATCCGGAAATCCAGACCGTATTTATTGTTACAGATTCTGAGGCGGCATACCGTGAGATGATCCGGGCCTATGAAGGCAAAGACTGCTACCAGCTCTATCGCGACTATCTGGATAATTTCCGCATCAATACAGGGAGGTAACCGGAATGAAGGTTGAATTATTTCCATTTCAGAAAAGGGCCCTCGCTGATATCCGTATGAAAACAGCAGAGGCTATGGGCAGCTACCACAGGACACATGCTCCGCAGGTGGTTTCCTTTACTGCGCCCACCGGTGCAGGTAAAACGATCATCATGGCCTCTCTGATTGAAAGTATTTTCTTTGGAGACGAGAACTACGCAGAGCAGCCGAACGCCATTATTGTCTGGCTGTCGGATTCTCCGCAGCTGAATGAGCAATCTAAGCTGAAGATTGACTCGAAGGCTGATAGAATTCGTCTGAGCCAGTGTGTTACGGTCAGCGAGGATTCCTTCGATAAAGAAACCTTTGAGGATGGTCACATCTATTTCCTGAATACACAGAAGCTCTCAGCATCCTCAAGGCTGACAAAAAATGGTGACGGCCGTACTTATACTATTTGGCAGACTCTGGCGAATACCGTGCGTGATAAGAGTGATCGGCTCTATTTCATCATTGATGAAGCCCATCGTGGCATGCAGGGACGCGATGCCAGTAAGGCTACGACCATCATGCAGAAATTTATCAAAGGCAGCGATACAGACAAGATTCCTCCTATGCCAGTTGTCATTGGTATGTCGGCTACGACACAGCGTTTTAATGCGCTGGTTGAAGGTATGTCTTCCACAATTCACAAAGCCGTCGTTACAGCGGATGAAGTGCGGGCATCTGGCCTTTTGAAAGATAGGATTGTCATCACCTATCCGGAGGAAGACTCTGTAAACAATGATATGGCGATTCTCCAGGCAGCCGCTGATAACTGGAAACAGAAGTGGGAGCACTGGACGCAATACTGCTTTGAGCAGCACTATGCCTATGTCAACCCAATCATGATTGTCCAGGTCCTGAATGGTAGCGGAAGTAAACTGACTGACACCGATTTGGATGATTGCCTTAGAAAAATTGAGGAACGAACCGGCTTCAAATTCGAGCCCGGTCAGGTAGTACATACTTTTGGCCAGACCACCTCTGCCATTCAAGTGAACGGCCTCGATGTTCGCTATGAAGAGCCTTCGCGTATCGCCGATGATAGAAATATTCGAATCGTGTTCTTTAAAGAAAATCTGTCTACAGGTTGGGACTGTCCCCGTGCGGAAACGATGATGTCCTTTAAGCATGCCAGCGATGCGACCTATATTGCGCAGCTTCTTGGGCGCATGGTGCGGACCCCGATGCAGATGCACATTCAGGTGGATGATGTTTTGAACGATGTCCATCTCTTTTTGCCGTACTTCAATGAAGATACCGTCAAGGATGTTGTGGAGGCGCTCCAAAGTAGTGAGGGCGGTGAAATTCCAACCGACATCTATGGGGAAACTACGTCCGGCAGAAAGTTTGAGACATTGACGGTCAAACCCAAGAAGAAAAGCGGCCCCACACCTGTTCAGGGACAGCTGACCATGGATGCTTTCCTCAATCAAGGCGCGAATTCCGAAGCTGCAGAATCCAGCAGTTCTCCCCAGAATTCTGTTGGCGGTTTTGGGGCCACAGGAATCCATTCTCAGCAGAGTCCATCGAATATAACAGATAATCCGGATCAGAATCAACAGACATCTTCCCAGGAGCAAACTTCACAGCATGTTGATGCTCAGCATACAGAAGCGCACCACGCCTCTACTGAAAATACAGAAGCTTCAGCGGATAATACAAGGGTGGGAGTGACATCCGTAGATGCATTGACACAGGAGAAAGCACCTGACGACCTTTTTGATCGGGAAGCTGTCATGAAGTTTATCAACGACACAGGCTTGCTTTCCTATAATGTTCGCGCGTTGCGAATTAACGATTACCTGAAATCATTGTATCGTATGGCACATCTGCTCACCATGTCCGGGCTACACAGAACGGCTATCCGTGAAGTTCAGGCAGAGATCGCTGAAATGATTCACGATTATATGCAGGAGCTTAAGGCGCAGGATAAGTACGATAGCCTGGTCCTGCAGGTAAAGCAGTTCAAACTGGCAACGCAGATTTTCGATGCTTTTGGCGAGACGGTTGACAGCTATTCTGTCCATGATCTGTTTACCACTACAGATACCGACATCGACCGGCAATTCCGCATTGCTGATGTAAGGCTTGGCAATGAAGGGATTGGTATGGTCTATGGCAATAAATATATGGATGTCAATGACCCTAATGGGTTCAAGGTAGATGTCATATTGTTCGTTGTTGATGATGAGTGTATGAACAAACTGCACAATTACGCGGAGAACCGTTTCCACAGCATGAATGACGATTATAGAAGGTACATTGCAACCATTGATTCCGAGAAAATTCGCAGACAATACGACAGCATCGTCTCCGATGGTGATGTCGTTAGTAAGCATAATTTCCGCCTGCCGGAGACGATTCAGATTCCCCATGAAAGTGGCGGAACAGAATATAGAGATCACCTGTTTGTAAGCGAAATTACAGGTGTGGCAAAGCTGAAGCTCAATGAGTGGGAAGCTGGCGTTATTGCAGAGGAGCAGAGGCGGGATGATTTTGTCTGCTGGATTCGCAATCCATCCAGAGGTGCTTGGGCCCTTTGCATCCCGTATGAGATTGACGGGGAAACAAAGCCTACCTATCCGGATTTCATTATTGTGAGAATCGATAAGGTACTGGGGTACGTTATTGATATTCTGGAACCGCATAATCCGGAATTTAAAGATAACCTCGGAAAAGCAAAAGGGTTTGCCGAATATGCGAGACAAAATCCTGGTGTGGGTAGAATCCAGTTGATCCGGATGGGAAAGGATTCCGCTGGAAACAAACGATTCAAGCGTTTAGATATGTCTAAAAGTGCGGTCAGGGATAAGGTTTCCCACGCCATGAGCAATGACGAACTGGATCATATTTTTGATACAGATGGTTTCATTGCACAGTGAGGTGATGGTATGTACGAAAAAATCAAAGCTGATATATCAAATGAACACTATTTAACGAATTATCCAAATGATGGACAACGTTTCGTTGCGTGGTATTTAAGGAATATCCATAACCTCGATACCTATGAAACGAAAGACTGCATTACAGATGGTGCAGGAGACAAACAGATTGATGCCATCTATATTGATAACCAATCCAGCACCATCTACATTATTCAAGGTAAATTCTATGGCGGCGATACGGTCGATGCTGAACCGCTGCGTGAAGTATTGTCTTCGTGGGTGCAAATCAAGGATCTGGAGCACCTTCAGGATGGTGCCAATCACAAGCTCCAAGTAAAGATTAACGAGATGGCATCTGCGCTGGAAGACGATTACGAAGTGTGCTTCGAGCTGATTACCACTTCAACGCTGACCGAATCGGCCCAAAACGACCTTGCTGCCTTTCAGAAGGAATTGTCTGAAAATGAATCCCTATCTGCCAATCTGGTCGTGGTAGATAATGAGACAATGAAGTTCAAGTATGAAGAGGCGCTACATAAAAACAGGCCGTACATTAACCATGAATTCAAGCTTGAAAGTGGAAAATACATGGAGCTGATGATTGGAGGTACGAAAGCAGTCATCGTTGCTTTGCCTCTCAGAGACTGCATTAAGATTCCTGGGATCAAAGACGGTAGCCTTTTCCGAAAGAATGTCCGCCAGTCGCTTGGCAACAGCAATAAGGTCAATAAAGGTATCGCAAAAACGATAAAAACGGATGCAGAAGATTTCTTCTTCCTGCATAACGGAATCACAGCGATCTGCTCTCAAATGTCTATTCATGATGGTGTGCTTTCTGTCAAAGAACTGAACGTAGTAAACGGATGCCAGTCACTAAGCACAATATTCAGTTCAAGCGAGGCAGCCAAGAAAGCAACGGATGCATATATTCTGTTCAGGTTTTATGAAATTGAAGACCAAGACAGAGCTGACAGGATAAGCACTTCGACAAATAGTCAGAGTGCTGTTAAAGCCAGGGATTTACGCAGTAATGACAAGGCCGTCTTGGCGATGAAAAGAGCATATGAGCAATATTTTCCGGACGGCTACTTTGTCACGAAACGCGGGGAACGTGTCGATACAGTTAAATGCAATACCGCTCATGTCGTGAATCTAACTGATCTTGGCAAGCAACTGATTGCTTGGCATTCTCAGCGGCCTACAATCTCTTACAGCGAAACCAAAATATTCGACAAGTACTTTGATCAGCTGTTTCACAGAGATTATGCACCAGAAAACGTGCAGGCTCTAAATGTCATGTTTGCAGCTGTCTATGAGAAATGGGGCAAAGAGAACCCTATGGGGCTAAACGAGACGTTGCTTGCAATGAAAGCTTATGCCCCTTATCATCAGTTATTCGCTATATCGGCCATCCTCTGTGAGATCAATAAGATGAATGATTCGGTACCAAGTCCATCCGTGGCATTGAGAAAAATGACAGAGAGTGGACTGCTGGATTATATTGTTGAAATGGCTGGAAACTGCCTAAATATGGCAATGGAAACTGCACAGGATACCGTAGCTGCTGATACTGGAAAGCTCTTTGTCCCTCAGAACTGGATTAAATCAAAAGCTTCTTTAAAGGATATTCGAGCAGCAGTAAAACAGATGGTAGCGTCTTTAAAGATGCTTCCTGATGGTAAAAAAGTTCTTGCCCGACTTAATGAAGGTCTGGCAATGAACAAGGAAGATTTTGAAGCTCGCTGGACAGCGGACTAACAAGCTGACATAACGATATCATTTGACATTCCGGGTCGAGTGCATAAGGCGTTCGCGGAAACAAGTCACCATGGACTTATCCCCTAAACGGACAGACAGGGTTGAGGCAACGGCATATTTTACATTTTTTCTTCGTTGGTATTATATAGTAGCGAAAGAATTGTATTGACCTGTTTCCGAGAACGGCGACCCTTTAGGCTCTGGATTTGATGTCAGCCCTATTTCGCCTATTTCAGGTGTAGAGCAGGTCCCCCGGACACACGGAAAATCTGACATCATTTCCGACCTGTCGAGCCATGTGGAGACGGTGGTACTTTTGTCCCACAAAAAAGCCGACAGTTATATCCACATTGATGTGGATGTTGAGAAGTTGGTGCAGGACAAAAGAGGGCTGGCGACTTATGAGCAGATCAAAGCGTATGTTCTGGAGCATACCGGCTTAAAGGTCAGCCACCTCTATATCGCACAGGTGAAGCAGAAATACGGCATCATTGAGCGTGAAAACTGCAATAAGCCGAAATCCGAAAACGCCAAGCAGCCTCAATGCCCGCCGGAGAAGGAAAGAGCCATTACGGAAGCACTGAAGCATTTTGAAATGATTTAGCTGATGATACAAAAGGACAAGCATCTAAAATGGATGCTTGTCCTTTTATATCCGATGTATTATGTTATTGCAGCATGACTTCCTGATACCTGCGATTTTCACTTAAAAGGCGCTGGCATTGCAGATCATCCAAGCCTTTATCTGCCGCAACCGTCAAACCGAATAGATTTTCACTCATAGCTTCTCCATTCCGCAGGGATAGGCGCTCCGCGCTGTCTGCTGCTCTTTTGTTACGGCCCGATAAAAGCTGTATCCGCCGGAGAGATGGGCACAGGTAAAACCATACTGCGTCAAAAGCCGGCAGGCCAGATAACTGCGAAGCCCTGTCTGGCAATTCACATAAACAGGCTTACCACGGTCTAACTCGTCCAAGTACTCCCGCAGATCGTCCAAGGGAATATTCCGAAAGCCATCCAGATGGCCCCGCTGATACTCCCGCGCCGTGCGGACGTCCAGCAGCGTCGCACTGCCATCGCAAGGCAAGTCCTCAACCTCATTCCAATGGAACTGCCGCACTTTCTCGCTCTCCAAATCCTCGATCATAAAACCGGCCATGTTTACCGGATCCTTGGCGGAGGAATAGGGCGGCGCATAGGAAAGATCAAGCTCCGTCAGTTCCAAAGCGGTCATTTTTGCGCGGATGGCCGTTGCCAGTACATCAATGCGCTTGTCCACACCGTCGCCGCCAACGATCTGCGCACCCAGCAGCCGCAGGCTTTCTTTTTCATACAGTACCTTCATTGCCATAGACTGTGCGCCGGGATAATAGGCAGCGTGGGATGCCGGGAAAAGTACAACTTTGTCGTAAGCGATCTCTGCTGCCTGCGCCGTTTTTTCATTGATCCCCGTGGATGCCGCTGTCAAGCTAAACAATTTCAGAACAGACGAACCCTGAGAGCCGGTAAAACGGCTGTTGCCGCCGCAGATATTGTCAGCGGCAATGCGTCCCTGCTTGTTGGCAGGCCCCGCCAGCGAGATCAACGCTTTCTGTCCGATCACGAAATGGGTGACCTCTACGGCATCGCCCACAGCATAGATGTCCGGCACGGAGGTTT
>OLJW01000312.1_pt1 | contig 72687 bp, 69 predicted proteins | sample 1603411 | NCBI WGS metagenome assembly OLJW01 (sample SAMN04168659, study PRJEB22393) | human gut metagenome | biome: human gut microbiome; feature: stool | host: Homo sapiens | collected 2014-05-12 | reverse complement strand
GCCAGGCATCAAATAAAGTGAAGAAGCCCATCCTGACGGATGGGCTTTTTTGCGTGTGTGCGGGGTAAAACCGCCGGGCTGAACGTATTGTGCAGGCCTGATAAGCGCAGCGCATCAGGCACATCACGACACCGCAGTTATCTTCTGGCCCATTGCGTAACAAAATCAGCTACTTGCTGTATATTGTTGATATCTAACAATGGAACATCCACCGCCAGCGGAACGTCACTGGCAACCGCTATAACATAGTCGTCCATCACTAATTCCTCAGGACTATGCCCGCAGCCTTCGCGGAAAAGTAGGATCTTAGCGACAGGTTCATGCTTAAATCCCTCGACCAACACCATATCCAACGTTGAAGCGTCCATCCGGCTTACCAGATACGCTAAATCCAGTTCGGGCTCTTCCGGTGTTTCTACCATTAATGCCCAACGTTGCTGGCTGGCGACCAGCGTTTGTGCTGCACCAGCTTTGCGTAACTCATAGCTATCTTTACCGGGCTTGTCGACATCCATCTTGTGATGAGTATGCTTAATCAATCCGGGACGTATACCTCTGGCACGTAGTTCCGGGATCAACTTTTTGAGCAGCGTGGTTTTTCCCGTGCCGCTCCATGCCGCAATGGCGAGTAATGGGATCATGATTTTTCCTGCCATTTTGCGAGCTCTTCGGGGGTGTTCACGTTTACGAACGCATCTTTATGATCGCTGAAATCGACAGCATGACCGCCTGCCAAACGCATAAAGACCATAACGCGTCGTTCACCGGACTGAAGATAATCCTGCAGTAAAGGCTGCATAGAGCGGTGCATCAGCGCAATGGTTGGGTGATCTCTTTCGCCATCATGCACCCAGACAACCGGTGCAGCTTTGCGCTGCTCTTTTAAACGAGCGACCAGATCGTGAGGAATATAAGGCATATCGCACGGGCAGAACAAAAACCATTCCCCCGTTTGCTGCAGGAATACCGATAGCATCCCGGCCAGTGGGCCAGGGAAATCGGCCAATGAATCGGGAATAACTTTCAGGCCGCTTTGCTGGTATATATCCCTATGGCGATTGGCATTAACCACCACGGTTTCGACCTGCAAAGCGAGAATGTCGGCCACATGTCGCCAAAGAGGTTTACCGCCCAGCTCAAGCAGACCTTTATCGGTTCCGCCCATCCGTCTGGCCTTACCGCCAGCCAGCACAACCCCTGTTATTGCACTATCCAGAATCACTGATATCGCCTCTTTTAATGTGGGATTGACCCTGCTAACGTATCTGTATTGAGCCTAAGGAGCACAACCATGAAATGTAAACGTCTGAATGAAGTTATTGAACTCCTCCAGCCTGCCTGGCAGAAGGAACCCGATCTTAACCTGATGCAATTTTTACAGAAACTGGCGCAAGAGTCAGGTTTTGACGGCGAACTGGCGGATTTAACTGATGACATTCTGATCTATCACCTGAAAATGCGTGACTCGGCGAAAGATGCGGTCATTCCAGGTATTCAGAAAGATTATGAAGAAGATTTTAAAACTGCACTACTCCGCGCACGTGGCGTAATTAAAGAGTAAAAGCTTGTAATCGCCGCCACCGAAAGCGCTGCGAAATGATATCCTGAATCATTCGTAGTATTTTCCGGATGATGGGATGAACGACAACGCTTTTAATTTCCAGACGCTACACCCGGATACCATCATGGATGCACTGTTTGAGCAGGGGATCCGGGTGGACTCCGGGCTTACCCCGCTTAACAGCTATGAAAACCGTGTCTATCAATTTCAGGACGAAGACCGTCGACGCTTTGTCGTTAAGTTTTATCGCCCTGAACGTTGGTCTGTCGATCAGATCCAGGAAGAGCACCAGTTTGCTCTGGAACTGGTAAGCGATGAAGTCCCGGTAGCTGCTCCGCTGGTATTCAGCGGCCAAACGCTATTAAGCCATCAGGGTTTCCATTATGCGATCTTCCCCAGCGTCGGTGGACGCCAGTTTGAAGCCGACAACATCGATCAGATGGAGGCGGTGGGGCGCTATCTCGGGCGTATGCACCAGACCGGATGCAAGCGTACTTTTGCCTTCCGCCCAACGATCGGCCTTGAAGAATACCTGACTGAGCCACGTAAAGTTTTTGAACACGCACAGCTAATCCCATCAGGGCAAAAAGCGGCCTTCCTGAAAGCAACGGATGCGCTTATCGCGATCGTTACCGAACGCTGGCATACGCGTTTTACCACGTTACGCCTGCACGGTGATTGTCATGCCGGTAATATTCTGTGGCGCGATGGCCCGATGTTTGTCGATTTAGATGATGCCCGCAACGGTCCGGCTATTCAGGATTTATGGATGCTCCTCAATGGCGATAAAGCTGAACAACGTATGCAGCTTGAAACCATTATCGAGGCTTATGAAGAGTTTAGTGAGTTCGACATCTCTGAAATCGGACTGATAGAACCTTTACGCGCTATGCGTTTAGTTTATTATCTTGCCTGGCTAATTCGACGTTGGGCTGACCCTGCATTTCCAAAAAACTTCCCGTGGTTAACCGGGGAAGATTACTGGCATCGTCAGACCGCGACCTTTATTGAGCAGGCAAAAATTCTGCAAGAGCCCCCCTTACAATTAACGCCAATGTATTAACCGGAGAAACTTGAACATGAAAAAAATATGGCTGGCGCTGGCTGGTATGGTCTTAGCTTTTAGCGCATCTGCAGCGCAGTTCCAGGATGGCAAACAATACATCACTCTGGAAAAGCCAGTTGCGGGTGAACCGCAAGTGTTGGAGTTCTTCTCCTTCTACTGCCCGCACTGCTACCAGTTTGAAGAAGTGCTTCACGTATCTGATAATGTGAAGAAAAAGCTGCCGGAAGGCACCAAGATGACCAAATACCACGTCGAGTTTCTCGGGCCTTTGGGTAAAGATCTGACGCAGGCATGGGCGGTTGCAATGGCGCTGGGTGTTGAAGATCAGGTCACCGTTCCGCTGTTTGAAGGCGTTCAGAAAACCCAGACCGTTCAGTCTGTTGCTGATATCCGTAAAGTGTTTGTCGACGCAGGTATTAAAGGTGAAGACTATGATGCGGCATGGAACAGCTTCGTGGTGAAATCACTCGTGGCACAGCAGGAAAAAGCGGCGGCTGATTTACAGCTGCAGGGCGTTCCGGCGATGTTCGTGAATGGCAAATATCAGGTCAACCCGCAGGGCATGGATACCAGCAGCATGGATATTTTCGTACAACAGTATGCGGATACCGTGAAGTACCTGGTTGGTCAGAAATAAAAGCAAAAGCCGGTCACTGACCGGCTTTTTTATTTGAGGCTTTAATCGCGTCGAGCTGCGCGTCTTTCTCACTCCATAGCGTATTTAGCCAGAGCTGAAACCGACGCTTGAATCCCTTATCGTTCACGTAATCACCGTGCAACTCTTCATGAATTGGCTCCAGATTCACCCGCACGACAATCCGCGTTAACTTACCGCTCAGCATGTCGTAGAACGGTCGACTGCTGTTTTCCGGATAGCACAACGTGACGTTCAACATTTTATCGAACTGTGAACCCAGTACATTCAATGCCATTGCAATACCGGCCGCCTTAGGAGGGAGCAGGTTTTGATAGGGCGAGCGGGTTTGCTCACGTTTATCTTTGGTAAAGCGCGAACCTTCGACAAAATTCACAATGGTTGTCGGGTGTACGCGAAATTTCTCGCAGGAACGACGCGTTGTTTCGACATCTTTACCACGGCGTTCCGGATGGCGAAGCAGATAGCCACGTGAATAGCGTTTCATAAACGGCATATCCAGCGCCCAGCAGGCCAGGCCAATAAAGGGTACCCAGGCCAACTGCTGCTTGAGAAAATATTTATTCATCGGGATGTGCTTACGGAACAGAACGCAAAGCACAACGATATCGGCCCAGCTGTAATGATTACAAATGAGCAGATACCAGTTTTTCTTGCTAAGACCTTCCAGTCCTTCAACATCCCACTTTAGCCGTGGATTAAGGTGCAGCAGTAGCGCCAGACCTTCACACCAGCAGTACATCATGAAATTACAGAAGACAGAAACCTTGCGCCAGACGACAGGAATAGGCAAAAGGAGTTTCACAACTCCCGCAAGGATGATCGGCACAGAACAAAAAATCGTGACCAATATGGTCAATACGATACTCAGCAACAGCGTTATCGCAGCGAGTATTCTCGTCATAATTAAATTATTCAAAAGGTTAGCCATAGACAGTGCGCGAAAGAGGCGCAAGGGACTGATTTTATCAGAAAACGAACCAAATGATGGATCTTCCCTCAATAGAAAAAAGAGGAATATCTATCCACATCAGGATATAAGCTGTAAAAATGGAATAAAATGCTGTGTATTTGTTTAATTTATTGAAATACATATAAAAATATTATGAGGCAATAATTGCCTTGTTATATTTAAAGAGCTGTAAATTATTTATTCACAAAGTTATCCACAGCTGTCTTTGCGAGCAAAGCAGAAGATCTACAAAAGTTTTTCGACAAATGCGGCGAAAAACTCATGTTTTCATCCTGTCTGTGGCATCCTTTACCCATAATCTGATAAACAGGCACGGACATTATGGTTCAGATCCCAGAAAACCCACTTATCCTTGTAGATGGCTCATCTTACCTGTATCGCGCATACCACGCGTTCCCACCGCTGACTAACAGCGCAGGAGAACCTACGGGCGCGATGTACGGTGTCCTCAACATGCTGCGTAGCTTGATTTTGCAATATCAGCCGACCCACGCGGCGGTGGTATTCGACGCCAAGGGTAAAACCTTCCGTGATGAGTTATTCGAACACTATAAGTCGCACCGCCCACCCATGCCGGACGATCTGCGTGCGCAGATTGAACCTCTGCATGCGATGGTAAAAGCGATGGGGCTGCCATTGCTGGCGGTTTCTGGCGTGGAGGCGGATGATGTCATCGGTACGCTGGCGCGGGAAGCGGAGAAGGTGGGTCGTCCGGTGCTGATTAGCACTGGTGATAAAGATATGGCTCAGTTGGTGACGCCGAATATCACTCTTATCAACACCATGACCAATACGATCCTCGGCCCGGATGAAGTGGTGAATAAATACGGTGTCCCGCCGGAACTGATCATCGATTTCCTGGCGCTGATGGGGGATTCCTCAGATAACATTCCTGGCGTTCCAGGCGTAGGTGAAAAAACTGCGCAGGCTCTGCTGCAGGGGCTGGGTGGCCTGGATACTCTCTATGCTGAATCAGACAAAATTGCGGGGCTGACATTCCGTGGTGCGAAAACCATGGCGGGCAAACTTGAGCAGAATAAAGAGGTGGCGTACCTCTCTTATCAATTGGCTACTATCAAAACGGATGTTGAGCTGGAGTTGACCTGCGAGCAGCTGGAAGTCCGTCAACCGGCAGCAGAAGAACTGCTTGGCCTGTTTAAACAGTATGAATTCAAACGTTGGGTTACTGACGTTGAAGCGGGTAAATGGCTACAGGCGAAAGGGACGAAGCCGGCGGCAAAACCGCAAGAAACTATTGTCGTCGATGAAACGCCTGAGGAGCCGGCTACGGTTCTTTCGTATGATAACTATGTGACGATTCTGGACGAAGCGACGCTGGAAGAGTGGATCGCGAAGCTGAAAAAAGCACCTGTCTTTGCCTTCGATACGGAAACTGACAGCCTGGACAATATTTCCGCGAATCTGGTTGGCCTGTCTTTTGCCATTGAACCGGGTGTGGCGGCATATGTTCCTGTTGCCCTCGATTACCTGGATGCCCCCGATCAAATAGCTCGCGATCGCGCGCTGGAGCTGCTGAAGCCGCTGCTTGAAGATGAGAATGCGCATAAAGTCGGGCAGAACCTGAAGTACGATCGCGGTATCCTGGCGAACTATGGCATCGAGCTGCGCGGCATCACCTTTGACACCATGCTTGAATCCTACATTCTTAACAGTGTCGCTGGCCGACACGATATGGACAGCCTGTCGGACCGCTGGCTTAAACATAAAACCATCACCTTTGAAGAGATCGCTGGAAAAGGCAAAAACCAGCTGACCTTTAACCAGATAGCATTGGAAGAAGCCGGGCGTTACGCTGCGGAAGACGCCGACGTTACGCTACAGCTGCATCTGAAAATGTGGCCAGAATTACAGCAGCATAAAGGGCCACTGAACGTCTTTGAAAATATCGATATGCCGCTGGTGCCAGTTTTGTCTCGTGTTGAGCGCAACGGTGTGAAAATCGATCCGGCTGTTCTGCACAAGCATTCAGAAGAACTGACGCTGCGTTTGAACGAGCTGGAGCAAAAAGCGCACGAGATCGCCGGAGAAGCGTTTAACCTGTCTTCCACCAAGCAACTGCAAACCATCCTGTTTGAAAAGCAGGGTATTAAGCCGCTGAAGAAAACGCCGGGCGGCGCACCATCAACGTCAGAAGAGGTGCTGGAAGAGTTAGCGCTGGATTATCCGTTGCCGAAAGTTATCCTGGAATATCGTGGGTTAGCCAAACTGAAGTCGACCTATACGGATAAGCTTCCGTTGATGATTAACAAGAAGACCGGGCGCGTGCACACTTCCTATCATCAGGCAGTTACCGCAACGGGTCGCTTGTCTTCAACGGATCCGAACCTGCAAAACATCCCGGTACGTAATGACGAAGGTCGTCGTATTCGTCAGGCGTTCATTGCGCCAGAAGACTACGTGATTGTCTCTGCGGACTACTCACAGATTGAACTGCGTATCATGGCGCACCTTTCACGTGATAAAGGTCTGCTTACCGCGTTTGCCGAAGGGAAAGATATTCACCGCGCAACGGCGGCAGAAGTCTTTGGTTTACCGCTTGATTCTGTGACCAGCGAGCAACGCCGCAGCGCGAAAGCCATTAACTTCGGTTTGATCTACGGGATGAGCGCCTTTGGTCTGGCGCGCCAGTTGAATATTCCGCGTAAAGAAGCGCAGAAGTACATGGATCTCTACTTCGAACGCTACCCAGGCGTGTTGGAATATATGGAACGAACCCGCGCGCAGGCGAAAGAGCAGGGTTATGTAGAAACGCTGGAAGGTCGCCGTCTCTATTTACCGGATATTAAATCCAGTAATGGTGCTCGTCGTGCAGGTGCAGAACGCGCGGCAATTAACGCCCCGATGCAGGGTACTGCCGCAGACATTATCAAACGAGCGATGATTGCGGTGGACAGATGGCTGCAAACCGAGCAACCGCGTGTGCGTATGATCATGCAGGTACACGATGAACTGGTGTTTGAAGTGCATAAAGATGACCTCGAAAGCGTCTCTAAAAAGATCCACCAACTGATGGAAAACGAGACCCAGATTGACGTGCCGTTGCTGGTGGAAGTCGGTAGTGGCGAAAACTGGGATCAGGCGCACTAAGGGTTTACTGAATAACGGCTATTTTTCGTAACTAAGCAACATAAGAGAGAGCTTTTTGTGATGTCCATTAGAATTCCCTATGTAAGGAATGAAAAAAAATTACAAAAAGTGCTTTCTGAGCTGCTCAAAAAAGAGTAAAGTTATTCTCGTAGGGTACAGAGGTAAGATGTTCTATCTTTCAGACCTTTTACTTCACGTAATCGGATTTGGCTGAATATTTTAGCCGCCCCAGTCAGTAATGACTGGGGCGTTTTTTATTGTGCGAAAGAAAAGTTTTGTACATGCTGTAGGCCGGATAAGACGCGCAGCGGCGCCATCCGGCAATACGGTGGGTTATTCCCCGTCCTGCATCTCTTCAACCGGTGCCAGTTCACTAAACCAGCTATCCAGTTTTTGCCGCAGTTTGTCCACACCCAGCTTTTTCAGCGATGAAAATGCTTCTACCTGCACATCACCGTTAAATGCCAGTACGGCTTCGCGTACCATATTCAGTTGCGCTTTGCGTGCACCGCTGGCCAGCTTATCTGCTTTAGTCAGCAGTACCAGAACCTGAACGTTGCTCTCAACCGCCCACAGGATCATCTGTTGATCGAGATCTTTTAACGGGTGACGAATATCCATCAGTACCACCAGACCTTGCAGGCTCTGACGTTTTTCCAGATATTCAGCCAGCGCGCGCTGCCATTTACGCTTCATCTCTTCTGGAACTTCGGCATAACCGTATCCAGGCAAATCGACCAGGCGTTTGCCGTCAACGACTTCAAACAGGTTGATGAGCTGAGTACGACCTGGCGTTTTAGATGTACGCGCCAGACCCTTTTGATTCGTCAGGGTATTTAGCGCACTGGATTTGCCTGCGTTGGAACGGCCAGCAAAAGCCACTTCTATACCGGTGTCGGAAGGTAAGTGGCGAATATCAGGCGCACTCATCACAAAGTGCGTCTGTTGATAATTCAAGTTAGTCAAAGCAGTCCTCTCCATCAATCAGGGCTTTGCAGCGATTATACCTGAACCCCAGCAAAAGGCTGGTTTTTCGACGAGTGGGCTGTGTGAGTAAAAACCACGCGCTTTGTGAGACATTGCCGACAGTTTCTATACGAGATGACAGAGTAAAAAATGACAGAACTAAAATAAATCATAGAGTTACATTTGGGCGCTATTCTTAAAATCAGAAATTGTTACCCAGGTTACTTGTACGTTTAAACCAAAACGGTAAAGTAGCGTCCATAGCGAGGAAGCTGACAGGATAGACAACTCAGGATGAGGGTCAGGAGCGCCAGGAGGCGAAGACACAGGATTGTCAGGAAGACAAACGTCCGGAGACGTTAGTAAAAGGAAATGGAAACAACACGGAATGTTAGAGGCTAAGGGAAAAACAGGGTGTGTTGATAGCCAACAGGGATTGTAGAGCCCGTAAGGGTTGAGAGTCAGGAAAAAAGGCGACAGATTACTCTGTCGCCTTTTTTCTTTATTTCTGCTAGATTCCGGCGCAATTATATACTGAATAAAACAGCCAAAGACGAATCATGATGAAACCAACTTCTACACCACGCGGTAAAGGTCCTGCAAAAGCGCGTCGTAAAACACGCGAAGAAATTAACCAGGAAGCCCGCGACCGTAAGCGCCAGAAAAAACACCGTGGTCATGCGGCAGGTAGCCGTGCGTCCGGTAGCGAAGGCGCATCTGGTGGCGGAAACCAAAATAAGCAAAAAGATCCTCGTATTGGCAGCAAAACCCCCATTCCATTGGGCGTGACCGAAAAAGTCACCAAACAGCACAAACCGAAGAGTGAGAAACCTATGCTTTCACCACAGGCTGAGTTGGATTTACTGGAAACGGATGAGCGCCTGGATGCGCTGCTGGAGCGTCTTGAAGCAGGAGAGACCCTGAGCGCGGAAGATCAGTCCTGGGTTGATGCCAAGCTGGACCGCATTGATGAGCTGATGCAAAAGCTGGGTCTTTCTTACGATGACGAGGAAGAAGGGGAAGAAGAAGAAAAACAGGAAGACATGATGCGCCTGCTGAAAGGCGGCAACTAACGGTTTTACACCGTGGGTCTTCCCGTCCTGCTTATAACCCTTCCGGTTATATGTTATCTGGTGTGGTTATTCGTTAAACTACAGCGGTTGTCGCGGCGACAGAAGTGGCTGCGCAACCGACTTATCACCCGTACTGGGGCTAAGTCGGTACGCCGTACCCGCCAGAGACGCCATCGGAAGGAGTGAGCATGTCAGAGCAGTTAATAGACTGGGACCTGGCCCTGATCCAGAAATATAACTATTCCGGGCCACGATATACCTCGTACCCGACCGCGCTGGAGTTTTCTGAAGACTACGGCACTGAAGCATTTCTAAAGGCCGTGGCGCGTTATCCTGAGCGTCCTCTCTCGCTGTACGTTCACATCCCGTTCTGCCACAAGCTGTGTTATTTCTGCGGCTGTAACAAGGTCGTGACTCGCCAGCAGCATAAAGCCGATCAATACCTCGATGTCTTAGAACAAGAAATTATTCATCGCGCACCGCTGTTTGCCGGACGTCATGTCAGTCAACTGCACTGGGGCGGCGGCACGCCAACGTATCTGAATAAAGCGCAAATCAGCCGTTTGATGTCGCTGCTGCGTGGCAACTTTAACTTTAACGACGACGCCGAAATCTCGATCGAAGTGGATCCGCGTGAAATTGAGCTGGATGTGCTCGATCATTTACGCGCTGAAGGTTTTAACCGCCTGAGCATGGGGGTGCAGGACTTCAATAAAGAAGTTCAGCGCCTGGTGAACCGTGAGCAGGATGAGGAGTTTATCTTTGCGCTGCTGAATCATGCGCGTGAGATTGGCTTTACCTCAACGAATATCGATCTGATTTATGGTTTGCCAAAACAGACGCCGGAAAGTTTCGCCTTTACCCTGAAACGCGTTGCTGAGCTGAATCCAGACCGACTGAGCGTCTTCAACTACGCGCACCTGCCGACGCTATTTGCCGCTCAGCGCAAGATTAAAGACGCCGACCTGCCCAGCGCGCAGCAGAAGCTGGATATCCTGCAGGAAACCATTTCTTCACTGACCGAAACCGGTTATCAGTTCATTGGTATGGATCACTTTGCTCGGCCGGATGATGAGCTGGCGATTGCTCAACGCAAGGGTGTGCTGCATCGTAATTTCCAGGGTTATACCACCCAGGGTGATACCGATCTGCTGGGAATGGGCGTGTCAGCCATTAGTATGATTGGTGACAACTACGCGCAGAACCAGAAAGAGCTGAAGCGCTATTATCAGCAGGTTGACGAGCAGGGGAACGCACTGTGGCGCGGAATTGCCCTGACCCGCGATGACTGCATTCGTCGTGATGTTATTAAGCTCCTGATCTGTAACTTCCGCCTCGACTATGCCGCTGTGGAACAGCAATGGGATCTGAACTTCGCTGACTATTTTGCCGAAGACCTGAAACTGCTGGCACCACTGGCGAAAGATGGGCTGGTGGATGTGGATGAGAAGGGGATTCAGGTTACGCCGAAGGGGCGCCTGTTGATCCGTAATATTTGCATGTGCTTTGATGCCTATCTGCGGCAGAAAGCACGCATGCAGCAGTTCTCACGGGTGATTTAACGTTTTGCCCGGTAGCGCCGCGCCACCGGGCAAACTGCTTAGCTGAACAGCCCAACCAGCGCTGCACACAGCACTGCGGCAACCGCAGTTTGTGGCGTATGGCTTTCGACCGCACCGCTCGACAGCAGATTAATCATTGATTCCAGCATGATGACTTCCCCCGTTTGCCGGGCACGATCATACTTAACTCATCGGAACAGTAAAGCGCAAAATAGCAGCAATTTGCGCTCAATTATCAATCTTTACACAGTGACGAATCGTCACTCCATTCCGAGTTCTTTTAACTTACGCGTCAAGGTATTACGGCCCCAGCCAAGCAGGCGTGCGGCTTCCTGTTTGTGCCCCTGGGTATGACGTAGCGCGGTGGTCAACAGCGTGCGCTCCATTTCAGGTTGAGCCTCAGAAAGCAGGTTTTGATGACCGGAACGCAAGGCCCGGTCTGCCCACTGTGCCAACAGGGTTGCCCAGCTGTCTGGCTGCATATGGGACGGTGCGTCAGGCACGGTGGTTTCAAACAGCTCGGCTGGTAAGTCCTGAATCAGTACTTCCTGGCCGGCGGCCATGACGGTTAACCAGCGGCAGGTGTTCTCAAGCTGACGCACGTTACCCGGCCAGGCCAGACGGGTCAGCGCCGCCTCGGTCTCCGGGTGTAATTGTTTGGCTTCAACCCCCAGTTCGTGCGCGGCCTCCTGCAGGAAATGGCGCGCCAGACGTGGGATATCTTCCCGACGTTCACGCAGCGGCGGCAAATGCACGCGGATGACGTTTAGACGATGGAATAAGTCTTCGCGGAATTTGCCTTCCTGTACGCGTAGTTCCAGATTCTGGTGCGTGGCGGCGATAATACGTACGTCCACCTTCACGGGCGCATAGCCGCCAACGCGATAAAACTGTCCATCGGCTAATACGCGCAATAAACGCGTTTGCACGTCCAGCGGCATATCGCCAATTTCATCGAGGAACAGCGTACCGCCGTCAGCCTGTTCAAAGCGCCCCTGGCGAATCGTATTCGCCCCGGTAAATGCCCCTTTTTCATGACCAAACAGCTCAGATTCGATCAAATCTTTCGGAATAGCCGCCATGTTCAGGGCGATAAACGGCGCTTTGACGCGCGGGCTATGACGGTGCAGCGCATGGGCGACCAGCTCTTTACCGGTCCCGGACTCTCCGTTAATCAATACGCTGATTGACGATCGGGACAGGCGGCCAATAATGCGAAAGACGTCCTGCATTGCCGGCGCTTCGCCGATGATGTCAGTTGTTGGGCCGTTGATCTGAACATTGCGCGGCTGCTGCTGTTCCTGATAATGGCTGATGGCACGTTCGACCAGCGCCACGGCTTCATCAATATCAAAAGGTTTGGGCAGATAATCAAACGCCCCTTGCTGATAGGCGCTGACGGCAGCATCCAGATCGGAGTGCGCGGTCATTATGATGACCGGAAGCATCGGATGCCGCTGTTTAATCTGTTTTAACAGCGTTAGACCGTCCATGCCCGGCATGCGAATATCCGACAACAGTACGTCAGGCGTTTTGCTGGCCAGCGCGTCCAGCACCTCTTTACCACTTTCAAATGTGGTACAGCTTAGCCCTGCCCCTGCGAGCGCACGTTCAAGCACCCAACGGATGGAACTATCGTCATCAACGACCCAGACTATTCCTCGTTGCATAAACGTCACCTTATTTCCTGATAGGCAGGTAAACCGAGAACTCGGTATGACCCGGCCAACTGGTAAATTCAATTTTGCCGGAATGTTGATCAATTAAATTGCGGGCGATGGATAATCCAAGCCCGGTACCGCCTTCGCGACCGCTGACCATTGGGTAGAACAGCGTGTCCTGCAAATGCGAGGGAATACCCGGACCGTTGTCCTCAACATCAATCCGTGCCGCCAGGCGATAACGTACGCCGTGCAGCGTGAGCTGAAACGCGGTGCGGGTACGCAGAATGATCTCACCGCCTTCAGCTCCCAGCGCCTGCAAAGCATTGCGCACGATGTTTAACAGAACCTGCTCGATCTGGTCCGGGTCGTGCAGTAATTCGGGCAGACTCGGGTCGTAATCACGAATCAGCGTGACGTTTTCCGGGAGCTCCATTGAGACCAGCGCCACCACGCGCTCCGCCACCTTGTGAATACTTTCCGTGACGTGCATACCCGGCTGTTGTGGTCCCAGCAGACGGTCGACCAGATTACGCAGGCGGTCGGCCTGCTCAATAATGACTTTGGTATATTCGGTCAGCGCCGGGTCCGGAAGCGCTTTGCTGAGCAGCTGCGCCGCGCCGCGTAATCCACCCAACGGGTTCTTGATTTCGTGCGCCAAACCGCGCACCAGATCGCGGGCGGCAATCTGCTGGGCGTGCTGGAGCTGCTCCTGGCTCAGACGACGCTGGTTATCCATTGGCGCCATCTCCAGCAGGATAAGGCCATCAGGCAGCCTCTGAGCAGTCACTGAGAGGATATGGGAGTGGCTGTCTATCACCAGCGTCACTTCGTTATCCGTAAAGCCCTGGCCCGCTTCCAGGCTCTCTCGCATCAGTCCGATGTTTAAGGAGAAATAACTCAACAGATCGGGAAGCGGGGTACCAAACAGTTTGCGGGAGCTTTGGGCGAGCAGCTGTTGTGCCGCAGGGTTGGCGTAATGTACCGCCAGCTCATCGTCGACGAGTAAAATGCTGTTGATTAAAGAATTGAGGATCTGCCCAGCATCGGGCAGCGTGCCGGTTGCCATTCAGCAGTCTCCTGAAAAGTGTTGCACCAATTTAGTGCATTATAGCTTTTTACGCATAAAAAGCGCGAGAAAGCAGGTTGTTAGTGGAGAAAAAAGCCCATCGTGTGATGGGCTAAAAGTTCCACGGCAACTCAATTCCAGGTTATCGCGCCAGCGCGTGACGCGACCTTATCTGGAAAGTACAACTCAAACGATTAAACGCTGTAGTACAGCTCAAACTCTACCGGGTGCGGAGTCATACGCACACGGTCATCTTCTTCGCGACGCAGCGTAATGTACGCATCGATCGCTTCATTGGTGAACACGCCGCCTGCAGTCAGGAACTCACGGTCCAGATCCAGTTCTTTCAGTGCTTCTTCCAGAGAACCAGCAACCTGTGGGATCTCTTTCGCTTCTTCTGGCGGCAGGTCGTACAGGTTTTTGTCCATGGCTTCGCCCGGGTGGATCTTGTTCTTGATGCCGTCAAGACCGGCCATCAGCAGTGCTGCGAAGCACAGGTATGGGTTAGCAGCCGGGTCCGGGAAACGCACTTCAATACGACGCGCTTTCGGAGAAGCAACAACCGGAATACGGATAGAAGCAGAACGGTTACGGGCAGAGTAAGCCAGCATTACCGGCGCTTCGTAGCCTGGGACCAGACGCTTATAAGAGTTAGTGGTCGGGTTAGCCAGGGCGTTGATCGCTTTAGCGTGTTTGATTACGCCGCCGATGTAGAACAGCGCCTGCTCAGACAGACCCGCATATTTGTCGCCAGAGAACAGGTTTACGCCGTTCTTGGACAGGGACATGTGGCAGTGCATACCGGAACCGTTATCACCGAACATCGGTTTTGGCATAAAGGTCGCGGTTTTACCGAAACGGTGCGCAACGTTGTGCACAACGTATTTGTAGATCTGAATTTCGTCCGCTTTTTTGGTCATGGTGTTAAAGCGGGTCGCGATTTCGTTCTGGCCAGCGGTCGCCACTTCGTGGTGATGCGCTTCAACAACCAGGCCCATCTCTTCCATGATCAGACACATGGTAGAACGGATGTCCTGAGAAGAATCTACCGGAGGAACCGGGAAGTAACCGCCTTTCACACCAGGACGGTGACCTTTGTTACCACCTTCGTATTTGGTGGAGGAGTTCCATGCGCCTTCGATGTCATCGATTGCCACGTGGGAACCGGAAATAGACGCGCCGAAACGGATGTCGTCAAACAGGAAGAATTCTGGCTCTGGCCCGAACAGAACGGTGTCTGCGATGCCGGTAGAACGCAGATACTCTTCAGCGCGTTTTGCGATGGAGCGCGGGTCGCGGTCATAGCCCTGCAGTGTACCGGGTTCCAGGATATCGCAACGGATGATCAGGGTAGACTCTTCATAGAACGGGTCGATGAGTGCAGTCGACGCATCTGGCATCAGAACCATGTCTGATTCGTTAATGCCTTTCCAGCCACCGATTGAGGAGCCGTCAAACATTTTGCCTTCTTCAAAGAATTCGGCATTTACCTGATGAGCAGGAATAGTGACGTGCTGTTCTTTACCTTTGGTATCAGTGAAGCGTAAATCAACAAACTTCACTTCGTGTTCGTTCAGCATCGTCAAAACGTGTTCAGCGGACATACTTACTCTCCCGGATTGGTCATGGTCGTCGTGGTAACGAAGTCTTCAATTCTGCAAAAAATTGGCCGTGTCGCCGTAAAAAATATAAAGCGAAATCTGTGCCAACTTTTAAATTGCCCCTAAAAGGCGTTATCATGCGCACTATCGTGCAAAGGGGCTGCACCATGAAGGTTGTATTGCACCATTATAGTGCTTTAATGTGAACATTAAGCACCATATTGGTGCAAAGCATGTCAGATTACCCCTTTTAACGCTCCGTGAATGTGATCACAAAGAAACTCTGCAATACTTGTTTGCGGAGGATGTTTGTGATCCTGTTTTGTACTGCGATTAATCCGTGTACAATAACGCGCTATTTCTAAAATGCCTGAGGCAAAGTTGTGATCGAAAATTTGCGTAACATCGCCATCATCGCGCACGTAGACCATGGTAAAACGACCCTGGTAGACAAGCTGCTCCAACAATCCGGTACGTTCGACTCTCGTGCCGAAACCCAAGAGCGCGTGATGGACTCCAACGATTTGGAGAAAGAGCGTGGGATTACCATCCTCGCGAAAAACACCGCTATCAAATGGAATGATTACCGTATCAACATCGTTGATACCCCGGGGCACGCCGACTTCGGTGGTGAAGTTGAACGTGTAATGTCCATGGTCGACTCCGTGCTGCTGGTGGTGGATGCAATGGATGGTCCGATGCCGCAGACGCGCTTCGTGACCAAAAAAGCCTTTGCCCATGGCCTGAAGCCAATTGTTGTTATCAACAAAGTTGACCGTCCTGGCGCGCGTCCTGACTGGGTTGTTGATCAGGTATTCGACCTGTTCGTTAACCTCGACGCTACCGACGAACAGCTGGACTTCCCGATCGTTTACGCTTCCGCGCTGAACGGTATCGCAGGTCTGGATCACGAAGATATGGCTGAAGACATGACTCCGCTGTATCAGACCATCGTTGATCGTGTACCGGCTCCGAACGTAGACCTTGATGGCCCGCTGCAGATGCAAATCTCTCAGCTGGACTACAACAACTACGTTGGCGTAATCGGCATCGGCCGCATTAAACGCGGTAAAGTTAAACCGAACCAGCAGATCACTATCATTGATAGCGAAGGCAAAACCCGTAACGGTAAAGTCGGTAAAGTTCTGACTCATCTGGGTCTGGAACGTATCGAGAGCGATATTGCCGAAGCCGGCGATATCATCGCGATTACCGGTCTGGGCGAACTGAACATCTCCGACACCATCTGCGATCCGCAGAACGTCGAAGCGCTGCCGGCTCTGTCCGTTGATGAACCGACCGTAACCATGTTCTTCTGCGTAAACACCTCTCCGTTCTGTGGTAAAGAAGGTAAATATGTTACCTCTCGTCAGATCCTTGACCGCCTGAACAAAGAGCTGGTGCACAACGTTGCGCTGCGCGTTGAAGAAACCGAAGATGCGGATGCGTTCCGTGTATCCGGTCGTGGTGAGCTGCACCTGTCTGTTCTGATTGAAAACATGCGTCGCGAAGGTTTCGAAATGGCGGTTTCCCGTCCGAAAGTTATCTTCCGCGAAATCGATGGCCGTAAACAAGAGCCGTTCGAAAACGTAACGCTGGACGTCGAAGAGCAGCATCAGGGTTCTGTCATGCAGGCTCTGGGTGAGCGTAAAGGCGACCTGAAAAACATGAATCCAGATGGCAAAGGCCGCGTACGTCTTGACTACGTGATCCCAAGCCGTGGTCTGATCGGCTTCCGTTCAGAATTCATGACCATGACTTCCGGTACCGGTCTGCTGTACTCCACCTTCAGCCACTACGACGATGTTCGTGCGGGTGATGTGGGTCAGCGTCAGAACGGCGTACTGATCTCCAACGGCCAGGGTAAAGCAGTTGCGTTCGCACTGTTCAGCCTGCAGGACCGCGGTAAGCTGTTCCTGGGTCACGGTGCTGAAGTTTACGAAGGCCAGATCATCGGTATTCACAGCCGCTCTAACGACCTGACTGTAAACTGCCTGACCGGTAAGAAACTGACCAACATGCGTGCGTCCGGTACTGACGAAGCAACGGTTCTGGTTCCGCCGGTTAAGATGACTCTGGAGCAGGCTCTGGAATTCATCGATGACGACGAACTGGTAGAAGTTACTCCAACCTCTATCCGTATTCGTAAGCGTCACCTGACTGAAAACGATCGTCGCCGTGCAATGCGTGGCGCGAAAGAAGAGTAATTAACGCTCTTTCTCAGGTAAGCATAAAAAAGCCGCTGATTATCAGCGGCTTTTTTTATCTAAAAGATCAGGTCGTTTCCTGCTCTGCAATGACTAGCTCAATATTTTCTAAATCAAGCAATTGCTTGAATGAATTTGGTGGCTGGGAATCGGTAAAAAATGCCTGAATTTTACGCATATTACCGATGGATACAGCGGCTGAGGCAGTAAACTTAGTATGATCAGCAACTAACAGCGTATTACGTGCATGCTTAATCATCGTTTTGGCGACAAGCGCTTCGTTAACGTCAAATTCCAATAGGGTGCCGTCTTCCTCAATGGCACCAATACTAGTAATCAAATAGTCGGCTCTGAATCCTTCAATAAAGTTCACTGCTCCTGGACCAACAATACCGCCATTATGAGCACGTAGCGTTCCACCGGGCACCATGACCTCAAGATCTTGATTCTTATATAAGATCTGTGCAACACGAAGACTGTTAGTAATGATGCGGAGATCCCGGCGGTTCAGCAAAGCTCGTGCAACGGCTTCCACCGTTGTACCAATGGTAATAAATACTGTACAGCGTTCAGGAAGATAATCAGCAACCGCTTCCGCAATCGCTTCTTTTTCCTGGGTAAGGGACAACTCTCGCTGTTCAAAGGCGGTATTCATGACGCTGGATACACGTCCGGCTCCACCATGATGTCTGGTGATCAAGCCCTGTTCGCTTAATTTACGAATATCCCGGCGCACGGTTTGCGTGGACACGTCCAGCAGTTGTGCGAGCTCTTCGATATTCATATAGCCGCGTTCTGTAATGTAATGAACAAGTTGATCGTGTCGCGGATTACCGGTGACTTCAATGATGCTCATGAATACTCCTGGACTTCTTCCCCGTAATTGTTGGCTATTTTACGCATAAAATGACAAAAATGATTCGGTTTGCGCACGATTAGGAATTCCGGCTCGTCCACCCGCCTGAGTGCATTTCATCGCCGCCACCGCACTTGCGAAGCGAATCGCCTGGTCAGTCGGCATTTGCTCTGCAAGAGCTGCTGCCATTGCACCATGGAAAACATCGCCTGCACCGGTTGTATCCACAACATTGACAGAAAATGCAGTCTGTTGACACATATGCCCATTTTCGACCCATAGTGACCCTTCGCCACCAAGCGTAACGTACACTTTACCATTGGTTTGCTCAGCGGCCAGTTTAAGTGCCTGTTGTGCATCATCTTGCCCGGTCATTCTTTTCAGACCTGGAGTTGAAAAAACGGCATGATCGGCCAGCGCCACCAATGGGGTTATATCTTGTGGTGTCATATCGGCATCCAACAGCGTTGGAACTCCAGCGGCACGTGCCAGTTCGAAGGATTTCAACGTTCCTTCATGCCAACGTACATCGGCCAGAACGATGTCATAACGGGAAAAATCAATCGACTCCAGCCACCCTGCATCCGTATCGAGATCTGGGCTTGGATAGTTCACGATGATGCGTTCGCCATGCTGGTCGACCAAAATTGCGGACTGGGATGAACGGGAGTTTGGGTATTGCCGGCAGAACGCCGTATTGACCCCCCAGCTCTGAAGCTCGTTAAGCAAGGTATCCCCACAACTGTCATCGCCTACACGTCCTATAAAATCAACGTCAATACCAAGCCGGGCAATGGCGACAGCTGCCGTTGCTGCCGGGCCGCCACCTGTCTCCAGATATTGATTTGACTGATATTTCCCCCCGCCATCGGGCAGGCTGTTTAGAGAATAAATACGGTCCTGAACGGTGATTCCAACACATGCAATTCTGGTCATATTTGGTTAGTCCTGTGTGATCTTGTCTTCTTTTGTCCATTTTAATGACATAAATGATCAAATTAGTGACGTGTGTCTTGTTTTTAGTCATAAATTACAAATATGCTCAAAAACAGACGAAAACGATTTTTTAATTGTAATTATTTTGTCAACCTGAGACAGGAGAGCATTCATGACAACCGTTGCATTTTTGGGCTTGGGCCAGATGGGCAGCCCAATGGCTAATAATCTGTTGCAAAAGGGACATGCTTTGCGTGTGTTCGACGTAAACCAACAGGCAGTCAATGAATTAGTACAAAAAGGTGCGACTGCTACTCAAACACCTGCCGAAGCCGCTAAAGGTGCCGAATTCATTATCACTATGCTGCCAAATGGCGACATCGTTCGGCAAGTTCTGCTGGGTAAAGATGGCGTAAGCGAAGGCCTGTCTCCCAATGCATTGGTTATTGACATGTCCACGATTCATCCATTGCAGACCGATGCATTGATCCATGAGATGAAAGAGAAAGGCATCAGCATGATGGATGCCCCCGTGGGCAGGACGTCAGTTAACGCGATTGACGGCACGCTGCTGATTCTTGCTGGCGGAACGCCTGAACAGGTTGAACGTGCTCGCCCTGTGCTGATGTGTATGGGGAATGAGCTGGTGGAAGCTGGCGGTCCCGGTATGGGGATCCGCGTAAAGCTCATCAATAACTATATGAGTATTGCGCTGAACGCCTTGTCAGCGGAAGCCGCTGTTCTTTGCGAATCATTGGGTTTGAGCCTTGATGTGGCCATTAAAGTCATGAGCGGTACTGCCGCAGGCAAGGGGCACTTTACGACAACCTGGCCTGGCAAGGTACTTAAAGGAGACCTTTCTCCGGCATTCATGGTGGACCTCGCGTTGAAAGACCTGCGCATTGCCGTCGATGTCGCTAGTCAGACCGGCGCGCCGCTCAATATGGGCATTGCAGCAGAAACCTATTACACCCGTGCCAGCGAGAACGGTCGAGGCCGTCAGGACTGGAGTGCACTGTTATCTCAGGTTCGTCAGCAGGCTGGCCGACCAGATTCACTCTAAATTTTAAACAGTTACAGGAGTTATTATGTCTTCCCACAATACCCCATACACGCTGAAAGATATTTCTCGCCCTGGCGGTGGATTTGCCATGCTGGCCGTTGATCAGCGTGAAGCAATGCGCCTGATGTTTGCAGCGTCTGGACACCCTAAACCGGTTGCCGACAGCGTATTGACTGATTTTAAAGTTGCAGCAACACAAATTCTGTCTCCTTACGCTTCAGCGGTTCTGGCAGATAAACAATTTTGTCTCGATCAGATTGTCTCTCAAGGTGCAGTGGCTGATTCATGTGGACTGATTGTGGCGGCTGACCATTTTGTTCCGGGTAATGGTATTCCAGTTGATAGTGTCGAAATTGACAGAGCGATTGATCCGCATAAAGCCCGCGAAATGGGTGCGAAAGCCATGAAGTTGTTGGTGCTGTGGCGTGAAGATGAACCTGCAGAAGAACGTTTGGCTATGGTGGCTGAGTTTGTTCAACGCTGCCGTAGCGCAGGGTTGGTCAGCATCATTGAACCGGTCGTCCGACCTCCTCGTCGTGGTTGGGAATTTGACCGGGAAAGTGCCATCGTTGCCGCAGCGGCTGAACTCGGTTGCACCGATGCTGACCTCTATAAAGCTGAAATGCCATTAGGCGGCAAAGGTGATGAACAGACCCTACTTGCTGCGTGTCAAAAGTTGCATGAACAAATGAAAATGCCGTGGGTCATTCTCTCTTCTGGTGTTGATGCGGATATTTTTGGCCGCGCGGTCCGTATCGCCATAAAGGGTGGAGCTTCCGGATTCCTGGCAGGGCGTGCCGTTTGGGCATCGGTTGTTGGTGCTCAAGATCCGCAAACAATGTTGCGTGATGTGTCGGTTCCACGCTTACAACGTCTGGCAGAAATCGTCGATGAAGGGATTTCTCAGCGTTAATCACCCATTTTAACGAATCTGGAGAAGAACCATGGATAAGATTACCCAAGTTCTATTTTCTGATATTGGGAAGGTGACCACCCAATATGTTGAGCTGCCGCACCAGGAACTTAAACCGCAAGAAGTCCGCATTGCTCCGGTGTTTTACGGAATATGTGGCTCTGATCTGCATGTACTGAAAGGAGGACACCCATTTGCAAAACCTCCGGTTGTGCCTGGACATGAAATTGCGGCACGCGTAACTGAAGTGGGCAGTGAAGTAACGAATGTTAAGCCGGGCGATCATGTCGTAGTCGACCCGATAATGGCCTGCATGGAGTGTCGTGCTTGTAAAGCGGGCCGCTTTAATCTCTGTGAGCCGCCACAGGTTGCAGGCTTCCGGGCACCGGGTTTTGCCCGCTCGCAGCACATTGTACCTGCACGAAATTGCCATGTTGCACCTGCTTCGTTACCACTAAAAGCACTGGCTTTCGCTGAGCCCGCAGCCTGCGCGCGTCATTGCGTGAGCCGTATGCCGAAAGCGTCATTGGAAAGTGTACTAGTGATAGGTGCAGGGACAATAGGCTTATCCATCGTTCAAGCATTGCGCATCATGGGCGCGGGAAAGATCACCGTCATCGAACCTGATGCCGCCAAGCGCGCGTTGTCGTTAAAGCTAGGTGCCACCGAAGTCTGGGCTCCGGGGGAATTGGATGCACAGGTCCGTTTTACGGGGGCAATTGATGTTGTTGCTGCCCAGACCACGCTGAATGATGCATTTACCCACGTTTATGCTGGCGGAACGGTAGTGTGCATGGGGGTACCGAGTGGCCCACGTGAAATACCTCTTCCGATGATGCAGCGCTTCGAACGCGATTTGTTGAATTCCGGCATGTATATCCCGGAAGACTTCGATGCCGTGATTGAATGGCTTGCGGATGGGCGGTTTGACACCAGCGAACTGGTGACTGATCTCTTCCCTGTCGAAGATGCGGATAAGGCGTTTGAACGTGCGCAGCAAAATGACTCTATAAAAGTCATGCTGCAATTTGCTGAGGTTTGATGCTGTAACCCTCTGTCTGGCGCTGCTTATGGGTAGCGCCATCCTACAACAATGAAAAAGGATGCTGCGATGAGTCACATCACCAGTCCTACACCTTACTCGATCGGCCGTCCCCAGGACGTGATTGATATTGTTAACAAACATTCAGCAGTAAACACCAGTGTCGGCGTCATTTTTATCGCTCTTGGCGGCATTCTAATTGATGCCTATCAGGCGGCGATGGTGGGGTTTGGTAATAAATATATTGCATTGCAATTTGGTATTTCACCGGGGCTGGCGGCGACGGTTAACGCCTCTGTTTTAGTCGCCGCCCTGATTGGTGGATTACTGGCGAACCGTGTGATTAACCGCTTTGGTCAAAAGCGTGCTTTTATCATCGGAATGGGCCTGTGCACAATAGGTGCCGCAGCCGTCGCGATAGCCCCGAACATCTGGTGGGTGCTGGTGTGTCGCGTAATCATGGGATTTGGCTTGGGTATTGATTTCCCGCTGGCAACAAATGCGGTGGCAGAACTACGCGGCTCAACATCTAAGAAAACCGGTTCGTCAGTTAATCTCTGGCAAATGGCCTGGTATGTATCAACTACGGTCGTCTATCTTGTGCTGCTTCCACTGTTGTTGTCGGGTATCGCAGAAGAGCAATTATGGCGCTATGGTATTTTCATTGGTGCTATTTTTGCCGTCATTATCATGATCCTGCGTTATTTCTTCATCGGTGAGTCTGCAATGTGGGCCGCACGAGTCGGACGTTATGATAAAGCCTGCGATATTCTGGCTAAACGCTATGGTGTTCATGCTCGCGTTGCTGCCAAACCAAAAAGCGATGATTTTTCTGCTGAAAAAACAGAAAGTAAGTTTCATGGTGGTTATGGGATTTTATTTAACTCACGTTATCGCAAACGTACTATTCTCGGCTGCGTTGTGGCGACGATGCAAGCCTGGCAATATAACGCCGTGGGTGTTTATTTACCTCTGACTTTGGCGGGAATACTGAGCGGTGGATTAACTGGGGCTCTTAGCGGTTCTGCGGTAGTGAATGCCCTGTGTGGTATTACAGGTGGATTGATTGGTTCACTTATCCTCCAGCGTTTGGGTACTCGCTTTCAGTCGATGTATGGTTTCGCCGTCGTAACGGTTGCATTACTGGCTTTAGGTGCATTAGCAACCACCAACCCATGGCTTTCTTTAGGTTTGTTGGGCGCAATCATTTTCTTCCATTCAGCGGGCCCGGGCGGCCTGGGAATGACCATTGCCACACTTTCTTATCCACCATCTATTCGCCCGACCGGCGTAGGATTTGCTCGTGCCATTATGCGTACAGGGGCAATTGCCGGACTTATTTTCTGGCCTATGTTATGGGGAGCGCTAAAGACAGATGCATTCTATTGGCTGGCAGTTGTTCCTTTCCTTGGTTTCCTGACATGCGTATTGATCAAGTGGGAACCACTTGGTGCAAACGTTGACGCTGAAGACGCTGAGGTACTGGCTGAGCTGGATAAATAACAAGCAAGCGCGTCGCAAAATGTCGACGCGCTTTTTCGTATAAATCCGCCGCTTTTTTAGTGATTTTATTGCGCAGATTTCTCGCCGACCCGGAGAGGAAAATTATGGCTGAAATAGTACAGGCACAAGGGAAAGAACTATCCGGCAAAGCCATGAGGCGCGTTGTCATGGGAAGTTTCGCTGGCGCACTGATGGAATGGTACGATTTTTTCATTTTCGGAACGGCAGCGGGGCTTATCTTCGCTCCTCTATTTTTCCCTGATAGCGATCCTTTTATTGGTCTGATCGCCGCATTCGCGACTTTTGGTGTTGGTTTCTTATCACGTCCGTTAGGGGGCATTGTTTTTGGCCACTTTGGCGATAAAGTCGGTCGCAAAATAACGTTGATTTGGACATTAGCGATTGTTGGTTCATCAACGTTTTTAATCGGCTTCATACCAACATATAAGGACATTGGTATCTGGGCTCCGATTATTTTGATGGTTTTGCGTCTGGTGCAGGGATTCGGTCTAGGTGGGGAATATGGCGGAGCCGCATTAATGACTATTGAATCTGCGCCTGAAGCAAAACGAGGATTTTTAGGTTCGCTTCCACAAACGGCAGCCTCGGTTGGGATTATGCTGGCGACAGGGGTGTTTGCAATATGTAATCACTTTCTAACCCAAGAAGAGTTTCTGGATTGGGGTTGGCGTATCCCTTTTTGGCTGTCTGCCATCATGTTAATTGTTGGGATGTTCATACGACTGCATACTGAAGAGACTCTGGACTTTAAGAAACAAAAAACGGCAGTATCGAAGAAAAAATCAGCGCCGCCGTTGATTGAACTTTTCCGCAAACATCCACGTAATATTTTATTGGCGCTTGGCGCGAGACTGGCAGAGAGCGTTTCGTCGAATATTATTAATGCGTTTGGGATTGTCTATATTTCTAGTCAGCTGGCGTTATCCAGGGATATTCCACTCAACGGTATGTTGATCGCTTCGGCAATTGGCATTGTATGTTGTCCATTAATTGGTTGGATTTCCGACCGCGTTGGGCAACGGCGGATGTATTTGTTTGGCGCTGGTTTTTGCATCCTTTTCGCATTTCCATTCTTCATGCTCCTGGATACAAAAAGCACACTCATTATTTGGTGCTGCATGATTCTTGGCTATAACCTGGGGCCAACGATGATGTTTGCTGTACAGCCCACCTTATTTACCCGTATGTTCGGAACACGAGTGCGTTATACGGGTCTTTCATTTGCCTATCAGTTCTCAGCAATTCTGGGTGGGTTAAGCCCGCTAATTGCTTCCAGCTTGTTGGCACTGGGAGGCGGGAAACCGTGGTATGTAGCACTGTTTCTGTTTGTTATCTCAATACTTTCATTTATTTGCGTCTGGCTTATAGAGCCACATTCAGACAATAAAAATGACGCTAATAACATTTAACTTCTTACCGAAATATCAGAGAGCAATAACATGAACAATGAATTGAATACTGAGCATTATCAAGCATTACAGCGTGCTTTTGATACCGCCTGGCCGGGACCGATCGGCCAACCTATTTTGCTGGAAAAAGGACATTTACATCTGCAAGTTTTTCCGCGTGATGGTGCCAGAATCACCTCGCTACAGGCATTTGGTTTTGAAGTGTTACGTCAATGGGAGCCACAGCGTAAAGCATTTCAGTATGGCTGCTTTCCTATGGTTCCTTGGGCAGGCCGCCTTGGCGATGCAACGTTAACAATGGGGGAGAAGCAGTACGCATTACCTGCTAACAAACCGCCCCATGCTCTACATGGTATGGCCTGTTATTCATCATGGGAAATTGTCGAACATAAAGCAGACACCTTGAAACTGCGCATGCCACTTGGCGCTCCTTGGCCCTGGCAAGGAGAGGTCCTGCAGACGTTGACTCTTGAAGACGATGCGTTAATTCTGCGACTTGAAATTCACACCATGTCTGAAACTTTTCCGGCATCTGCTGGATGGCACCCCTGGTTTGTAAAACAACTGGGCCAGCAGAATGAAGAAGATGAATTACTGTTATGTTTTAAGGCCAACTGGCAGGAAGAAGCCGGGAATAATGAGTTACCAACAGGTAATAAAATCCCTCCGCAATCAGGTCCGTGGGATGACTGCTTTGGTTTTAATGACGGTCTCAATGTCAGATTACAGTGGCCAGGTAAGCTGAGTATGACGATGACATCGAGTGCGCAAAGTCTGGTTATCTTTGACAAACAGCCCGACGCAACATGTGTCAATCCGCTTACTCAGGCGCCAAATGCGATAAATAGGACACCGCAGTTTGTCAGTGCAGGTCTTCCGTTGGTGATTGAGTCGCGCTGGCAATTTACACAGGAATTCTGATGGCTTAGCCAATAATCCCGACAGGGACGCATAGTCAAACTTCTCCTTTCCCGCTACAGTTATTCATCCACGGCGAATAAGGAGAAGGGCATGCTCTATATCTTTGATTTGGGTAATGTGATTGTCGATATCGACTTCAACCGCGTGTTGGGCACATGGAGCGATCTAAGTCGTGTACCGCTGGCTTCGCTAAAGCAAAGTTTCACCATGGGGGAGGCTTTTCACCAGCACGAGCGAGGCGAAATAACGGATGAAGCCTTTGCCGAGGCGCTATGTCATGAGATGGCGCTGCCGCTAAGTTACGAGCAGTTCTCTCACGGCTGGCAGGCCGTTTTTGTCGCCTTGCGCCCTGAGGTCATCGACATCATGCAAAAGCTGCGTGAGCAGGGGCATCGGGTGGTCGTCTTGTCGAATACCAACCGCCTGCACACCACGTTTTGGCCGGATGAATACCCCGAGATCCGTCAGGCTGCTGATCATATTTACCTTTCCCAGGAACTGGGCATGCGTAAACCGGAAGCGCGGATTTACCAGCACGTCCTGCAGTCTGAAGGTTTTTCTGCGCACGATGCGGTCTTTTTTGACGATAACGCCGATAATATTGAAGGGGCTAACCGATTAGGGATCACCAGTATCCAGGTCGTCGATAAAAAGACCATTCCTGACTATTTCGCGACGTTGTTATGCTAAAAAATGTTCAGCAGCAAGCCAGGCATCATACGCGTCCTGTACGAGACTGGCTGAAGCTACTATGGCAGCGGATTGATGAGGACAACATGACGACGCTGGCAGGGAATCTTGCCTACGTTTCATTGCTCTCATTAGTGCCGCTTATTGCCGTCGTATTTGCGCTTTTCGCCGCATTTCCGATGTTTTCCGACGTCAGTGTCCAGTTACGTCATTTTATTTTCGCAAACTTTATCCCGGCGACGGGAGACGTCATTCAACGTTATATCGAACAGTTTGTCGCCAACTCGAACAAAATGACGGCAGTCGGGGCATGCGGGCTGATTGTCACAGCGTTATTGTTGATGTATGCCATTGATAATGCGTTGAATACTATCTGGCGCAGTAAGCGTACTCGCCCTAAAGTTTACTCTTTCGCCGTCTACTGGATGATTTTAACGCTGGGGCCGCTGTTGGCGGGGGCCAGTCTGGCGATCAGCTCTTATCTGTTGTCATTGCGCTGGGCCAGCGATCTCAACACGGTGATTGATAACGTCTTGCGTATTTTCCCGCTGGTGCTTTCCTGGCTCTCGTTCTGGCTGCTTTACAGCATTGTACCGACTACGCGTGTACCCAACCGTGATGCGGTTATTGGTGCCTTTGTGGCTGCTGTGTTGTTCGAAGCCGGAAAGAAAGGATTTGCGCTCTATATCACGATGTTCCCGTCTTATCAGCTCATTTACGGTGTTCTGGCGGTGATCCCCATTTTATTTGTCTGGGTATACTGGACCTGGTGTATCGTCTTGCTAGGCGCGGAAATAACTGTCACTCTCGGGGAATACCGCAAACTTAAACAAGCCGCAAAAGAAGAAGAAGCAGAGCAACCATGATTGCATTAATTCAGCGCGTAACCCGTGCCAGCGTCACCGTGGAGGGCGAGGTGACGGGTGAAATTGGCCCAGGACTTTTGGTCCTGTTAGGTGTCGAAAGGGATGATGACGAACAGAAAGCGAATCGCCTGTGCGAGCGTGTACTCGGTTATCGAATCTTTAGCGATGCCGAAGGTAAAATGAACCTCAACGTGCAGCAGTCAGGCGGCAGCGTGCTGGTGGTTTCACAGTTTACGCTGGCGGCAGATACCGAGCGTGGCATGCGCCCGGGGTTTTCGAAAGGCGCAGCGCCCGAGCGTGCAGAAGCGCTGTATGAATACTTTGTTGAGCGTTGCCGCCAACAGGAAATGAATACGCAAACCGGTCGATTCGCTGCGGATATGCAGGTTTCACTGGTTAATGATGGCCCGGTGACGTTCTGGTTACAAGTATGAACCAGCTACCGGTATGGCCGCGGACAACAAGAGAGAATACGACTATGTATCACCTTCGAGTACCGCAAACAGAAGAAGAATTGGAGCGCTACTACCAGTTTCGCTGGGAGATGCTGCGTAAACCATTGCACCAGCCAAAAGGCTCCGAACGGGATGCCTGGGACGCGATGGCGCATCACCAGATGGTGGTGGACGAAGAGGGGAATCTGGTTGCGGTAGGGCGTCTGTATATCAACGCGGATAATGAAGCTTCCATACGCTTTATGGCCGTAGACCCCTCCGTGCAAGAGAAAGGGTTGGGCACGCTGATGGCGATGACTCTGGAGTCTGTGGCGCGTCAGGAAGGGGTCAAACGCGTAACCTGTAGTGCCCGTGAAGATGCGGTCGAATTTTTCGCCAAGCTCGGTTTTGTGAGCCAGGGAGAAATCACCACGCCGCAAACCACGCCGGTGCGCCACTTTTTGATGATTAAGCCCATTGCGACGCTGGACGATATTCTCCATCGCGGGGACTGGTGCGGACAGCTACAACAAGCCTGGTACGAACATATTCCATTGAGTGAGAAAATGGGCGTACGCATTCAGCAGTACACTGGGCAGAAATTTATCACCACGATGCCCGAGACAGGCAATCAGAATCCGCACCATACCCTGTTTGCCGGTAGCCTGTTTTCACTGGCTACGCTAACGGGCTGGGGACTTATCTGGCTGATGCTGCGCGAGCGTCATCTGGGTGGGACAATAATCCTGGCCGACGCGCATATCCGATACAGCAGGCCGATCACCGGGAAACCAACTGCTATTGCCGATCTGGGGTCGTTGAGCGGTGACCTCGACCGCCTGGCAAGAGGTCGCAAGGCGCGCGTTCAGATGCAGGTCGGGGTGTTTGGCGATGACACACCGGGCGTCGTGTTTGAAGGCACTTACATTGTGCTACCTGCGAAACCGTTTGGCGCATATGAAGAAGGCGGTAACGAGGAAGAGTAGGTCCTCTGGCTAAAATGTAATGTTGGGTTCATTTGCTGATGTAAAATGCGGATTATGAAAATGCCATAATCCGCATTTTGATAAAAATCGCATGCTGTCGATGATTGTATTGACGGGTACCTTCCTTAATTTCAGAACTCATGAACATCCTTATTGGCCAAGCCGCCAGGCCACATCTCGCATCACATTTCGTGCCGCCGGGCTCACCCCTGCCAACTGGAAAAAACCGTGGATGACGCCGAGATAGCGTTGGCAAGAGCACTCCACGCCTTGCTCCAGGAACCGTTGATACAGGGCTTCACCCTCATCTCGCAGTGGGTCGAATTCGGCAGTAATGATGTGCGTGGGCGGTAAACCGTTGAAGTCTTTGCGCCAGAGTGGGCTGACTTCGGGATGTAATGGATCGGTTTTCGGCATATACATTTCGTAGCCCGAAAGCAGTGTATCGCGAGTGATAATGTAATCCCGTCCATTATGGTCATAGCTCGCAAAGCTGGCGGTTGCGTCCAGCATCGGGTAGATCAGCATAAGCTGTGCAGGTTGCCATTGCCTGGCCGCTTTCAGGCGTAGTGCGGTGACCAGCGCCAGGTGTCCACCTGCGCTGTCGCCAGCAAGCGTAATGTTGTCCCGGTCTACTCCCAGTTTCTGGGCATACTTCCAGATGATATTGGCCCCGGTTTCAGCATCGTTATGTGCTGCCGGGAAGGTATGCTCTGGTGCGAGGCGATACTGCACCGCAATGATCCGACAGCCGCTGTACCAGGCGAGTTGCCTTAGCTGGTTATCATGTGTGGCAAATCCACCGCTGACAAAGCAGCCACCGTGATAATAGATAATGCAGGGGAGATTTCCCGTGCTGCCCCGCGGCGAAATAACGCGAAATGCCATGGCATCGAGTTCAATATCTTCAGCCTGTACGCGGGTTTCAGTTTCTCCGGCCAGCGTCGTACTGGCAATATAGGCCGCTCTCCGGTCATCAATATTCTGCTCACGGGAAGAAGGGCGTCCCGCCGCGATAAATGCCTCAACTAACTGCGCAATCCCGCTTTCCAGTGCCATTTTTAAATACTCTTATCTGTATGGATATACAGTTTTATAACCTGGATTACTAAGAATGAAAATGGGAAAAATAGGGATGGGTATGATTCTGGAAAGCGGCTCGCAAAAGTAAAAATCGTTCGCGTGGAGGCTATTTTCTTGCTTTTTTCAGGTGTATGTTGTGTGGAAATTAATCGCTGATGATATACTGGAGGTATATATGAGTATGATGGCTGGGATGGATATGGGCAGAATTTTACTCGATTTATCAGATGAAGTGATTAAACGTCTTGATGATCTCAAGGTGCAGCGCAACCTGCCGCGAGCAGAACTTTTACGGGAGGCCGTTGAACAGTATCTTGAGAGGCAGGATCAGGCTGAAACCACAATTTCACGTGCTCTTGGGCTGTGGCAAGGCTGTGAGGAAGATGGTGTTGAATACCAGCGTAAACTCCGTGAGGAATGGTAATGGTCAAAGGATCCGCGCTTTTTGATACCAACATCCTCATCGATCTGTTTAGTGGGAGAAATGAAGCAAAACTAGCGATAGAAACATGGCCGCCGCAGAATGCAATCAGCCTCATTACATGGATGGAGGTGATGGTGGGTGCAAAAAAATACCATCAGGAAGCCCGTACTCGTGTTGCGCTAGGTGCTTTTAACGTGATCGGCGTTTCACAGGATATTGCTGAACGAAGCGTGAGTATCAGACAGGAATATGGGATGAAATTGCCGGATGCCATTATTTTGGCAACAGCACAGATTCATCGTCTTACGCTGGTTACGCGAAATACTAAGGATTTTGCAGGCCTATCCGGTGTGGTCACACCGTATACATTATAACCCGGGCGACTTACGCCGCCCGGTAGTGCGAAGAACTTACTCCCCTTCACCCGGGAACAGGAACGGGTTGATGGAGCTGCGGGCAAAGCCCTCTTGCTCCATGTGCGCGTCCAGCATCAGTGAAGCGAGATCGTCGGCCACGGCTTCGACTTTCGGGTCTTTTTCCTGATAGAGAATCTTCAGGTATGTCCCGCAGTCGCCGCAGCTTTCAGCTTTGATTGCCGCCTGTTCGTTATCCAGTGACCAGTAGTTCAAATCACGGCTCTGCTCGCAGTTGCTGCACTTCACGCGCACCACGTGCCACTCGGTTTCACACAGGTTGCAGTGCAAATAACGCAGACCTTGGGTGGTACCGATTTGCACCATGCTGGAGACCGGCATTGAACCACACACCGGGCAGTACTGACGCTGTTCACCGTATTCCGCACGGGCTTTGCCGGGGATCAGGCTTGCCATCTGGGCCCAGTAGAGCGACAGGGCAGCCCAAATGAACGGTGCTTTGTCGCTGCTGACGGAGGCAAAATCAGAGGCAAACAGCGCGCTGGCCATCAGCTCCAGTTCTTGCTCTGAGGCTTTTTCCAGATTCTCGATCACCGCTAACGCGGGACCGCTCATCTCTGGCTTCAGCTCAGCAATCAACGACTGCAGCAGCTTTTGCCAGTGCTTGTCGCGTGGCAGGACGTGGATATCCAGCGGCGGTTTGCCCTGATCGTTCGCTTCTTTGATGCGCGCGGTCAGATCCATCTGCAGCGGATGGTCGTACAGCACCACTTCCTGCGCGTGGGCGATCAGCGCAGCAAAGCGCAGGTAGTCGCCCAGCGGGTTGTTCTCGGCCAACTCGCGCAGGCGCTCAGCACGGCGGTTATACAAATTTTTGAGTCTGGGGAATAATAACGACGGAATCATATCCGCCGTGCGTTTCTCGCTCTTCTCCAGCTCATCTTGCGGGATTATGCGAATACTCATTCAGATGACTTTTCCTGTTTCTGGCGGACTTCACGGTACCAGCGCGGGTGATGTTTCTTCGCCCATGAGCTGGTAACCCATCCTTCCACCATCGCGGTAATGGTGCCTTTCACCCAAAGGGCGGCGTAAATGTGCACCATGATAACCACAATTAGCGCTACTGCGGCAAATGAATGCAGCATTAACGCGAATCGGATCACCGGGATTGAGAAAGCAGGTGCAAAATACGGACGCCAGATGACCACTCCGCTCACCAGCAACAGGACCAGGAAGATAATCGCCGCCCAGAATACGCATTTCTGGCCGAAGTTATAACGTCCCGTGTCACCTACTTCCTCGTTGACGACAATCTTACGAATATTCTTCGCCCAAAAGATATCATCCCGATTGATTAGATTGTGGTGCCAGTAACGGAAAAACATGATGATAAACGAGGCAAACATGATCACGCCGACAAACGGGTGCACAATTCGCGCCAGTTGCGGAGTGCCCATGATGTGCATCAGCCAGTTAAAAGACGGGAAGAGAAAGCCCATCCCGCTCACTGCCGCCAGAATGAAGCAGAAGGCGGTGATCCAGTGGTTGATGCGTTCCGGCGCCGTGTAGCGCACGATGGTGTCACGTCGTTTCATTTGCGCACCTCGTCTTTTTCTTCATGCAGGTTGTCTTCTTCCTCTTCCGCGCGGTTCGGGCCTACACCGACGTAGTGGAAGATACTGGCCGCAAATGTCGCTGCAAAGCCGACGGCTGCGAGAGGTTTCCAGATGCCTTTCCAGAATTTCACGGTGGCGCTGATTTCCGGGTTCTCCGGCAGGCCGTGATACAGATTCGGCTTGTCAGCATGGTGCAATACGTACATGACGTGCGTACCGCCAACGCCTGCCGGATCGTACAGACCCGCGTTTTCGTAACCACGCGTTTTCAGCTCCGCCACACGCTCGCCTGCCAGCGTTTTCATCGACTCTTTAGTACCGAAATGAATGGCGCCGGTTGGGCAGGTTTTCACGCAGGCCGGTTCTTGACCGACCACGACACGGTCAACGCACAGCGTACATTTGTAGACGCGGTTGTCTTCCGGGTTGAGGCGCGGCACGTCGAACGGACAGCCTGCGATACAGTAGCCACAGCCGATACACTGCTCGGACTGGAAGTCGACGATACCGTTGGCATACTGAATGATTGCGCCTTCAGCCGGACACGCCTTCAGGCAGCCCGGATCGGCACAGTGCATACAGCCATCCTTGCGGATAAGCCACTCCAGTTTGTCGTTCTGTTCCACTTCTGAGAAGCGCATTACCGTCCAGGATTTAGCGGTCAAATCAGCTGGGTTGTCGTACACCCCAACGTTGTTGCCCACTTCATCACGGATGTCGTTCCATTCTGAACACGCCACCTGACACGCTTTACAGCCGATACAGGTGGTGACGTCGATAAGCTTCGCCACCTCTTCCTGATGGTCCCGCGCCTGAGGCGCGGGGGTGAAACCGTTAGTGGCGGAACGACGAATGATGTCTTGCGATTGATAAGCCATAGGTCGTCTCCGTTACACCTTTTCCACGTTCACGAGGAAGGACTTAAATTCCGGCGTCTGCGTGTTCGCATCACCGACGAATGGCGTTAACGTGTTAGCGATAAAGCCTTTTTTCGCCACACCTTCGTAGCCCCAGTGAATCGGAATACCGATGGTGTCGATATCCTGACCGTTGGCCTTCAGCGTGCGAATACGTTTAGTCACCACTGCTTTGGCTTTAATGTAGCCGCGGTTAGAGGAGACTTTGACGGTATCGCCATGAGAGATACCGAGCTTATTCGCCAGCTTCTCGCCAATTTCCACAAACTGTTCCGGCTGTGCGATGGCATTGAGCAGCGCATGCTTGGTCCAGTAGTGGAAGTGCTCGGTCAGACGATAGGTCGTACCGACGTACGGGAATTTATCTGCTTTACCCAGTGCTTCCGCGTCACCTTTAAAGATGCGCGCGGCAGGGTTAGATATGACGTTCGGGTGCAGTGGGTTAGTCCCCAGCGGCGTTTCAAAAGGCTCGTAGTGTTCCGGGAACGGACCTTCCGCCATCTTATCGATAGCAAACAGGCGTCCCATCCCTTCCGGCTGCATGATGAACGGCCCAACGTTGCTACCAGGTGCGGCGGCGCTGTAGTCCGGAATATCCATCCCGCTCCATTTCGCCCCATCCCATTTCAGGATCTGACGTTTTGGATCCCACGGATTCCCCTGCGGATCAGCGGAAGCGCGGTTATACAGAATGCGTCGGTTGAGCGGCCACGCCCATGCCCAGCCCAGCGTGTTGCCAAGGCCTGATGGGTCGGCGTTATCGCGACGTGCCATCTGGTTGCCTTCCGGCGTCCAGCTACCGGCAAAAATCCAACAGCCGCTGGAAGTGGTGCCATCGTCACGCAGTTGGGCGAACGAGCTAAGCTGTTGGCCTTTCTTAACGATGACTGCACCTGTTGCCGGGTCGATAATGTCGGCCAACGCTTTACCGTTGCTCTCCATCGCCACTTCTTCCGAAGCCGGTTCGTGTGGTGTGGAGTAGTTCCAGGTCATGCTCAGCACCTGTTCCGGGTTCGCGCCACCCTGCTCGGCATACATCTTGCGCATGCGCAGGAAGATACCGGCGAGGATTTCACCATCGGTAACGGCAATCCCCGGGGCATCCGCGCCTTTCCAGTGCCACTGCAGCCAGCGACCGGAGTTAACGATAGAACCGTTCTCTTCGGCGAAGCAGGTGGACGGCAGACGGAATACTTCGGTCTGGATTTTCGACGGGTCAACATCGTTCGACTCACCGTGGTTCTGCCAGAAGGTAGACGTTTCGGTGTTGAGTGGGTCGATGGTGACCAGGAATTTCAGTTTGGACAGTGAAGCCACGACCTTGTTTTTATTCGGGAATGACGCGACCGGGTTAAAGCCCTGGCAGATATAGCCATTCACTTTGCCCTGGTTCATCATCTCGAAGTACTGCAGCACGTCGTACCCTTTATCCCACTTCGGCAGCAAGTCGAAGCCCCAGCTGTTTTCCGCTGTCGCTTTATCGCCAAAGAAGGCTTTCATCATTGAGACGAAGAATTTCGGGTAGTTGCCCCAGTAGTTCACCTGACCTTCCAGCAACGGTTTTGGCGTGTTGGCGGCAAGGTAGGTTTGCAGGTCAGTCTGTTTTTCGCTCGGCAGCGTCATATAGCCCGGCAGGCTTTGTGACAGCAGGCCTAAGTCGGTCAGACCCTGAATGTTGGAGTGACCGCGCAGGGCGTTAACACCGCCGCCGGCCATCCCCATGTTGCCAAGCAGCAACTGGATCATCGCCATGGTACGGATGTTCTGCGCACCTACGGAGTGTTGTGTCCAGCCAAGGGCGTACAGGAACGACGCGGTTTTATCTTTGGCACTGGTTTCTGCGATGTACTCACAGACCTTCAGGAAGTCAGCCTTTGGCGTACCGCAGATATTTTCTACAACGTCCGGCGTATAGCGGGAGACGTGCTGTTTCAGCAGGTTCCACACGCAGCGCGGGTGTTGCAGGGTGACATCGCGTTTGGCGAAGCCTTTTTCATCCAGCTCGTAGTTCCAGCTGGTTTTGTCATACTTGCGTTTGTCCGCGTCGTAGCCAGTGAACAGGCCATCTTCGAAACCGTAATCCTCACGCACGATCAGGCTGGCGTTGGTATAGGCCTCAGTGTATTCGCGGTTGAATTTTTCGTTGTTCAGCAGGTACAGCAAGACGCCTGACAGGAAAGCAATGTCAGTACCGGAACGAATCGGCGCATAGAAATCAGCCACCGCTGCGGTTCGCGTAAAACGCGGATCGATCACGATCAGCTTCGCGCCGTTGTGAATTTTAGCTTCCATCGCCCAGCGGAATCCGACCGGGTGAGCTTCAGCGGCGTTACCGCCCATCACCACAACGAGGTTGGCGTTTTTAATGTCGACCCAGTGGTTGGTCATCGCACCGCGACCAAATGTTGGAGCAAGACTTGCTACCGTTGGTCCGTGTCAGACGCGTGCCTGGTTATCGACCGCGAGCATACCGAGCGCGCGGGAGAATTTTTGCGTTAAATAGCCGGTTTCGTTACTGGAAGCGGAAGCACACAGCATCCCGGTGGAAAGCCAGCGGTTAACGGTTACGCCTTCGGCGTTTTGTGCAACGTAGTTTGCGTCGCGATCTTCTTTCATCAGTTTAGCGATGCGGTCAAATGCCTCATCCCAGCTAATCTGTTGCCACTTATCAGAGCCTGGTGCGCGGTATTCCGGGAATTTCAGGCGACTTTCGGAGTGGATGAAGTCCACAAGTCCTGCCCCTTTCGGGCACAGCGCGCCACGGTTAACCGGGTGATCCGGGTCCCCTTCGATATGGAAGATGGATGCTTTGGCGTTTTTTGCTCCGTCACCGAGACTGTACATTAACAGTCCACAGCCAACGGAACAGTAAGTGCAGGTGTTACGGGTTTCGCGGGTACGCAGCAGTTTATATTGCCGTGTTTCCGCGAGCGCTACGCCGGGTGCAAAACCCAGTGCCGCTGCCGTGGTGCCTGCCATACCGCCAGCGCAGATCTTAAAGAACTGCCTTCTGCTGACCTGCATGGTTTGCTCCTTTTTCGACATTGTCACGTTCCCTCACTTTTCCGTTACTCGAGCGTGAGGGAAGTGGTTGTTATTTTTCTTTGCGGACGGGACCGCAAAGGTCCAGAATTGGGTGAATTTCCCTCCGTCCAGGAGGGGTTTGTAAAGAATACCACAATGTTGGTATGCGTGTTCCAATATGGTTAAAAGAAAGTGAATAAGATTATTCGAGAAAACATCAAAAATGTGACGACTTTGACAGGATCGCGCCAGCTGACCCTCTGGAAACGCGAGGATTTGCAACATCCTCAGCCGGATGTCGTCGCTGAAGAAGTACCGGTTGCGCTGGTTTACAACGGGATTTCGCACGTGGTAATGATGGCGTCACCGAAAGATCTTGAGCACTTTGCGATGGGCTTTTCACTTTCTGAAGGCATTATTGAGCGCCCACAGGATATCTACGCAATGGAAGTGGTTCCTTCCTGTAACGGATTAGAAGTGCAGGTTGAGCTGTCCAGTCGTCGATTTATGGGGCTGAAGGAGCGTCGTCGCGCGCTGGCCGGTCGCACCGGTTGCGGCGTTTGTGGCGTGGAGCAGCTCAATGACATTGGCAAGCCAGTCCAGCCGCTGCCGTTTACCCAGACATTCGATCTGGCGAATCTCGATCACGCTTTACGACATCTCAATGATTTTCAACCCGTGGGGCAACTGACAGGCTGCACGCACGCGGCTGCCTGGGTACAGCCGTCAGGTCATCTGGCGGGCGGGCATGAAGATGTTGGGCGTCATGTTGCGCTGGATAAACTGCTGGGGCGACGCGCAATCGAAGGCGAAACCTGGCAACAGGGTGCGGTATTAGTCTCCAGCCGCGCCAGCTACGAGATGGTGCAGAAGTCGGCGATGTGCGGCGTGGAGATCCTGTTTGCTGTTTCTGCGGCGACAACGCTGGCGGTAGAAGTTGCCGAGCGCTGCAACCTGACGCTGGTGGGTTTTTGCAAACCGGGCAGGGCGACGATTTATACGCATCCACAGCGTCTGGTCGCGCAGTGACGCCACCAGGCGGCCATAATACTGCCTGAAAATGCTAGTTCCATGATTACGGCAACCGGCGAGCCAACAATCACATTGTTCAGTAGCCAACACAGGCTTCCGCACAATGTGTATCCCCGTAATTTTCCGCTGCGTTTTTGAAACGACGCAAAAGTCATCAACAGGCTTCCCATCAGCGGCAAAATACTCGACAGATTTTGCCAAAGATAAATGCTACACAGCAGCGATCCCAGCATATATCCCCACATCACCCAGCGGTGAAACGTGATGATGGCCGTCGCATAGCGGCAAGCGGCAATGATCATTAGCCCAGCCGCAGTGTGTTGATCCAAAAGATAGAAATGGATAGCTAACAGGGAAGTAGAGCCGGTGAGCAGCGTTAAAGTGATAGCCCGGCGTTGAAAATGAAAAGCGGAAATATCCAGTAAGAAGCTGATGCCAGCCAGCATCTGAGAGAGAAGAAATGCGTTCATTGTGGTCGCCATCGATTAAAGAGTGACGGGACAATAATCGACGCATCAACGTAAGGCGTTAACCTTTGTTAAGACGCTGGCGAATACGGGACAGGCTAACGGGGGTAATGCCGATATAGTTGGCGAGATCACGCTGAGTGAGCTGCGACTCCCAGTCCGGGAAGTGTGTTTGTACGTACTGGTAGCGTTGCTCTGGGGTATTGAGCAGCAGCATTTGCTCTTTTTTCTCTTTGTAGATCAATTGCTGGACCAGTAGCTGGGTCTTAATCTCCTGATTTTCCGGTGCATCCAGCAACGCCAAGGGGATTTCAGTGGTTTCTCCAGCGGCGATCATTTGCAGACTGTAATCGGCAGGCGTGTTAGTTAGCCAGTTCAGGTACAGAAAGCAGTATTCTCCGGCAAAGTAGAACTCTTTAACCCTTTCAATGCCGTTGTCCGCGTGATAAACCGCACGAGCAACACCATGATGCAAAAGATGAATTTTACTTTGTGGTTCACCCTGACGAAGTAACCAACTACCTGCCGGTTGCGTTTTTCTACGGCTGCCAGCAAGCCATTGTGGTTCCTGATTACGTGACATCTTATCTCTCAAATAATTTGAATAAGACTGGCAAATCCTTCCGCTTTCAGTTGTGTGATGAGATGGCTATTATTTATCACATCAAGGCACGGTGCCTTACTCAAACAACTAAGTTAAAGGGTTTATATCATGAAAAGCATCAAAACTTTTGTCGCAGTTATCGCTCTGGCTACTTCTTTCGGTTCTTTCGCTGCTCAGACAGTTACTGCAACCGGTTCTACGCTGGAAAGTGCTGAAGCAAAAATTGCCGCCCAGGCTGAACGTGCAGGCGCCAGCGATTATAAAATCACTCAGGCTTACACCGGTAACCGCGTGCACATGACTGCTGAACTGCTGAAATAAGATACCTCAGTACTGTCGAAAGAGCGCCCTTGAGGCGCTTTTTTCATTTCTGATATTTACTGCCTGAGCAATGCAATAAACGCTTCATATCCGGTCAATCCCGCAATAGTATCAGCCTGATGGCTGCTCAGTACGCTGGATAAATAACTGAAGATTTTTAGTTCATGCCGCGCCTCGGCGGCGGCACAGGCGATCAGGACATGACTGACGGGTTCGTTATTCACCAAAATGGGCTGTGCGAGGGTGATAAAGAAACCGCGGAAACGACGCTCCTGTTCGCTCCAGCAATGAGGAATCGCCAGGCGATTCACTATCAAGTTTTCACCTTCATGCTCCCGGGCGCAAATGCGTAGCGCTTCGTCCTCAGTGATATGGCCCTGGGCCACAAGCTGGCCGCAGATCCGACCGATGATGCTCTGCCAGCTTTCGGCCTTCATATTGGCGTAATGGAAGCAGCCCTGCTGTAAAAAGAAACGTTCGGGCTGCTGGCGGATAAAGGCCGTCGCAAGGAAGTGTTTGATCTGCTCGGTACCCGCTGCGGTGATAATATTCTTGATGGTTAGGGTGTTTTTTAGAGATTCATCAAGCAGATAGTGACTATTGTTGACGATTAACAGCGGGGTGATTTCTTCGCTGATGGCGCTGACTTCACTTGTATTTCGCGCAATGATCACACGACAATTCAGGACATCCCGCTCAATAGCCTGTTGGTTGATGGTGGCGATAGCATTCTGGTCGGATAATAAAATGACCGGCTGACGCTCGTTTTGATGCCGCTCCAGCGCACAGGCGAAGTAAAGCCCGATGAGATCGCTATCGAACAACGGGATATCCAGTTTTTCGCGCAACAGGGCGATAAAACGCAAACTCAAATCGAAAGCGGCAGGCCAGGTAGACTTCAGGTTATGCATACTGCTCTGGCGATGCTCCGGTACCCAAACCGGGGCAGAGACGCATCTCAACAGGTGGCCAGTAATATTTTCAACCAGTTGGGCATCGATAACGTTCAACGCGGCAATGCCGGGAACGCTTTTTAACAAGCAGGTCACCGCATCGGCCGAGATGGTCATTGCCTGACGTTGCCTGATTTCCAGAAGACCGATCAGGGTTCTGAAAGCGTTTTCGCCCAGGTAGACTCCTCCTTGTTCCACCGCATTTTTCAGTGATATATACCGACACTCCGGCCACGATCCGGTGAGCTGATTACGCAGGGCGTAGACTGCCAGCACCAGACTTGCCAGGTACTCTCCCGAGATGAACGGGAATTCATCAAGTTTTTCACATGCAGTGTTGAGCCTGTCGATGTTGTCTCGGGTAATACCTGGCAGTGGAATTAAGAGTGGATCTTTTTTAAGCAGATTTGCCAGCAGGATTATGCGTTTTTCTTCTGGTTCATCAATGAAATGACCGACGCCCGGGCGGCTGGCAAGACAAAAGGCGCGCTCATAGCGCTGTTTCAAACGCGGGAGACGATCTGCCACCCAGGTTTCAGGTAAATTGAGTGCTGAAGCCAGCTGTACGCGGGGTGTAAAGGTATTAAGCAGAAGAAAGGCCAGCAACCGGTCATCATTATCATGGCGTTGCAGAAGCTGAAAATAACCGCGTCTGTCGACGATATCCAGTTGATAACCCGCGTTGCCGCCAGGCTGAATACGAGCCTTACCGCTGAGGGTAAAATTGAGGTAATCAATATCACGCAGGATGGTTCGACTCGAAACGCCAGTTTGTCGCGCCAGCTCGCCCAACGGACACGGCTGCTGTTCAAGAATATCCACAATTTTTAACTGGCGTTCCGATAACATTAATTCACCTGGAGAAAGTCGGTGAAGGATTTCACTTTTTCTGCCGTCAGCGAGCTCAGCAGCTCGCGCACCAGCGTAAACAGCGCGTCGTAATCTGCTGCGGAAATCATGCCGCTGTTGGCGTGGAGATAGCGTGTCGGCAGGCAGAGTGCCGCCACCGGACGACCCCCTCCCATAACGTTATAGCGTCCGCCGTCCGTCGCCCCGGTTTTCATGGTGCAGAACTGCAAAGGCGCATCGCTGTTTTTGGCACACGCTTTTAACGCGGCGACCAGCTGTTGATTGGGAAAATAGCGCTTATCGAACAGCATCAGGCCAGGGCCATCGCCAAGCTTGAGCGGGTATTTGATGGCGTCGATTCCGGGCACATCGCCCGCAACTGCGGTATCCAGCACTATCACCACGTCGGGCTTGATATGCTCGGCCGAGGTTTGCGCTCCGCGCAGCCCGACCTCTTCTTCCACGCTGCCCACGCCGTACAGGGTAATGTCAGGGTTATCGACGGTTTGTAACAGCTCAGCCATCAGCGCGCAGCCGACGCGGTTATCCAACGCTTTACCGACGATCTTATCTTCGCCCCAGCGAGCGAAATTGGCTTCCGGGCTAATGAAGTCACCGATCGCAATCCCGTATTTTTCTACTTCTTCGTGGCTGTTAGCGCCAATATCGATAAACATCTCGTCAAAGGTCAGCGGCTGCTGTTTCTGCTTTTCCGTCAACGCGTGCGGAGCGACGGAGCCGATAATACCAGGGATTTTAAATCCCTTGCGTGTGCGAATGGTGACCCGGTGGTTCAGCATCGACTGGCTCCACCAACCACCAATGGTGGTGAAGCGCAAAAATCCGCTCTCGTCGATATGCGTGACCATAAAGCCGACTTCATCCATATGGCCGACAACCGCCACCTTCGGCCCGCGGTTGCCTTTGCGGGCGACAAAGCTACCGAGGCCGTCGAAGGTGATTTCATCGACGCTGGATTCCAGCGCGTTAATGAGAAGAGTACGAACTTCCTGTTCATCGCCGCTGACGGCGCTGGCTTCGCATAACTGCTGAAGTAACTCAATGTTCATGGGCAAGCTCCTGCTGCGCGGCTTTACGTTTCAGCCACAACCCTTTCAGGATAATAATTAACGAAATGTTCAGTGCCAGACCGATAGCCAGCACCAGGTAAAATGATCCCGCCGGAGACATCAGGCCAATCAGCGGATCAAAGATACCTAAACCCGGCGCGAGGCGTTTGATTCCAAAGGCGATAACCAGCATGCCGGTAACGCCACCGGAGAGCGTATTGGCGGTAATCATCGGCAGCGGCGCGGCCAGTGCGTAGGGGATGGCCGGCTCGGTGGCGACGGTGGCGCCGACGACAATCGCACTGCTGGCGGCGGCCTTCTCCTGTTGCGTAAACAGTTTGGGCGCTAAATAGGTAGCGATTCCCGCCGCGACGGGCGGCATCAGCGCCACCACGCCGACGATGGCGTACCAGTCATAGATATGTTTTTCCAGCAGTGAGAAGCAGAAGAACCAGGCCGTTTTATTGATTGGCCCGCCCATATCAAACGCCAGCATCGCACCAACGAGGAAGGCCGCGCCCATTTTCATGGATGGAGGAATGGTGTTCAGGAAGTGCAGCAGACCGCCCATAATGTCGGACATCACCGGGCCGATGACGTAGTAAGTCAGTACGCCGAACACCAGTAAAGTGACAAACGGGATCAGCATAGCACCAAGCAGTGGCTGTAGCGCTTTGCCGAGGCGAACCTTGCGAAACCAAAGGACAAAGTAGCCAATTGCCAGCCCGAGTACGACCGCGCCGAGAAATCCTGCGCCGGACTGCGTACCCAGCAGGCCTTTATCGTTCGCCAGATAACACACCAGAAATGCTGGGGCAAAAGCGGGTTTATCGGCAATCGACCAGGCAATATATGCCCCCATAATCGGGATCATAAAGGTAAAGCCCAGATAGCCGATCGATTCAACAATCCAGGTGAACGACGGCGCGCCTTTCGACATATCGGTATAGGGCAAACCGAACTGCACCAGCATATTGGCGATGGCGACCAGAATACCGCCGCCGATAACAAACGGCAGCGCGGCTGAAACGCCCGCCATCAGGTGGCTCATTACGCTACCGTGCTGGACCTCCTGTTTTCCCAGTTTCACGCTGCTATCGGCGGCGAAAAGTTGGGAATGCGTCGGTAGCTGCGTAAAAATCAGGTCGATATTTTTTAGCGCCTGGGAAATGGCGATTTCATAGACTTTTTTCCCGGCAAAACGTGCCCGGTCTTCGCCGCTCAGGCCGCGACCGGTGGCCAGAATGACATAATCGGCAGCGGCAATCTCTTCATTGCTCAGGCGGTTTTCGACGCCGCTTGAGCCCTGGGTTTCGACTTTAATCGTGTGGCCGAGCGAGCGCGCTTTTTGCTCCAGCGCCTCTGCCACCATATAAGTGTGGGCAATCCCCGCCGGACAGTTGGTGATCGCCACTAAACGTAAGGATGACTCCATAGCCGCGTCCTTATGAGGTTAAGGTCTGATTAAGCAGGGCGAGCACCTGGCTGGCGTCACCTTGCTTCAGTTGATCGATGAAATCCTGATGAATGATTTTGCGGCACAGGGTGCCGATGATTTTGACCTGATCGTCCTCGCCGGTTTGCGGCACGCCGAGGCAGATCCAGCAGTTGACGTCCTCGCCGTCGCTGGCTTTCCAGTCCACGTTTTCTGACTTGCGCGCGAACAACACAAAGGGCTGCCTGATGCAGGCGCTCTTACCGTGCGGGACGGCAATACCCGAGCCAAAGCCGGTGGAATGCAGCTTTTCGCGCAGCAATAGCGTTTGCAGGAAAATGCTGCGATCGGAGACATAGCCATTCTGAAACGCCATATCTGCCAGTTGCTTGAGGATGGCATACACGCTATTCCCCTGAATATTCAGGTCAATGCAGTTAGCTGTAAGGGTTGTCATGTGGGGGCTCTGTTAAAACTATTTGATTTGATTCTAACGGCGAGATGGCGAAGAGATGAGCGGCAATATGTCAGCGTGGAATGACAATTTGGGGCCGAGTTAGCGTGTGGTTTTGTGGGGTAAAACACACAACGCTACAGGCGATTACCCTGATGAATATTTCGCCAGGGTAATTATTTTTTTAGTGTATTCCCGCCATCCTTAACAATGCGGTCACCACCGCGGCGGCAACGATCACCACAATTAGCGGCAGCTTGCGCCAGGCGAGAAATACCGCGAAGCCAACCCCAAGAACCCGCGCCATACCGGCAAAGTGTTCGCCTTCGTAAAAGGTGGTCGCCAGCGCAACGGAGAACAGTAATACCGTTGCGGCGTCGGAAAGCAGCGCCTGCGAGCGTTCCGAGAACGCTAAACGACCCCCAAGCTTCGCTCCGCCTAAACGCATTAAATAGGTTCCCAGAGATAAGATGGCGATACCGATGATAAACAGCGTCATGTTGCCCATTATTTTTTCCTCGTCAGTAAGCCAAACAGTGAGAGCAAAACCGGTAAACCGACCGGCGCAAAGGGGATGGCGGCAAGCGACAACCCGGCACCGCTACAGGCGCGAATCAGCGTGGTGCGGTTTTTAAAGGCCGGGACCACTAAGGCCAATAAAATAGCAGGGAAGACGGCATCCAGACCGATGGTTTCCGGGGCGGGGAGCAGTTTGCCGACGCCCGCGCCGATCAGTGTGCCTACAGGCCAGAAAATCGCGACGCCCAGACCGCACAGCCAATAGGCTGCTTTACGTTGTTCGGGTGTTTTTTGCGACAGGCCGAATACTACGCTTTCGTCGTTCATGATATGACAGCCGAGGAAACTCGCAGCCCGGGAGCCCACAAGATCGCGCACCGTGACGCCAAACGGGATGTGTCGGGCGTTGACCAGTAAACCGGCAGCCGCAGCCGCCAGTGGGTTACCGCCGCTGGCGACGATGCCGATAAACATAAACTCGGATGCACCCGCCAGCACGGTAATAGAGAGCACAAACGGTACCCACAGCGGGAAGCCGTAGGCCATTGCCAGCGAGCCGTATGACATGCCGACTACGCCGACGGCCAGACAGACTAAAAATATTGCTTTTATTGTGTCGCCTTTGAGACTGGAAAAATAATGTTTCATACCATTTTAGCCATATCGAACGAATTTCCATTATAATGAACGCGACCAGTTAATATTACAAGTCGAACGATTCGTTCGATATAAAGAACATGGAGTCGTGAATGACCCAGCCCATCAGTATGATCGCGAAAAGCCTGGTGCGTGAACGTCAGCGCACCGGTTTGTCATTGGCAGAGATTGCCCGTCGCGCAGGGATTGCAAAATCGACACTCTCGCAATTGGAAGCGGGCAATGGCAATCCTAGCCTGGAAACGCTCTGGTCGCTGTGTGTGGCGTTGGATATTCCCTTTGCGCGCCTGCTGGAGCCGCAGGAACAAAAAACGCAGGTGATTCGCCGCGGCGAAGGAACAAAAGTCGTGGCTGAGCAGGCCCACTATCAGGCCATTTTACTGGCCGCCTGCCCACCGGGGGCACGGCGGGATATCTATCTGCTGCTGACGCAGCCGGGTGCGGATCGGATTTCACAGCCGCATCCGCCGGGATCGGTTGAACACATCATCGTGACGCAGGGTAAGGCGATGGTGGGATTGACGGAAGCACCGGAGGAGTTAGGCGAGGGCGACTATATTTGTTACCCCGCTGACCAGGCGCATATCTTTAAAGCGCTGGAGCCTGACACCCAGGCGATTCTGGTTTCTGAGCAGAACTAACTGTTATGTTGCGTTGTGCCGGATACGGCGCGTTAGCGCCTTATCCGGCCTGGAAGACTACTGCAAATAAAACACTTCTTTTAGCTCTGCGCTGACCGGGCTGTTGTCTGGGTTGGCCGGCATTACGTCGCGCATATGCTTCCACCAACGTTGGCAAACGTCGGTGCTGGCAATGGCATTCCAGCGTTCTTCAGACTCAATCTCAACGGTGGCGAACAGCAGATTGCGCGCCTGATCGAGATAAATCGCGTAGTGATGGGCGCCGTGTTCTTTCAGCACTGTTTCCAGTTCTGGCCAGATGGGGTTATGACGACGCTGGTACTCAACGTGCGCGTCGGCATTCACCTGCATTATAAAGGCCTTGCGAATCATAACGCCTCCAGATACAGCTCGCGGACCTCGTCGCGGCTGGCGGTGCGCGGGTTGCACGGCGCACACGGATCGGCCAACGCTTTATCCAGCCAGCCCTCAATATCCTCTTTCGTCACGCCAAGTGAACTAAAGCCCGCAGGAATACCGACACGCTTGCTGAGTGCACGAATCGCGTTGATGGCCTCCATACTTGCCGCTTCATCGCTCATGTCACGGATATCGACGCCCATCGCCTGCGCCACGCGGGCAAAGCGCGCCACGGCGTTCGGGCGGTTAAAGTTTTCGATTACCGGCAGCAGGATGGCGTTGCAGACGCCGTGTGGCAGATTATGGGTTGCGCCCGGCTGATGTGCCAACGCATGTACCAGACCCAGGCCAGCGCTATTAAATGCCATCCCCGCCAGATACTGACCAAACGCCATTTGCTCACGAGCTTCGAGGTTATGACCGTCGTCGACCGCTTTTGGTAGCCACAGGTTGATCAGGCGAATCGCTTCCAGCGCGTTAGCGTCGGTGAGCGGATGCGCACCAACGGAAACATAGGCTTCCACCGCGTGGGTTAAGGCGTCCATACCGGTTGCGGCGGTGACGGATGCCGGAATGTCCAGCATGACGCTGGCGTCATCCACGGCGATATCCGGGATGATATTCGGGTCGATGATCACCTCTTTGACCTTACGGGCAGAGTCGATAATGACCGCGTTGCTGGTCATCTCTGCTGCCGTTCCGGCGGTGGTATTGATGGCGACCAGCGGTACACCTGCATTTTTCACTTTGCCTACGCCGGAGTAAGCGGTAGAAGGGCCGGGGTTGGCGGTCAGGATCTTCACCGCTTTAGCGGTATCGATCGGGCTACCGCCACCGAAGGCAATAATGTAGTGACATTCTGCGTCCTGATACGCCGCGAAACCTTTCTGCACCAGCTCTTCCGTCGGGTTTGGAAACACCTCATCAAACAGGTGGTAAGACATCTGATGTTCATCCAGCGCGGCAAACAGGCTATCCAGCAGGCCCAGTTTTACCAGTTGACCATCGGTGACGATCAGCGCTTTACCCCATTGCTTATTCGCCACGAGGTTCACCATATCGGCAATCGCGCCGGCGCCATGCAGGCTAATTTTTGGCAGTGCCAACATAAAGCTCATCATTATTCTCCTTACAATGCCAGTGCGCTGGCCAGCGGCGTCACGCCGAAGCGTTTGCCAAGTGCGATCAGCTCTTCACGCGTAATGGTCTGCTTCATACCGCCCATCGAATAGATTTTGACTAAAACTTCTGCAGATTTCTCTGCGGTATCGATCAAACCGAACGCTTCGTCGAGGGTGGGTCCACTGCCGAACACGCCGTGGAATGGCCACAGTACCAGCGAGTGTTTCTGCATTTCCTCGGCGGTCGCCTGACCAATTTCATCTGTACCTGGCACCATCCACGGCAGAATGCCAACGCCATCCGGGAACACCACCAGGCACTCGGTGCTGCCTTCCCACAGCTTGCGGGTAATCAGCGCGGTGTTGTTTTCCAGCACGTAGGTCAGAGCGATCAGGTTGGTGGCATGGCAGTGCATGATCACGCGGTCTTTACCGTTCGTCGCTTTAATGCGTTCGCAGTGAGAGAGGAAGTGAGCCGGCAGTTCAGAGGTCGGTACAGCCTCGTGATTCAGGCCCCAGAGGATGTGGTAGCCCGCACCGTCGCTGTCGATTTTCACCACGCCCAAATTGGCTGCTGGATCGAGCTGGACGTTGCGGAAAAATTTCCCCGAACCGGTGACGATAAACGGCGTATTCGCCAGCAGCGGCATCGGCTGACTCAGCGCGATATAGCGTGGTTTTTCGTGGAAATCGGCGCTAAATGGCGCGATATCTGCTTCATCAAGACGCAGCGTCAGGTTACCGCCGTTACGCTCGTCCCAGCCTTTCAGCCACGCATCAGAAGTGGCTTTGATCATCCCCTGGACGAACCAGGAAGTAGTAATGTTTTGCATGTTCGGTGTTCCTGTTTATTGCCCGAACGTTATCGGGCCTACAAGCCTGGTGTCACGGTTAGCTACGTTTGCTCAAAATCTCTTTTTCATAAGTGCGCACGCTGTCCAGCCACTGGCTGCCCGCTGGCGTGTCGTGACGCTGGCAATACATCTCCCAGACGGCCTGCCACGGCAGCGATTTTTGCTCTTCCAGCAGGGCCAGGCGTGCGGTGTAGTCGCCGCTGGCTTCGAGCTGGCGCAGTTGCTCGGTTGGTTCTAACAGCGCGCGCAGCAGGGCTTTTTTCATATTGCGGGTGCCGATAACCCATGCGGCGATGCGGTTAATGGAGGCGTCGAAGAAGTCGAGGCCGATGTGTACGCGGTCAAACAGGTTGTGGCGCACGATCTCGCTGGCAATCGCCTGCGTTTCATCATCCAGCAGCACCACGTGGTCGCTGTCCCAACGCACTGGACGGCTGACATGCAGCAGCAGGCGCGGCACGTACAGCATGGCGGCGGAGATTTTGTCGGAAATCACTTCGGTCGGATGGAAGTGACCCGCATCCAGACACAGCGCCGTCTGGCGACTGGTGGCGTAACCCATGTAGAACTCGTTAGAGCCCACGGTGTAGCTTTCCGCACCGATGCCAAACAGCTTGCTTTCGACGGCATCGATATGGTGCGCCGGGTCTAGTTTCTCGCTGATCACTTCGTCCAGCGCGTCCAGCAGACGCTGGCGCGGCGCTAAACGATCAACGGTGATGTCTTTCATGCCATCCGGGATCCAGATGTTCATCACTGATGGCGTACCCAACTGCTCGCCAAAATACGCCGAGACGCGACGGCTGGCTTTGCAGTGATCGATCCAGAACTGGCGAATGGTGTCATCGGCGTGGGCCAGCGTGAAACCGTCGGCGCTCAGCGGGTGTGAGAAGCAGGATGGGTTGAAATCCAGTCCTAACTGGTTCGCTTTCGCCCACTCTACCCAGTTTTTAAAGTGCTCAGGTTTGATTTGGTCGCGGGCAACCGGCGTATCAGATTCCAGATAGATCGCGTGCAAATTCAGACGTTTTGGACCCGGAATCAGGCTCAGCGCCTGCTCCAGATCGGCCCGCAGTTCGGTGGCGTTACGCGCTTTACCCGGATAGTTACCGGTAGCCTGAATACCGCCAGTGAGCGAGCCTTCCGGATTTTCGAAACCGGCGACATCATCGCCCTGCCAGCAGTGCATGGAGACCGGCAGACGATCGAGCTGGCGTAAGGCCGCCTCGACATCAATGCCTACCGCGGCGAAACGCAGTTTTGCCAGTTCCCAGGCTTGTTCAAGTTGAGTGGTCATGCGCAAAGCTCCTTTGTCTGTCGTAGTGATTGAAACTGCGCCTGGTAGCGGGCAATTTCACTTTCAGGATTGGGAATGAAGGTGGTCAGTTCGTAGTTGGCGCGCACCACCTGACGGAAATCATCAACGTTGTTCAGCTCGTCCAGCGTCATCAGCTGGATGCCAATATTGCCGAGCGTGGAGGCCTCAATTGGCCCGGACATCACGCGTATACCGCAGGCATCTGCACACAACTGGTTCAGTAAGGTGTTCTGGCAGCCGCCACCGACAATGTGCAGTTGGCTAAATGCTGCACCACGCAGTTGTGCCAGCTCTTGCAGGATGTCGGCGTACAGCAACGCCAGGCTGTCGAAGATACAGCGCGCCAGTTCGGCGTTTTGCAGGGGTACGGGTTGGCCTGATTCACGGCATGCTGCCTGAATTTCTGCACTCATATCGTCGGGGTTGATAAAGCGATCATCGTTCGGGTTTATCAGGAATTGACAGGCCGGCAGCGCTTGCGTTTGGCTGATAAGCGTTGGCAGGTCGGAAATCTGGCGCTCTTTTAATACGCGCTGGAGCAGCCACAGCCCCATAATATTTTTCAGGACACGGTAGCGCCCTTCCGCGCCGCCTTCGTTGGTGATATTCGCCGCCAGTGCCGCATCGTTGGTATACGGCGTTCTGCTCTCAAAGCCCATCAGCGACCAGGTCCCGGAAGAGAGATAGGCGCTGTTTTTGTCGGCCAGCGGAGAAGCTATGACCGCGCTGGCCGTGTCGTGACTGGCGACGGCTACGACCGGAATTTGATTTTTCTGCGGGCAAATCCAGTGACCAATTACGTTCCCCGGATGCGTCGGACGACCAAACCAGGCTTTGTCTGCTCCGGTCCACGCCAGCAGAGTGTCATCCCAGTCGTCGGTATTGATATTGACTAACTGGGTGGTGGTGGCATTGGTGTATTCCCAGTTCATTTCACCGGTCAGGCGAAAGCTGAAGTAGTCGGGGATCAGTAGGGCATGGGCCACCTGCGGGAGCAGTTCTGGCTGTTGTTCAACCAGCGCACGCAACTGATACAGGGTGTTAAAGGGCAGAAACTGAATGCCGCTACGGCGGTAAATTTCACCTTTACCCGGTTGCGCCATCGCTTGCGCCATAATGCCGGTCGTGCGGCTATCACGGTAAGAGACCGGCAGACCGACACGTTGACCGACGTTATCGATCAGAACGTAATCCACGCCCCAGGTATCAATGCCGATGCTGTCTATCCGAATGCCTTCATCGCAGACTTTTTTCAGGCCAAGACGAATATCGTTTTCCAGGCTGTCGATGTCCCAGGTGTCAAAACCGTCTGTTTTTTGCAGGCAGTTCACGAAGCGGTGGATTTCACGCAGCGTCAGGGTGCGGTGTTCACTGTCGTAACGCGCCAGCATTACGCGCCCACTGGATGCGCCGAGATCGACTGCGACACAATGGCGAAAAGTCATAGCGAGGTCCTTCTGAGTTTTATTGCACTCAGTCTAAGAACCCCAGATAACGCGTACCTTCTTGACAGTGACAGCCACAATTAGCGGCTGGCAACATGGCAAAGGTGAACGTGATGCTGTTCACAATTTCTATTAATAGGGTCGGTTTTAGCGGATGTGACGTCTTCCGCAATTCCCGATCTTTCCCGCTATTTCTTGAAGAATTGACCGTGTTTACGCACTTTGGCGTCAAAAATTTAAGGTGAGGGTGATAACCCTTAATTACTATTCAGCCATGTTCATTTGATCGGGAAGGATGTCATCATGACGATATTGCATTGCGTGGATTTTTTTCCGACAGGTAAAGCGCCAGTGGCTATTGAACCGCGGCTTCCTCAACCTGCGTTTCCAGAACATCATCATGATTTTCATGAAATTGTGGTGGTCGAACATGGAACGGGGATCCATGTGTTCAACGGACAGCCTTACACCATCAGCGGCGGTACGGTGTGTTTCGTTCGCGATCATGACCGGCATTTATATGAACATACTGACAATCTGTGCCTGACCAATGTGTTGTATCGCTCCCCGGATGCGTTTCAATTTCTGGCTGGGCTGAATCAGCTTTTACCTCAGGAACAGAATGGGCAGTATCCTTCGCACTGGCGGGTGAATCAGGGTGTGTTGCAGCAGGTTCGACAACTGGTGGGGCAGATGGAAGCGCTCGGTGAGGGGATGGATACACCAACGGCGGCAAATCGCGAGATCCTGTTTATGCAGCTGCTGGTGCTGCTGCGTAAAAGCAGCCTGATGGAAGCAGCGACCGATAACGACGCGCGGCTTAACCTCCTGATGGCGTGGCTGGAAGATAACTTTGCCGACGAGGTATGTTGGGAGGCGCTGGCCGAGAAGTTTTCCCTCTCTTTGCGTACTCTGCATCGCCAGCTCAAACAGCAAACCGGATTGACGCCGCAGCGCTACCTTAACCGCTTGCGGCTGATCAAGGCTCGGCATCTGCTTCGTCACAGTGATGATAGCGTGACAGACATCGCTTATCTCTGCGGATTCGGCGACAGTAACCACTTTTCGACGCTTTTTCGCCGTGAGTTCAAGTGGTCGCCACGCGATATTCGTCAGGGGCGCGATCTCGTTGTGGCAAGCAGCCTCCAGTAACGCGAAAGCTATCAACGTTTTTTATCGCCGAATCTCAGATAATCATGTCCCTTAACGCCGGATGGCGGCTACGCCTTATCCGGCCTACAGATTACGTGACACGTAGCCGCCACCAGGCAGGGAATATTGTGATGGCGAACCATCTGGTCCTTCTGAAATCAGACTTTTTTGCGCATGAGCAGCAGGCTGTCGCCGTAGCCGATCGTTATCCGCAGGATGTCTTTGCTGAGCATACCCATGAGTTTTGCGAGCTGGTTCTGGTCTGGCGCGGTAATGGCCTGCATGTCCTTAACGATCGCCCGTACCGGATAACCCGTGGCGATCTGTTTTACATTCGCGCCGAAGATAAACACTCCTACACTTCCGTTAACGACCTTGTGCTGCAAAATATCATCTACTGTCCGGAGCGGTTGACGCTGAATGTTGACTGGCAAGGGGCGATCCCCGGATTTGATGGTGCGCCAAGGCACCCGCACTGGCGACTCGGTAGCGTTGGCATGAGCCAGGTCAGACAGGTGATAAGCCAGCTTGAGCATGAAAGTAATCAACGGGATGCGCAGGCTTTTACCATGGCTGAGCTGCTGTTCGGGCAACTGGTGACCCACCTTAAGCGGCATCGTTATGCCACGGATACGCTCCCGGCGACGTCGAGCGAAACGCTGCTGGATAAACTGATCACCGCGTTAGCCGGTAGTCATGAGCATGCGTTCGAACTGAATAAGTTTTGCGAGCGCGAACGGTGCAGCGAGCGCGTTTTGCGCCAGCAGTTTCGCAGCCAGACCGGCATGACCATCAACCAGTATCTCCGCCAGGTGCGGGTCTGCCATGCGCAGTATCTGCTCAAACATAGTCGGTTGATGATTAGTGAGATTTCTATGCGCTGCGGCTTTGAGGACAGTAACTACTTTTCGGTGGTGTTCACGCGCGAAACCGGGATGACGCCGAGCCAGTGGCGTCATCTCAGCACCCAACATGATTAGCTGGCCATTCCCAGACCAACAATGTTTGCCGCGACAATGATCACCACGCAGCCAAGGCTTAGCACACTGACCGGACGGCGACCCGCGTTTTTCCACTCTTTCAGCACCAGCCCGACAATCCCGCCGCACAGAACATAGAAGCTCATGTGCAGCATCCAGCTTACATAATCATATTGAGCCGGAATACGCGCGTGGCCCCAGGCGTAGAAGAAGAATTGCAAATACCACATCAGGCCACCAAGCGCAGACAGCAGCACGTTGGTGATAATCAGTGGTTTGGCTAACGAGAAGTCGGCTTTTATCGACAAGTTTTTCACTTTTGCCAGACGAATGAAGCAAAAGCCCAGGTTGACTAACGCGCCGCCGCCCATGATAACCACGTAGCTGGGCAGGGCGACATACAATGGATCGACACCCAGCGCGGCGGCGGCATCGTGCATTGGTTTAGCGGCGTTCATCGCAAATGACATCCCGGCGGAGAAAATGCCGCACATGACCGCCAGAACCAGCCCTTTTTTCAGGTTGAACTCTTCCGCTTTGATGCCCATTTTGCGTTCTTTTAACTGACCGGCCCGAGTCACAATACCGACGCCAATCAGCGCGACCAGTACGCCAAGCAGCGTCATGCGTCCGCCGGAAGTATTGATCAGCACATCAAAGTTGCCGTTGATAATTGGGGTCATCAGCGTGCCGACAATCAACGTAATCCCAATCGCAATTCCGATCCCCATCGACATACCGAGATAGCGCATGGTCAGACCATAGTTGATATTGCCAATCCCCCACATCGCGCCGAACAGAAACACCGGCGCCAGCGTAGAGAGGCTGAAAGAACTGAAGTAGGCCCAGAAATTGGGAAGCAACATGGCGCTAATGGTCCATGGCAGGATAAGCCAAGAGACGATCCCGCCAACCGACCACATCGTTTCCCATGACCAATGTTTGACTTGTTTGAACGGGGCATAGAAACAGGCGGCACTGGCTGCGCCTATCAAATGCCAAAAGATACCCATCGTAATCGCGTTACTCATGACTTAATCCTCGTTATTTTTTATCGTCGGTAATGACCCCTCCGACCAAACGAGTTTAAAAATTACGCAGGGTGTTAACCTTTTAACGATTGCCGCCATTTTGCGCATGTTGGCAATCATCACGTTAACTGGGTGATTCGGTTCACATCTTTAGCAATCAACATGCGCTATTAAAACCTTGTAAAAAGTACGGCATTGATAATCATTTTCAATATCATTTAATTAACTATAATGACCCAACTGCTTACGCGGCGTTAACACAGGCCGCCCGACAATACTGGAGATGATTATGAGTTATACACTGCCATCCCTGCCGTACGCTTATGATGCCCTTGAACCGCACTTCGATAAGCAGACGATGGAAATCCACCATACCAAACACCACCAGGCTTACGTAAACAACGCGAACGCTGCGCTGGAAAGCCTGCCAGAATTCGCCAGCCTGTCCGCTGAAGAGCTGATCACCAAACTGGATCAACTGCCAGCAGACAAGAAAACCGTACTGCGTAACAACGCGGGCGGTCACGCTAACCACAGCCTGTTCTGGAAAGGCCTGAAAACCGGTACTACGCTGCAGGGTGACCTGAAAGCGGCTATCGAACGTGACTTCGGCTCCGTTGACAACTTCAAAGCTGAATTTGAAAAAGCAGCGGCAACCCGCTTTGGCTCCGGCTGGGCGTGGCTGGTGCTGAAAGGTGACAAACTGGCTGTTGTTTCCACCGCCAACCAGGATTCCCCGCTGATGGGTGAAGCTATCTCTGGCGCTTCCGGTTTCCCAATCGTGGGCCTGGATGTTTGGGAACATGCTTACTACCTGAAATTCCAGAACCGTCGCCCGGACTACATCAAAGAGTTCTGGAACGTCGTGAACTGGGACGAAGCTGCCGCACGTTTCGCAGCAAAAAAATAAGTTCTACGCTTTAACGAAGCCCTGCAAGCGATGCTTGTGGGGTTTTTTTGTGATCAAACTCAATATAAAAACAATGATCCACTTAAATTGAAACAAGGTTTTATTATGCGAGTGGGATCACTTTTATAGTCTCTATGAATGTCTATCTTCTTTTCATCAAGACGGGCGCATCTCAAAGCAAGATGCAATCGCCCATAAAAATTGCCCCATTTTTATGTCTACAGGTGATGGAAATGCAGATCAAACGTACGATAGAGAAAATCCCAGGCGGTATGATGCTGGTGCCGCTTTTCCTGGGCGCGTTGTGTCACACCTTTTCCCCCGGCGCCGGGAAATACTTCGGCTCCTTTACCAACGGTATGATCACCGGTACGGTACCTATCCTGGCGGTCTGGTTCTTTTGCATGGGGGCGTCGATCAAGCTAAGCGCCACCGGCACCGTGCTGCGTAAATCAGGTACGTTAGTCATAACCAAGATTCTGGTGGCGTGGGTGGTTGCAGCGATTGCCTCACGCATTCTGCCGGAACATGGCGTAGAGGTCGGATTCTTCGCTGGGTTGTCTACGCTGGCGCTGGTGGCCGCCATGGATATGACCAACGGCGGGTTGTATGCCTCGATTATGCAGCAGTACGGCACCAAAGAAGAGGCTGGGGCGTTTGTCCTTATGTCGCTGGAGTCTGGCCCGCTGATGACCATGGTGATTCTGGGAACTGCCGGGATCGCGTCGTTTGAACCGCACGTATTTGTTGGCGCAGTATTGCCGTTCCTGATTGGCTTTGCGCTGGGGAATCTGGACCCTGAACTGCGGGAGTTTTTCAGCAAAGCGGTGCAAACACTGATCCCGTTCTTTGCCTTCGCATTAGGTAACACTATTGATTTGAGCGTGATTGCTCAGACCGGCGTGCTGGGTATTTTGCTGGGCGTGGCAGTGATTATCATCACTGGTATTCCATTGATTATCGCCGATAAACTGATTGGTGGTGGCGATGGTACGGCGGGGATTGCGGCTTCCAGTTCTGCGGGGGCGGCGGTTGCTACGCCTGTGCTGATTGCTGAAATGGTTCCGGCATTTAAACCGATGGCACCGGCAGCAACTTCCCTGGTCGCCACGTCGGTGATTGTGACCTCCATTCTGGTGCCGATTATCACGTCTATCTGGTCGAAAAGGGCCAAAGCAAGGGCGGCAGAAATTGATCTTCGTGGCACCGTGAAGTAAGTCTCTTAAGCCGGATGGTCTGCACCATCCGGCTTAATTATTTACCCTTTGACGACAAACACCTCATCGATTGTTCTACACTCACTCTCGTTCAACTCTCCACCGGCATTACGTGACACGCCGGAGCAATAGCCAAACTTACGCGATACCACGGTTTTGATGGTGGTGACAAAATCTTCGCCGATGGCATAGATGGACATATAGGTGCCAATCTGGTCCTGAATATCGCGAAGCGCTGCCAGGTCGCCCTGTTTAAACGCTTCCCGCGCGCTGACAAACAGTTCCGGCATGACGTTGTTCAACCCTGAAATAATCCCTGCGCCACCTGCCAACAGGTTGGGAATATAGTATTCGTCGTAGCCGGACAGCACGGCAAAATCCTCCCGCACGGCGCGGGTGGTCTGAATCATACTGCGAGTATGAGACTGGCAGTCGACGGTGTCTTTGATACCAGCGAAATTCGGGAACTCAGCGGCGAGGGAGGCAACCAGCTCGGGGGTTAAATCGCAGCCGGTGCGTGCCGGGAAGTTATAGGCAAACCATTTGCCGCTGAGTTTCTGCCCCAACTGACGGAAGTAGCTCAGCAGCTGTTTCGCCGTTTGTCCGTAGTAGTAGGGCGGCAGGATCATCACGGCATCGTAACCTGAGCGATACGCTTCCTGCGCCATCAACAATACATCATTCTGGCAGGTGGATGAGACGTTGGCGACCATCTTCAGCGAGCTCATGGCGCGGGCCTCGCGGATCAGCAACAGCCTTTCTTCGAGCGTAAAGGAAGCAAATTCTCCGATGCTGCCCATCAGCAAAATCACGTCGATTTTGGCCTCGGTAAGGCGTTTGAGATGCTGGCTTAGACCGTTGAGATCGATCTTACCGTCATTGTCCATTGGCGTAATGGAAGGACACCAGACGCCAGCAAATTGCGATTGACCAGTCACGTTGTCGACTCCTTATTTGAAATGATGTTTCAAAACCAGCTTACATTGATAGCATGTGTCCCTAAGTTTCATGTGAACCGTGCTCTCATTTTGAGCGACTGGGGTAAAATAAATGTGGTGTAATGGGGGAAATTTATCGGGAGAGGGAACAGATGCGATATCCGGTCGATGTTTTTACGGGCAAAGTTCGGGACTACACGGGAAGCCGTCCAAGCGCGATTGCTAAAGTCCAGATTGACGGTGAGCTGATGCTGACCGAACTGGGGCTGACGGGAGATGAACAGGCGGAAGCGAAAATTCATGGCGGGCCGGATCGCGCGCTGTGTCACTATCCGCGTGAACACTATCAGCACTGGAGACAAGCGTTTCCGGAGCAGGCGGAGCTATTTGTCGCGCCCGCGTTTGGTGAGAACCTCTCTACTGAGGGGCTGACTGAAGAGAATGTGTATATTGGTGACATTTTCCAGTGGGGAGAGGCGTTGATTCAGGTCACACAGCCGCGCTCGCCGTGCTTTAAGTTGAATTTCCATTTTGGCATCAGTGATATGGCCTGCCAGATGCAGGATGCAGGTAAGACGGGCTGGCTGTGCAGCGTCATCGCGGCAGGGCTGGTATCTGCAGATGCGCCGTTGATCCTGGCGTCACGCGTGAGCGACGTCAGCGTGCGGGAGGCAATTGCTATCGCCTGGCATATGCCGTTTGATGATTCGCAATATCACCGTTTACTGTCGGCTGCCGGGTTATCAAAAAGTTGGACCAGAACGATGCAAAAGCGTCGTTTAAGCGGCAAGATCGAAGACAATTCCCGCCGTTTGTGGGGGAAATAGCCCACCTCAGTCTCTGCAATTAAATCAGGTGGCGACACCTGATTTACCTCTCCCCCGCGGTTCATCTCCCTGCATACAAAACCGGGCAAAAACCTGCCGGTCACGGTTTGCTTCAAAGCCATTCTTGATACCTGGTCCACAAAAAGAAACTCTGCGTTGAAAAAAAACTTGAGTATTTCCTGCACTCAAATATCTTAGCTTCAAATTGGTTTAAACCAGATAAGCGAAATGAAAAAGAAAAACAATGTTGATGTGCTCAGAGAGCGCTTTGAAAGCTGGTTAAACGAGAAGAATTTACCAGCGGGGTCCAAATTGCCTTCGGAGAGGGAGTTATGTGAGCTTCTGGATGCAAAGCGTATGACCTTACGTCAGGTTTTGATTGAGCTCGAGATCGATGCGCGTATTTTTCGCAAGAACCGCAGTGGTTGGTTTATTTCGTCGAAGCGATTTATTTATAACCCTAAATCACTTTCCAGCTTCAATGCTGAAGCCTGTGCTCAGGGACGTGAACCTTTTTGGGATTATTTAACCAAAGAAACCATTGAAACAGCCCCGCATCATGTTGATGATGTTTTTCTCTCCTCCGGCGATCGCTATTTAGTTACTGGCTGGTGCGGTCTTGATTCACATAAAGTGTTTTACCATGAATCCTATATTGATGCCGATGTTGCGCCAGGATTCATTAATAAATTGGGCAATCAGTCTTTTGCCAGCGTCTGGGAAGATGCATTTGGCCATGTTTTAAATATCAAAGAAATGATTTTTAAACCGGTCAATATGCCAGAAGTGGCCTGCAAAGAGCTGGGAGTTGCGCCTAATACGTATGGAATTTTAGTAGAAAAACATCGGGCTACCCAAGATAAAAAAGTGGTTCAGGTTGATTTCGAATACTGGCGACTTGAATCAGTGGAACTTGTTATTCGTGATGAATGAGAAAAATAATGGGAAAATATAACAAAGAACTTCTTGCCGAACGCGCGAGAAATATACCGCTGTACCTACATGCTTATGCTTTTCATCTGAATATGCGCTACGAGAGAGTCCTGCCGGGGGATCTTCTGGATATTGCGTATCAGCAAAAATTGAAGGGTGTAAAAATACATGTTGAGGATGGTGAGTCCCAATCACTGCAGAAACTAAACGATCAGCAGCTACACGATTTTAAAGAGAAGGCCAAAAAATATAATCTGGATGTGCATATCGAAACGAGCGCATCGGATAAGGCGACATTGACGGATGCAATCCGTATTGCTGTTGCTACTGGTGCAACTTCAGTGCGTTTCTACCCGCGTTATGAAGGACATCTGAACGATGTTATGGCGAAGATTGCCAATGATATTGCGTGGCTGTCTCAGTATGACGATTGCGGACTAAGCTTTACTATCGAACAGCATGAAGATCTGCAAGGCCATGAGCTGGTGACGCTGGTTAACAATAGCGGGATGAAAAATCTCTCTATTCTGTTTGATTTTGGCAACATGATTAATGCTAATGAACAGCCGCTTTCTGCGTTAGAGGTTATGTCTCCATTAATCACTCAGGTACATATCAAAGACGCCAAAATTATTAAAGAAGGTAAAGGCTGGGGGCATGAGGCTTGTCGTTCAGGACACGGCGATTTACCCATGGAAGAGATGCTCAAGGTATTATTACTTTTAGGTGAAGATAAACCGCAAGTACATGCTTTTGGTCTGGAAGAAGAAGTTGAATATTATGCCCCTGCATTTCGCTTCGACGATGAGGGTGATAATCCATGGATCCCATGGCGCGATGCAAGTTATACGCCGCTGCCTGACAGTAACATGATTGATGCGCGACTGGCGCAGGAAAAAGAGCATGCTCTTGCGCAAATAAAATACATTCGCGATTTATGTGATAAATTTATAACTAATCAATAAATTTCTTTAAATATTATTAAATGTAAGGATGACTATGCAAATAGTCTATCTGTTTTATTGATTAAATATTTTAATTAAATATTTCTCTCAACAAGCAATGAGGGTTTAATTATGTTCATGAATAAATGGGCAAGGCTCTGCTTTTTAATTTTAGGCGGCGGCACGATATTCAAGCTTTCAAGTATGAAAGATGTTTTCTATGTGCCAATGCAGAATGACTGGGGTTTAACCAATACGCAAATTGGCTTGAGTTTTACGGTTTATACGATTGTTCAGACAACCGGGCTTTTTCTTTCTCTCTATATCGCAGATCGTTACTCCAAGAAAATATTATTACCGTTAGGTCTGATTGGTGTTGGGTTATGTGGCTTATATCTGGCAACGCTACCGTCATTTACCGGCTATCTCATTTGCTTTGCCGCGATGGCTTTCTTTGCCGATGTGGTTTATTGGCCGGTATTGCTGAAAGCCGTTCGTTTGCTGGGAACGAAAGAAGAACAAGGGCGCATGTTTGGCTTTTTGGAGGCTGGACGCGGTGTGGTAGACGTCATTGTCGCTTCTGGTGCCCTGTTTGTCTTCGTCCATTTTGGTGAGGGGAAAGCGGGCATGCAGGCGGGGCTGCTGTTTTATACGCTCATCACCATTGCGGCAGGTATTGTGACCTACTTTATTGTCGATAATGACGAAGTTAAAGGCGGCGAGAAAACCAGTGCCAACATGGAAGTGTTAAAGGGTATCAAACATGTTTTATCCTGCCCTAACGTTTGGCTGGCTTCTTTAGGTATTTTCTTCGTTTACGCCGCGTACTGTGGACTGACTTACTTTATTCCGTTCTTAAAAGATATCTATATGCTGCCGGTAGCACTCGTTGGCGCGTACGGCATCATCAACCAGTATGCGTTAAAAATGGTAGGTGGGCCGATTGGTGGAATGTTGGCAGATAAAGTTGCTAAATCACCGACAGTGTATCTGAAGTGGACGTTCCTGATCTCTGCTGTTGCGATGCTTGTGTTCATGCAGTTACCGCATCAAACAATGAACGTGTATATCGGCATGGCGGCGACATTAGGGTTCGGAGCGATTATCTTCTCACAGCGCGCCATTTTCTTCGCGCCGATGGATGAGATCGGTACCCCACGTGAGTATGCGGGCTCGGCAATGGCATTTGGTTGCATCATCGGTTATATGCCAGCGATGTTTGCGTACACCTTGTACGGCTATTTGCTGGATACCAATAGCGGCATCACTGGCTACAACTATGTCTTTAGCGTGATGATTGCGTTCAGCTTAATGGGCTTTATCTGCTCGACCATTCTGGTGAAGCGAATTAAAAAGCAAAAGCTAGCGGCTGCAGCTGCGGCGGCATAACGTGAATGCTTCCCCGGTAATCATGTCGTACCGGGGAAGCCTGTTAAGCGCGTTTATACAGCGGTAACCAAATTACCAGCCGTAAACCACCCAGCGGGCTGTCTTCGGCCTTCACCCAGCCACGATGCTGCTGGATTGCGGTTTCAACAATCGCCAGACCCAGACCTGTTCCGCCAGACTCGCGATCGCGCGCCTCATCGGTACGATAGAACGGACGGAAAATCTGTTCTCTGTCTTCAGGGCTTACACCTGGGCCATCGTCGTCCACGGTGATGGTAATCCCGTCGATATCCACCGCGAAGCCAACTTCAATCTTCGTATGTGAATAGCGCAGGGCATTGCGCACAATGTTTTCCAGCGCACTTTCCAACGCATTTGGGTTACCGTACAGCGGCCACGGGCCCGGCGGGAAATTCACCGTGAGCGATTTACCCATCTGCTCAGCTTCAAAGGCGGCGTTATCCAGCACTTCGCCCCACAGCTGATTAGCTTTCACCGTTTCACTGACCAGCGCGTTTTTCTGCTGATTACGTGACATCACCAGCAGGTCGTTGATCATGCTGTCTAGTCGGTGTGCTTCTGTTTCAATGCGCTCCAGCTCTTTGCTCTCACCGCTACGACGGCGCAGCAGAGCGGTGCCTAGTTGCAGACGCGTTAGCGGTGTTCTCAGCTCGTGAGAGATGTCCGACAGCAGACGTTGCTGCGTGGTCATCATCCGTTCCAGCGCCGTCACCATCTGGTTAAAGCTGGCACCTGCCGCCAGAAACTCCTGCGGACCGGCTTCCAGCTCCGGATGTTGACGCAGGTTGCCCTGGGCCACTTCATCCGCCGCGTTTTTCAACTTACGCGCTGGTTTTGCCAGACTCCAGGCAAGCCAGAGCAATAGCGGAGAGCTGACTAACATGGTGACGATCAGCAACAACAGCGGTCGGTCAAACAGCAGGTTGATAAAGTCAGATTGTGAGCTGCTGGCTGGTCGAATGAGATACAGCTGGTAGTTATCTTCACCGTCTCTGACAGAGAAAGGCCCGACCATCTCAACGCGACCGTATTTTTTCTTTTGCGGATGGTCGGCGTTATCGGCCTGACCAATAAAGTTACGAATGATCTGCATTTCATTGCGTTCTGCGCCGATCACGCGTCCTTCCGTCGTAACAAGTAATAACCGCTGTCCTGGCGGCGCCCACTTGTCTATCGCCCGAAACAAGCGACGCCACCACATCAAATCGTTGGGTGGATCGTTCGCCAGTTCAGCTTCAACGTGTTGCTCAATCATTAACCCCTGGCGCTGCTCGCTGTCCAGTAGCTCGGTCATCTGGCGTGAGTCGAGCTTGGGTAACATCAGTACCAACATCAACACCAGTGCCAGCGTCAACCAGAAGATGGCAAAGATGCGCGCGGTTAAGCTCCCTATCATGAAGCGGAAACCATCAGGTAGCCGCGACCACGCAGGGTTTTAAACCACGGGTGTCCGTCTTTACGCTCTGGCAGCTTACGACGCAGGTTCGAGATATGCATATCGATAGCGCGATCGAAAGGTGTCAGGCGTTTACCCAGCACTTCCTGGCTCAGGTGCTCACGCGAAACCACCTGACCGAGATGCTGTGCCAGCAAATAAAGCAGGGTGAATTCGGTGCCGGTTAACTCCAGGATTTGCCCGTCAAAGCTGGCTTCCTGGCGACCCGGATTAAGGCTTAACGCATCTACTTCCAGAGTCGGCGAGCCGTTATCGCTGTTCTGCTGCTGTTCGCTCCAGTGTGAGCGACGCAGAATAGCGCGGATGCGCGCGACCAGTTCACGGTCGTTAAACGGTTTGGGTAAATAGTCGTCCGCGCCCAGCTCAAGGCCAAGTACGCGATCCAATTCGCTGCCGCGAGCGGTCAGCATGATTACGGGTGTCTGGTGTGTCTGACGAAGTGCTTTCAGCGTATCAATGCCGTTTTTCTTCGGCATCATGACGTCGAGCAAAAGTAAATCGATGCTGTCATCCAGAAGCTCAAGCGCCTGTTCCCCATCATAGGCAACCAGCACATCGAAACCTTCCATTTCGAGCAACTCCTTTAACAGGGAAGTCAGCTCTCGGTCATCATCAACTAACAGGATTTTATTCATTGTTTACGTACCTCCGAGGCAGAAATTACGTCATCAGGCGTCGCTAATCTATGACTTTACGTTGTTTTACACCCCCTGACGCATGTTTGCAGCCCGAATCGTAAACTGTCTCTCGTTGAATCGCGACAGAAAAGATTTTGGGAGCAAGTGATGGGCAAAGTTAGCGCTGCCGTCATGGCCTCAACGCTGGCACTCAGTACATTTAGCCATGCAGCTGAAGTCGTCACAGGCGATCACTGGCACCTGGGTGAAGGCTCATCGCAACGCAGCGTTCAGAGCCACATGTTTGACGGTATCAGTTTAACCGAACATCAACGTCAACAGATGCGAGATTTAATGCAGCAGGCAAGACACGAACAGCCTCCTGTTAATGTTAGCGAAATGGAGACAATGCATCGCCTTGTCACCGCAGAGAAATTTGATGAAAGCGCAGTGCGCGCTCAGGCAGAAAGAATGGCGCAAGAACAGGTTGCCCGCCAGGTTGAAATAGCCAGGATCCGCAACCAGATGTATCGCCTGTTAACGCCCGAGCAGCAAGCGGTTTTAAATGAGAAACATGAACAACGAATGGAGCAACTGCGCGACGTAGCGCACTGGAAAAAAAGCTCATCGTTGAATTTATTGAGTAGTAGCAACTCACGTTCCCAGTAGTAACCCTGTTTTCCTTGCCATAGACACCATCCCTGTCTTCCCCCACATGATGTGGGGGTCTTTTTTTTCAACGACTTACAAACTTTTCAGGCCAATTTTACCGTCCACACTGTCCACACTTCCGTTTCAGGCGGTTTCAGGCAGTCCCGAAACGGAAAAATGCGTCCACATGTGGACGGAATTATCAGACTCCCAGCCCCCCTTTCAGCGGATTCAGTGCGATAGCGTTCTGGAGGTAGTCCGGTGCCAGATGTGCATACGCCATCGTCTGCTGAATGCTGGCATGGCCAAGGATCTGCTGAAGCGCAATAATATTCCCGCCGTTCATCATAAAGTGGCTGGCGAACGTGTGGCGCAGTATATGGGTGGCCTGACCGCGCGGCAGGTCTGGCTTGACCTTCCGCAGCTTGCGGCAGAAGTTTTCATAGTCCACCCGGAACAGCCCCGCACTGGCACTGGTCATAACCTCTTTTTCCAGTTCGTCAGAGATGGGAACCACGCGCTTTTTGCCGTTCTTTGTTTCCAGAAAGACGACACGGCCGTGCATAATCTGCGATTCAGTCAGCGTGCTGACCTCTCCCCAGCGTCCGCCAGTGCTGAGGCATAACAGCGCAATCAACCGGTAATCGCCCGTCAGCGTGTCCAGCAGGCGGCTTATTTCCGGTTTTGTGAGAAAGGTCATGCCGGGATTTTTCTCTTTCAGGGGAGGCAGACCACGCAGCGGGTTTTCTCCCTCAAACTCATCCAGTTTGATCAGCGCACTGAACATACCGGACAGCCGGTAAATATCGCGGTTGACCGTGGATGCACTTATTCCCTGCGCCAGCCTGCGGCTGCGATGGACTATCAGCATGCGTTTGTTAACCTCGCCAACCTGTGGATTATCCAGCGCGGTAATGGTTTTGATGAGATGCCGGTTTTCAATCTCGCCGTTCTTCTGCGTCTGGCCGTGGTAGAGCCACCACAGTTCCCGGATATCGTCCAGCGTGCGCCTGTCAATCTGTGCGGCAGGGTCCCATTCCTTACGCTGAAACTTACCCAGCATGTAGCGTTCATACGCGACAGCATCAGCCCGCCTGTTAAATATTTTGCGGATCCGCTTACTGGTGCGTCCGCCCGTTCTTGTGTCCAGTTCATAACGTCCATCATCGAGCTTCTTAATCGCCATAGCGAAGCCCTCCGATGTAGCTTCCGGCCTGCGACCACAGGCAGTCAGCAAATTCAAAATACAGGTCTAACCAGTTTTCGGCCTTTAACGGCGTGATTTTGCAGTGCCGGGAATTAAACCATGATGTTCCTCCGGTTTCTCTGAGCCATCAGGGGAGAGAGCCGGAGAAATTTGACCGGCAGCTGGGTTAGTTTTGTTAAAAATTACCCAATCCGAATACTTGTGAAACCTGTCGATATTTAATATCAAAATCAGAGTGTCGGCTGGGATTTGTCGACCTAATATTTCATAATTCTTTAAGTTGCTAGGTGATACTCCTGTTAATAGTCCCATTTCTCTTCTCGATAGTCCTTCAGCCTCTCGCATGAGGCGAATTTTTTCACCGATGCTTGCCTTTTGGATCATATGTGGTCTAAACTCCTTGTTGTTGGATTACATGTAATCCAATGCGGTCCAGAACGGTCTGCATTGGTTTGGATAGGTGCCAAGACGCGAGGATAACACATGAACCTTGATGATTTACTTATCAAGTACCCACTCGAAGGAGTGACTCCTGACAGGTTTGCGGAGCTGCTGGGGAAGTCTAAAAACGCGATTGATATGATGGTGAAGGCGGAAAAACTTCCTTTTATTGAAATTCAGGATCCGGAAAAGCCTGGAGCACGTACGGAAAAACTGATTTGTATTGAAGAATTCAATAAAGGCGTTCGTAAAGCTTTTTCCAAAAAACCAAAGGCACAACGCGATGCGTGGCTAATGTGGTTGGGACTTTAATTATGAAAACCAAATATGCCACGTTAATTCGTAGTCTGTTACGTACCTACCGCGAGCAGGCTAGTACCATTGATAAAGAATCATTTTCCATTCATAGCGATGGTATCCAGCTAATGGAACTAAATTTAAAACTGGCTAAGTGTCTCGAAGGTATGACGTTAATGGCCAGATTCAATAATGAGTTTGATGATTATTGTGAACTTCATGAAATTACCATGATGGCTTTTAACGGGACTATTCCTCCGGAAGATAATATTCCCGGGCTTATTTCACTCGCTTCATGTTCTGTTAAAGAAAATAAAACTGCGGTGCAGCTTACCGCCGTTCAACGTTAAGGGAATGCTATGAAACATTTAATGATTGACCTTGAAACAATGGATAACAAACCAACTGCTGCAATTACTGCTATTGGCGCAGTGTTATTTAATCCGGAAACGGGTGAAATGGGGGAAACATTTTATCGTCGTATCAGTCTTGCAAGTAGCGTTGATTACGACTGCACTATGGGAGCTGATACAGTTCTGTGGTGGCTGCGTCAGTCCTCCGAAGCAAGGAGCGAAATGATTAATGATGCGAATTGTCCGCTGGATACTGCCATATCTGACCTTTTCCATTTTATCAGTGAACTCACCGACGCACACCATTTGCAGGTATGGGGTAATGGAGCGTCGTTTGATAACGTTATCCTTCGTCATGCTGCAAATAAGGTTGGCTTGTTAAGCCCGATGTGGAATTACTGGAATGATCGGGACGTCAGAACGATAAATGCGCTGGCCAAAGATTTAGGCTTGAACATCAAAAATATTATTAAATTTGAAGGTACTCCGCACCATGCACTCTATGATGCTATTCATCAGGCAAAATTAGTGTCTTACGTCTGGACTTATCTTGTCAGAATAGCCAGTGTGAAATAACTATGCTGAAAGTGACCTCTCATGCAAGTGAAAGTGTCATTAACAAGGCATGTTCAGCGCTGACAGAATATTACAACGGCAAAAAGGTATATCAGGTTATTAAGCCGAATCATTATTTCTCTGTTCATGTCTACTATCGCTGGCGATTACTTAGCAAGGATAAGGGCAGAAGCTGGGAATTAATGACGCATGAAAGATATAACAAGCAGTACAGAATATAGCTTTTGCCTTTTATTCATTATTTCACACATGGATTATATATGAACGCAACGATACAACAGGACGTTGTGCGCCGTCTTGTTCAGGATTTTGAGTTTAAAGAGCGGGATAAGTATTTGCAGCAGGGTGTATGCCCTAAGTGTCGTAAGCGCGAATTATTCACCAGCATAGATAAGCCCTGGATTCTGAAGTGTGGCCGCGAAAATAACTGCGGTCATCAGGTCGTTGTTAAAGAGCTGTACCCGGATATTTTTGAAGACTGGTCTAAGCGGTATCAGGACACACCTGAAACCCCACACGCAGCTGCTGAGGCGTATCTGCGTGAGGCCAGAGGGCTGGATACCGAACCACTGAAGGGCTGCTTCACCCAGGGCGCATTTGCCAAAGATAATATGGGGTCGGCAACGGTCAGATTTCAGCTGTCATGTGGTGCGACGTGGGAGCGCATTATTGACCAGCCCCAACGCTTTGGTAAGCAAAAAGCGAATATCAAAGGGAGCTATGTCGGTCACTGGTGGGTACCACCTTCTGTCAATCTGCTGGAAGTGAACGAAATCTGGATCACTGAGGGGATATTTAATGCGCTGAGTCTTTGCCAGGTAGGTTTACCCGCGGTTGCCACACTGAGCAGTAACAACTACCCGCTGGCCGCACTGGATATGCTGGCCAAAGAACTGGGCGAAAAACCGCGCCCACGCCTTGTATGGGCGTTTGACGGCGATAAGGCCGGCACAAAGCATACGCTGGCATTTGCTGCCCGTAGCGAGGATGCCGGCTGGAAAGTTCGTGCGGCGCAGCCGGTGAAATCATCTTCCACTCTGGACTGGAATGACTTGTTGTTGCGTGGCCGGTTCAGTAAATCGGACATCAAAAATTATCGCTACTATGGCGATATTCTGCTGGCGAAAAGCCCGACTGAAAAAGCGCTGCTCATGCATCAGCATAATGAGTGGCATTCGTTCTATTTTGAACATAATTCCCGCATGTACTGGTTTGAACTGGATCTGGACAGGTACATGCGAGCCTATGAGCGAATCAGTAATACCGGTTCCGAAGTTATCCAGGACTGGGAAGCCAAAGAACGGGCGGTGAAAGAATCTGGCGGCGTGACAGAAATTGCTAACTGCTGGCTGACTCCGCTCTATTTCCAGCGTTCTGAACCTACAGATGAGTCCTGGTATTACGTTAAGGTCAACATGCCGAACCGGCCAGCGGTGAAGGATACCTTCACGGCGAACCAGCTCACCAGCTCCGCCGAGTTTAAGAAACGTTTGCTGCATATCGCCAAAGGGGCGGTATACACCGGCAGCACCAAGCAGCTGGATAAGTTCATCCAGATGCGGCTTCCTGAAATAAAAGAGGTTAAGACGCAGAATTTTATCGGCTACAACAAAGATTATTCTGCGTGGCTGTTTAACCGTGTGGCTGTGTGCGATGGCCGGCTGTATGAGATGAACGATGAAGACTATTTTGAAATCAATCACGCCAGTGTAAAAAGTCTGAGCCTGACACCATCGCTGGATCTGAATCCAAAGCTGCATGAATTTACCACGGGCTGGATTGACGATATCTGGACGGCATTTGGTGAAAAGGGATACGTGGCGCTGGCGTTCTGGCTGGGGTCGTTGTTTGCCGAACAAATCCGGGAGCGCGATAAGTCATTCCCGTTTCTGGAAATCGTGGGTGAACCGGGTACTGGTAAATCCACGCTAATTGAATTTCTTTGGAAGCTCGCCGGCCGCGAAGAATACGAAGGGTTTGATCCTTCTAAATCCACGGCCGCAGCACGTGGGCGAAACTTTGCCCAGGTTGGCAACCTGCCGGTTGTGTTAATTGAAGGCGACCGCACCACGGATAACGCCAAGCAACGCGCTTTTGACTGGGATGAACTGAAATCGCTGTATAACGGCCGAGCCTCCCGCGCGGTAGGGATAAAATCAAACAATAACGAGACATACGAGCCACCATTCAGGGGCAGTATTGTGATTGCGCAGAACGCTGATACAGACGGCAGCAAGGCGTTTCTGGAACGTATTATCCATATCTATACCGACAAACGCGGGCAGTCTATTCAGACGCGCCATGCTGCGGAGCGGCTGGAGCAACTCCCCGTTAGCCAGGTGTCCGGATTTACCCTACTGGCCACCATGCGAGAAAAAGAAATCATGCAGACGTTCGGTAAGGGATACGACCGCGCCAGGAATGCGCTGGAGTCTAACAGTAGTATTCGCCATATCCGCATTGCAAAGAATCACGCGCAGCTTGTGGGCTTGCTGGAGGCGCTTGCGATTGTTGTACCTGTGCCGGTTGAACGCATAGAAAAAACGCGTGAGGCCATCACCGCGCTGGCCATTGAACGCTGTCAGGCGCTTAAAAAGGATCACCAGATGGTGCAGGAGTTTTGGGATCTGTTTGATTACCTGGATGAACTGGCACCCTATGGCGTCAATCACTCGTCAGATGAAAATGAAATTGCAATTAATTTCAACCATATGGAAGAAGTTGCAGCAGCACACCGACAGCGGATTCCGTTCACTTTAACGGAAATTAAAAAGCTGCTTAAAAACGGTAATGAGCGGCGGTTCATCAGACAAAGTACCACGCGCAGCGCGGTAAGTGAGCGCCATAATCGTGGTAAAGGGGATATGCAGCGGATGCCGGACACATTCCGTTGCTGGATATTTAATAGGGAAAAATAAAAGGTAATATAATGGCAGATATCAAAACTTATGAAATAGATTATGACCTGAAAGCCAGTGTCACTATTGAGATTAACCACGATATCGTTAGTGAGGCTGATTTACATGAGTTGAATAACTTCTGGACAAATGCCAACTGGCGCGTTGAACGGGATGGTGGGGTGCTTAACGCAGTATTGAAGATGCTGGCGCGTGAAATCATGTATATCCAGTTCACGGCTGGTTATACCGTTGATGGTTTGATTAAACAGTTTGACTGGGATTCTGGGAATGGGCAGGAAGGATGGCCACCAATGGATGGAAGCCAGGGTATTAAAATTATTGATACCGAAGATTTAGAACTTGATACGGATGATATGTCAATTAAGAAAATTGACTAGTTTTTGGAGTGATGAATATGGGTACTATCAGGATCAGGCGGCATATTTATTTTTGTTGTGTGGTGGACGGTTATTTTAATTATCATTCAAGTATTCTGAAACTAAATAATGCGATTACTAATCATGACGGGATTGATGAATGTCTCAAATTACTTGATGAAAAATATCCTTTTCCGATAAAGACAATAGTCAGCCTTTCTTATTTTGGGAAGGAGGATTAATAAAAAAGGCACCATTTTCGGTGCCTTTTTTCATGCCGCTGTGCCTGAATGATTCAGCCTGTCCAGCAGCTCTGCTTTCTGTTTCTGGCCAAGCGAGCAGATCAATCCTACCAGCAGGTCGTCCATCGATTTTCTGCTGGGGCTGAGCGTATGTTTAAACGATACCTGTAAAACGTAAGTATGACCGCAGTTCACATCACTACAGGCACAGTACGCATCGGTGAGCTGCGGGTGAATAGGATTGGTGGATTTAATCACTGCTCTTGCACCGCACTCCGGACATTTGATCCGCATTCCAGGCTCCTTGCATTCATCATAACCGGTTTTTATTCACGCTTTATTATTGCTAATTATGCATCAATTGGCGTTGATTGTGTGAAATTAATGCGTAAATTCGCAGGGATATCTGTGTCTTTGTTCACCGCGTCTGTAATCAGTTTTTGTACGGGGGTCACTTCATCGCGCTGATAGGCCTGGCGGGTTTTCGTGATATCCGGGAACGAGCTGTTATTGTTCGGCATCATGCCGGCAAGGCCTGGCGGAAAGCGATGGGCATTCAGAATATCCTGCATCGAGATATTTTTGATGTTCACAAACTCGTCTTTCGCGGTCATGTCGCTGACAGGCAAGAGCTGCACACCTTTCTCTTTCCCGTTCGGGATGTTGATCATCATAGATTTGAAATTACCCACGCCTTTGCCGGCGGCAATTTGCTTCCTCATTTCGTCTTCCATTTCATCCGTCATGTTCGGGTCCGTGGTGTAGAGGATGTATCCGAGATGGGCGCCGTTTTTATAGTAGCGACGGCGAAAAATGGTGGCTTCGTTGTTGAGCATGGCGCTGTGGATCCCACCGAGATAATCAGGCTTGCCGTAGACCTGCTGGCGCGTGTCATAGAGTTTGATAAAGACAATATCTTTCTCTTCATACGTCAATGCACCGCTCTTTTGCACAATATAGTATTTCTGGTCTTTACCACGGCGCAGATAGAGTGATGGCAGGGGATGCAGGCCAATCACCTTACCAAAGGCATTGCGCAGCTTGAGCAGCGCGACATCGCCAAAGGTGAGCAGATTCATCACTGCAGACTGGATGGTTTCCTGCACCATGCCACCGCCACTGACAAAATCGGCGGTGATCATGTTGGTTCTGGCACGCAGGATACCACCATGCTGGCCGTTAATATCCGGCAGTTCAGCCAGCGCCAGCCGATTGACTGGCAGTGTGTAAAACTGGCTCGAACTGTCGTAATACACCGGTTCATATTCCAGCGGGTTAAGAATAGCCCGCTCCGGGTTGCCAAAGGTGATCATGCTCATTTTCTGTTGCGCCGGGGCGGTATTCTCTGCCGTCACGGGTTTACGGTTTTTTTTACTCATCCAAGTACCCATCTCGATTTGCGTTTATGTTCGGTGTTCAGCGGTTCGTTCTGCATGGCATGGGATATCGCCCAGAATGAATCTGCGTGGCCGGTTTCCTGTGACCGCGTGGCGACGAACGTCATGGCGTTACCGCTGGCGGTGGTGGTGCGCTTGATGGCCATAAAGCTGGCCGCAATGTCTTTGTCTTCCCGGTCCCATTCGATACGGTTACCGCCAACCACGTCGATCATCTTCAGGACCAGGCGGTTTTTACTCTCCACGCTGTAATGGATAGGGACAGCCTCCCGGGGCGCAAACGCGCTGACAATATCGAATACGCCGACACCGATGCCGGTGACATCGATCCCGATGTAGGTAAGGTTGTACGCTTCTTTAATTTTCTTTATCTGCTCGGCCTGAAACTTGAATGAGAGGCCCGTCCAGACCCACTTTCTTAGTACCCGGTACTTTTCGGCGGCATACAGTGGTACCGCGATAACGACAAATGTCGCATTGTCGGTGGTTCGGCTTGGATCGTACCCGCCCCAGACCTCCCGGTTGCCAAACGGCCGCGCCTCATCTGGTTTAAAATCCTGCCATAGTCCCGGGTCGGTACCGCATTTCATCAGCTGGTCGAAGGCAAAAACGGCATCCTTATCGTCCACGAAAACGCACATAAACAGCATGTCGAAGGCCGGGCCGCTGTAGCGGTTGCGTAATTTATCAATACTGGCGAGGTTGAATCCGGCTTTTACAGCATCTTCTATGGTGATGATAAAACGCCATTGATCATCCGGGCACAATCTCCCGCCGTCGCGTAGCTCGGCCTCAGACGGAAACTCAACATGTTTACGTTCAGGCCGCCCACGTCGCCATTCATCACCAGTCCAGAATGGATAAGCATCATGTGCTTTTGAACTGGGGGTGGAAAAACAGGTGATACGCCAGTGGTCGTGGGTGGCCATTGCAGAGGCGACTTCATACAGTTTGCTGAATTTCGGTACCCAGAAATATTCATCGATATAGACGTTGGCACTTTCTGACTGGGCTGTATTGCTGTTGGTACCGAGAAAACTCATCTCAGCGCCGTTGCTCAGGCGTATCGGGTTACCGGTCAGCTCGATGCCGAGAAATTTATGCGCTAT
>OLJW01000237.1_pt1 | contig 83321 bp, 65 predicted proteins | sample 1603411 | NCBI WGS metagenome assembly OLJW01 (sample SAMN04168659, study PRJEB22393) | human gut metagenome | biome: human gut microbiome; feature: stool | host: Homo sapiens | collected 2014-05-12 | reverse complement strand
ATTCCAAAATTACGTTAAATCACGCTTGTGAATTTTCACTTGCGAAACTTTAGATATTTTATCGTAAACTTTGGTCAAGATTTTCAGAGATGTGAAAGGAAATTAATGAATAAAATGTGTGGGGTGTAGGTGCGATAGTATTAAGTGATGGATGAATAGGTGTGAATATTTTACCGGGGGAATATTTTAAACGGTATGAAATGAAATTTGATATCACAGTCAACGATCCTTTGCTGGAACCTTTTCTTCCTGTTATCCGGCGTCGCCATGAACGCAGTGTGCTGAAAGAGTTGGAATTTACCAACCGGAAAAAAAGACTTGCCGACATTTTTAATAATCATCTTTATTTTGGTTTGCACCGGCTTCCTGGAAAAGGTTGGGTATTCCGGGAATGGGCTCCTCATGCTACGGCGATTTATCTGATCGGAGAATCGAATGACTGGCAACGAAGGGAGAATTTTAGCTTCCACCGGCTGGAGGGAGGGGTTTGGGAATTGGAATTACCCGAAGAAGCCCTCTGGCATGGGATGGATTACAAGTTCTGGGTAGAGTGGCCCGAAGGAGGAGGTGAACGGATTCCCGGGTATGTAAACCGGGTTGTACAGGACGATCTGACTAAAATTTTTTCAGCGCAGGTCTGGCAACCCGAACAAGTCTACCGGTGGCGTTATTCCGGCGTAGGAAGAAGGGAGCATCCTTTGATCTACGAAGCTCATATCGGTATGAGCATGGAGAATCGCCGGGTGTCTACGTTTAATGAATTCCGGGCTTATGTATTGCCCCGGATTGTAGATCTGGGATACAATATGATTCAGCTGATGGGGATTCAGGAACATCCCTATTATGGTTCTTTCGGCTATCAGGTATCGAATTTTTATGCGGTCAGTTCCCGATTCGGAACACCCGACGACCTGAAACGTCTGATCGATGAGGCACATGGATACGGTATCGGTGTGATCATGGATCTTGTGCATTCTCATGCAGTCAAGAATGAAGCCGAAGGATTGAGTTGTTTTGCCGGAGATTATAACCAGTATTTTTATCCTGGTGAACGGGGTGAACATCGATTGTGGAATTCCCGTTGCTTCGATTATGGAAAAAATGAAGTGATCGGTTTTTTGTTGTCGAATTGTAAATATTGGCTGGAAGAATTTCATTTCGATGGCTTCCGTTTCGATGGGATCACCAGTATGCTGTATTGGGATCATGGTTTAGGGCGTGATTTTACGGAATACAAATTTTATTATGACGGTAATCAGGATGAAGATGCGATTACCTATCTGACTTTAGCCAATAAGTTGATCCATGAGGTGAATCCGGAAGTGATCACGATTGCCGAAGATATGAGCGGTATGCCGGGTTTAGCGATGCCTGTCGGCGAGGGAGGATTAGGTTTCGATTTTCGTATGAGCATGGGAGTACCGGATTATTGGATCAAATTGATCGAAGATAAAAAAGATGAGGAGTGGCATGTCGGGGATATGTTTTACGAACTGACCAACAAACGTCCGGAAGAGCATACCATCAGTTATGCCGAAAGCCACGATCAGGCTATGGTAGGGGATAAAACCATCTTTTTCCGTTTGGTCGACAAGGATATCTATACTTCGATGAGTGTTTTCGACCATAGCCTTCGGGTCGACCGGGGCATGGCGCTCCATAAAATGATCCGGCTGATGACGATAGCCACTGCCGGCGACGGATACCTGAATTTTATGGGGAATGAATTCGGCCATCCCGAATGGATCGATTTTCCCCGGGAAGGAAATAATTGGAGCTACGAACATGCCCGCCGGCTGTGGAGTCTGGTAGACGACAAGGATTTGCGTTTCCGTTTTCTGAACGAATTCGATAAAGCGATGATTTCTTTAGCAAAGAAAGACGGCTTTTTTAAACCTATCCCACTGCCTGTCGTAAGAGATAATGAGAGACAGATATTGGTTTTCCGGAGAGGCGCTTATCTGTTTGTTTTTAATTTTAATCCCCAAAGTTCATTCTCCGACTATCGGTTCGAGGTGGAAGCGGGAAAATATTTGCCGGTATTGGATACCGACAATCAGTTGTTCTCCGGTTTTAACCGGATCGACGACGGGCTGGAACATTTTACCCTTTACCGGGAAGGACGAAACTGGTTGAGTCTCTATATTCCTTCCCGTACGGCTGTTGTCCTGCAATTGCAGGAGGAAAACTTTAAAATGAAAAAATAAAATAGATATAAAGACGTTATTATGGCTTATTTGAAATTTAATAAGGATGAATTGGTGAATCTGGAATATTCACTGAAGCGGGAAGTGTTGGCGACAAACCGGGCAGGAGGATATATGTCTTCTACTATTATCGGATGTAATACCCGGAAGTACCACGGATTACTGATATTGCCTATAGAAGAATTCGATGGGGAGAATCATGTGTTGCTGTCGAACCTGGACGAGACGGTCATCCAGCATGGACGTGAGTTTAATTTGGGTATCCATAAGTATCCGGGTAATTATGAACCCCGGGGACATAAATATATTGTCGATTTCGAGTACGAACCGGTATTTACCCTGACTTACCGGGTGGGAGGCGTACAGCTCAAAAAAGAGATTATTCTGGTACACAACGAACCTCAGGTCCTGATCCGTTATACTTTGCTGGATGCCCATTCCGATACGACGTTGAGATTGAAACCGTTCCTGGCTTACCGGAATATCCATTGCTTGTCGAAAGCGAATATGATGGTCAATACCAAATATCAGGAAGTTGAAAACGGGATCCGTTCCAAATTGTATAATGGTTTTCCATACCTGAATATGCAAATCAGCAAGAAGAACGAGTTTATCGCTACTCCCGACTGGTATTATAACATCGAATACATAGAAGAACAAAACCGGGGATATGATTTCAGGGAAGATTTGTTCGTACCGGGGTATTTCGAATTTCCGATAAAGAAAGGGGAAAGTGTGATTTTTTCTGCTTCTGTCGATGCGGTGTCTACCGGACGGTTGAAAACCAAATTCCAGAAATTGGTGGATAACAGGGCTCCCCGTAATAGCTTTGTGAGTTGTCTGAAATATTCGGCTTCCCAGTTTATCGTGAGAAGAGGAAAAGAAACCGAGATCATGGCAGGATACCCCTGGTTCGGAAGATGGGGAAGGGATACCTTTATTGCTTTGCCGGGAGTGACCCTGGCTGCGGCGAATGATGGCAGGACTTGTAAAGAAGTTCTCGACACGATGATCCGTCAGCTGAATAACGGTTTGTTCCCGAATATCGGTAAAGATAAAAATGCTTCCTACAATTCGGTCGATGCTCCGATGTGGTTTTTTAAAGCCGTTCAGGAGTATGGAGAAGCCGTTCAGGACGATGCTGCTGTCTGGAAGAGCTACGGGGCGAAGATGAAGGCCGTTTTGAAAGCTTACCGGGATGGAATCAACGAATATGTGAAGATGGTGGATAACGGTCTGATCTGGGCCGACGAACCGGGAAAAGCACTGACCTGGATGGATGCCATTGTCAATGGCGTACCGGTTACTCCACGCGGAGGCTATCAGGTGGAAATCAATGCTCTTTGGTATAATGCTATTTGCTACACCCTGAAACTGGCCGGGCAGGCCGGAGATAATAAGTTCGTGAAAGAGTGGAAAGATATGCCTGACAAAGTAAAAGAAAGCTTCCTGAAAGTATTCTGGAATGAAGAAAAAGGCTATTTGGCCGATTTTGTCAATGGAGGCGGACAGAATGTTTTTGTACGTCCGAACCAAGTCATCGCCTGTTCGCTCGAATATAGTCCGTTGTCGGACGAGATGAAACATGGCGTGCTCGATGTCGTGAAGAACGAATTACTGACACCGAAAGGCTTACGGACACTGGCACCTAAGAATCCGGCCTATGAAGGCACCTACGAAGGAGATCAGGCAACCCGGGACAGAGCTTACCATCAGGGAACGGTTTGGCCTTGGCTGCTCGGACCTTATATCGAAGCTAATTTCCGGCTTTATGGGAAAAAATTTGCGAAAACAGCCCGCGAATTATTGGCCAATTTCGAAGAAGATATGACTGTGTATGGGGTTTGTTCTATCGGGGAAATTTATGACGGAAATCCTCCTTATACTCCGAATGGGTGTATATCGCAAGCCTGGAGTGTGGGGGAGATTCTGAGAAGTATGGCTTTGCTGGAGAAGTTTTGTAAAGATGATAGATGACAGATGATAGATGGGGAAGAGGCAGACGAGAGGAATGAAGTGGAAAACTTCGGATAGGGAAACACGATAAGGGGAAGGAAGGTTTCGCACGATTGCAAAAAAAATTAATTATAATTATATGAAAACTAGAGTATTGATGTTTGGCTGGGAGTTTCCACCTCATATTGCCGGAGGATTGGGAACTGCATGTCTGGGATTGACCCGGGGATTGGCTAAACAAGGAGTTGAAGTGCTCTTCGTCATGCCGAAAGCGAGCGGTGATGAAGATCAGAGTGCTGCCAAAATTATTAACGCCAGTGATGTGGAGTCTTTGTACCAATACCATGATGTGGAGGAATATTGGAAAAATATCAATTTCCTGGAGGTAGGCTCTAATCTGATGCCGTATATGGATCCCGAGACATTTACCCGGGAAGTGAATAAGAGTGTTCAGGAAGGAAGCGAAGAAAATCGGATTGAATTTAAGAACAAATATCAATTTTCCGGTAAATACGGGGCTAATCTGATGGAAGAAGTGGCTCGTTATGCTCTGGTTGCTGCTACGATTGCAGGACAACAACAGTTCGATGTGATCCATGCTCACGACTGGTTGACCTATGCTGCGGGTATCGCTGCTAAAAGAGTGTCCGGTAAACCTCTGGTGGTACACGTACATGCCACTGAATTCGATCGTAGTGGTGAGAATGTGAACCAAACGGTCTATAACCTGGAACGGCAGGGGATGCTGGAAGCCGATCGGGTGGTGACCGTCAGTAATCTAACCCGGAATATCGTCATTACCCGCTATGGGATTAATCCGGATAAAGTGGTGACGGTACATAATGCCGTTGATTTTCAGTCGTATTCCGAAATGGAAGTCGAGAGAGGGGTAAAAGAAAAGGTCGTGACCTTCCTGGGACGGATTACTTATCAGAAAGGACCCGAATATTTTATCGAGGCAGCGAATAAAGTGCTGAAACGTTATCCGAATGTACGTTTTGTCATGGCAGGCAGCGGGGATATGATGAACCGCTCGATCCGAAGGGTGGCTAAACTGAAGATTGCAACGAAATTTCATTTTACAGGTTTTTTACGTGGCCAGGATGTGCAAAAGATGTTTGCCCACAGTGATGTCTACGTGATGCCTTCGGTATCCGAACCTTTCGGGATTTCTCCGCTGGAAGCGATGCGCTCGGGGGTACCTACGATTATCTCTAAACAATCGGGAGTGGCCGAAGTGTTGAAACATGCGATCAAGGTTGATTTTTGGGATGTCGATGCCTTGGCGGATGCTATCTATGCTTTGCTGGCGTATCCGGCATTAGCTGAATTTGCAGCTAAATACGGCTTGAATGAGGTGAATACTTTAAAATGGGAAAATGCAGCGTATCTCTTAAAAACGATTTACGAAGAATTAAAAAGATAAAACAATAACAATTAAAATATGACTACTATGGATAAGAAAACGTTGTGTTTGTATTTCCAGGTGCATCAACCGATACGTTTAAGAAAATATCATTTTTTCGATATAGGCAAGAATAGCGATTATTACGACGATTTTGCCAATCGTACGATTACCCGTAAAGTGGCCGACCGTTGCTATTTACCGGCCAACCGGATGATGCTGGAGCTGATTCGGAAATACGGAAAGAATTTTAAAGTGAGCTTTTCTATCTCCGGAATGGTTATCGAACAATTCCGTGAATATGCCCCTGAGGTTATCGATAGTTTTAAAGAATTGGTGGCTACCGGATGTGTCGAAATATTGGCCGAAACTTATTCCCATTCCTTGGCTTCGCTGGTGGATGAAGGCGAATTTAAAAAACAGGTGAAACAACATGCTGATCTGATGAAAGAATTATTCGGGGTGAAACCGGTGACTTTCCGGAATACCGAACTGATCTATTCCGACGAGATTGGTGAGATGGTTGCCCGGATGGGATATAAAACGATGCTGACCGAAGGAGCACGGCATATCCTGGGGTGGAAGAGCCCGGATTATGTCTATACCAATTCGATTAATCCGAAATTGAAGCTGTTGCTGAAAAATTTCAGACTAAGCGACGATATCGCTTTCCGTTTTTCCGATAAAGGTTGGGATCAATGGCCGCTGACTGCCGATAAATATGCTTCCTGGCTGAATGCTGCCGACGGAGAGATTGTCAATCTTTTTATGGACTACGAAACTTTGGGAGAACACCAGGGAGGCGATACCGGGATTTTCGATTTTATAGCAGCTCTGCCGGCACAGATTTTTGCTTCTACCAATTTTGAATTTCTGACTCCTAAAGAGGCTGCCGCAAAACATCAACCGGTAGCTCCTTTGCATGTCCCTTACCCGATCTCATGGGCCGATGAAGAACGGGATGTCACTGCCTGGTTGGGAAATGAATTGCAGAATGAAGCTTTCGAGGAGCTTTATAAAATGAAAAATAAAGTCAATGCGCTCAAAGATCCGGTACTTACCCATGATTTCGATTGCTTACAGGCTAGCGATCATTTCTATTATATGTGCACCAAGCTATTTTCTGATGGAGCGATACACCAATATTTTACTCCCTACGACACTCCTTACGAGGCATTTATAAATTATATGAATGTGCTGAGCGATTTTATACGGAGGGTAGAAGAAGAAACGGACCGGAAGAAGACAAGACATCCGAAAGAAGAAAAAGAACCGAAAGAAACCCGGAAAGTAATCGAAGTCCCGGAAACTTCGAAGGAAGAAACTCCAAAGACCGGGAGTGAGAAGAAAAAAGCAAGAACGACGACCAAAAAGAAATAAGCTTTTCGGGCTAAGCCGGAAAAAGATCGGTATAATTAGTCCGTAAAGTTCTTCAGGTTACTCCTTCGTTGCTTCAAGTTCATAAAGTGTGTAGAACCTGCGGACGTCTTCTTTATGGGACTTTCGGGTCCGGTCGGCCGTAGAGAAAAGTGCCCGCAAGGTCCGGAGACTTAATAAACTTGATCGCTCATGAACTAAACCGATTCAGGAAAGGCATTGCAGGAACAATGAATTTCCTGAATTTTGATTTTTTAGGTTTTGATTATCAACTTTTTGGATAAAAATATGTACCTTCGGGGCTCATTTAACACACGCAAAAGTAATATGGATAACAATAAATTGAAGAATCCCGCTTACCTTTTTGAAGTAAGTTGGGAAGTTTGTAATAAAGTGGGGGGAATTCATACGGTGATTTCGACCAAAGCCCTCAATATGGAAAAAGAATACAGCAGTAGTCATATTTTAATCGGCCCCGATGTCTGGCGTTATACCGAACAGAATCCTGAATTTATCGACGATCCCCGTTTGTTCAGGTCCTGGCGGCAGAGAGCAGCCCAGGAAGGCTTGCGTATTAAAGTAGGACGGTGGAATGTGGCTGGAAAACCGATTGTCATCCTGGTTGATTTCAGTACGTTCATTACGCAGAAAGATGAAATTTTTGCTTCTTTTTGGGAAAAATATAAACTCGATTCGATTAGTGGTCAATGGGATTACATCGAACCGGCCCTGTTCGGATATGCAGCAGGGAAAGTGATCGAGAGCTTCGTTCGCTTTAATTCTTCTATCCGGCAGCGGATTATCGCCCAATTTCACGAATGGATGACGGGAGCCGGATTATTGTATTTGAAAAGTGCGATGCCTCAGGTGGGATGTGTATTTACCACTCATGCCACTGTGTTGGGCCGTTGTGTAGCCGGGAATAATCTACCCCTGTACAGTGAGATGAAAAATTATGTACCCGAAGAACTGGCACGTCGTTTCAATGTCATTTCCAAACAGTCTCTCGAGAAGACCGCAGCACATCAAGCCGATTGTTTCACTACGGTCAGTGAGATCACGGCTACCGAATGTGCTCATTTTCTGGATAAAGAAGTAGACCTGGTTACTCCCAATGGATTTGAGAATGTCTTTACGCCTTCCGAAGCCGAATGGGAAGGCAAACGAAAGGCCGGAAGAGAAAAATTTCTTCAGGTGGCACAGGCGATTTTGGGGCGTCCCGTAGCCGAAGACGCCTTGATCCTGGGTATCAGTGGACGGTACGAGTTTAAAAACAAAGGAATCGATGTCTTTATCGATGCCATGGGACAATTGAATCGTAACAACGGACTCGGTAAAGAGGTGTTGGCCTTTATTTTGGTACCTGCCGGACATGCCGGTGCAAACAAGGAATTGCTGCATAACCTGGAATTACCTTATCAGGCCGTTACCTCTACAGATCTTTATCTGACACATTATCTCAACGATAGTGCCAACGATCCGGTGATGAACCGTATCCGGGCACAAAAATTGCGTAATTCCGAGGAAGATAAAGTGAAGATCTTCTTCGTTCCCAGTTATCTGAATGGAGATGACGGGGTATTCAATATGCCTTACTATGATTTGCTGGTGGGGATGGATCTGACCGCTTTCCCGTCTTATTACGAGCCTTGGGGATACACTCCGCTCGAAAGTCTGGCGTTTAAAGTGCCTACCATTACGACCACTTTGGCCGGATTCGGACTGTGGGTGAAAGAACATTATAATATGAATCATCCCGGTATAGAAGTTATTCACCGCGAAGACGGTGATGCGTCCAATGTGGCTACGGCTATCGCCGAATGGGTAAAAAATTATACACAGGTCGGAGAAACTGAAATGCAGAAAGACCGGGACAATGCCAAAGATGTTTCCCGGATTGCACTTTGGGATAATCTGATCAATTATTATAAACAGGCTTATACGATCGCTTTGAACCAGGTCAGCGAACGCTTGAAAGACCTGCCTGCCAATATGAACGAATCGGTATCTTATATCGAAAAACAGCTCACGGTAAATAATCCCAGCTGGGTCAGTGTGATGATCCATCGCTCTATTCCCGAAAAACTGATCGCTCTGGAAGAATTATCCAAAAACCTTTGGTGGGCCTGGAATGAAGGTGCTCGTGAATTATTCCGGATGATCGATGTCGATAAATGGAGGGCTTGCGGTCACAATCCGATCATGTTGTTGGATTCGATTTCCCTGGCTCGTTATAAAGAACTGGAAAATGATGCCGGTTTCGTGCATAAACTTGAAGAAGTATATGCTCAGTTTAAAGCCTATATGGCAGCGAAAGAACATATGTCCGGGAATGGGGTTGCTTACTTCAGTATGGAGTATGGTTTGCATACTTCGTTGAAGATCTATTCCGGAGGATTGGGAATCCTGGCCGGTGACTACCTGAAAGAGGCCAGCGATAAAGGGACGAAGATTACGGCTGTCGGTTTATTGTATCGTTATGGTTATTTCACACAGAAATTATCTGCTATGGGTGATCAGGAAGCCGAATACGAAGCTCAGGATTTTATGAAGATCGCCGTAACCCCGGTACGTGACAAGGAAGGTAATTGGGAAACCATCAGTCTGGTATTCCCGGGACGGAATGTATATGCCCGGATCTGGAGGGTCGATGTCGGCCGGATAGAGCTCTATCTGCTGGATACCGATTTCGAAGATAACTTGCCCGAAGACCGGAGTATCACCCACCATCTGTATGGCGGAGATTGGGAAAACCGCTTGAAACAGGAACTTTTGCTCGGGTGTGGAGGTATTCAGGCCTTGCGAAAACTGGGTATCGAAGCTTCTACTTACCATTGCAATGAGGGACATGCTGCTTTCACCGGGCTGGAAAGATTGAAAGAATATATTACCGAGGAACGCCTGACTTTTGCCGAAGCGATCGAAGTGGTGCGGGCATCTTCTTTGTTTACGACTCATACACCTGTACCTGCAGGACATGATGCCTTTTCGGAAAATATGCTGCGTACTTACATCTCTCATTATGCCGATCGGCTGAAAATCTCCTGGGAACAGCTGTTGGGATTAGGAAAAATCAATGTCGCCGATCCGAATGAGAAATTCTCTATGAGCTTCCTTGCGGCTAATCTGGCTCAGGAAGTGAATGGGGTTAGCTGGTTGCACGGCGAAGTGAGTAAAGAGATTTTCAAAGGCATGTGGCCGGGATATATGGCCGAGGAGTTGCACATCAGTTATGTGACCAACGGGGTACATTATCCGACTTGGGCGGCTCCCGAATGGAAGAAAATAGAAGAATCTTTGTTCGGTGAAGATTTTAAGAATCATCATTACGATAAGAAATGTTTCGAACAAATCTATACCGTTCCCGATGCTGTCGTATATGAGGTGCGTACCAAATTGCGTAAGCGCCTGATCGATCATGTAAAAGAATTGCTGAAAGACGAGGTGGCTGCTTCTTATTTCACTCCCCGGCAGGTGATTCAGATCCGTGAAACTTTGCGGGACGATATTCTGACCATAGGTTTTGCCCGGCGTTTCGCTACCTACAAGAGGGCTCACCTGTTGTTCCGTAACCTCGAACGCCTGGATGAAATCGTCAATAACCCCAAACATCCGGTGCAGTTTATCTTTGCCGGGAAAGCCCATCCTGCCGATAAAGCCGGACAGGACCTGATCAAACGGATTGTCGAGGTATCCAAATATCCGCAATTCCTGGGTAAGATCATCTTTCTGCCTAACTATGATATGGATCTGGCCAAGAAATTGGTACAAGGGGTTGATGTCTGGATGAATACGCCGACCCGGCCTCAGGAAGCTTCGGGTACCAGTGGCGAAAAGGCTGCTATGAACGGTGTTATGCATTTCTCCGTGCTCGACGGCTGGTGGGTCGAAGGATATCGTAAAGATGCCGGATGGATGCTGCCGATGGAAAGAACTTTCGAAAATCAGGCCATGCAGGATGAATTGGATTCTGAAATGATATATAACATTATCGACGATGAGATCGCTCCTCTGTTCTACGAACGGGATGCTAACGGATTATCACCTAAATGGATCAGCTATATCAAAAATACTATTGCCAGGGTGGCTTCGAATTTTACGACCAACCGGATGCTGGAAGATTATGAAAAACAATATTATGTTCCGATGTCTGCCCGCTATCAGAAGATGATCGAAAATGATTTCGCCATGGCGGCAGAAATTGCCGAATGGAAAAAGAAAATTTCCCGCGAATGGGATAATATCGAGTTAGTCGGATTGGACCTGCCCAATCGTTCCAAACAGATCATCGCTTTGGGGAAATCTTATTACGGAGAGGTGAAACTCGAGATCGGCGAACTCAGTATGCATGAAGTAGGAGTTGAATTGGTGGCTGCCGAACAGAAAGACGGACGCCAGGTTATCCGCGAAAAACACGATTTTATCCCTGTTGAACAAGTGGGTAGTGTGGCCAGATACCGCATCGATGTGACTGCCGACTCTCCGGGATTGCTGATGCTGGCCATCCGTATCTACCCGAAAAGCGAATTACTGCCCCATCGCCAGGACTTTGCTTTGGTAAAATGGCTGTAAGCTGATCGTTCTTTTTTCAGTTATTAAAGTTAAAAAGGTTACAAGAGTTACAAGGGGGCAGAGGTTGAGCCATCTTTGTAACCTTTGTAACTTTTTATTTCGTCTGAAAAGTCAGAAACTTCTAAATCCCTTTTGTTCGCTAAACCGTCCTTCCCGATCATTCGTTTCAGCGACCGTAAAAAGCATCCGTTGGAACCATTGGCTTTATAAATTCCCCTATTCCGGCAACTTAGCAGATGCCGGTAAATTTTGACAGAAAGAACCGTCCCGGAATCCCTTAATTTTATACTTTTGCACGACTAAAAATGAATCAGGGATGTTTTTGGAGAGTACTAATCGGGCCGGTTGGATAGAGGTGGTTTGCGGTTCTATGTTTTCCGGTAAGACGGAAGAGTTGATCCGGCGGTTGAAGCGGGCACAGTTTGCCCGGCAAAAGGTGGAAATATTTAAACCGAAAATCGATGTGCGTTATTCGGATGAAGATGTGGTATCGCATGACGCGAATACGATTCGTTGTACGCCGGTGGAAAATTCGGGTAATATTTTGTTATTGACCGGAGATGTCGATGTCGTCGGAATCGATGAAGCCCAATTTTTTGATTCTAATATAGTGTCGGTGTGTAAAACATTGGCAGATAACGGTATCCGCGTAATAGTCGCTGGGCTGGATATGGATTATACCGGTAAACCTTTCGGGCCGATGCCTGATTTGATGGCTGTGGCCGAATATGTGACGAAAGTACATGCGATCTGTGTCCGTTGCGGGAATTTGGCCCATCATTCCCATCGTCTGTCGGATAATGATAAATTGGTGATGCTGGGAGAAAAGCACGATTATGAACCGATATGCCGGCATTGTTTTAACGAATTAATGAAAAAAGAGCACCAATAACCGGTTGGGCTGCCGAAAATGGGGGACAGAAAAAATGTTTTCTATAAAATAATCCCTTGTTTTAATTATATTTATAAATATCCTTTATTTTTGTTTTCGGAAACAAACAGAAAGAAAGTGGATGGCGCTAAATGAACAGGAAATATTAAGAGGGGTAAATCAAAAGGATTTAAAAGCGTGGGAAACGCTGTATGCCTCTTATTATGCAGCCCTTTGTTCATATGCCGATGGTATTGTAAAAGATTCCGATACGGCTCAGGATATCGTTCAGGATACTTTGATCAGGATCTGGAATTCCGACCGGACCTTTCCGGATATCAAAGAATTGACCTGGTATTTATATCGCTCGACCTACAACAATGCCCTGTTCCATCTTCGTACCCAGGCTTCCCGTCAGAATATTTTACGTAAGATGGTAGCGGAGGAGGTTGAATTACCCGACGAACAATTCGCTTTAACCGTACGGGAAGAATTGATCCGTCAACTCTATGTCTATATAGAAGATCTGCCCGAAGAAAGAAAAAAAATACTTTTGATGAGTATTCAGGGACATTCGGGAAATGAGATTGCCGATCTGCTCGGAATCAGTATTAATACGGTAAAAACCCAAAAGAACCGGGGATTCAAGTATTTGCGTGAAAAGTTAAAAGATTCGGTTTTGTTATTTCTGTTGTAATTGTCTGTTCAGATAGCTGTTTTATATTGAGTTTATAAAATCTGTCGGTGCTATATTTAAGAATAATAAACATCTGTTTTTTTATGTGAGAATTGAAAAGTTCCTATCTTTGATTCACTGGTCGAGGACTGCGTTTTTTAGGGGAAATTCCCCATTTTTTTGCCGGTTCAGGCCCCATCCATAATTCCAATAGTCCTCCTTTACTAAAGTCGGCATGGGAAAAACGGAAGTCGTGTAACGGTTTTCCGTTGAGACGTGCTTGTCGGATGTAACAGTTGCCGGCCGAATTATGATAGGTTTGAATGATGAATTTTCCTTTTTCATAATAACGATCGTCGAGTATGATTTCGATCCGGTCGAAGATCGGAGAAGTGATTTCATAAGAGGGATTCTGATCCACATTTCCTGTCAGACTAAATAGCCCGATAGCCATTAGTGCGCTGATGCCTCCCATCTGTCCCTGATCTTCGTCATGCCCGCCGTATCCTCTGTCGGGAGTGACTGCTCCGTAAGCTTGTGCTCTGACTCTTCTGACCCAGTATTGTGTCAGCCAAGGCTTACCGGCCCAGCTGAATACGTGGGCGTTGGACACTCCGGGTTGGTTGGCATAGCTGATGTAGCCTCCCGAATAACCGTATACAAAGTCATCGTCGGCAGCTTGTTCGAAAGCATAATTCAATTTATCGCATAATACGTCTTTTCCTCCCATTAGTTCGATCAGATCCGGGATGCCGTGTGATACCGACCAGGTGGCTTGCCAGGCGTTGGCTTCGACCCAGCCGTCACCGCTCAACGGATTCCGGTGCTTCCAGTTACCTTGACGGTCTTGGGGGAAGATCAGTTTTTTTTCAGGGTCGAAAAGTTGTTTCCAGCCTTGGGAGCGTTTCAGAAAATAAGTGGCTTCTTCTGGGTAGCCCAGCTGCTGTGCCATTTGCGAGAGAGCCCAATCCTGAAAATTTGCTTCGATAGTGATACCTGCATTGTCGGCATAATAACCGTTTTCGAGATAGAAATCATCGATTCCGAGCATTCCTCCCGGCATATGGTTACGTTTCATCACAGTGAAAGCGTGCCGGGCTTCGGTCTTCTTCAAAAGTCCTTTCATGTAAGCCGATACGATCAGGTTGGTTGCCGGACACCCCGTCATAATCCGGGAATAACCTCTTCCGCATGGTCCCCGGGGTAATAATCCGCCATTATCGGCATATTGTATCAGACAGGCGGCGAAATCATCCAATACTGAAGGCCAGGCAAGTCCCCAAAGTATATTCAGGTTCCATTGGGTCAGCCAGAAAGCATCCGAGTTGTACATATGAAATTTTGATTCTCCCGTTGTGTTTTTAGGGAGGGTACGGATAATAAATTCCTGGCCTGTACGATCCGGATAATCTCCTGAAACATCGTCTAATTTATGGCGTCCCAACAGGACATGCCACAGATCGGTATAGAATTTTATACGCTGATGGGCATCGCCTCCCTGAACCTGGATCCTGGATAAGGTTTCTTCCCATTCACGGCGGGCATCCCGGCGTATGGCATCGAAATCCCAATGGGCACATTCATGTGCTAAATTGTGACGGGCATTTTCGATATTGGTATATGAGATTGCGATCTTTACTTGAAGTTCTTCTCCTTTCTTGAGCCGATGGAGGGCTTGAATCCCTGCTGTAGGTGCGTCATAATAGGTCATCCCGGCATTTCGTGGTGTGGCTTGGGAATTGACCTTTAATCCGGTGACAGCTTTGGTCGTCAGAGAATCGTCCCAATTGTCGAGCCGGTCGAAAGGTTTATCGAAATGCATGACAAAGTAGATCTTCACTTCTTCAGGACCACCCCATAATCTTCCGACTGTACTGACAGAACCTTCCAGTTCTGCCGGGCCCGTCTGCCGGACTTCGGCATCGGTCATCGTCGAAGTACCTGTAAATCCGCCCAGATTGAGGAGTGTATTCGAAAGGCAGTCTTCGGTATATTTCATCCGGTAGAAACCGACCCGGTCGGTACAGGTTTGTTCTACCCAAAGTTTGTAATCGTTCAGGAATACACGGTGGTAACCCGGTTGTACAAGTTCTTCGTTATGAGAAAATCGGGATTTCCAACCTTGTTCGCCCTTGGTGGGATCGATATCACCGGTGGCAGGCATGAGAGTGATACCGGAAAGCATCCAGCAATGCACCTGAGGGAATCCTAAGATTTCTGTCGAATTGTAATTATAACCTCCTCCGTATTGATTTTTATTCCGGGTCATCGGTGCCGCACTTAACATGCCGAAAGGCCTGCTGCCGGTTACAAAAAAGAAATAGCGTCCACGGGCCGATTCGATATAGGGATCGACATAAGAAACATAATCCGGGTAATCCTGAGGAGAGGGGAAGACTTCTATTTCCGAAAGTCCCAGGGTAGGTCCGTCACCGTCGGTGACTTCGAATCTCAGGCGTTTGGTGGTTTTGGGGGCGAATTCGACGACTTTAGCTGTCCCGTCGTTGGGAATAGTGTTGACAGGCAGTCGGCTACCGTCATCGAAATGAATGGTAATACCTGCTGTATGAATTTGTTGTGAAGGTCTGTCATACAAATGGATGCGATCGATACTCCGTGGGGTATCCCATTCGAGTTCTATCCAGGGATAGTCGATCGAGCCGTAAAATGAAACGCTGCTGTTGGAAGCCCATTCTCCCTGATCCTGAATGCAGATAATACCGTCTGTAACGTGCTGGCATTCATAACCGGGTACCGAAGAAGATGCTTTTACTTTTGCTGCAGGAGCGATATTGTCGGGGCCGGCGGATACATATAGCGGAATAAGGGCGACGAGAAATAATCCGATTATTTTTTTCATATTTTGTTATTTTCAGCCGATAGTTTAAATTATATATGTATATACATATTGTAATATGTGCAAACATACTGTTTTTTTTTGAAAAAATGAATTCTTTTTGCATATTTCACAAATTAACGTGTCTCTTTTCTGAATTTTATTAGACAATTATATACATATTTACACTAATAAACGTAGGTTCGTTACTTATTCGTCTCCGGTGTTCGTGTTTGGAGACCCGGTCGCTTCTGTCGGTCGTCTGGCTTTTTCTTTCACTGACCGGCGGAACTCCTCACTCCGTTCGTCGGTGAAGGAACTCCTTACCGGACCGTTCCAGACGAACCGGTCTGACGGGATAAAACCCGGAATCGGAATAGAAAGAAAAAAATTAAACCTACGTTTGTAAGTGTAAATATGTATATAACTGTCAAAATTTAATGGTGCAGGGGGGATTATATTGGACTGCTATCACTATATTTGCGTGCATTAAAAATAGTGAAGACTTACCTATGAAATCAGGATTGATATATGAATAAGGTTGGGCGGATTCAGAAAGTTATCGTTTTGTCGGGTATGGTGATGGTTGGGGTGGTTGCGTCTGTTTTCGGGCAGACGGAGGATAGTTTGGCTAATAGGCTGCCCCGTCGGTTCGTTCATGGCCTGGGAGTAGAAGCAAGACCCGAATATGTTTTTCCTACTCATCCTTTTTTGAGGGGAGAAAATCCGGAGCGGAAACTGATTCGCGGAGCTTTTTCTACTCATTTTAAATATGCGCTTCATTATCAGCCCGGAAGTATTTACGATCGGATTTATGGGAATGTTTATCAGGGAATCGGATTGGGCTGTTATTCGTTTGGAGAATCCCGGCAAATCGGTAATCCTGTTGCCTTTTATCTGTTTCAGGGAGCACGTATCGCCCGGATTTGTCCATGGCTGTCGTTTAACTACGAATGGAATTTCGGATTGTCTGGTGGCTGGAAACCCTATGATGAACAGTATAATTCTTACAATAAGATGGTGGGATCGAAGATCAATGCTTATCTCAATGCTAATTTTTATCTGCGTTGGGCACTTTCTCCCCGTTTAAGTCTGACTTCGGGAGTCACTTTGACCCATTTTTCAAATGGAAATACAAATTTCCCCAATGCAGGGGTGAATACCCTTGGGGGAAAACTCGGTGTAGAATATAATTTTTACCGGAAAGAAGATCTGACCTCTTTACATGCAGCCGCTTCTTATCATATTCCTCCTTTTCAGCGGCATGTCAGTTATGATTTTGTATTTTTCGGTTCATGGCGGCGGAAAGGAATCTGGATGCAGGAGGGGCAATATCCGTTACCCGAGTCTTATCCGGTTTTTGGATTTAATTTTGCCCCTATGTATAACGTCGACTATAAACTTCGGCTAGGTGTTTCTTTGGATGGAGTATATGATGGAAGTGCAAATTTGTATCTTTCCGATGAGGTATATGGAGACATCGATAAGTCACAAATCAGGCGGCCTGCTCTTTATAATCAATTTGCCCTGGGCATGTCGGGGCGGGTAGAGTATGTCATGCCTTTTTTTACCGTAGGGATCGGTATGGGTACTAATTTTATCGGAAAAGGCGATCTGAGGGCTTTTTATCAAATGTTGACTTTGAAAATAGCCATGTCACGGGATACTTTTTTACATGTGGGTTATAACCTCCAGAAATTTCACGACCCCAATTTCCTGATGTTGGGAATCGGTTTCCGTTTCAACAGTAAATATGCCGCATTTTAAATTTTTACCCGGGACCATTGTTATCGCATAACTGAAAACTATCGTAAAAATTGCTCCTGATTATAGATTAGATTTTTTCTCGATAGTTAATGATGAACTAAAAAGAAATTGGCAACTTTAACAATTTTCTTTGTTTTATCACTTAACTTTGTAAGTGAAACTGGATTATTGTATCCGGACAACAATAAAAAACATGTCGGTTTTATAATAAATCCATATCATAAAACAACTTAGTTATAGAGAATACATGTCAATATGGAACAGGTTTATAGGACTCATAAATGCTGAGGATTCCATCAGTAATAAGAAAATATCTGTACAATATAATGCCCTACACTATGCCATAGTAGATGTTGAAATTGGTTTGGAGGATTACAAAATTCATGATATTGGGGCACTTCGCTATGATGGTGCAGTATATCATAAAGTTTCGAAAGAGGAACTTTTTGAATTTTTTAGTGACGTGGACTATATTTGTGGTCACAATATCATTCATCATGATGCCAAATATCTGTTCACGGATAAAACATGTCGTTGGCTTTTAGTTGATACACTTTACATCTCACCGCTATTATTCCCGGAACGCCCATACCATAAGCTGTTGAAAGACGACAAACTCATGAGCGAACAGATAAATAATCCGGTGAATGATTGCGAAAAAGCCAAAGATTTACTGTTGGACGAAATAGCACGCTGGAAGTCGTTTCCGGAGGGAAAATGCAGACTATTTGCCTCGCTGCTAAAGGACAAGAAAGAATTTGAAGGATTTCTCAGTATGGTAGGGGCAGAGTATCTCAATGAGGGATTGACCGAAGTAATAAGGGACCTTTACAAGGGGAAAATTTGTGGGCATGCAGACCTTGTTATGCTGGTCAAAGAATATCCTTGCGAATTGGCATACGCATTGGCTCTGATCGACACGACCGACCAACGTTCCGTTACTCCCGGATGGGTACTTCACCATTATCCTAAAGTGGAATTTGTGCTAAAACTCCTGCGTCATACCAGCTGTAAGGAAGGTTGTGATTACTGTAATACCCAACTGAACGTGCTTTATAATTTAAAAGCATTCTTTGGGTATGAACAATTCCGGACATATGAAGGAGAACCACTCCAGGAACAAGCTGCTCAGGCAGCGGTGAAAGGCATGTCGTTATTAGCGATATTTCCTACCGGTGGAGGAAAATCGCTTACTTTCCAACTGCCCGCACTCATGGCCGGCAGTTCTGTGCATGGGCTTACGGTTGTGATCTCCCCTTTGCAGTCGCTGATGAAGGACCAAGTAGATAACCTTGCCGATAGAGGTATTACCGATGCGGTAACCATTAACGGTTTGTTGGACCCCATTACCAGAGCACTGGCCATACAAAGAGTACAGGATGGGGAAGCCTCACTTCTGTATATATCTCCGGAAATGCTTCGCTCTAAAACTATCGAGAGAATATTGTTGGCACGCCATATTGTGAGATTTGTGATAGACGAAGCACATTGTTTTTCTTCATGGGGACAGGATTTCCGGGTGGATTATCTCTATATAGGAAAATTTATCCAGGAATACCAGCAAAAGAAAGGAAGTAGAAATCCGATACCGGTATCCTGTTTCACTGCTACGGCTAAACAGAAAGTAGTGCAGGACATTTGTGACTATTTCAAGCAAACGTTGAATTTGGATTTGCGGTTGTTTGCATCGACGGCCTCAAGGATCAATCTGCATTACTCTGTCATCCATGCTGAAACGGATGATGATAAATATTTAAAACTAAGGGGACTGGTGGCTGAATCTGATTGTTCGACCATCGTTTATGTATCCCGTACCAGACGTACGAAAGAACTGGCTAACAAATTAACTCGTGACGGTTATAAGGCATTGCCTTTCAATGGCAAGATGGAAACTGACGAAAAGATTGACAACCAGGATGCATTTATGAATGACCAGGTTCGCATCATTGTGGCCACATCAGCTTTTGGCATGGGAGTCGATAAGAAAGATGTCGGTTTGGTGGTGCACTACGATATTTCGGATTCTCTGGAGAATTATGTGCAGGAGGCAGGGAGAGCCGGTCGCGACCCTAACCTCAGTGCCCGTTGCTATGTGCTTTATGGTGACAATGATTTGGATAAGCATTTTATATTACTGAATCAGACAAAGCTAAGTATCAGCGAAATACAGCAGGTGTGGAAAGCTGTAAAAGACCTTACCCGGCGACGCATGAGAGTGAGTTGTTCTGCATTGGAAATAGCCCGGCAGGCAGGATGGGACGATTCGGTATCCGACATCGAAACCCGTGTACGGACAGCTTTAGCAGCTTTGGAACAAAGTGGATACCTGATAAGAGGAAACAATGTGCCTCGGGTATATGCTACAGGCATCACGGTGAGAAACATGGATGAAGCGAGGATGCGTATATCAAAGTCACAGCTATTTGGTAGGGATGAAATAGAAAAGACTGTCCGAATTATCAAGTCACTGATTTCACAGAAGTACATTGCCAAGGCTCAGGATGCAGAGGCAGAATCGCGGGTGGATTATCTGGCAGATATTTTGGGGTTAAGTAAGAAGGAAGTCGTATCGATTGTGGAGCGAATGCGCCAGGAAGGTATATTGGCAGATAGTAAGGATATATCTGCCTATTTGCTGGATGCCGGTGACTCGAAACGAAAATCAACGATCCTCCTCGAACGTTTTGCAAAACTTGAAAAATACATCCTTAACCGTATTCCTGACGAAGCTTTACGGATATCCTGCAAGCAGCTGAATGAGGATGCGATGAACGACGGAATCGATACCTCCAGGGAAAAGGATATCCGGACACTGCTCTACTTCCTTGCCATCAAGGGATATATCCGTAAAAAAGAAGATGCCCTCCGCAATATGGAAATCAGCCGTCAGACAGATGGGGAAACAACCCTTAATCGTTTTGAAAAACGATTGGAAATTAGTCGTTTAACTCTGGAGTGGTTATATCAATTAGTTGCTGCTACGAGAAAAGGAAATTCGGAAAAACAGATAGTTCAATTCTCTGTGGTAGAACTTCTTAATCAGATAATATCAGGTCCTCACGCCTTGTTCACTAAACTCGACAATGTACAGTTGGAAGAGGTGGAGGAGGCGCTTTTGTATCTCTCAAAAATCGGTGCGCTCAAACTTGAAGGCGGTTTTTTGGTTCTTTATAACGCCATGAATATCCAAAGAATAAAGGACAATAAATCGAGATATAAGTTGGATGACTACCGAATGCTGAATGAATTCTACAAGCAGAAGATTCAGCAAGTTCATATCGTAGGTGAGTATGCCAATTTAATGGTGAAGGATTATAATGCAGCTTTGCAATATGTGCGGGACTATTTTCAGATGGACTATAAGAAATTTATCACGAAATATTTCAAAGGGGACAGGGTAAATGAAATACAGCGTAATCTGACGCCGAAGAAATATCGACAATTGTTCGGTCAGTTGTCTAAATGCCAGATGGAGATTATTTCCGACAAGGATTCTCGTTGTATTGTTGTCGCAGCAGGTCCCGGCAGTGGAAAAACACGTGTGTTGGTTCACAAACTCGCATCCCTTTTATTACTCGAAGATGTAAAGCACGAGCAACTTTTGATGTTGACATTTTCAAGAGCAGCTGCTACGGAGTTCAAACAGAGACTCATGGAATTGATAGGTAACGCTGCCCACTTTGTCGAGATAAAGACATTTCATTCTTATTGCTTTGATCTCATGGGGCGGATAGGTAACCTTGAAGCAGTTAGGGACGTTGTTGCCAAAGCTGCCGGGATGATAAATCAGGGGGAGGTGGAACCCAACAAAATCGGTAAAACAGTGTTGGTCATAGATGAGGCTCAGGATATGGGTGTTGCAGAATATACACTGGTGAAGGCTCTTATGGCTAATAATGAGGAAATGCGTGTGATAGCGGTGGGGGATGATGACCAGAATATTTATGAGTTTCGTGGATCGGATTCCGGCTATATGTATCGGTTAGCACAAGAGCCCGGCAGTAAGTTTATCGAGATGACCGAGAATTATCGCAGTGCGCGCCATCCGGTAGATTTCGCCAACAAATTTGTGAAAGTCTTGGGTAAAAGAATGAAAAGCACGCCGATTATCTCGATGAGAAAAGAGGACGGTTGGGTGAGGGTGACGCGCCATGAATCAAAATATATGTATCAGCCGCTTGTAAAGGAATTGGTTTGCTATCGCGGGAATGGAACTATGTGTGTACTCACCCAGACAAATGAAGAGGCTGTAATTTTGATGGCTCTTTTGCGGAAATGGGGGATTGACAGCAAGCTGATACAATCGATGGACGGTTTCCTCTTTTGGAACATGGTCGAAATGAGGTATTTTCTGAGGTATATAGACAAACGGGTGAAAACACCCCTGATCCCTGAAGAATTATGGGAAAATGCAAAACATGTTACCTTTTCCGCTTACGACAGAAGCCAGAGTCTGGCGTATGTGAAGCGTTGTGTAGAGCTGTTTGAACAAACCAATAAAACAAAATACGTTAGCGACTTCAAAGAATTTGTATTTGAGTCGTCGGTGGAAGATTTCTGCGATACTTCGGGAGCAGACGTTGTGGTATCGACCATTCATAAAGCCAAGGGGAGAGAGTTTGATGACGTATATATGCTCATTGCTGACCATTATGTGAAAGATGATCAGTTGATGCGTCGGTACTATGTGGGGATGACTCGTGCAAAAAATCGGCTGTTTGTACATACGAATGGGGACAACTTTAATCAGGTAAGTGCAGATGAGTATCTTATTGACCCGGAAGAGTATATTATGCCTGAAGAAGTAGTGCTGCAACTTTCTCATAAAGATGTTAATCTGAGATTCTTTAAGGAACTTAAGCAGGAGGTACTGACCTTAAGGGGAGGAGATGTTTTGAAGTATAAAGATTCCATTTTGTACGACACTTTGACCCATAAACCGGTGGCGAAGTTGTCACAAAACATGCAGAAAACCTTGTCGGAATGGAAAGAAAGAGGCTATGAAGTAAAATCTGCATCCGTTCGGTTCATCGTGGCATGGAAGCCTAAGGATGCACCGAAAGACGAACCGGAAACTGCTGTTCTGTTGCCTGATTTATTACTGAATACTATTATATCCTAATAATTCTGCAAGTTTTATTACTTGTTCACGTTTGGCAAGCCTATTACCATGCCTCTATTTTACTGAACATTGGGGTATTTATCTCTAAAATTACAGATTGTTGACGTTGCAACAACCCTTGTTCGTCCCTCAACTCTCTAATTTTATTTCTGGATAATATATTTATTTCTTTTGTATTATCAAGTAAATTTAATTGAGCTTGAAGTTCCTCTCGATTAGGAAGACGTTACTGATAGCGTGCCGCAAAAAGTTGGTTGTCTATACCTTGAAGGGCATATTCCATCAATGGCTCATCTTTCTTCGTCCCCAAAACAATACCAACCGGTGAATTATCGTCTGGTTGACAGATTTCGTTCTTAGAGTAATTTAGGTAGAGATTCATCTGACCTATATCACCATGTTTAATTTTTGCACGTTTCAAATCAATCAAGACATAGCACTTTAGAATTGCGTGATAGAACACTAAATTAACTTTGAAATGTCTGGCACCAATTGGTACGCCAATAAAGGCATCTGCCTAATTCCGATAGGAATTGCTCCATGTTGATCTTCAAAGCTTTTTCTAGTTCCGTCTCTTTGTAACGCTTCTGTTGAGGTATTTCTACAAATTCAAGAACGTACGGGGCATGAATAATGTTGGCTGGAGTTAGTACCTCATACCCCTCATTGGCAGGAGCAAGTACACCTTCTTTGTCTGTGCTGAGCGCAAGTCTCTGGAATAGTGACGAGTTGATTTGGCGTTTCAGTGCTTTGACCTTCCAACATTCTTTGATATCCTCCTTTATATAGAACTGCAACTCCATAGGATCATTACACTTGAGTAATTCAAAGTAATGGCTCACGTCAACTAGTGAGATAGCGTCTCACTAGTTGGAAAAGTTAAATACAGTTTACACATGTAATCTTGCTCAAGATAAAATTTAAGTGCGCCTTGCAACTCCGCTGGTTCCTGGAACATGATTGTCTGAATTTCATATCTCAAATTAGTAGACGTTCCCCATGGTATACGTTAAAAATCAGTAAATAACGAAAGATTGAGCAATATTAGTAAAATAAAAAGGAGTGCAATTATTTTACACTCCTTTTCTTATTTATCGTTTCAGATAGTTGCTATCTTACTTCACTTCCTCTAAAACAACTTCAACTGATTATCAGAAGGTTACAAACATCATGGTACAAATATGGTAATTTTATACCGTAAATATTCATATAAACAAAATTGGGAAACATTGATTTGTAAATAGCTGATTATTAGATGTTAAGTGGATTATAAACTATTGTATTCTTTGTACTGATAATACAGATTATAACAATCCTGCTGACATCAGTTATCTCCATTGAGAAGTGTGAGGTGTTGTACATAAATCAGCTTGCCCTTCCATTGATTCTGGAAAGCATGTATATATTGTTTTCACTGCATTGGTGTTAAATTGAATACTCTTATGGGAATAAAAATAAACGCCCTCGATTTGAGCATTGTTGAGAGGCTTGGGAGTTCTGATGTCGCAAAAGTACATCAACTATTCTATTCCGCCAAACTGTTGTGGATGTTTCTGCAGCAAGGTTTATCGTCATCAGTTTACGCAGGGGCCGGCTAATTTTCGCAACAATCTTATTTAGTAAATAAGAGTTACCACCAAACGGAAAAATAATATTTTACTCTTATACATTACCGACCGGGTAAGTCTTTGTAGTAAAAAATAACTCCATGTGCGGTCCTATATATTAATCAGTTTAATTTAGTATCTATATATAAAGGAAATAAACCAAACTAAACTGTTTTCAAGTTGAAAAGTGAAAACAAAATCTTGCCTCATTTATAGATATACAATATGCAAGCACATTATTATTGATGTATAAATAAAAAACAGACCACGACACAGCTCAGCACAATATCGTATCGGTTATAGCACCAGCTAACAATATCTCACTACCGAATGTGGCTAAAATGCTGGAGCGTTCATCTACAAGAATGACACAATACCATGCAAAGGTCTTAGACCAAACGATACTAAGGGATAGGAAGCTGTCTCAAAATAGAAATACAAAATAAAATCTTACAGTAAGCATTCGAAGAAATGCACCTTTTACACTTTGAGGTTTGGTTGTAGCTTTGCGGCAGTGAATACAATCAAACCTCAATTATTATGAACAGACAAGAATTTGAAGAATTAGCATTGCAGGTTCAACAAAGCGACCTGCCGTTGAAGTCGTACCTTCAACAGATAGGTGTAAGTTATTCAACCTATCACTACTGGCGTAGAAAATGTTCCGTTGACAGGAGCAGTATCAAACACGAGTTGGCTCCTATCAGTTTTAAACAGGCATTTACGGAGTCTTCCCAAGAAGGACAATTGCCGCATGGTGTTGCGCTGCTGTTTCCCAATGGACTTCGTGCCCACTTCGGGAGCGGTTCTGAAGATTTGCTGAAGGAAATATTTACCCAAAGTCTTCGAGACGGTCATGTTTAACCTGAACGACACGATGCGCTACTTCCTGTGTCCTGGCAGGACAGATATGCGCAAGGGTATCAGTTCGCTATGCGGAGTGGTACATGAGAAAATGAACAGTGAAGTGAGGAACGGTGATGTCTTCATCTTCATCGGTTCCAGCCGCAGGCTAATGAAACTCCTTCATGCCGAAGACGGAGGTATGGTAATGTATGTAAAACGTCTGGAGGCCGGTCGCTTCAAGTTGCCGGAGTATGATCCCAAATCAAACAGCTATCCCATGGAGTGGCGCGATCTGGTGATGATGGTTGAAGGAATACAGGAAAACCCGGAGCAGAGGCTCCGGCGGTTAAGAGCCGAACGTAAGGAATACCATGTATAACATGTTTTTTATGTGAGTAAACTTTGGATATTGTTGCATAATTCACTGTTAGTTAGTATATTTACATCATTAAAAGAAGTATAGACAATGGAAGAAAAAGAAATTTTACTCAAGACGATAGAAGGGCTGAATGCCTCTATAGCTTCATTGTCTACTACTAATAAGAATCAATCCGAACAGATAAAAAATCTGCAGGAACGTATCAAGGAGTTGACGGCTCAGGTCGCATGGCTGAACCGTCAGCTCTTTGGTCGTAAATCGGAGAAACTTCGCGTATATGATCCTAATATGCCAGATCTCTTTGCCGACGAGTTTTCCGGACTCCGGCAACAGGCGGAAGAAAAGCGGGACGAGGCTGTGGAAAAGATTGAGAAGGAATCGGTGGAAGACGTAAAACGAAATCGCCAGAACCGCAAAATGATAGAGGACTTGCCCGTATTGGAGACCGATACAATAGAACCGGAAGGCGTAGACTTGTCTTTATACCGTAGAATAGGCGAAGAGATAACAAAAGTCGTCAAACACAAGCCGGGAATGCTTTACGTCAAGGTGATCATCCGTCCCAAATATGCTCTCAAGGACAGTACCCTGCTTCCTCCGGCCGGACAGAAAGGCGTAGAGATAGCTCCCATGCCGCTGATGCCGGTCGACAAGTGCATCGCTGACACCAGCCTGCTTGCCGAAATATTGCTTCAGAAGTATGAATATCATGTCCCGTTCTACCGTCAGATACAGCAATACCGCCATCTTGGAATGAAAGGCCTTACCGAAAGTACACTGGACGGCTGGTTCAAGAAAACCGTAGAATTGCTTAAGCCTCTGTATGAAGAACTCAAATGGGAAGTCTTCTCCTGTGATTATGTACAGGTGGACGAGACTACAGTTCCGGTCATCAACAGGGAAAAACACAAGGCCGACAAGGAATATCTCTGGATGGTAAGATCAGTCATGGAGAGACTGGTCATCTTCCATTACGACGGAGGCTCACGGGCCGGAGCGGTCATCGAATCCCTGGCAAATCAATATAACTTCAAGGGATATCTTCAATGTGACGGTTTTGCAGGTTATGAAACAGCCTTCAAGGCCAACCCCGACGTGCGGCTGCTCAACTGCCTGGTGCATATACGCCGTCATTTTGAGCAGGCTTTGGATGAAAACAGGGAGATGGCCCAACATGCACTGACTCAGATACAGCATATCTATAAAATAGAACGCCAGTGTGACGAAGCCGGCCTGTCATATGATGAGCGCAGACAGACGCGTCAGGAACTGTCCAGGCCAATCATGGAGGCAATGAAGGTATGGATGGAGACAGAAGGAATTAAATACAGTCCAAGTTCTTTGACAGGCAAGGCCATAACATATGCCTATACCAAATGGGATAATATTATGAGATGTCTGGACGATGGCCGCCTGTACTGGGACAACAATCTGGCGGAAAACGTCCAACGCCCCATCACTTTAAGCAGAAAAAATTTTCTCTTCTGTGGTAATCACGAAGCTGCGGTTAATATGTCTGTCATATGTTCTCTGCTGGCCACATGTAAGGCGCACGATGTAAATCCCAGGGTATACCTGAACGATGTTATCGCACAAATGCCTTATCACAAAAAGGCAACCCAAGAAGAACTTTTGAATCTACTTCCACATAAATGGAAGTTGAAACATCCGGAATGTGTACTGACAAAGCAAAAGGAGGAATCTTGTAACTGATATAAACTGTAACATATGGGTTCAACAAAACAATAGCGGCTGATACTATTAGGTTCATAGTGACAGTCGCTATTGTTGTATATAAAAGTTTAATACCTGTAGTTTGCCGAATGCTTACAAGATAATTCTTTTTACCGAAATAAACAATAGCAAAAGGGGCTATCCGACTTTTTGGACAGCCCCTTGATAAAATAGTTTGTTGTAATCTGATATGTCGGAGTCTTAATTTTTAGACTAGACATCTTCTCTACCATACGATGAACAGCCATTATATATTATTCCTGTACAATCATCTTGATTGCAAACTTTTTGCTTCGAACCTTTACAACACCACTGGCGCCAAGCCTGAAAAGAAGTATTACCACATTCAATTGTAATCTGGTGAAACTCATAAACATTAGAAGTATACTCATTACTTGCTAATGCCTCAATATTATTAAAGCTCAAAAAAGTTTGTTTCCCTGAATATAAAAGTGTATAAACATTACAAGTTGAAATACTTATAATAAAAAGGAGTAGTAGTGTTTTAAAGATAATTTTCATGACGTATTCTTTTAAGGTTAAATTATTTGAATGATCAAAATTGAAATATACTAGTTTAAATTAGAATTTGAATCCAGTAAATATTTCATTTACCAATTTTGAGTATTCTGGTTTATAAACTAAACAGGATACAGGACGATATTTATTGATAAATTTGGCAATGACAATATGTTCTTTCTCGGGGAAATGATCAAAAAGTGATAGTTTTTTGTGATCAAAATTTTTAAAACCAAATGTTTTCCAATCGCGTTTTAATAACTGATCAGGAGATTCGGTTATTAAATATAATTGATCAGCACTGATTTTATTTTCCTTTAAAGTGGCAAATAAATCAACACAACAAGCATTACAACTCTGAGACGAAATAAAAATAATAAAAGTACTATCGGAGATTGATAATTGTAAAATATTTTCTTTTATCATTTTTAAAAAGTCAGAATTATTAAGTTCATGATTTTCTTTGAAAAAGGATAGTGTTAATTTTTCATCTACTTTTTTTTGTACTAATTCATCAATTAAAATTCTATTATAGTTATTAATTCTATAAATTAATAGGAGTAAAATTAAATTGATTCCAATAAATATGAATAGTACAATTAATTGCTTCTTTTTCATATTTTTAGATCAACTTTAAATTTTACAATATATGGATTATCTTCTCCTAACTGAATTGATGAATTTTCTATAATTATTTTTTTTAGAGGTTCCATTGTTTGTGATTGATCTTGGGTGTAATTGTTCTCATAATCATTATAAATTCCATAAAAATAGTTTGAATCAGAAGCTAATACAGAAAACAATGGAGTAATATCTTGCTGGTTTCTTTCCCAGCGAATTCCTTTGTTTTTTGATAATGAGAAAAGACAATAATTTTCCAATGCCCGAGGACCGCAAAAAGAAAAATACAAAATTTCCTTTGTCTCATGTAAATAAATTGGAACTTTGTAATAGTCAGAAAACATATATTTGTCTGTGTTAACTTGTTTTTGGGAATCAAAAATATAGTATGTTGGTATACTCTTATCTTTGAAATCTATTTTCACATATGGTTTAATTTTTCCTTGATCAACTTTGTAACAAATCTTATCTCCTTCCAGGGGCCTGATTAAATAATCGTTCTCATGAGACTGAGTAATCAAACCAATAGAAAAAATAAAATCTTTTCTCATCAACATTTTATTGACCATTTTTCCTGTCTTATCAAATTCTAGCATACAATAAAATGGATGAGTAAAATCTGTATGTTCTATTGGGTTTGCAGCAAAGAGAAAATAACCTCCCCCTTTTGCTGGACAGATTGCATCAAAATTTGGATATTCTTTAGGTAGTTGTGGAGTCAATTTTTCAATAAATTTACCATCGTTTAATGAGTATTTTAAAACTTCATCGATATTTGCTAGCGCTAATAAGTATTTTTGATCATTAGTAATACAAATATCGAAAACTCCGACATATTCTCCCGGACCTCTGCCTTTGGCTCCAAAACTAAATAAATATTTACCCTGATTATCAAAAGCAAATATTCCTCCCGGATCTTGAATGATAAAATTTCCTGTCGGTGTTATCAACATCTTACGGATATGAGTGATATAAGATTTTTCTGTCGTCTCTAAAGGAATAATTTGAATAGAATCAATGTATTGATCCAATTTAGTAACATTAGATAATTCCAATGGATAGATACTTGGTAAATCATCATTAGATTTGTTTATGTTTTTCTTACATCCCCATAAAAGAATTAAGATAATTATAAAAATATATTTATTTTTCATATTGTATTTATTGGAAAACATGGGAGTGGCAAAAGTCAAAATTGTAATCGCTATCTTGGAACACTAACTGAAATAAAATTAGAAAATTAGTCTATAAGAAATCTTAAGATCAATTTTGAAATTGTATAAAATTTTTAACACTCCCAAGTTATAATTAATTACTTTGTCTAAGCATTCGTTTCACCCCATTCTGAACAACCATACAAAATTGTTCCTGTACAATCTTCCGCATGGCAAATTTTTTGCTTTGATCCTTTACAACACCATTGTCTCCAAGCTTGAAAAGAAACATTTCGACAACCAATTGTTATTTGATGAAATCTATACTCATTTGAAGAATACTCTTTACCTGCGAAAGCCTCTATATCGCTTAAGTTCAAAAAAACTTGATTTTCTGAATATAAAAATGTGTAAACATTGCAGGTTAATATACTTATAATGATAGCAATTGATATTATTTTGAATATAATTTTCATAGTAAGTTATTTTTAAAGTTAAATATTTAAAGTAAAATACTAATAATGTATTGAATTTATATTACTAATACTCCGTTAGTATTTTAAAGATCATATTGATATAGAAAGTTGTGGGTTAGTACGATATGAAATTAACTGTTCGTTAATTGTTTGTTATCATATTGGTATATTTATAATTCTTCGCCTTGCGATGAATTACAAAAGCAGATCAATACATGGCAGCCTCTCTTTCTTTTTTAGGGGGAGGGTGGGGACGGAGACCGATTTGGCTTGGGAAGATGGTCAGCTCCGTCCTTTGCTCCCGGGTTAAACGTCGGATTATACTTGTGGAGTGTAATCTGATTGTTAATTTTTATCACGTGCTTGAAGCAGTTATTCGATTACATTTCCGCACAATTTTAATTTCATTATTCCGCTGTCTATATTACACACAATGTCGATGTTCTTCAGAAAATGACCCAGGGAATTCGGGTCGAAGGTGATTTTAATTTCACCTGTTTGCCCTGGGGCAACCGGACGTTTTTCCCATTCGGCCCCGGTACATCCGCATGATGGACGGACGTCGCGGAGCAGGAGGGGAGTCTGACCGGTGTTGGTGAAACGGAAAGTCACTTTCCGTTTCTCTCCGTAGCGAATGGTTCCTAATTGCAGGGTGTCCCGCTCAAAACGGATAGTCGTCGGCAACGCATTCATCGCTTGCATATCGTAATCCGGCTGAAAGATGAAAAAGGCGGAAACGATGCAACTTAAAAGTAGTAGAAACAGGCTGACTGTCCAATATATTTTTTTTGGTTTCATCGTTGTGTATTTTCATCGGTGAATTGATTCAGTTGTCCAAAACTAGTTTCATCAGACAAGTTTGAGGTTCATGTCCGATAGCATAAAGAACATTTTCAGAAACATCTACGGTGATATGCGTTAACGGTGTATCCAAGGCATAAGTTTCGAGTAAAGTGCCTTCCCAATCGAATACCAGTAGCTGGCGGCATTGTTGGAAAGTCCTGGGGTTTTCGCGATAAGTATGCCCGGAGTAGATCGCATATACTTTTTCAGAGGTGACCGTGATGTCGGTGAAACCGAAGCGGTTATCACGGGAATAAGCTACGTCGGGCACCGTTTTTTCGGTGATATATACCCGGGGATGGTGGTAGCAATAGGCTTTGATGCGATCGATATGGTCGCCGGTGATCCGGCAAAATTCAAGATTACCGCTATACATATCGCCACAGACAAAATACCGGTTGTCGGGACGTACTTTCAGTACGGTGCTGGCGTATAAAATCGCTTTAGTGTCCTCGCGCAGAGCCGGATAGACCGGGTGTTCCGGATAGGATAAATGAAAACCGAATGTTTTTGTGTCCAGATCATACAACAGATAACGCCCCTGTGTGTAGAGGCCTGTTGCGATAATATAATTGCCGGCCCGTATAGCCCGCAAGGTATTTAAACTATCGGGTAGCTGTATCACCGAAGAATCACTTGCTCCGGATCGCGTCCGCAGACTTGTATGCCGTTCGAGTAGCCGGGAGGTCCTGAAGTTGAAACTGGATAGTGTTACCGGAGTTTCATTATTGGAATTATTCAATGGGATCGCCTTGGTCGTATTGTTGTCCGAATAACTAAGGAGAATCTCCTGGCCATTACTGGCTATTTCTGAAACACGACGGGCTTCCCAGGATTGAAGTCCGGAAATGAAACTGCTTTGTAATGCTTTACCGGCTTTCGGTATCTGATGAGCCGAAGGAACCTCAGATAAGTTGGATTCGTTGCAGGATGATATAAAGAATAGGATCGTGGATAAAAATAGTATGTTTTTCATGGTTTAATCTGCTTTCATGTGAATTCCTATATATTGTATTCTATTGTGGGCACAGAAACCTCGAGCTTCGGTACATATTCGTAATATTTCTGGATTTATCGTTTCTTCGTATGCTAAAGCTTCTATATTTTTTAACGCGATTGTGTTTCCATTTTGATAAGTTTTTATATCAAATATTGAACTTAGAATCGAAAATATTGTAATTAATATTACAAATATTATTAGTCTCTTTTTTGTTTTCATGGTTATTATTATTTTTACCTAACAAACGTATAGTAAATCTTCGGTGTTAAAAAAGAATTCAATAACTATGTTGTCCTAGTTTTGTCCTTTGTTTTGTAAAAGAATGTTAATTATGAGGATGCGTAAATTTTATATTTTATCTTGGGGGGTGATGGTGTTACTCTTCATTGTGTTGGCGTGTACCTTGATAAAACTATACGTGGAGAAAGAGACAAATTTAATTGAAACATTGAAAAATGGCCTTGAGAAGAATATTGATATATATAATCAAAGGACAATGAATGCCACTGGAAATATTCTTTCTTTTTCATTGGATCACATCATAGTTTTTAGAAACCGACAAAAATTTGTTTTTTCTTTTAAGTCGGAAATGGAGGCGAAAAAGATGAGTGTCTGCGCTATGTATGATATCCGTGACACAGCTTTGTGGACGTTGTGGGGATTGGATTCTTCATTTTGCAGGCAGATGGATAAGGAAGCGGTTAATTATATGTTGGAATTGCAGGATAGTACGGGAAAGGTAATCGATGCTGTAAAGCAGGGGTTTAATAAAATTCCCCGGGGAAAAGAGGATTTTTCCATGCCCTTGGGATTATTGGAGAAGCATATTATTAGAGCTCGTTTCGGTTTACCTGTAGGGGTATTTCTTTATGATGAGTGGCCGATGGTTTTGTTTTTGGTAGCTTCGGCTTGGATGTTGGGATTGATCTTTTATTGGCAACACTATTTGGTACATAAAGAAAAGCGGATCCGGCAGCATGAGGAATTGAATATTCAGACTGTGAATCACGATATGAAGTCACCGGTTGGAATTGCCGGGACATACTTGGGTTTGGTGGACCGGGAGGGGATAAGCGGTTTGACTTCGCAACAGCAAAAAAATTTCCGGGTAGCGCAGGAAGCCATCGGACGTTTGGAAATTTTGGTAAAAAAGATGTCGGTAAAACTGGTGAATGAGAGGGGATTGGTATTGAACTATGAGGTATTTGAATTACCGGTATTGGTACAGGAAGTATGGAGAAGTATAGAAGGAGAGATTCCGGATCGGAAGGCAGTACGGTTTTCGGTTTTATGTAGGCTGAAGGGAGATCCGATGATTTGTGCAGATCGCTTGCAATTGGGACGTGCGTTGGGGAATTTACTCCGGAATGCGGTGAAATATTCCAGAGAAGAGGTCGGGATTGTGGTCGGATGTGTCCGAAAAGGGACGAGATTATGGATTTTTGTAAAGGATAATGGTTATGGGATTGAGAAAGCAGATCAGAAACATATGTTCGAGACGGGCTATCGTTCGCCTTCGGTGGAACGCAGGACGGAGGGAACAGGACTGGGATTGAGCTTTGTTAAAATGGTAATGTCGGCACATGGAGGAAGAATAGTCTACCGGACCCGGGAAGGAGGGGGAAGCCGTTTTGTCTTGATCATGAAAAGTAAACAGAGATGACAACGATTCATTTATTATATGTGGATGATGAAGAAAACTGGTTGAATGCAGTCGGACAGATCTTGCAAACCGGGGAGTTTGTCGTAGATACGGCCACTGACGGGGAAATGGCGTTGCAGAAAATGGCTGAACAGCGGTATGATATGATTCTGCTGGATGTTCGCTTGAAGGAAGAAAACGGTTGGGAATTGGTACGTAGATTTAAGCAGGTCCAACGGGAGGTGGCTGTAGTGTTGTTTACTTCGGATTATGAAGTGGAGAGGTTGACCGATGTTTTTGGGGTCGGTGTAGAAGATTATTTGGAAAAAAGCAGTGATATCGGGATATTAGCCAACCGATTAAAGGCCTTACATTATCGTTTTGTGAAAAGTCGGGAACAACAGGAGTGTTACCGGATTGCTTCCGAAGTATTTTTTCGTGTGAATGCCGGAATCTTGGTTGTAAAGGGGAAAGAACGTTATCTGAAATCGAATGAAGCTTGTCTTTTGAAGTTATTGTGTCGGAAAATGGGAACGGTGGTGAAGATCGAAGAGTTGTATGCAGGAATTTGGGGAAAAGCTATACTCTTCGATTCTAAGGATAAAGCACTCCGGAATCTTGTATCAGAGTTGAGAAAGACCTTGGAAGGTACTGGGTTAGAGATTAGAAATAAACGATTTGCAGGATATTGTTTGAAGGGAGAATAAAAAAACGGAAATTTATTCCCCCAGTCAGATTGCTGATTGGGGGAATATCGGTTCTTATTGCATAAACGAGCGGTCGGAGGATTCGCGGACGATCAGTTCGCTGTTGATCACTTCCTCGCGGATTTGTGCATGTTTGGCGTCGAGGATTTGTTCGAAAAGAAGCTCGGCAGCCGTTTCGCCGATCTTTTCGGGAAATTGGTTGATGGTGCTGACCGAAGGGGTCATATATCGGGAACGTTTGCTGTTGGAGAAACCGAAAACAGCTACTTCTTCCGGTATTTTCAATCCTTTTTCTTTTATTGCTTCGATTGCTCCGATGGCCATATCGTCATTGATTCCGAAAATGGCATCCGGCATATTTTTCATATTCAATAACCGTTGAGTGGCCTCTTTGGCTGCTTTTACGGAGAAGTCTTCACATCTGACGATGTAGTCGGTATTGATTTCCAGTTTGTTCAGCGTCATGGCTTTCAGATACCCTTTCATCCGGTTCTTCCCGATAGAAAGTTGTTCCGGGCCGGTTAGCAGGGCGATTCTTCTGGCTCCGCCATGGATGAGATGTTGTACGATTTTGAAAGCAGCATCGGCATCGTCGGCAACGACTTTAGAGACATCCAGTTCTTTCGCAGTCCGATCGAATAATACCAAAGGCACGCCCATATCCTGAATCTGTTTGATATGTTCGTACGAAGTGGTGGCTTTAGAAATAGACAGAATGATTCCATCACAACGGTTGGCCAGAAATATATCGATGTTTTTCTTTTCTTTTTCGAAAGTTTCGTTGGAAGAAGCTACCAGTACATTGTATCCGTATTTATCGGCAACATCCTCTATCTTTTTGACAACGGTGGCGAAAAAGGTATTCACAATCTGAGGCACCACCACGCCGATCGTGTTACTTTTGTGAGTCTTTAAAGCCACTGCTATGGGATTGGGTTTGTAGCCCAGTTCTTTGGCCAGGGCCTGCACGGTTTTACGGGTTTGTTGGCTGATCTCAGGATTATCTTTCAGCGCCCGTGACACTGTAGATACAGAGATATTTAGTTTTTCTGCTAAGTCTTTGATTGTGATGGCTTTCTGTGTCATATTCCTAAGTTTTAATGTTTATTTTTTTTCTTCTTGTTTGAGTTTAGGATAAGCGATTCGGGAATGGTAGATGTTAGTCAGCATTTCGATAAATACCTTTTTCACCGTTGCAATGTCTTTAAAAGTGATGTCTGCATTGGCATAGCGCCCGTCCTGTAGCTGCCCGTCGATGATATTGTTGACTACTTTCGTGATATTTTCTTCGGTCTTGTCGACCAGCGTACGGGAGACTGCTTCTACGGCATCGGCCATCATAACTACGGCACATTCCCGGCTGACCGGATCCGGTCCGTCATAAGTGAACAGCGATTCGTCGATTTCCCGGTCAGGATATTTGTTTTTAAAAGAATTGTAGAAGTATTTTACCTTGCTTTTTCCGTGATGGGTACGGATAAAGTTGATAATACCTTCGGGCAAATTATACTTCTTGGCCATTTCGACTCCTTTACGGACATGGTCGATGATGTGCTGGGCACTGACATCGAATTCACACTGGTCGTGTGGGTTGATTCCCCCGCTTTGATTTTCGATAAAAAAGATCGGATCGAATGTTTTACCGATATCGTGATAAAGAGCACCGGTACGGGTGAGCAAAGGATTCCCGCCGATCCGGTAAATAGCTTCCTCGGCCAGATTGGCGACCATCAGCGAATGCTGGAAGGTACCCGGAGCTTTCTTGGTCAGGTTGCGCAAGGCCGGATGATTCGGATTCGAGAGTTCGATCAGTGTGATTTCGGAGGTATAACCGAAAATCCGTTCAAAGATATAGATCACCGGGTAAGTGAGTGTCAGTAACAGGCAGTTGATGGCCAGCCAGATCAGCGCAAACAAGTGGGTACCGCGGATCTCGCCTTCCTGGGTCAGGATAAAGGCCATATATACGAGTGTATAGGTGATAAAAATCAGAAATATAGACAGGATCAGCTGACTACGCCGTTGCAGGTGCGACAGACTGAATATGGCTACAATGCCGGCTGTGACCTGCATGAAAGCGAACATGTAACTGTTGGGGGCATAGTAGGAAATCAGCAGCGTACTGCTCAGCAGAAGATACAAAGCCGAACGGCTACCGATCAGGATGTTTACGATGATGATGAAAAACAATACCGGTACCGCAAACATATTGATACTCTGATGATATCCCAAACTACCGAGCATAATGGTGGCTAGAAATAAACCGTAAAGGAATATAAATTCCCGGTTGTTGTAGAAAATCCGTTTTTTGGAATAGTAGAAAAAAATGGAAAATACCAGCAGGGCTACCAGCACTAAAAGGAATTGACCGCCGATAGTCCGCATATAAGTTTCGGTAGATCCCAGATTATTCTGGTATTCGGTTTTGAGGGAATTCAGTATCTTTACCTTTTCGGGAGTAACCAGTTCACGCTTGGTGATGATAATATCGCCTTGTTGCACCATGCCTTCTGTGAGACTGATACTTTTCAGGTGGTTCAGGTGTTCGATCGTTGTTTTCGAGGCGTCGAATTCCAGGTTTGGCTGCAAATAGTTGTTCAGGTTCAGGCTTAGAATATTTTCCCGTACCGATTTCGGAAAATGGAGTTGGTCGATAGCCTGGCTTAAAGCCGAATAAGCCTTTTTCAAGGTATATACCTGATCGAATTCTACGGTATGCCCGATATTGTTCTCGACGATTTTAATGGTTTTTACTTTCCTGGCATCCAACTCTTCGGGCAATTGCAGGATGCCGGCCGTATAGATATCTTTGAGCCGGTCGGTCAGTTTATTCAGGGAGCCGGAAGTCGTTTCATTGCGGAAAGCATGCAGGGCTGTCCTGAATTTACCGGTTTGCAGATCGGCCGTATTCGTATTTAAGATAAAAATCGGACTTTGTTCCTGTACTAATTTTTCCCGTTCTTCCTGTAATTCGTCTTCTGTTTTATGGATCGGAAAATCGAAAGGAGCCGTCAGGGTTTCGTATCTCCAGGGCATACCTTTTTGATATTCATACTGGAAACTACCGACTTTGGGGAATAAATATACCGTGATTACACAAATCGAGAGTATAATCAATAATCTGAAAAAGGCATTTAAACGACGTTTTAATTTTTTGTCGGACATAGAGGTACACAATAGCCATTATACAGGGCTAAAGATATGAAATTATTGGAGAAAAATCGGAAACCTTCGGAAATTTGTTTTGAGAGGAAAAAAGTACATTCAGTTTGCCGGGATTCATTGGTGCTTGTTGAGAAAACCTGAGGCTCTGTTTAGAAAAATTGTCTCAACGGAATCTCAGATTCTCTCAGCAATTTTTATTGAATACCGTTGGTCTCGATTTCGGTGCTGACCTTTTTAAGCAGGCCTTGTAATACTTTGCCCGGTCCGATTTCCAGGAAAGAGGTAGCTCCGTCGGCAATCATATTTTTCATGATCTGTGTCCATCTGACCGATGCGGTCAATTGGGCGATCAGGTTTTCCTGAATCTTAGCCGGATCGGTATAAGGTTGGGCATCTACATTCTGATAGATCGGGCAGACCGGGGTTGAGAAACGGGTGTTTTTAATGGCTGTTTCCAGTTCCTGGCGTGCCGGTTCCATCAACGGAGAGTGGAAGGCACCTCCGACTTTTAAAGGCAATACACGTTTCGCTCCGGCTTCGGTCAGTTTTTGGCAAGCGGTCTCGATTCCTTTGTTGCTACCTGAAATAACGATCTGCCCCGGACAATTGTAGTTAGCGGGAACCACCACTTCGTCGATCTCTTTACAGATCGCTTCTACTTTTTCGTCGGCCATTCCGATCACTGCGGCCATGGTAGAAGGATTGGCTTCGCAGGCTTTTTGCATCGCCAGCGCTCTGGCGTGTACCAGGCGTAATCCGTCTTCGAAAGATAAAGCTTTGGCAGCGACCAGGGCTGAGAATTCTCCCAGGGAGTGGCCGGCTACCATATCCGGGGTTTCGGTCAGCGAGTTGGCCAGAATCACGGAGTGAAGGAATATCGCCGGTTGGGTTACTTTGGTTTGTTTCAGGTCTTCGTCGGTGCCGTTGAACATCAGATCCGTAATGCGGAATCCCAATATTTCGTTCGCTTTTTCAAATAATTCTTTTGCTTCGGGTGAGTTTTCATACAAATCCTTGCCCATTCCTACGAATTGAGCTCCCTGTCCCGGGAAAACAAATGCTTTTTTCATACTCGTTTTGTTTATTTCTTAATGAAACTTATTACTGATCAGCCGGATGAATTCCTCCCGCGTGGCGAGTTTCTCGAATGCGCCGCTGAAGTCGGAAGTCGTTGTTACCGAGTTTTGTTTTTGAACGCCCCGCATCATCATACACATGTGCTGTGCTTCGATCACCACGGCAACGCCCAGGGGGTTGAGGGTGTTCTGGATGCAGTTCTTTATGTCGTTTGTCAATCTTTCCTGTACTTGCAGTCTTCTGGAAAAAGCTTCCACTACCCGTGCTATTTTGCTTAGCCCGGTGATGTATCCGTTCGGGATATACGCCACGTGAGCCTGCCCGATGAAAGGCAACATATGGTGTTCACACATGGAATAGATCTCGATGTTTTTCACAATAACCATCTGGCGGTAATCTTCTTTAAAAAGTGCCGATCGCAGAATTTCCTCCGGATTCTCGTGATACCCCCTTGTCATAAATTGCATGGCTTTTGCCACGCGGTAGGGAGTTTTTACCAAACCTTCCCTGTCGGGGTCTTCGCCCAGCAGTTTCAGTATTTCTTTATAATGGTAACTTAATTGTTCGGTCTTTGTTTTATTGTAGTATTCTACTTTGTGGTAGAATTCTTCGCAGTCGTCCAATTCCGTGTATTTCATTCAAACTCTCTTTTATATGCTTGATTTATCATTCGTGTCGGTAATGAAAAACCCGGTACAAAGTAAAATATAATAATCGAGAATTGAAAATCGGGAACAGGAATTTCATGGACCGGGTTTTTGTTCATGTTTTATCATGAATTTATTTTCACGTGGAAATATCGGCAGGCGGAGAACCTGGTGCCGGTTTCGTTGCAGAAGAAAATGTACACGTGCGCCTTTTTTCCGATGGATTCATCGAGGGTAAATTCTCCATGCAGCTCTCCGCGTCTTCCTTTTACCTGGCTGGCGACCCGGGGGATACGGGAATCGTTGTCATATAATACCCCTATTTGTAATCTGTCCGTTCCGGATACGGTTTTCCACATCCGTTCTTCTTGCCATGTGACCTTGAACAGAGGACCTTCCCCGCTTACTTTCAGATTCCTGGGGAGAGGTAAAGTGCCGTCCGTGAACATGAAATTCCCGAAATCGGCGATTTGGCCTTCCTCCCCGAAGCAATGGAAATTTCTTGAGAAAAACACGTTCGGGGCGTGTCGTCCCACTGTTTTTGCCACGGCCCGCCAGATTTCGGGCGACACTTGTTTGGCAAACGTCATGTAAAAAACTTGTACTGCCTTGAAGCGTATCGCTACGGCCTGCTGTTTGGGGGTACGTCCCTCGGTTTCCCATTTCCGTTTTTTGCCGGGAATGGCATAACGCCGGACGTATGTGTTATTACCTCTCGCGTTGGGTGTTCACAGGCACCCCGTACGTTTTGTCATCCGCATTACAATAGGCGAGGTCTTCCATAGCCGTGTTCTCAAACATGATTTTTGAAGTCGAAGTGTTGTACGTGGCGGTGATGTCCGGTTCCGTGAGCGATCCTTGTGCACATTGCAGCTGTTCGTAGTCCACGGTCAGCGTATCGTCTTCCTGCGTGCAAGTTTCCTTATTCAAGGACATGAAGGCGTTTGCCGGCGAATCAGAAATTTTCCCTGCGGACAAACTTTTGCGCGCCATATTCTCGCATTCTCGTATGTAGTAAGAGATCTTACCGATATGTCCCCGATAGTTCGCGATCGGATCTGAGCTTATTCTAGCCATAACTTTAAAAATTAAACTGTTAATAATACATTTTTCCCTCCAACTCACCTGGATGGGATTTACATACGGTATCTTACTACATGAGGGGTGGAATTTGCACTTTTACGGGAGAAAAAATGCAGGGAAGTTGAAAATATTTTGTAATGTGCAGGTAGATAGATGGGTAATCGTAGAATTGAACGTGCGTTTGGGGGAATTGGTGGAATAGAAATGCTGTATAAATTTTCTTCTATAGAAAATTTTTTCTATAGAAGAAAATTTATACAAGATAATTTGTATATTTGTCAGTAAGTTTAATTAAGTGATAACTATGTGTATATCAAATAGAATAGGACCTCCGGTCGAGGGAGCGGATTTTTTTGGGAGAACAAGAGAGATACGTCACGCTAATAAGTTGTTAGATTCAGGACATTCATTATTGTTATCGGCGCCGCGTCGTATTGGTAAATCTTCATTGGCGAAGCGATTGATCGCGGAAAAAATGTGCGTGGGCTGGAAGTGTGTGTATATCGATCTTGAGGAAGTTACCACGGAAGAAGGTTTTCTTCATATGGTCGTGGCGGCTTTTGCAAAAAGTGGTGTTTGGAAACAAATTACAACAGGGATTTCGAAAGGTTTAGCGGTTTTGTTTGAAGGTGTTGAAAAAATGTCGATAGGACCTGTAGATATAAAATTCAATCGAAACGAGGAACGGGAGGAACTTTACAAGAATTTGAAGGAGTTGATCGATCACGAGCAAGACACCTTTATCGTGATTGACGAGTTGACGTTATTCCTTGGCATTCTTAGCAAGGCTTCGGGTGGGCAGGAGAAAGTGGCGTTTATTTTGAATTGGTTGAGAAGTCTGCGACAAATAAGCCGGACGAAAGTACGTTGGTTATTTTGTGGTTCTGTCGGTCTTCGTAATTTCACGTCTAATCTCAATTTGGGGTACACTATAAATGATTTGACCGAGTTTAGTTTGGACGAATTGACTCGTGAAGAGGCGCACGGGTTGTTGCAACAATTGTGTGCCTCCGAACAAATGAGTATGGATGGCGTGTTAATTGATTACACGTTGAATAAGTTATTGTGGAATATCCCTTATTTTATCCAGATTATATTCGCTGAATTGCTCGAGTTGTATGATGACGAAAAAGCGATGACCGCGGAAAGTATCGACATTGCGTACAATAAGTTGGTGTCGGAGAATTATTTGACGACATGGTCCGAAAGATTGGTCGAGTATGGCGAATTGGAAATACCGGCACGGCAGATTTTGAAATCTCTTTCTTCCAATCCAGCCGGGTTAAGTCGTGAAACTTTGCTGAACATGTTGATGACCGGGCAAGAGAGTTCACGAGTCGGGGACATGGATTATCTGTTGAGTAAAGTGTTGAGAATGTTGGAAAACGATGGTTACATCATGAAAAAGGAGGCTGTTCGGGTATTCCGTTCCCCGTTGTTGAGAGATTATTGGTTCAATACCTTTGTTCAATGATTGTAAAATATGAGTACGCGAAAGACGAGTATATTATACCAGACGCCGCGGTTTTACGCGTGGGATGCGAAACAAGCGATTGCGGTTAACGAGGATATTTTTTCTTCGATTTCCGACTATCTTTCTAAAGAGGGAACCGAAAAGACGGCACAGCCCTATCTGGTGATAGGGGAGGCAGGGAGTGGTAAAACCTATCTTCTTAAAAGATTATTGAACGCTATCGAAAAAGATAATCGTTTAGCTTTATTCCCTGTATTGATGGATGCCAAGGCGTTGTTTTCTTCCGAGGATATTTGGATGCGTTGCGCGAAACGCTTGAATCTTGCCACTTCGTCTGGCAATGTTTTCGATGATCTCGTCTCGTGGCAGGTTCACCATGCTTGTCGGATTGTTTTGTTTGTTGATAATATCCAGTATTATTTCCAGCGAACGGATGACGCCGGGCATTACAATCTAAGAGGCAAGCTGAACAAAGCCGGGGCACCCGTGTTGATCGCTACAGCCAATGAGGTTTCCTCGTTTTTCACGGACTACAAGTCCGCCTTTTTCGACGGTTTCAAGATTTTGTATATCCGTCCTGTCGGTGAGCGTGAAATTGATTCCGTGTTGGGACAAGACGTAGAGCGTGGGCGTTTCGCCCGCCTTTGGGAGTATGTGCCAAGGACTATCCGTTCCTTGCTCGTCGTGTCCGGTATCGTGGCATCATCCGCGAATGCTGACGTGGATTTGGAAAAATTGGTCGACTGTTTTCACCTCTATTATCAAGCCAAATATGATGCGTCGGTCATTCAGATTCAGCGCTTGCTGTCGGTGTTAGCGACGGCGGACGAGGGGTTGGCATTGAAAGAAATCAGGGAAATGACCGGGCAAGAGAACGGGCAAATATCTCCGTATTTGAAAATGATGGCAGATCAAAAAATCGTGGAAAGAATGGCGAAAAACCAACGAGGGGCGAAATATCGGGTAATCGATCCGTTGTTTCGCTTGTGGTTGAATCGTAACGTGTTATAAACGGAGGGTTGCCGAAAGTGTCCGGCAACCCCTCGTTATTTTACAGCATCCCGCACAGCCGGGCGAGCAATTCCGGCGTGGGCAATTTCTCCGTGGCGCAATATTGGAAATGGCTCGTGAACAGCACCAGCGTGCCCTTCAAGTTCGTTTCCAACAGGCAATCGTGGCTCACCCGCCCCGGGTAGTCTATCAATCCCGTGATGCGGCACACGTCGCCGCAGGGAAGTGATTCCAGGTGTTCGAAGCGGTATCCCATCCAGATATTTTCCTCCGCCTTTGCTTCCTTTCCCCAGAAACACCATGATCCTCTATTTTTCACCATGATCAGTCGCGGGCGCACCACCTGCTCGATGAAAAGCTGGCTCAACCGCAAATTCTCCGCGACGAGTTCAAGCCCTTTCGGGTCTTTGCAAAACTTCCACACGGTATTCTGATCCGTTTCCCGGAAATTCAGCAAATCCATGTACGCCACTTCCCGCTTGTACGCGTCCGGGAAAAGCTTGTCGAAAGCCAGGAAATAACGGTCTTCCCCGCCTTCCACGATTCCTTGATACTCGTACTCGCACACGAAATCCTCCCGTGCCGGGTCCCCCTGCCGGAACGACGGGTTCATCCCCGTCACCAGAATCCGGTGTGCTTTCTCTATCTTCGGGTAGCAAATGCCCCGTCCGAGGATGGTGTTCAACTCTTCGGACGTCATTTGTCTTTTGTATTTATTCCAAATTTGTAGTAATCTCTCTTTTAACATGATTGTGAAATTTACGTTGTTAATTTTGTAATGCTGTTGTTGAATGATATTGATTTGTCAAAATTCAACTTCAACGATACTGTTGATATGTCCATTGAAAAGTTTCTGGTAAATAGAACTAGTTCCAAGAGGTACTTCAAAGTTTTGCTTTGTTGCCGTGGAAAATCCAAAAGCGTCACGGCACGAAAGACTATTAGGATTTGTTATTTTTATTTGAACTTTATTAAAGGATAAGCCAACAAAAATATTAAATTGACTATTATAAATGCTAAAGGCGAGTTCTCCAATATAAGTGATGCTTTCCCCTAAAATAAGATTATTATAACGACTCGTTGCATTATTATTTTTAGCAAACGCACCGCTTCCAATAATTTTAACTTTATTAGGAATAATCAAATCTCCACTGAAATCATTATCGCTAAATGCTAAACTTCCAATATAAACAACGTTTTGAGGGATAATAAGTGAACCTGTGAGGTTTGCATTTGCAAATGCACCTGTTGGTATAGTGTCTAATTCTGCGTTAATTTGTAACGTCTTTTTATATAAAGAACCACAATATGAAAAAGCATTTTTCCCTATTCTTTGAATATTAGCAGGAATAATTAGATCCCCTTTAACATTATGACAAGCCTGGAATGCACTAGGTCCAATTTCTTTTATTCCGGAACCTAATGTCAATGTACCATCAAAGTTAGAATGTTGAAATGCACATTCTCCGATAAATGTTGTCGTGTTTGGAATAATAATATTCCCTCGTAAATTATAAGTACTTGCAAATGCATTATTCTCAATGTGTTCAATGGAATTGGGTATAATTAAAGAAGTTATTTTACTATTATCAAATGCATGAGCTCCGATTCTTTTTACGGTTGGAGGAATGTCTATGGATATAATCGAACTCTTATAAAATGCATAATCGGGAATCTCTATTAAGTTTGATGGTAAAATTATGGAGAAGTTTTCATGTAAATTTTCAGTATTTGCAAATACATATTCTCCAATATATTCAACAGAATTAGGAATAATTAAAGAAGTTATTTTACTGTTGTCAAATGCATGAGCTCCAATCCTTTTTACGGTTAGTGGAATGTCTATGGATATAATCGAACTCTTATAAAATGCATAATCGGAAATTTCTATTAAATTTAATGGTAAAATAACTGTAGAAATAGTTGGATTTTCGATAACGGAATTATAGAAAGCATTGGAAGGTATTGTAACATCTGTTAATCCACTCAAATCAACACGTTTTAGAATGGGTAATGTGTTGAGAAAATCATAGTCAGTTTTATTTAAAGAACCGGTAATTGTTATTTCTTCTATCAAATTTATACTTTCTACAGGTATTAATTGACTGAGAGTTCCGGGAACAGATACATGGAAAACATCGTTCATGGATTTTGATTGTTGGGTAATCAATATTGATTCTGAATACATTCTGTATTGATCTTGTAGAAGTATAGTTGCGGAACGTTCTTCAACGTTTTCATTGGGTTGTACGACAAAGGAAATGACTTCGTCCCGCATGGAACTTCTACTGGTTGGCGCCAAACTTAACCACGATTTTGCTTCGTCCGGAATGTTTATTATATATTCGATATTCGTTGTAAGTTCGACATCTACTATTCCTCCTTCATATCCCACGGAATAATTTTTTGTTGTTATGCTAATAATTCCGTTTATAAAATTAATAGAACGTATTACGGTATTTCCTTTATCATTTGAAATTAAGACTAGAACTTCACTATCTACAATATCATTTGGAGTCGTAATTTCAATTTTTCCTTGAGAGTAATCTATTGTGTTTATGAGTGCGCGATAACCATCTTGTGCTATTGCCTTTATTATCGTGTTTTTGTCAGAACCAATTAACTTGTAACCAATGATATAAGTTGTATGGGGGGAGGCACATATATCTTTAGATATATCGAATTGGATAGAAAGCGGTTTGTATTTGGGAATAGAAATTGTTGTTTGATTACCGGTTAATGTTATGTACACGTAATCGTCATCTTCGGTTATTTCTTGGAAGAAATTTCCCTCGCTTTCCCCTGTCGCTTTCCCTAATTGTTTCCAACTGTTTTCATTGTCATACGAAACGTACCAGTATCCCCCTTCTATTTTTAAAAGAGGGGTAATTCCGTTTTGTCCGGGCTTGCCTTCCTCTCCCGCTTCTCCACTTTCTCCGTCAGTTCCTTCTGCCTTGACTTTTTGGTTATTGTTATCTAAAAGCCAAGTGCCGTTCAGCGTCCAGTAATAGATACCGTCCGTGTCTTGTCTTATCCCGATAACAGGAGTTATTCCATCTTCCCCTTTATCTCCGGTAGCTTGTCCTAGGAGGCTCCAGTTTGTCCCGTGGTCAAAGGACACGAACCAGTTCCCGAGTTCGATTTTGAATTGTGGCGTGATGCCTGCTGCCCCTTGTTGCCCTTGATCTCCGGTAGCTTGTCCTACATCTTCCCACGAGGCGCCATTGTCCCACGAGATCAGCCATCTGCCGCTTTCTATCTTTAATTTAGGTGTGATGCCTGCCACACCCGGTAATCCTTGATCGCCCGTGGCTTGTCCGGCATCCTCCCACGTGCTGCCGTTATCCCGTGATACCATCCACCTGCCGTTTTCAATTTTGAATCGTGGGGTAATGCCATCTTCTCCTTTTTTCCCGTCTTTCCCGTGGTAGATGGTGATCGGTCGGTTTTTCATGAACGTAATCGTGTATCCGATGGTGTTGCCTCCTTCCGTGATGGGGGTAACTCCCGTGATGTAATCATTTTGTTGCAGCGCACTGACGATTGTCTGCATAGACGAGATGTTTGTGTTCATCTGTGCGCACAACTTTTCGAGGGAGGTGAGCCTCCCGTCTAAATCTGCGATTTGGTCACGTAACTCACTGTCATCGAAATCGTCCTTGCAGCCTGCCAAAGCAACGCATAGGACCGGGAGCCATACCAAGTGCCGGCACTTGAAAAAATAAGTAAATAAATTCCACATACAACCATGCTTTTGTCACCCCGATTCCCTGAAGGTAAATTATATAAAAAGAAATAGCGTGGGAACTCTCAGTTTATCCTCTTTTAGGTATCGCCAAACACCTTTGCAGAAATAAACAGTCACCCCACGCTAAACCATATATAGTGTAGATGACTATATGGCAAGCATGAGCGTTTGTACCGTTTATCCTTCTGCATAAAAATTGGCGATTTTAAAAGAGAGGATAAAACTAAACGCCTTTCATTAAATTGTTTTCGTCTCGATTGCTCTAAACGACTTACAAATATAAAGAATAATTAGCATTTTACAAACACTCACTGGGGTGACCATATTACAAATTTATAGTAAACGTTGGAATAAAAAGAATGAAACAGAGTATTTTTTGACTCTATGCTGATGTGAAATACGGCTATTCCCTTGCTCTTTCAGTTGTCACGAGCGTACGAATTCCCGTGCATCTGCCTGTCATGTATTGTATGATGCGATAGATGATCGAAACATGATCAGTAGGTGATCGATAGGTGTTTCCCGGAAGGGGAAAAATAAGGAAGGAGAAATGTTGAATTTTTCGGTGTGATAATGTGTGTATATTTCCCGAAAAAATATATCTTTAGCAAATTAAAAAATTTATTATGGAATGGTTGATCGTATTGATGCTGATTCTGATCGGGGCAATCCTGGTGGTATTGGAGATTTTGGTTTTACCGGGGATTAATGTCGCCGGAATTCTGGGATTTATCAGTATTATTGCCGGAGTATATTTCGGATACGCGTATTATGGCGGAGTGACGGGTCATCTGATTTTGGCGGGTACGGTTGTCTTCGGCTTCGGGATGACCTGGTATGTCCTTCGGACAAAAACCTGGAAAAGGCTGAGCCTGGATACCCGTCTGGAAGGGACGGTAGAGGGGATTGGGGATTCGGTTAAGGCCGGAGATTGCGGAGAGACGTTAGGACGCTTGGCACCTATGGGAAATGTAAAATTGGGGGATATGGTCGTGGAAGCCGAATCCAGATCGGGCTATATCGATGCCCATCGTCCGGTCGAGGTCGTTAAAGTATTGAGAAATAAAGTAATTGTACAATTAAAAACAGTTTGAAATGGAAAACAGCAGTGTTATTTTGTTGGTGGTCGCCATAGCCGGAGGATTGTTCCTGTTATGGATTATTTTGTATCTGATTCCTGTCGGTTTGTGGTTCCAGGCATTAGTATCGGATGTGAAAATATCTTTATTACAATTGGTGTTGATGCGTTGGAGAAAAGTGCCGCCTACGGTGATTGTCAGTGCAATGATCGAGGGGAAAAAGGCAGGTATCGAATTATACCGGGATTTGCTGGAGGCCCATTATCTGGCCGGAGGCCATGTGGCCCAGGTGGTGCATGCTTTGGTATCTGCTTCGAAAGCCAATATCGATCTGACTTTTCAGATTGCAACTGCTGTGGATCTGGCCGGTAGGGATGTATTCGAAGCAGTACAAATGAGTGTAAATCCGAAAGTGATCAATACACCTCCGGTTACGGCTGTCGCTAAAGACGGTATCCAGTTGATCGCTAAAGCGCGGGTGACTGTCCGGGCCAATATCAAGCGTTTGGTCGGTGGTGCCGGTGAAGAGACGGTGCTGGCCCGGGTAGGAGAAGGGATCGTGTCGTCGATCGGTTCGTCGGAATCCCATAAAGCGGTGATGGAAAATCCGGATTTTATCTCCAAAGTGGTGTTGGATAAAGGTTTGGATTCCGGTACGGCTTTTGAAATCCTTTCCATCGATATTGCCGATATCGATGTGGGTAAAAATATCGGGGCAGGTTTACAAATCGACCAGGCCGAAGCTGATCTGAAAATCGCTCAGGCGAAAGCGGAAGAGAGGAGGGCGATGGCTGTGGCCAGAGAACAGGAAATGAAAGCATTGGCCCAGGAGATGAAAGCGAAGGTGATCGAAGCCGAAGCCAATGTGCCTCTGGCGATGTCGGAAGCCTTCCGTTCCGGTAATTTAGGCGTGATGGATTATTATCGCATGAAAAATATAGAAGCCGATACACAAATGCGGGAATCGATCGCAAAACCGGCTGATGGTTCAAAAAAGAAACCGGATAAGATCGGATGATGAGAAAAACGTAAAATTTCGGTTGAGATCAATCGTTTGGTATAGAGTGACCATTGGAAAACAAAATTCCTTTGGTCACTTTGGGTATTGAAAAACACTACCGGGCAGATCGCGCAGATTATAGCGGGAAGCCATTGCTTCGCCGTAGGCTCCGCAGGAATGGATAGCGATGAGATCTCCCCGGCGGGTTTCGTTTAAGACGACGTCTTTCCCGAAACAGTCGGCAGATTCGCATATCGGTCCTACCACGTCGTATTTCTCTTCGGGTCGGTCGGAGCTGATATTTTCTATCTTGTGAAAGGCCTGATAAAGGGCCGGGCGCAACAGATCGTTCATGCCTGCATCGAGGATTACGAATTTTCTGTTTTTCCCTTCTTTGACGTACAATACTTTAGAGATCAGATCTCCGCAGTGTGCGACGATCGAGCGTCCCAATTCGAAATGAATCTGCTGATGAGGTTCCGGTTCGAAAAATCGGGCGAAAGTGGCAAAATAAGATTGGAAATCGGCAATGGGTTTTTCGTACGGTTCGTTGTAGTCGATCCCTAACCCTCCGCCGAAATTGATATGGGGCAGAAAGAGTCCGCGTTCTTTCATCTGCCGTTGGATCTCATTGGCCCGGATACACAATCCCCGGAAAACGGTCATGTCGGTGATTTGAGAACCGATGTGAAAATGCAGACCGATGAGTTCGATCTGTTTTAATTTCGCTACTTCCGTGATGACATGTTCCAGATCGTACAAATAAATACCGAATTTGTTTTCTTCGATACCTGTGGTGATATAGTGATGGGTATGGGCATCGACATTGGGATTGATGCGAAGGGCGATCCGGGCTTTTTTGCCCAGCCGGGCCGCAATCCCGTCGATCACCTGTATTTCCGGCAGGGACTCACAGTTGAAACAAAAGATATCGTGCTGTAAGGCAAGTTCTATCTCCGCATCGCTTTTGCCGACACCGGCATATACAATCGTATCGGCCGGGAAGCCGCATTCCAGTGCCTGCCGGATTTCATTTCCGCTGACACAGTCCGCTCCCAGTCCCTGCTGGCTGATCAGTCGCAGTAACACCGGATTGGCGTTAGCTTTGACGGCATAATGAACCCGGTAACCGTAAGGGGCTGATCCGGACTTTGCCGCTTGTACTGTTTTTTTCAGTAGCTCTAAATTATAGTAATAGAAGGGCGTCGGTGTTTGAACCGGTATCTGAGATAACTGCATAGTAAAGTGTGTTGTTGCTGAGTGAACTATTTTCAATGCTGAAGATCTTCCAGTTTATGACTGAGGTCTGTCATGGCTTTTTTCTTGTCTTCTTCTTTTACCAGAACCGAGATATTGTGTGCGCTGCCACCGTAAGAGATCATCCGGAGCGGAACTTCTTCGAGGGCTTTCAGAACCTGGGCTCCCAGTCCGGATTTACCGGCTGAAAAATCGCCGACGATACATACGATCGCCATATTGCGGTCGACCTCGATCGTACCGTATTTTTCCAGATCCTTGAGGATTTCTTCCAGATGTTCCGTACAGTCGATAGTCAGAGAGACTGCCACTTCAGAAGTTGCGATCATATCGATCGGGGTCTTCCAGGCTTCGAATACTTCGAATACTTTCCGGAGGAAACCATAGGCCAGCAGCATATTGGTCGATTTGATCTTAATCGCGGTAATCCCGCTTTTGGCAGCGACGGCTTTCACATTTTTGGCCGGACTGTCTTCGGTGATCAGTGTACCTTCGTCGTCGGGGCATAAGGTGTTTTTCAGGCGTACCGGGATATTTTCTTTTTTCGCCGGTTGTACGCTGGACGGGTGAAGGATCTTCGCCCCGAAATAAGCCAATTCGGCAGCTTCGTCGAATGACAGATGCCGGATAGCCTTCGTCCCTTCGACGATACGGGGATCATTGTTATGAAAACCGTCGATGTCCGTCCAGATCTGGATCTCTTCAGCCTTGATGGCTGCCCCTACCAGTGCGGCGGAATAGTCGCTGCCTCCTCTTTTCAGGTTGTCGATTTCGCCGTAAGCATTCCGGCAGATAAAGCCTTGGGTAATGATCAGGGGGTGGGTGTCCGGTTTGGCCAGTTCGCGTTTCAGGTTTTGCCGGATATAAAAATAATCCGGTTCGCAGTCTTTATCGATACGCATATATTCCAGGGCTGACAAAAGCGTGTTGTTCACTCCGCATTCTTCCAGGTAATAATGCATCAACGTGGTAGACATGATTTCCCCCTGTGCCAATACAGCCTTTTCCTGAAGAGGATAGAAATCCTTGTTGATAAAAGAACGCAGATAGGTGAAAATGGTTTGAATGAAGGTTTTACCTTTCTGAATATAAGCTTCTGTTTCGAATAATTCTGTGATAACGATATAGTAGTTTACTTCCAGATTCTGAATGATATGGAGAGCAGCCTGTTTTTCATTCCGGTATAAGCAGTTAGAAATTTCAACCAAGGTATTGGTAGTCCCGGACATCGCCGATAAAACCACGATCTGAGGTTCGCCGTTATCGATCAATCCGGCCACTGCACGAATTCTGTCTGCACTTCCGACGGAGGTCCCTCCGAATTTTAAAACTTTCATATTTGTCAATTTTATAAACTCCAGTGTTTTTCTTATTTCCGGCTGCAAAGGTGCTATATTCAAATTGATAAAACAATACTTTGTTAAGAATTAAACAACGTGATTAATTTTTGTAGAAGCTGGCTGCCACCCAATTCTTGTCTTCCCGGTAAGTCATGAAAGTCAGACCTGATTGTGCCGCTCTTTCCTGGATGAGGGGAAGGTCTTGCAGATAAAATCCGCTCATGATCAGGAGGCCTTGGGGGAGGAGTCGGGCGACGTAATGGGGCATGTCTTCGAGAAGGATATTGCGGTTGATATTAGCCAGGATCACATCGAAAGGTGCCTCTGCTTCCAGTAACCGGGCGTCTCCGATTTTGATGGTGATGTTGTTCAGACCATTGGCCCGGATATTTTCCATCGCATTGTTGTAAGCCCATTCATCGATGTCGATGCCGGTGATTTCCCGGGCACCGGTTTTGGCAGCCAGGATAGACAGGATACCTGTTCCGCATCCCATGTCGAGTACCCGTTTGCCTGTAATCCGCTCCTTGTTGTCCAGGATGGTGCGTAGCATGAGGGCGGTGGTGGAATGGTGACCGGTACCGAAACTCATTTTGGGTTCGATCAGGATTTCATATTCGATGCCGGGAACCGGAGCGTGGAATCCGGCCCTGACTAAGATCCGGTCGTCTACCACGATGGGAGTGAAATTTTCTTCCCATACTTTGTTCCAGTCCTGGTCTTCGATTTCCTGTACCGAGGTTTCGATACGATAGTTCCGGGTGAAAAAATCGAATATTTCCAGCCGGGTGATGGCTTGTGCATTATACTCTTTGGCAGGAATGTAGGCCGTGAATCCCTGGTCGGTGTAGGAGAAACCATCGTAACCGATAGTACCCAGTTCGGAAATTAACGCATCTGCAACCGCTTCTTCGTAGGGGGTGATGTCGAAAGTAACTTCAATATAATTCATGGTTTTATTATTTTATTCGATTGTCATTCTGATTCTCCATTCTTTGGGGTAATAGTTGTTAAGCCGGTTGCCCAGGTGTTTGCACCATCCGAGACCCTGTCCGCGATAGGTAACCAATAACCATTCTGCGGTCTTGGGCGGCACCGGAATATCTTCTTTTTTCAGAAAGGTCAGGGCTGTCATCCGGTCGGTATCCAGGAGGGCGCAGTTTGCTTTATTCAGTCCCTGCCAGAGAGCGAGTGAAGGCAGAGGTTTACTTTTCCGGTTGATGATTTCTGCTATTTCACAACCTTGGTAGAGGATGCGCAGATTAGCCTCCAGTAGTTGTATAAATTCGCTGTGTTGCTCCGGGATTACGCCTATGATATTGTCTTTGGCATAGGGGCGGTAATATTCGGGTGTCCGGATATAAGCCCGGATGTCGCCGGGGAGAAGGGGGGGGGTATGTTTCGTATTTTTCCTGACTTTCCCGGCTCTGAATTCCTCGCCTTCGGTTTTTTGTACCACTCCGGTAAAAAATCCTTCTCCCGGAATCCGGTGAGGGTAGAAATGATAACAGTGAGCGGTTGAGTTTCCCGGGACAATTCCTGGAAAAAGAGGTGCGATTTCGATGGAACGGGCTCCGTATTTCCGTATCAATCGTTCCAGGATGGCTTCGTTTTCTCCGGGATTGTAAGTACAGGTGCTATACACCAGGAAACCACCGGGTTTTAGGCAAGGCCAGATGTCTGCCAGAATCCGTTGCTGGCGTTCACTGCAAAGCTGCAGGTTGCTTTCGTTCCATTCCTGAATGGCACCGGGGTCTTTTCTGAACATGCCTTCTCCCGAACAGGGGGCATCTACGACGATGATATCGAAAGCGCCTTTCAGATGGTGAAAGTCTGCCGGATCATTGTTCGTGACGACTACATGGGAAGTTCCCCATTTGATCATATTTTCTTTTAAAATACCGGCCCGGGAACGGATAACTTCGTTAGCTACCAAAAGGCTGCCGGAGGAAAGCCGGGAAGCGATCAGGGTAGATTTGCCACCTGGAGCGGCACACAGATCCAATACTCTTACCGGATGAGCCGGTAGTATTTGTCCGAATATATGATATAAAAACATCGAAGAGGCTTCCTGTACATAGTAAGTCCCGCTATGTAGGCAAGGGTCCAGGGTGAAAACGGGGCGGCTCTTCAAATAATAGGCCGATTCGCACCAGGATACGGGTAAACCGATTTGCTCGTCGGGGAATAACCGGGAGATGGGGACGGGTTTTCCCGGGTTCAGCCGGATACTGACAGGAGGCTCTGTTTGCAGGGCTGCAAAGAAAGCTTCCGACTCTTCCGGTAAAAGTTTTCTCATGCGTTCTTCGAACAGAGCGGGTAAAGTGTTCATGTTTTTCCGTATATTTGCAAATAATTGTGTACAAAGATAAGTGATTTTGGATAAGTTATGATTGAAGTCAAGGAAGATTATAGTTTGAAACCATATAATACGTTTGCTATTGATGTCAAATGCAGGTATTTTGTCGAAAGTGACGAGGAGGAAGCGCTCCGGGCTTTTGTGGCTGATTATGAATGGCAACCGTCGGAAGTGTTGATTTTGGGAGGAGGAAGTAATTTCCTTTTTACGGAAGATTTTACCGGTACTGTTTTTTATCCGGCGATGCAGGGAAAAGAGGTGATAAAGGAAGATGAGGAAGAGGTGTGGGTTAGGATTGGAGCCGGAGTGGAATGGGACGATTTTGTGGCCTGGACAGTGGAACAGGGATGGGGTGGAGTTGAAAATCTTTCTTTTATTCCGGGGCATGTCGGAGCAGCTCCGGTGCAAAATGTCGGAGCCTATGGGATGGAAGCCGGCGAGCGGATCGACCGGGTGGAAGCGATAGCCCTGGATAAAGCTATCCAGGTGGAAATTGCAGGAAAAGATTGCCGTTTCGCTTATCGGGATAGTATTTTTAAACGGGAGTGGAAAAATCGGTATATCATTACCCGGGTGGTATTCCGGTTGTCCAAAAAAACGGAGTTTCGGCTGGATTATGGTGCCTTGCGGAGCGAACTTGAAAAGATGGGGGGAGAAGTGAATTTGACGAATATCCGGCAGGCGGTGATTCGGATTCGCCGTTCTAAATTGCCGGACGTGGCGGAGATTCCCAATGCGGGGAGTTTTTTTAAAAATCCCGTGGTCAGTCGGGAACAGGCGGACCGGCTTTTGGCGGAATATCCCGGAATGCCTGTCTATGAGGTCGACGATGCTTGTTGCAAGTTGGCTGCCGGCTGGATGATCGAACAATGTGGTTGGAAAGGACGTACATCGGGGAAGGCCGGGGTACATGACAAACAGGCTTTGGTATTGGTGAATCGGGGGGGAGCCAGTGGTATCGAGATTACCCGCCTGGCGAATGAAATCCGGAAAAGTGTATTCATGAAATTCGGGATCTGGATAGAACCTGAAGTCTATGTGATTTGAATGAAGTTAAAAACAAAGCTATGGTGACGAAGTATGCAGAGAAAGTAAAAATTTACAACCACTATACCAATTACAAAGGCAGGTTGTTTGTGAAAACTTTGTGTGATTTGTTCAACGATGCGGCCGAGGTACAGACCGAACTATATAAGGTGGATGTGGATACCTTGAATGCACAAGGGTTTACCTGGATGTTGCATCGTCTGCATATCCTGCTCCATAAGATGCCTTTAAAGGAAGAAATCGTGACTATCGAGACCTGGCCTTCGGGGATCGACCGTTTGTTTGCCTTGCGTGACTACCGGATGTTCCGGGAAGACGGGGAGGAATTGGTGCGGGCAACTTCCGAATGGATGTATATCGATATGAAACGGAGAAGACCTTTGCGTTTGCCGGAGAATGTCATTGCCATGAGTACGGAGCATAACATCCCTAAGTTGGTGTTGGCCCCTTTGCTGGATGAGAAGGAATTCGGCGGAGAGAGACAGGGAATACGCCATTTTACAGCGACTTTCGATAACATTGATTTTAACGGGCACGTGACTCAGGCTTCGTATGTCCGCTGGATTACCAATTCGCTGCCTTTCGGGTTTCTAAAAGAGCATGTGTTGACAGAAATTGAAGTGATTTATGCCCATGAGATTATGCCGGATAGTCAGATTCATTCCGCTTATCGCATGGAAGAACGGGGTGAAAATGAAGTGGTGGTTTGGCATGAAGTGAAAGACGAAACCGAGCACTTGACGCATTGTCAGGCCAAAACGGTATGGATGAAGCAGGGATAGAGTTGCTGAAACTCAGCAACTCTTAAAAAGGCAAATCGTCGGCTTCAGGCATCGGGGGGATATCTTCTACACGATATTCCGGTACGGGAATATTTGCCGGATTCTGGGGGGCTACTTTTTCAATCCGCCAGCCTTCGAGATTGGTAAAATAAGATACTTGTCCTTTATTTTCCCATTTTCTGCCCCGGATATTGAAATATACTTTAATATTTTCGTTTAAATCGATATTTTCGAGCAGGTCACACCGATCTTGTATCAATTGTACTTTTACGAAGTCATTCCATTGTGAGTTTTTTTCGTTCTCTACTTCGATGACAAATTCCCTTTTTTGGAACCGGTCACTGATGTGTTGGGTTTCTTCTTTGAAAATCAGTTTCCCGACTATTTCGTAATTCATGTATGTGGAGTTTTTTTGATTTAGCTAATTAAAAAGTGAAACCCGGGGGTATTACCTCGGGTTCACATTGAAGTTCCCTATAGGGAGATTATTTTTGATCAGCTTCTTTAGCGTCCGGTGTAACGATGTCTAACAGTTCGACTTCGAAAATCAGGGTTTCGTTCGGTCCGATGGAGCCGTTTCCTCTTGGGCCGTAAGCCTGATCCGACGGGATAAAGATTTCCCATTTCGATCCGACAGGCATTTGTTGTAAAGCAGTCGTCCATCCCGGGATTACCCGATTCAAAGGAAATTCTACCGGTTCGCCTCTTTTGATAGAAGAATCGAATTCAGTTCCGTCGATCAAGGTGCCTCTGTAATGTACTTTGACCATATCGGTAGCTGCCGGTTTTGCACCTTCTCCTTTTTTGATGATCTTGTATTGGATACCGTTAGCTAAAGTATCTACGCCGGATTTCTTTGCATTTTCTTCCAGGAATTTCTTTCCTTTTTCTGCATTTTCCGTTGCTTTTTTCATAGCCACTTCCTGCATGAATCCGTTCAGGAACATTTGGATTTCGCGTGGGTCTTTTCCCACTTCTTTTTTGGCTATAGCTGAATTCAAACCGGCGATCAAAGCTTCGCGGTTAACCTCGGAGAAACCCATTTGTTGCAGGCCTGAGCCGTACATGTAACCGATATAAAAACTGGCTGAGTCGGCCGTTGTTTTCAAAGAAGCAGAAGTTTGTGTCATGGAACCGCTGTTGTTACAGCTGATAGCCATTGCACCTACTGCCAGAGTAAGTAGTAAATTTTTAGCTTTCATGTTTTGAATTTTATTGAATTAAATTTTAATGTTTTAGATAATAGCCAACAGTTCGACATCGAAAATCAGGGTTTGGTTCGGTCCGATCGACTGACCTGCGCCGTGTGTGCCATAAGCCAGTTCGGAAGGAATATAAAGTTGCCATTTCGATCCTACAGGCATCAATTGCAGGGCTTCTACCCAACCGGCGATCACTCCGCTTACCGGGAATTCTGCCGGTTCGTTTCTGCGGATAGATGAATCGAAAACAGTACCATTGATCAGACGACCTTCATAATGACACTTTACCGTATCCGAAGCTTTGGGTTTCGGGCCATTGCCAGCAGTCAGGATTTTATATTGTAATCCGCTCGGAAGTGCAACTACGCCTTCTTTTTTCTTGTTTTCTGCCAGGAACTTTTCGCCTTCAGCTTTTGCCTCTTTTCCTTTTGCTTGCTGGAGTTTGTCGAAATAATCCTGTAAGATATTATTGGCTTCATCCGGCATGATTTCCGGCATCTTACCACTGAATACGACATTCAGACCGTCGATAAATGCTTCTGCATTGATCGTGGTTACTCCGGAAGAAATCAAATTGCTGGCAATGCTAAGTCCTAAGCTGTAGCTGACTTTGTCAAGTTCGTCTGTGTATTTCATTCTTTATCTATTAATTATTAATCGCGCAAAGATACACTAAAATGGTAAAAAGTAAAAAGTTAAGACTAAAAAGTGTTTGAATAAACACTTGTCTGTTTTACGTAAACTCTTTCTCCTCTGTTTCCCTTTTCCCCTCGATTCTTTTATTTCCCCCCCCCTTTTTCCTTTTCCCCTTATACTTTTTCCCTTTAGCTTTTAGCTTTTAGCTTTTAGCTTATAGCCTCTAGCTTTTAGCTTATAGCCTTTAGCCTTTTATCTGTCCATCGCTCAAGCAAATCTTCGAATCTGCCATCTCCGCCAGTTCCGTATCGTGAGTGACGATAACAAAAGTTTGTCCTAACTCGTCGCGTAAGGAGAAAAATAATTGGTGCAGTTCGTTTTTAGTATGTGTATCCAGATTACCCGAAGGTTCGTCGGCCAGGACCACTTTTGGGGAATTGATCAGGGCTCTGGCGACGGATACCCGCTGTTGTTCTCCTCCCGAAAGTTCTGACGGTTTATGAGAGATCCGGTCTTGCAATCCCATTAATTCCAGCAGTCCGAGTGCTTTTTTTTCGGCCTCTTTCCGGGGGACTCCCTTGATCCAGGCTGGCATACATACGTTCTCCAAAGCAGTGAATTCCGGTAGCAAATGGTGAAACTGGAAAACAAAACCGATATTGTTATTTCGGAAATTTGCTAATTTATTGGCCGAATAGTGAGCGACGTTGTCCTGTTCATACCATACCTCTCCTTCATCCGGGTAGTCTAAGGTGCCTATAATGTGCAGCAAAGTACTTTTCCCGGCTCCACTAGCCCCGACGATCGTCACAATTTGTTTTTCGGGAATGATCAGATCGATGCCTTTTAAAACCTGTAGTGTTCCGTAACTTTTTTTGATATTTTTGACCTCAATCATCCAATTTCTTTTAATTTTCGCTGTAAAGATAGGGAATAAAGTCAAAATAATATTTAATTTCGTGTGGAAAACGTCCCATTAAATTAGTCGAAAGTTTATAAAGTCTACAAAAAATTCTAAGTTCCCGCACCTGTGGGGGATTGACAATTGCCAGAGACCAGTTGACAATGAAACAGCACACTGGAAAGATCCATCGAACCAACTAAAAACCAATGCTTTATTCTTTATTCCTTTTTTCATTTGTCTTTACTTATTCCTTTTTCGATGGAAGCTTCGCTTCCAAATAATTGTCAATAGGTAATTGTCGTCTGTCAATTATTCTTTTGGTGGAAATCCACCAAAAGAATGGGACGTTTTATGATGCGTTTATTTTGTTTGTTATCAGTTTGTTATCTATGGTTTTGTGGGTTCGGTGGCAAGCAGGAGGGAAAGGTGTCGGATTCGGCTTTGTATGTCTTGAAAGATAAGGCTTATGGGCATATTTCTAAGGGCGAATATCAGGAGACGGAAAGAGTTTGTCAGGAGATTTTACAAAATACCGTTTGGGGAGGACAAGAATGGTTTTACACCTATGCCTTGATCTATCAGGGACAAGCACGGATCATGCTGGGCAAAACGCAGGAGGGATTACAGGATTTGCTCGGGGCAAAACGATTGGCTGAGATACAACACAATGATTCGGCACTTTGTTCGGTGTATAACGGGCTTGGGTTGTACGAACAAAATGTCACTTGTGACTATTACCGCTCTTTGAATTATTACCGGGAGGGGTGTGATATCGCCGAACGTTGCGGACACCGGTTGTTGTATTGTTTGTTAGTCGCTAATATCGCGGAAGTACTGACTTTAAGAAATGAAGAAGCCGGGTTGGAATATGCAGAGAAATGTTACCTGCTGGGCCGGCAGAATAATGATCCTTATCTGATCTATTGCGGGGCGATTTCTATGGCCCGCAATCTTTGTCTCAACCGGAAGATGGAAGAGGCCTGGAGATATACCCGTGAAGCGGATCGGTTGAGTAAACGTTATGACTTTAAAAATCGTTCGGATATTTATAATACATACGGAGAAATAGCGTTGGAAGCGGGGGATTATATGAAGGCCGGATTGTACTATGAGCAGGCGATCCGGGAACATGGTTTTTCACAGGCTGCTTATGTCGTGTCCACCTATGTCGGCTATGGACGGGCACTGATCGCTCAGAAAAAATACAAGTCTGCTTTGGAAAAATTACAGATCGGGAAAGAGATCTCTGAAAAAAATATCACTTCACTGTTCCGGCGGGAAGTCTACCTGTTGCTTTCAGCCTGTTACGATCGGTTAGGTGAGCCAAAAGAAGCCTTGGAATATTATAAGAAGTATACGGCTGAATCTTTTCGTTTGTATAACGAAGACAAAGAAAGGACAGAGAAGGAGTTGATGGTGAGGTATGAGACAGAGAAACGAAATAAGGAATTGGCTCAAAAAAATATGTTGTTACAAAAGGAACAGAATCGGGTGATGGCTTTGGTCGGGATCACTTTTGTCGTCTTGATCGTCGTTTTACTGTTCTACATCAATTATCGGAGAAAAAATCGATTATATAAACAGATTGTTCGGGAAAGTGTGGATTGGCTGGCGAAGGAAAGACAGTTTTCTAAGCGGATAGCAGAACAGGAGAAACAATTGCAGGAATTGATCGGTAAGGCCGGAGCTGTTGATGGAGGGCGTTATTCCGGTTCTTCGCTGAATAAAGATAGCCAGCAGGAATTATTCGGCCGGTTGGAGCGTTTAATGCAAAACGATCAGGTATATAAAAATAGTTTATTCACCCGGGAAAAAATGGCTGAATTATTGGGTACTAACCGTACCTATCTTTCGCAGACCATCAATGAACAAACCGGATTGACTTTTACGCATTATATGAATAAATATCGGATCGAAGAAGCCCGGAGAATATTGGCTGATCCACAGGACGATACACCGATAAAAGCAATTGCTGCCGATCTGGGATTCAGCTCGGTAACTACTTTTTATACTCTTTTCAAAGCTGCCGTTCAGATGTCACCGGACCAATACCGGAAACATGCCCGCTCGCTGAGAGAAAATAAATCTTAAAGAAATGCAAAAATTGTCCGTGTAAATTCGTACGATTTTTGTATTTTAACATTTATTTTTTACAAAAAAAGCAATTGCTGATTTTGGAATTGCTTTAATAATAAGGTGTTTTCCGGATTTGTTTTTCTTTGTCCTACTAAATCATTTTTAAGAATTTGTTATGAAGATAATGTTAAGGACTATGAAGAACGGATTTTATTTCCTGGGTGGGCTGTTACTTTTAGCGGGGGCCTGTACTGCGCCGGATTCGTACCGGTTGGTTGGAAATCTGAGCGGGTTAGCGGATGGTACCAGGATGCTTTTGGTACCGGCGGCAACACACAAACAAGAGAAGCCTATCGGTGAAGCTGTGGTGGAAGATGGAAAATTTGTTTTCGAGGGACAGTTACCCGAGCCGCGGTTGTTGAATCTGCAGGCAGAGGGGAAGCAGTTGTATTATGCCTTTATGCTGGAAAACGGTGAGGTGACTATAACAGGCGAAGCCGTCTCTACGACCGACGGAGATCGGGAAATGGTGACATTGAATAAGGCGGTTGTTACGGGTAGTAAGGCAGATCGGGAATTCCGGGAGAAAATAGCTTTCCGGCAGGAGTTGGATAAAGCTTATACTCGGTTACACCAAAAATACGAGGATATAAGCCGGCAGTTGGGGGAGGCCCGCCGTACCGGAAATGCGGTGAAGATAGATTCACTGAATCAAACCGAAGAGATGAAGGCCTATGCCAGAGACGAGAAAGCTTTCTTCACTCAGGTAGAAAAGCAGACTATGGCTTCGATCAAAGCGAATAAAGATAGCTATTGGGGACCTCTGTTGATGCTGTATTGCTTTAATTATTTTACCGAGGATCCTGCCCAGATTGAACTTTACAATAGTTTCCCGGAAGAAATACAAAATGGCTACTATGGGCAGTTGTTGAAGAAGGAACTGATCCCGGAGAATCTGATCGGCAAACGGTTACCGGCCTTTTCTGCTCCCGACCGGAATGGAAATATACACTCCGACAGCGATTTGCGTAAGAATAAAAAATGCGTTTTGATCGATTTTTGGGCATCGTGGTGTGGCCCTTGCCGGCGGGAAATTCCTAATTTGAAGAAAATTTACGAAGCATATGTAGACAAAGGGTTGGAAATCATTAGTATATCTATTGATAAGGAGGATAAGGCCTGGCAGAAAGCTTTGGATGAGGAACAGCTGCCCTGGCCTAATTTGATCGATCGGCAGGAGTTGTTCGGAGAGCAGTTTTACGGGCGTACGATCCCGGCTATTTTTCTGGTTACCGAAGACGGAATCGTACAGTATGATAAACTGCGGGGACAAGCGTTGTCCGATAAAATTGCCGAAATATTGAACTAACCGATACTTACTATAAAACTTATGAAAATGAAAAAAAATGTCCAAAACAAAAATTACCGGAGAGGGTGGCGTTTGTTGGCTGTGATCGGTATGCTTTTGTGTTTACCTTTATTACAGCTGAAGGCTCAGGAAATGCGAACGATTACCGGGCTTGTTGTCGATCAGAAGGGAGAAATACTGCCCGGAGCTACGGTGAAAGCGGTACAAGCTCCGGGAGTGAAAACCCTGATCGCTACTTCGACCGATCTCGATGGGAAGTTTAAGTTGAATATTCCGTCGGAGGTTACTCAGATTGAAGTTACTTTTGTCGGGTATAAAAACCAGCAGGTAGCCCTGAAAGGGAAAACCGATTTTAAAATTGTACTGACAGAAGATACCCAGGAGATGGAAGAAGTGGTGGTAACCGGTATGTTCACCCGTAAAGCGAATAGTTATACCGGCTCGGTTACCACAATCAAGGGGGATGAATTGAAAACGGTCGGGAATGGAAATGTCTTGTCCAGTTTGAAAAATATAGATCCTTCTTTTCTGATGGTTGAAAATCTGGAGGTTGGTTCGAATCCCAATGCGATACCCGATTTTCAGATGCGTGGACAGACCGGATTTACCGAAGTGGCCAGTGAATATCAGGAAAATCCGAATCAGCCGTTATTTATTTTGGATGGATTCGAGACGACGCTGACGAAAATTATGGACCTTGATATGAATCAGGTACAGAGTGTTACTTTGCTGAAAGATGCTACTGCTAAGGCTATTTATGGGTCGAAAGCGGCCAATGGCGTGGTGGTGGTAGAAACGATCCGACCGGAAAAAGGGAAAATGAAGATTACCTATACCGGAAGCCTGGATATCGAAGCTCCGGATTTATCCAGTTATGACTTGTGTAATGCCGAGGAAAAATTGCGGGCGGAATATCTGGCCGGTTTCTATACTTCTTCGACGGGATCTGCCACAGAACAGATGAATCTGGACAAAAGATATACGACCGTTGCCAGTGCTATCGCGGCCGGTGTCGATACGTATTGGCTGGATAAACCTTTGCGGGTGGGGGTCGGACAAAAACATTCTCTTTATCTGGAGGGTGGGGATGATTATATGCTGTATGGGATCGATCTGAGTTATAACAATGTGGCCGGAGTGATGAAGGGGTCGAACCGGAATACCCTGAGCGGAGGGATTACATTTTCATATAAATACAAAAATTTATTGTTCCGGAATAAGTTTACGATCGACGATAATAAATCGAATGATTCACCTTATGGTTCGTTCAGCGATTATGCTTACCTGAATCCTTATAACCGTTTGCATGACGAGGATGGAGAAATGGAAGATTCCTGGACGGGTTTGGTGACCGAATATAATTATCTGAAAAATGGCCTGATCAATACCCGGTTTGAAGACAGATACACGACGTTTACCGAAAATTTTTATGCCGAATACCAGGCGTTGCAAAATCTGCGTCTGACTGCCCGGTTCGGTTTGACGAAAAAGAACTCCGGTTCGGAAGATTATTATCCTGCCGGACATACGAACTTTGTCAGCTATACAGGGGATAATTTGTATAAGCGGGGTAGCTATTCCACCTATTCCCGTAAAGATAATAACCTGAGTCTGGATTTGGGGGCGGCTTATTCGATCTCAAAATTGAGGCATACGCTTTTTTTGAATGCCCAATACAGTATGAGCCGGGCGAAATATGACTATTATACGGTTGCTGTGCAGGGATTGGCCAATGATAATATGGATCATATTTCGATGGGGGTAGAATACAAGAATACCAAACCGACCGGTAGCGAAGGGATTACCCGGGACATGGGGTTCACCGGTTCTTTAAACTATTCTTTCGACGATCGTTATTTGTTGGATGTCAATTACCGGTTGAACGGTTCTTCCGATTTCGGGACCAATAACCGTTGGGGACATTTTTATTCCTTCGGTTTGGGTTGGAATCTGCATAAAGAGAGTTTCTTCAGTGATATAGAATGGATCGAGCGGATAAAATTCAGGGCCTCGACAGGTTATACCGGGTCGCAAGGTTTTAATTCTTATGATGCTATTGCAACCTTGAATTATTACCAAAGTGCTTATCAGGGCGAATTGGGGTCTTATTTGATGGGATTGGCTAATCCTGATCTGGCCTGGCAAAAGAAATACGACAATAATATCGGTGCGGATCTGAGTTTTTTGCAGGGAGCGGTGAATGTGCGTTTCGATTATTATGTTTCGACGACCAAAGGGACGATCACTTCGGTGACGACTCCGCCTTCTATGGGATTCTCTTCTTACATGGCCAATTTGGGTGAAGTGGAAAACAAAGGTTGGGAAGTGTACCTGAACGGCCGGATTTGGAGAGATATGCCAAGCCGGAGTTATGTGAATTTTTATGCGTCGGCGGCTGCCAATAAAAATATCCTCAAGAAAATATCTAATTCATTGAAAGCATTGAACGATAGCACGGATGAAGAGTACGACTCGTCTTCTGCTACCTCGGTACCTGTCCGTTACGAAGAAGGCCAGTCGATGAGTACGATCTGGGTAGTGAAATCTTTGGGTATCGATCCCCAGACCGGGAAAGAGGTGTTCGTGAAGAAAGACGGTTCGCTGACTTACGATTGGAGTAGTTCCGATTTTATTGCCGGCGGAGATACCCGTCCGAAGGTATCCGGTAATTTCGGTATCAATATGGAGTATCATGGGTTCGGATTGAATGCGGGTTTTACCTGGCGGCTGGGTGGACAAATGTATAATACGACTTTGTTGGACAAAGTAGAAAATGCCGATGTACATTATAATGTCGACCGGCGGGTTTTCACCGGACGTTGGAGTGAACCGGGGCAAGTGGCCCGTTTCAAGTCGATTACGGACGACTCCGAGACTAAACCTACGAGTCGGTTTGTTGAAGATTATAATCTGCTGACATTCTCTTCTTTGAATGTTTATTATGATTTCCGGGAGTGTCGTTTCATGGAAAAGAGTTTTCTGCAACGCATGAAAGCCACCTTTTATATGAATGATATTGCTACCATTTCTTCGGTGAAAACGGAACGCGGAACTTCTTATCCGTTTGCCCGTTCGTTCTCTTTCTCATTACAGGTAACTTTTTAAAACAGGACAACTATGAACAAATTAAGATACAATGTGAGCTTTTGGCTCGGTGCCTTGTTCCTTTTCGTGACGGGAGGATGTTCGGATTATTTCGATGTACGTCCGAAATCACAGGTGCTCGCCGACGAACTTTTTTCTACGGAAGAAGGTTTCAGCGACCAGTTGACCGGAGTGTACAAGAGATTGGCTTCGACCTCTTTGTATGGGCAGGAAATGACCTTCGGGTTAGCCGAAGCCTTGACACAAAATTATGATCTGGCAACAGGAAGCGAGTATTATGAGGCAGGCCTTTACAATTATGAGAATACGGCGGTGAAGAATAAGATCACTACGGTTTGGTCGCAGATGTATTCGGCGATTGCCAATCTGAACATTATGCTGGAGTATATCGATAAAAATCCGGCGATGTTCAGTGGGGATAATTATCGCATATACAAAGGGGAGGCTTTGGGATTGCGTGCTTTTCTGCATCTGGATTTATTGCGGATGTTCGCTCCTTCGTATGCTTCGAATGCACAAGCTCCAGCCATCCCTTATGTAATGACTTATTCGACAGCGGTAACCCCGCAGTCTACTGTCGATAAAGTATTGGATTATGTCATTGCGGATGCCCGGGAAGCTCTCGGGCTGCTGGAAACCGATCCGTTGTTTCTGGCCGATAGTCTGGAAGCTTATACTTATCGGAACGATCGTTCCTATCGGTTTAATTATTATGCCGTTGCAGCAACTTTAGCCAGGGCTTATCAATGGAAGGGAGGGGCCGATAATCTGGCGCAGGCTTTGGTCTATGCCCGGAAAGTGATCGAGGAAAAGAAATTTTCCTGGGTACACTATACTTCTATCACTTCGTCGAATGCTTACGAAAGGGATTTGTTGTTCGCTTCCGAACTGTTATTCCGTTTGAATGTGCTCGATATGGACGATATTATCGGGCCTTATTTTAAAGAACAGACCGATAAGACGAAAAAATTGTCTCCTTCCGAGGAAATGTGGGACGATATTTACGAAGTTTCGACTAAAGCGTATGGGCAGGATTGGCGGCATACTTATCATTGGACTTATAGTGGCAGTGATCCTTATCTGTCTAAATTCTGGCAGTATGAAAACGGTACATATAAAAATTTTATGCCTGTTTTGCGTTGGTCCGAAATGTATTATATCGCTGCCGAAGCTTCACTGAATACCGATTCCCGGCAGGCTGTCCGTTATCTTAACACTGTCCGGAACAACCGGTATCTGGATTTCGACCCGTTGGATGAAAACTTGCCGGTGACACAGATTCAAAATGAAATCTATAAAGAATACCGGAAGGAATTGGTGGGGGAAGGACAATTGTTTTACTATTATAAGCGCTTGAATTTTGCTTCTATTCCCGGGTCGGCGGTCAGCGGTAGCGACGATATCTATGTTTTGCCGATGCCGGAGAATGAGGTTGAATTCGGTAACCGGCAATGATTGTAGAACTGATAAATTGGATTATTATGATAAAATATATACTACTGGGAATTTGGGGATTACTCTTGTTGAATTCCTGCGAAAATGATGATTTTGTTTGGGGAAAAGAAGATTTTGCCCGGATTGTCGGCCCGGAGATCTGGACCAGAAATACAGATTCGATGACTTTTACCTTTTCGGTTTATCCGGAAGAGGTAAAGGAATTTGCTGTAGCGTCTTGTGTCGTGATACAAGGGAAAGTGGCGGATTACGACCGGACAGTGAAATTGGCTGTCGATCCGTCGAAAACAACTGCACAGGCATCCGATTATTCACTGCCCCGGGAAGTGATACTGAAAGCCGGTCAGGATTCGGTGGGGTTCGATATCCTGCTTTACCGGACGGAAGCGATGCAAACCGAAGAAGTACGTCTTCAGGTGAAGATAGACGGCTCCGGTGATCTGCAACCGGGAGTCGATGCGTGGTCTGCTTTGACTATCGCCTGGAACGATAAAATTACCAAGCCGGGCAATTGGGAGGATTTGACCGAATTTTTCGGTGACTATAGCGAGACCAAATACCGGTTTATTATTTCGACTTTGGGAGTCAGTCAGTTTACCTATGGAGAAGCAGAGGGGATGACTTGGGGAGAAATGTGGAACTATCGTTTACGGATGGTCGCTGCGCTGGAAGAATATAATGCCACCCATTCGGAGAATATGAAGGATGAAAATGGGGCTGTCGTTTCTTTTTAAAATATAAAAATAGCATATCATGAGAAGAATGAAATATAAAATCGGGGCTTTTTGCCTCTTGGCGATAGGACTTTGGGGGTGTCTGGAGGATAAAGGCGTGTATGATTACGACTTCGATGTGGCGCCTGAAATAAAGATAGATACGGTTGGAACGGATAAAACCGAACTGTTCCGGACCTGGGAAATCGGGGATACCATTCATTTTACGCCCCGGGTTACCTATAGTAAGCCTGAAAATCTGGTATACCGCTGGTTTGTTATGGATTCCGATTACAAACCGGAAACGGTGGGGAATACGACGGTGTATCCGCCGGCCGACACCATTTCCCGTACACTCGATCTGAATTATGTGGTGAGTCTCGAGGCGGGGAAAGCTTATCAGGTGTGGATGATGGCCAAAGATACGGTATACAATACGATGGGATTTTTTCTGGCGAGATCGTACCTGACTCTTCCTCAGGCGGGTTCTAAGAGTGGAATTTATTGTTTACAAGAAAAAGAGGGCCGGGTGGATGTCGATGTTTTCGGATCGAAAAGGACCTTGATTTTCAGCGGATCACAGGCTGAAGAATATTGGCACGAACAGGATTATTGGAGTGGTTTACATCCGGAACATCCTTTGGACGGTGAGGCTAAGCTGATTTTTTATTCTACTACGGGAAAATGGTATTATATCCTGACCGGACAGGAGGCTTTGCGTTGTTCACCTGCGAATATGGTGATTATGGACACCTGGAACGATATGTTTTATTCAGCGCCCGAATACGGTCCTGAGGCGATGATGTGTGTGAATAATTGTGATTTCCTGATCAATAACGGAAGGTTACATTGTCTGTATATTCAAAGTGCCGGTGACCGGAAGTTTCCGGTAGCGATGAGCGGTACGTATGATCTTGCTCCTTACCTGGCTTCGGCTACGATTGCGGGTTGGGGGCCTGTGACCGGGGCTATCGGGGCTTACCAGGTGGTTTTCGACAAAGAACAGAACGGTTTCCGGCCTTTCTTCAACCGGGCTTCGTCATTGAGCCGTTTTAGTGAAGCGGATGCTGAAGCGGTATTCGATGTGAACCATATGAACGGGGAGTTGGTGTATTCGGCCACCGTAAACGGAGGTGAGACGATGGCGGTGATGAAACGTGACGGTGGGTATTGGATGGATGTGGCTTGTTTCTACAATGTCGTGGATAATGGAAAGCTGGCTCGTTACTCCCGTTCCCTGGCCGGATGTGAGAATTTAGACCGGGCCACTTGTTTTACTTCGACCAATGCAGGCTCCGTTTTGTTTTATTCGGTCGGTAATACTTTGTATTCTTATAGTTATACTACCGGGCAAACGGAATCTGTAAAAGTGTGGAACTCGGATGACGACGACGAAGTCATTACTTGTCTGTATATGATCGGAACGGGGGGATTCCCGACAGCCGGACGTGTTTTGTGGGCTGCCGTATGGAATGAAAAAACTCAGGAAGGAAAGATCGTAGAATTTGAAGTGAGTCCTACTACCGGAAAGATTGAAGACATGTACGGACCGATGTTCGGAGGGCCGGCCAATAGTCCGAGTATCTTCTCCGGTTTCGGTAAAGTGATCTCGATGACACAAACGATTTAGGCTGGGAAACAGACGTTGGGGCAAAGGTGTGTTAGTAAACGTTACAGAGGGAGCATGAGACAGGTTATCCTCCGTAACGTTTACCCCCTCTGTAACTTATGTTTGTAAAACTGAATTTTTCAAAAAAAGTTTGACTATATGAAATTTAATATTACTTTTGCAGCGTCAAAAACCGGCACGCGGGCGTGGTGGAATTGGTAGACACGCTAGACTTAGGATCTAGTGTCGCAAGACTTGGGGGTTCGAGTCCCTTCGCCCGTACAAAAGTAGGGAAGCCACCTTATGCGAGGTGGCTTTTTTCTGATTGAGAAGAGAGTTAGTCATATATAATAACAATTGCTATAATTCAAGAATGGCATGAATATAACGAAAAACCAGATCGACGATCTGAATGCAACCATTAAGATCGAACTAGGTAAAGAAGATTACGCCGGCCGCGTAGAGAAAGCATTGAAAGATTATCAGAAGAAAGTAGTAGTAAACGGCTTCCGTCCAGGAAAAACTCCGATGGGAATTGTGAAAAAAATGTACGGAAAATCTTTATTGGTAGATGAAATCAATAAAGTTTTGGGAGAATCGTTGAATAACTACATCAAGGAGAATAACCTTCAGATTCTGGGTGAACCGCTTCCGAACGAGACTGAACAGAAGGAACTGAACCTGGAGGATGAAAATTTCGAATTCCTGTATGATATCGCTTTGTCTCCTGAGGTGAATGCCAAAATGAGCAAACGTGAAAAAATACCTTTCTATACCATCAAAGTTGACGATGAAATGATCGACAAACAGATCGAAAGTATCTGTAAAAACAACGGTAACATGATCGCTGTAGATGAGATCGAAGGTACCGAATACCTGAAAGGGGAATTGATCGAATTGGACGCTGACGGAAATGTGAAAGAAGGAGGTATCAAAAACGAAGATGCTTCGATGTCGGTATTCCACATGAAAGATGAAGAAGCTGTAAATGCTTTCAAGGGTAAAAAAGCAGGTGAGGAAGTGAAGTTCAATGCAGTGAAAGCATACCCGAACAAGACCGATTTTGCTGCTATGTTGGGTGTCACGAAAGAAGAAGCCGAACATGCCGGTGAAAACTATTGTTTTATCGTCAAAGAAATCAAACGTTATATCGATGCAGAAGTAAACGAAGAATTGTTTACTAAATTGTATGGGGAAGGAGTGGTCAAAGATGCAGCGGATTTCCGTAATCGCGTGAAGGCAGATATCGAAAATCAGCTGAAAGGACATTCTGAATACCGCTTTACCATCGATGCCAAAGAAAAACTGATAAAGAAAAATGAAGATGTCGTTCTGCCCGAAACTTTCCTGAAAAGATGGATTGTGGCTGTCAATGAAAAGATGACTCCTGAAGAAGTGGAGAAAGATTTCGAAGGCTACCGGGATGAATTTAAATGGCAGCTGGTGAAATCGGCTATCGTGAAAGATTATGATGTGAAGGTGGAAGCCGAGGATATGAAACGGGAAGGACGCCAGATCGCTGCTGCCCAGCTGCAACAATACGGGTTATACGGATTGACCGACGAACAGCTGGACGGATTTGCAGCTAAATTGCTGGAAGATGAAAAACAGCGTCAGCATCTGTATGAAAGAGCTTTAGATAACAAAGTCTTCGACGTGATCCGGGAAAACGTGAAGCTCGAAGAACAAGAGATTTCTATGGCTGATTTCGAAAAATTATTCCAGAAATAAGATTTTAGGAAATAATATGGGAAAAGCCTTGCTATGCAGGGCTTTTTTCTTTAAACACCCGGAGGGGAACGGGATATGAAGGAGGTTTGCGCGTGAGCATGTATCAGACTCATATATTGAAAAATGGATTGAAGGTCATTCATCAGCAGGTGGACGGTAAAGCTGCCTGGTGTGGATTGATTATCGGTGTCGGTAGCCGGGACGAGCGCCCGGAAGAAGAGGGGATCGCTCATTTTATCGAGCATGTGATTTTTAAAGGGACGGAGAAAAGAAAAGCCTTTCATATCCTGAGCCGCATAGAAGATGTGGGAGGAGAACTGAATGCTTATACGACGAAAGAAGATACTTGTATTTATGCTTCCTTCCTGGCCAGGGATTATGAACGGGCTTTGGAATTGTTCGCCGATATCGTGTTTCATTCGGTATTTCCCGAAAAAGAGATAGAGAAAGAAAAAGAGGTAGTGATCGATGAGATCAATTCTTACAAAGATAGTCCGGGCGAATTGATTTTCGACGATTTCGAGGAACTGATTTATCCGGATTATCCGATCGGTAGAAATATCCTGGGAAGCGAGAAGGCGGTAAAAGGCCTCCGGCGGGACGATATTATCGATTTCGTCAAACGGAATTACCGGCCGGGAAGAATGGTGATCAGTTCGGTCGGGGATATTCCTTTCGATAAACTGGTCCGCCTGATTGAAAGATATTTCGGAGATATTCCCGGGGATCCGGCTGTATTGGTTCGTGAACGTCCCGGGATATACTTGCCCCGGCAGAAAGTGATCGATATGGATACTTATCAGAATCATTGTATTATAGGAAACGTCGCTTACGATTATACCGAAGATAAACGTCTGGCTTTTTCTCTTTTGGTCAATATCCTGGGGGGGACGGGGATGAATTCCCGTTTGAACCTGAATATCCGGGAGAAATACGGACTGGCTTATAACATCGAAGCTTCCTATACCCCCTATTCGGATACGGGGGTTTTCACGATATACTTCGGCTGTGATGCCGGCGATCTGGACAAGTGTCTGCGACTTTGCCGGAAAGAGATGGCGGCTTTGGGGGAGGAACTTTTGGGATATAACCAATTGCGTAAAGCCAAAAATCAGATGATCGGGCAGATCACCCTGGCGTCGGAAAATTATGAAAATATGATGCTGTCCAGTGGCAAGAGCTTTCTTATTTATGATAAAGTGGATGAACTGGAGGCGGTCTGTGAAGAGGTAGGAGGTATTACCCCTGAGTTGCTCCGGCAGGTGGCCCGGGAGATTTTTGCTCAGGATAAACAATCGGTTTTGATCTATAAATAAAGAAAGTATGTTGGACTTGGATGCTGAACTGGAAGAATATATCGGATTGCACTCCGAACCGGAACCGGAAATATTGCAACAGTTGTCGAGGGCTACTCATCAGAAGATTTTAAGACCCCGGATGTTGTCGGGAAATCTGCAGGGGCAATTCCTGAAGATGCTGTGCCGGATGAACCGGGTCCAACGGGTGTTGGAAATCGGGACATTTACCGGTTATGCAGCCATCTCGATGGCGATGGGCATGGGAGAGAAAGGCGTGCTCCATACCATCGACATCAATGACGAGATTGAAGATTTTACGCGTAATTATATCGAACGTAGCGGACTGGCCGGACAGATCGTTTTTCATATCGGAGATGCCTGTGAGATAATACCCGGGCTGGATGAATGCTTCGATCTGGTATTCATCGATGCCGATAAAAGGCAATATGCAGCGTATTACCGGCTGGTATTCGATAAGGTGCGGCCGGGAGGTATCATTGTGGCTGACGATGTGCTGTGGGACGGTAAGGTCACGGAAAAAGATACCCGCGATGCGCAAACACGCGGGATACTGGAATTTAATGAGTTGGTGCAGGCCGATATCCGGGTAGAAAATCTGTTGTTGCCTGTGCGGCATGGATTGATGCTGATCCGGAAGAAAGATTAGGAATCGGAGATAGAAATTGAGTGAATTAATTTTATCTTTGTAAGGATATAAACAGAGCATAATTATGAGACAATATTTGGATTTGCTGGACCGGATTTTGAGTGAAGGAGCAGAGAAAACAGACCGTACCGGAACAGGGACGATCAGTGTTTTCGGTCATCAGATGCGTTTTGATTTACAGGCAGGTTTTCCTTTGCTGACCACCAAAAAATTGCATCTCAAATCGATTATCTACGAATTGCTTTGGTTTCTGAAAGGAGACACCAACGTCAAATATTTACAGGATCATGGTGTGAAGATTTGGAACGAATGGGCGGATGCCGACGGGGATTTGGGACATATCTACGGTTATCAATGGCGTTCATGGCCCCGGCCCGACGGGACCCATCTGGATCAGATCGCACAGGTGGTCCACGATATAAAAAACAACCCCGACTCCCGGCGTTTGATTGTGAGTGCCTGGAATGCCGGAGATATTGAAAATATGGCTTTAGCTCCCTGCCATGCTTTATTCCAGTTTTATGTGGTCGGTGGCAAATTATCCTGCCAGCTCTACCAACGTAGTGCCGATACTTTTTTGGGAGTTCCCTTCAATATCGCTTCTTATGCCTTGCTGACCCTGATGATGGCCCAGGTTTGTGGTTTGCAGCCGGGTGAGTTCGTACATACCCTGGGGGATGCCCACATATACCTGAATCATATCGAACAGGTCCGTCTGCAATTGTCCCGCGAGCCCCGCGCTTTACCGCAGATGCATATCAATCCGGCTGTGAAGGATATTTTCGGTTTCCGCTATGAAGATTTCGAATTGACCGGCTACGATCCCCATCCGCATATCAAAGGAGCGATTTCGGTATAAATCGTGGTTCAGTCTTTTTTCCTGAATCGGTTTTTATATTCCAAAACTTCTTTGAGTAGTTGAGGAGACATCGGATGATCGATCGGATTCAGCAGACTGTCCGTTACGACGATTCGGCCTGAATGTTTCTTTTCGTATATCGCTTCGGGGGTGACAAAGGCATAATTTTCTTCGGTACCTGTCAGGTGAAAGAGCGGGCGCAGGCTGTCGGTGAGAAAATGGCCCATGCTGTAATCTCCGGGAGGATTCGAAACACCGAAGAGGGTATGCATCAAAGTCGGCACAATGTCGTAATGAGTGGTTGTATGGTGATAGTTCCGTGGAGCTTGTCCGGGTTCGTAATAAATGAAAGGCACATGAATCTGTGCATCGGAATAATTACTGCCGTGACCCCAGTAATTTTTTTTATTCTCATTGAATTCCTGACTGTGGTCTCCGGTAATGACCAGGATCGAATTGTCTAAGAGTCCCTTGTGTTCGAGTTCTCCGACGATACTTCCAACCAGGGAATCTACATACCAACCGCAATTTCTGTAGAGGTTGAAAAATGGCGTGGCATCCATTTCATTACTCAGAGCCATATAATTGGCATACTCCCAGGAGGGTTCGAATTTATGACGGTGAGGAGCCGGAATGGAGATGGCATGCAACAAATCATAGAATAAAAAAGCAAAAAACGGTTTGTCGGGTTTTTGGTCCAGATATTGAAGAAAGTCGGCCGTCAGCCGGGTATCGCGTTCGAAAGGAGTAGCCCCTTGGGTTTCTGTCCGAAGGTGCGGAACTTCCCCGAAAATAATCCGGTCGAAAGGCGGATTTTGAAGAGTTGCACTCGGAAAGGTCTGAACGTCATACCCCTGTTCGAGCAGGGTTTGGATGAATAAAGGAGAGGTCCCCGATAGTTCGAAAGCTTTCCAATAGGTAGGAGAAATTCCGAAGAACAGGCCGAAAATACTTCCTCGTGTACCGCTGCTGGAACTCAGATGATGGGTGAAAACCGAACTACGGGTTGCGAAACCGGAGAGGTTCGGCATGGTCTCTGTATCGAATATCCGTGGATTCCAGGAATCCAGAAGGATAAAAATAATATTTTTCCGTGAAACGGTATCATTTGAAATCAACGGATGTAACGGATAGGTGATACCGGTATTGAGAGTGGTGGTGTCGTTCAGTTGCGGATGGGAAACCGGGTGATGGATAATTCCTAATTTTGTCATTAACTTATTAGCAGTCAATGGATAAAATTGTGGCAGGCAGGTTGCGACATTTTGTATCGAAAATTGGTTTGAAGCAGCGGCATAGGCATGCACTAAATGTGCACTTAAAGTGCTGCATACAAAGAGAACAAGATATAAGATAATTTGCCGTCTTCTCAGACGCTGATAAAAGCGGTAGGCTATCCACATTATGCCGGAAAACAGGAAGCCCACAGCCAGGATAGTCAATGCAAATCTGAGAATCAAAGACGTTTCGAAATTGAACACTTGTCCGGCATCTTGCCCGAAAACCATGTCCAGTACCAAACCGTTGATATGGAATTTGTATAGCTGAAAGACCAGGCCGTTCAGGTAGGCTACGATATTCAACAGGAAATAAAAGGTAATCAGTAGACCTTGGTTGAAACGGGGGAAAGGGCACGCCAGCGACATCAGGATATATAGCAGATAGGGAATTAAGGCAAACAGACCGGCATGTGCAAAAGCCGCAACGAGGTAGTAACCGTATCCGGCGAAATCGGTGGTCGAAGCGATATTGCTTTGCAACAGATAGAGAAAGAATTGTAAGAACAGGGTAAAAGATCCTGCAATATAGATTGCAAATCCCAGTTTGAGGCGGTTTTGTAAAGTGTTCATTTTATTTATCGATAACTTGCTGGAAAACATTCGTCAGATTCTGTACATATTTTTCCATGGTATAATGGGTGATGATCCGCTGGTATCCGGCTTCTCCGAATGCTTTCGTTTTTTCGGGATCCCGGGCCAGTGTTCCGATACTGGCTGCAATGGCTTCCGGTGAGTCGGGGCGGATGATCATACCGGTCTGGCCGTCGACCACCAATTCCCGGGCTCCGGGAATATCGGTTACGATACAAGCCACCTTACAAGCCATAGCTTCACGCAAGCTGCGGGGGGAGGCATCCCGGATAGAGGGACAGATGCAGACATCTTTACCCGGCAGAAAATGGACGGCATCCTTACGCAGACCGAGCATATGAATCCGGGCTGCTGCCGGCCCTTGTTGGGCCAATTGGTAGTCGGCTTCATCGTAATCGCCCAAATGAATCAGATGTACCCGGGGATCCTGAATCAGATGCATACCTGCAATCAGTTGCCGGAGACCTTTGAAAGGACGGTGTTTGGTATTGGCCAGGCATACGACTTGAAAAGCATCGTCAGGAATGCCCTCGACCGACTGGGGGTGAGTGAAAGCATCCTTCATCCAGTTGACATCGTAAGGTTTGGGATTTACGGTCATCTTGGCCGGAGAAATAAATTTAGACAGCTGTTCTTTGATGTCCTGGGTGGCACACATCATGTGAGCTACCCTTGGATTTAGGGTGCCTAGATAATAAGTCAGATCACTCCTTCTGATTTTAGCCTGTGTACCCCGGTAACCGACGACTTTAACCTGAGTTCCAAGTGTTGCGAATAGGGCATTGGACAGATCGGAACTGTTAATGGCATAGATGACATGGATTTGATGGGTTTTAATAATTTTACGGATACACTGAATAGTCGGCCAATTAAATTTCTTACGGAAATAAGGCACTTCGATGCCTGTGATGTCTTTGGGAATAGCTTTATGCTCGTCTTCAGTGGTATAAGTGACATAAGTGTTGAAGCCTTTGGCCTGAATAGCTTTCAACATGCCATAATTTATAATATCAATTGTGTGGGATACACAAAGTAAATTCATCATTTTAACGGGTCGGTTACGGAATTTAGCCTGACAAAGTTGTGGAAAATTTTTATAATATGCAATCCGACTGATTTATAAAGTCTGTTTACAGCCTGAATATTCCGTTTTTTTTTCGGGATTGTCGTTTTATGTCCTATTTTTGTTGAATATTTAAGTATTTAAATTTTGAAAAATATGAAATTAGCGATTATAGTTGCTGCTGCTGAAAATCATGTGATCGGAAGGGATAATGGATTGATCTGGCATTTATCGGCAGATTTGAAGCGATTTAAAGCGCTGACGACCGGTCATGCGATATTGATGGGACGGAAGACTTTCGAATCGATGGGAAGAGCGCTGCCCAATCGAAGAAATGTAGTGATTTCCGGTAATCCCGGTTTTGTCGCCCCTGGTGCCGAGGTGGTGCCGGATATCCCGAAAGCTTTGGAACTGCTAAAAGGGGAAGAACGGGTATTTGTGATCGGAGGAGGCTCGATCTACCGTGAATTTTGGGATAAGGCTTCGCAGTTGTATCTGACAGAAGTACATACCTCTCCCGAGGGGGATACTTTCATTCCTGCCATAGATCCGGATAAATGGGAATTGATCGGCCGTGAAGATCATCATGCCGATGAGAAAAATGAATTCGATTACTCATTTCTCGATTATCGTTTAAAGGCTGAATAGGGTTGAGTTATCCGAAAATCTTTTTTCGGATAGCCTTCGACCGTTCTTTCCGCTGATCTCTTCGTATGGAATAATGATTGTATTTCAACATCAGCCGGATACATGCTTCCTGATCGAAATTCCGGCATTGCGCATATTTTTTAGCCAGAAAAATATAGAGTTCGTCGCTGATGAACATGCGTCTGAAATTTTTACAACCTTCTTCGAGGTTCATCGGTTTAAAAGTCATCCGGTTGATATCCACCAGGGAAAAATGGTATTGTCCGTCTATTTGTGCGATAAGTACATTCCCCGGCGAATAGTCTTCATGGCAAACTCCTTTTTCGTGTAAAGCAGCTGTAAACTGTGCAAATGCAGTCATCAAAGCTTCATTGCCCTGTAACGGTCCCTGGTAGTATTCCCGGATTTCCCGTCGGTAAGGGCATTGCAGGCTGATATAATAACTATAATGTAGTAATCCTCCCTTAAATTCTTCGATATAAGCGATCGATTCAGGGGTTTCGAATCCCCGTTTGATGACTTCGAAAGCATTGTTGTAAGCCCGGCAAGCTTTGGATTTCCGGAAAAAAGTATAAGCGATCCGGTTAATGAAAATCGGAACCCGGTAACGTTTTACGTTTATTTCCAGACCATTCACCTTGAATTTCTTGATCGTGTTCCGTCTGTCCTGGACGATTTCTCCACCTGCGTTGAAATTTTGGGGGAGGGTTTCGATGAAGGTATAGAGAGATTTATATTGGGGATTGAGTATAATTTTCCTCATTTATTCCTTTTTATCTAATAATACGTAGATGACTTCAGGCAATAAAAACCTTCGTTTATTTGTCGGGCAAAGATAAAGAATCTTTTAGGATGTACAAATTTTATCATTCTAATACTAACCGGGATAGAATTCGCCGGCTTATCGCACCGGATGATTTTTCGCTACCAAAATAAACGAACATTTAAATTGGAGGCGATGAAAATATCCGTGGTTATTCAGACTTATAACTCAGAACAATTTTTGGAACGGGTACTGAATTCGGTGAAAGAATTCGATGAAATTGTGGTGTGTGATATGTATAGCACCGACCGTACGATTGAAATAGCCCGAAAGTTCGATTGTAAGATCGTTTATCATAAGAAAACCGATTTTTGTGAACCGGCCCGGAATTTTGCCATACACTCGGCTACTTATGATTGGGTGTTGGTGGTCGATTCGGATGAAATTGTTCCTGCGGACTTGAAGGATTATTTATATACTCTCCTTCGGGAACAACGTGCTATCGGTGGAGTTTGGATCCCACGGAAGAATTATTTGATGGGAAAATTCATACATGGGGATTATCCGGATTATATCTTACGTTTTTTCCGTAAGCAAAATGCTTTTTGGCCTCCATATGTACATGCAGTTCCCCGGGTAGAAGGAAAGGTGATCCGGGTGCCCCGTAATAAAAAAGAGCTGGCTTTTATTCATTTAGTCAACAATCCGCTGGAATTGAAGTTGAATAAACTGAATATTTACACCAGCAAAGAGATCCCCAAACGTACCGGACAGAAATATACTTTTCTTAGTATTTTTTATGCTCCGGCATATCGTTTTTTCAAGTCTTATATTTTGAAGGGAGGTTTTCGGGATGGGAAGGCCGGTGTGATCAATGCCGGAATGGATGCCTTTTATAAATTTGTTACAATCGCTAAAATCTGGGAAAACCGGATAAAGAAACAGGATATATCGAAGGAGTTGCCGGAATAGGAAATTATATTGATTTTTATGCGTTTGCTCGGTGTTTTTCATTGTATCGATATTATAAATTACCATATGCTTCAGGCGATGAGGGGGAAGGGGATCGAAACCTATGCAACTTATACTTCTGATGAAGAACGAGAGGCCTTGCCTAAGGAATGTGTGGCTTTGAGAATACCTCATTTTAAAAGTAAATTTAAATATGCCTCTATCAAGGAGGTGCGTTCGATTATAAAGAAATATCGTATCGATGTAATCTATGCTTCGAGTAGCATCGATTTATCCATTGCATTGTTCGCTTCCTGGGGGACACCTGCCCGGGTGGTAGGGTATCGGGGCACGCAGGCTAAAATCAGAAGGAGCGACCCGACTTATTATCTGGGTATTCTCAATCCACGCATAGCCCATGTGATGTGTGCAACGGAAGATATAAAACAACAACTTGCCCGGTTTATTTCTCCGGATCGAATGACTGTGTCTCCGAAACCCTACGAGGTTATGTGGATGGAAGATGTATGGGCTCATCCTAAATCCGTAGCGGGAATACCGTCGACCGCTTTTCAAGTTATATGCCTGGCCAATACCAAGGGAAGATCTTTTAAAGGATTACGGATTTTGATCCGGGCTTTGGAGCTACTGACCGATACGGACATCCACTTGATCTATTTGGGGGAGTATGATAAAGCCGACTATAAATTGGCACAAAATGGCCCTGCTGCGAAACAAATACATATGTTAGGTCCTCATAAAGATGCTGTTTATTATTTACCGGGTAAAGATGTCTGCATCTGTCCTTCGACCCGTGATGCCTCTCCCCGTAGTTTACGTGAAGCGATGGCCTGTAAAGTGGCCTGCATCGTAACGGATATTCCGGGGGCCCGGGATTTGGTCGTCGACGGGCGGACAGGTATCATCGTACAGGCCGGATCTCCGCAAGCGATTGCCGAAGGGATCCGGGTTTTGGCTGCTGACCGTGCAAAAACCAAAATGATGGGAGAAGCCGGTTATCAGCGAATCAGGACAGATTATACCATGGAGGAGTATGTACGGAGACTGAAAGGAGTATTCGACGCAATAATGACAAAATGATATTCTAAACAAAACGGTAAGGTCTCTCACAGGAACGGGATGATCCTCGATAAATGAACAGTTTTCAATAATGGAGTCTGCTTTAAAAGAATCTTTTTTTGAATGCCTTGAATTTCTTTTTACGATAATCTCTTTTTAAAGAGAGGTGGTTGTAATAATGGATCCAGGCCTTACATTGTTGGGGATCGAAATGTCTGCTTCGGGCATATTCCTGTGCGATGAAAGTATATATCTCTTCGTTTTCGAACATCCGCATCAGGTTTTTACATCCCTTTTTTAGGTCCATCTGCCTGAATTTCATTCGATTGATATCGATCAAAGCAAACTGAAAACAATCGCCTTCCCCGTTGACCAGGACATTCCCGGGAGAATAGTCCTGATGGCAAATACCGGCTTCATGTAAGGCTGCCGTGTAGCGGGCGAAAGCTCTGAGCAAGTCTTCATTACCCGTAAGGGGACCGAAATACAGTTCTCTCATCTCTTTATGAAAGGGACATTGAAGGCTGATATAGTAACTGTAATGAAGTAAACCACCCCGGAAGGTTTCGATACAAGCGATAGATTCCGGAGTATTAAACCCCCGTTTCCGGACTTCTAAAGAGTTGAAATAAGCTTTGACCGCTTTTGATTTTCTGAAAAAACGGTATGCGATCCGATTGATGAGTATAGGAACTCTGTAACGTTTTACGTTTATTTCTAATTCTTTGTATTCGAATACTTTAATCGTATTTCTTTTGTCTTGAATGACTTTCCCTTCCGAGGCGAAACGGGTTGGAAGATCTTGTACAAATTGTTGCAGGAATTTGTATTCCGGATTCAGGACAATTTTCATCGACGATAAGAATTTCAGTGTTTTTTGATTTTTCCGAATTTTTTGATACTGGTATATTTACGCCAAAGGTTCAGTTTTCGTTTGGCAGGTACCCCATGCCGGGAGATATAATCTTCGGCAGCGGCCAGCATCCGTTGTCCGACCTTTCCGTCGAGATAAGGATCGTAGTTGTCTATGATCCATTGGCGTTTAAGTGCGGCACTTTCGTCATGCAGGGCCTGTTCATAGGCTTCGGGGAGTTCGTCTGTCTGTTGTATATCGATCCAATAAATATCTTTGGCTACCGTCTGAAAGGTAATTACCGGTTTGTTCAGCAATAAAAATTCGTATACCGTCGATGAAGTATCACTGATCATGACATCGGCCATCAACTGATATTTGGTAATGTTATGATCGTCGATCCAGATGACATGCCTTTGAGAGGCTGCCCATTCCCGGTATTCATCAGTCCATTCCTGACGCGTCAAAGGATGGAATTTTAATAATAACAGGATATCCTTTTCCTGCACTAATCTATCGAGTCCCGCTTTCAAATGAGGAAGCGAGGTGAGAGAAGGCGAAAAAGTCGGTGCATAAAGTACTAATTTTTCACGTTGATGTTGCTGTAACAGCCGGGATTTTTCTTCATCGAAAGTATGTAGATTCTGAAAAATCCAATCCTGGCGCGGCCAACCGGTTTCTACTACCTCGAAATCCTTGTATTTTTTTGCCAGAGCGCTGAAACCTTCGGTGAAAAAAGGGCCTTGGGTAAAGTAGGTATCGAAATATCTTCGGATCATCCAATGGTCTTTCTTTTCGGCAGCATAACCATGGAAGATTTGTATTTTTACGCCCGGCAGATAATAAGGGACAATGTTGCAGGGAACGAAAATGGCTTCCGGCGAATAATCATAAATCTTTTGTATGCTGTCGGTCCACTTCACGCGGTCTTTTAAGGGAAAGTCAGGGATATTCCGGGAATGGACATACCATAAAATGTCGTGTCCTCCGCTTTTCAGTGCCTCTTCCTGAATAGGAGTCAGAATATTGATGGCATATTTTTGTTCACAAAATAAAACAATACGCATAACAGATATTATAATAAATGTGCAGGAATTTTATCAATAGCTTGCTGAAAGTCAGCAACGGTATCCAGTTCCATAGAAAAAAACGGGGTCGTATCTACGATACCGAAAGTATGACCTTGGGCGATCAGACGCTCGAAGGCTGCTTCGTAAAAAATATTGACCTGATTTTCTTGCAGAATCATCCGGTCGAGTTCATCCACTAAAGCATGAGTATAACCGCCCGACATTTTTTCGATACCTATAGATTCCCCGATAGCTTTTCCGATGGAACAGGTTTTACTGATTTCGGCTACTTTACCTTGGGCATCAGGAATAACCTTGATTTCTTCTTCAGAAAGCGGGTGGTCGTTGAGAGCCAGACAAGTAGTGTCGGGACAATCCAATACGGCTTTTACCAATAACGGATCGAACAGGATGTCACTATCTAAAAGTAAGATACGTTCCCCCCGGATTTTATCTTTAGTCAACCAAAGGGAATAGATATTATTGGTTGAAGCATATTTTTCGTTGTAAATATACTCGACCTTTAAATCAGGGTAGTGTCGCTGAACGAATTCGATGATTTGTTCTTGCAGGTATCCGGTGACAATAACCACTTCCCGGATACCGTTAAAAATTAATCCCTCGATAGCTCTGCCCAGCAGACATTGTTTCCCGATTTCCAGCAAACATTTGGGTTTGTGATCTGTCAGGGGACGGAGGCGTGAAGCCATACCTGCCGCGAGTATAATAGCTTTCATTGTGCGACGACTTCTTTTATCGTAGCGATTACTTCGACATTCTGGCGATGTGTGCCCAAAGTAATACGCATGTGAGTATTGATATCCGGTTCGTTCATGAATTTGATCTGGTATCCTTTGGCTTTAAAGGCAGCCTGAAGAGTTGCTTTCAGTTCGATCGGATACTTCACCAGAATGAAATTCGCATTCGACTGGTATACTTTGAAGCCCTCGAGGGTATTCAGTTCGTTCATGTACATTTGCCGGTCTTCGGCCATTTGATCGGCAACTTGCTGATAGTAGTCTGTCGATTTCAATACGGCAATTCCCAGTTCTTCCGATAAACGGTTATAACCCAAATATTTGGTACTATAGTTCAAAAAGCGGGTTAATGCAGTTCCCATGAAAGCGAAACCCAAACGTAATCCGGGAAGTCCGTAAAATTTAGATAGAGTCCGTACAATCAACAGATTCGGAAATTTTTCCAATAAAGGTTTTATATAACTGGTATCTTTGTTGGCGAAAGAAGCATAAGCTTCGTCGATAACGACCACTGTTTCCGGCGAAATAAAAGAAAGAATCTGATCGAGTTCTTCAGAAGTCAGGGAATTCCCTGTCGGATTATTGGGCGAAGCAATCAATACCATTTCCGGATTTTCTTTCCGGATAGCTTCTTTCATCGCTTCGAAATCGTATTTGAACGTATTTCCCTCTTCGTATAAAGGATAAAGTACACTTCGTCCCTCTACTTCATCGGCTATCGATTTATAATACCACCATGAAAATTTAGGGATCAATAATGTCTTTTGTTTTTCTTTACCTGATAAAAAGCAGTGTACCACTTGTTTCAGGATATCTTCTCCACCATAACCGAGAATGATTTGTTTTTCAGGAATATTATAGATCGAAGAGAGATAATCTGAGAATATACTTTTTTTACCTTCATCATATATACGGGTATAGAAACAAAGATTGTTCGGATCGAAATTCTTAAGTACTTCTCCTACTGCTGGACAGGGTCCATAGTTATATTCGTTCCGGTCAAGATAGGTGATTTTTTTTTCCATGTTGATATTTTTTTCTAAATCTGCAGGGATAATTTGAATCCCTGGAATATGCAAAAATATAAAATAAAAATATACAAAACCGATTCTGTAAAATTTTATGGCAATTATATACCTGTTAACACGAATAAAACGTAGAATTATTCTGTCGTTACTTATTCGTCTTCGGTGATCGGGATTGGCGACCCGGTCGCTTCTGTCGGTCGTCTACCTTTTTCTTTCACTGACCGGC